>Ga0181465_100384_pt1 | contig 17136 bp, 17 predicted proteins | sample InSIn3gowninarea_FD_119076 | JGI IMG/M metagenome (GOLD analysis project Ga0181465, IMG submission 119076) | Clean room microbial communities from NASA Spacecraft Assembly Facility at Jet Propulsion Laboratory, Pasadena, California, USA -... ... | reverse complement strand
TCTCGATAACTCTGTTGGTCGCGCCGCGGGTCCGAACGGTGAAGATACGTATACGCGCTGGGACAACGTGCTTAGTAGGCCGGCGATACGGAATATGAACACCAAACAGTTGGAGATGGCTATTGAGCTTGGAAGACGGATTGAGAGTGGGAGTGTGGATTTGGGAGTTTTGGATGGGAGGAGTTTGGGTATTAGGGGGGGTACCAGGGAGAAGAGAAGGAGGGATGGTGGCGATGTGGGGAAGGAGGAACAGGAGAGGGCATCGGTGGTGAAAAAGAGGAGGCAGAATGACAATGAGGGTGGGAAGATGCAAGCTACGTTGTCTTTCGCGAAGAGTCCGACTAAGAGCGGGAAGATTGGGCAACTACCGTCGCCTGCTTCTGAGGAGGACGCTGGCATTGGAAAACATCGTGACGATGAAAATAACACGACGAGAGTCAACTTCCCAGCCGATCCGTCGCCAGAGTTCTTTCGAGCAACATTGAAAAGAATTCAAGACTCTGATATCACGCCGTTCAGGAAGCGGTTGTATACAATTTTACTCTCCGTGCCGCGCGGACAGTATACTACATATGCAGCTATGGCAGCGTTTCTGGGATCTGCAGCTCGTGCAGTGGGAAACGGGATGAGGAATAATCCGTTTGCGCCGGATGTGCCGTGTCATCGGGTGCTGGCTAGTGATGGGACTATAGGTGGGTTTATGGGTGTTTGGACGAAGAAGGGGGAGAAGATGGATGATAAGATTGTGAGGAAGATCAGTATGTTGAAGGAGGAGGGGTTGCGCTTTGATAGTGTGGGGAAAGTGAAGGGGCCGCTTTGGAGGGGGTTTAAGGATCTGGATGCTTTTGAGAGGGAGTTGGGGAAGATAGTCTGAGGGACTGAAATGGTCGGTTGCGAGGGAGAGATGGCTATTGATGTACAGCCTCATGACTATCAAATGGTTCGAGAGGTCGTTTGCAATTCATTTACTTCTTGTATGCCATTGGGCATGATCCCAGATCGAGCTTCTTGACAGGTGCGCCAGGCATAATGTCAAAGTCGAAGATATCGACTGGCAGGCCGAGCGTGGTGCAAGCATTGGGGATCTGTGTGTGTTAGCGGGAGCGCTCAAATACCATGTTGGTTAATTGCTTACATCAACGACCCCAGCAATGTGGCCCTGGATTGGTGCGCAGCTGAGAAGCAAGTAGACCTGGTAATCGCTGTAGCCGTACCGTCTGAGATACTCGATCACTCTCAAGCAGCTCTGGCGATATGCAATCGTTGTATCGTTGTAGTGCTGCTTGCCGTGCTCATCAACAGAGAAGCCTTCGAAGTAGAGCATTCGACCTGGTCCAAACTGGGGCTCGACTGGACCGGGTATAAAGATTGGAGATTTACCACCGACCATACCCAGCTGTGCTTGACCACCCTTGATGACCTTGAAGTTAATGGTAATAATACCTGCTATTTCAATAGCTCCACAGAACGAGATCTCACCTAGTGACAGTTTAGCAAGATGATACTGGGTCTTCTAATTGAACGTAATCTTACCATCTCCTTGCGAGAAATGCAAGTCTCCAACGGAAAATTTCGCACCCTTGACGTGGATGGGCAGATAAACCTTACTGCCTCGAGAAAGGTTCTTGATGTCGCAGTTGCCTCCATGCTCTGGCCGTCCAGGAATTGTACGTGCTCCTTCTCTTCCCACTTTTTCTTGGATGTCCTGGGGAGCGGACCCGGCGTGGACGTTCTCAGGAGTGGGTGGGACTGCGACTTGACGGGTGAGCGTTGTGGTAGAGATCAGTTCTTGCTCCCGCCTGTTCCACTCTGCCAGTATCTCGGCCGAAGGAGCACAGCCAAGGATACCTGGATGGATCAGGCCAGCAAATTTCACGCCAGGAATATGGCGGGAAGTGCAGTGGATGCCTTCGAAGTCCCATATTGCTTTAGCACTGGAGCATTGGTCAGTATACACCTCTAGCGAGGCACTTCCTTGGATGGTGGAATAAGGTAAGCATACGCATCTGGATAAATCTCATCCAAGAACCCGCCACCGTTGTCTTTGTTGAAAACACCGGTGAAACCCCATGGCATATGCTCGAAAGGCTGAACATCCATGATCTCAACCAAGAGGACGTCGCCTGGTTCAGCGTCCTCCACCTCGAATGGCCCAGACAGGTAGTGGACCTTGGTGAGATCTACATTGAGTATGTCTTCGGCACTGTCGTCGTTCTTGATTTGACCACCAGTCCAGTCGTGACATTCTATCTTCACAGTCTCGCCATTCTTGATTGTGCCGCAAAAAGGAACTGGAGCTCGTTAGAAGTGCTTTGGAAGTAAGTCTGGTCGACCAGTACCATCAGGATGCCATCTGTTCTAGTCGTACAGTCAGCAGCGATTGCATGTATAGTCTGGCTGTCATACATGAAGATATGGTTGATCCTTGGCGGGCTTGTCGAAGTCAACCTTAAGAGCTGTACGAATAGGACCGGGCATGTTGACGACGATGTTTGGTGCAAGGGCTCGAGGCAGTGAGACCAATATATTAGGAAGTATCTTCGATTTTATTGAGAGGAATTGCTTCAGTTGTTATGAAGTGCTCGTTCACACTCATTTCCTCGTGTTTACACATCCGTATCTTGCGGGGAAAGAGTCGCGTCAACCCCACACGCATGTGGTATTCGAGCTCAAAACAAGATAGGCGCAACTCCGTCAAGTTCAGTTCTCCGTTGAGGAGCTCAATGTAACATGCTCGTTTGGTCAGGATTGCAGCCGATGTTAGCTTGATAAGAATCCATCCAATAGCTAATGTAGCTGTGTATTCGACTAGCTCAAATCCGGAAGCTCAAGATCTTCAGGTTGTGTTAGTGTTGTTGTTCATGATATCCTTTGCCTCGAATAGGCTTCTCGGCACTTGTCGTATAGATCCAGGACTGGAGGAGGCTATAAATTTGCCCAGATCGTGCCAAGCTTGAAGTGTCTCCGGACATATGTTGTTGTTCGCCTGCTGTTGTCCAGTGAAATCTTGTGGTTCCGAGTGTTGTTGAGAGTTAAGTCTGTCATCTTTTAGGCTGCTATTAGATGAGATTGACTGATACCTTCATGCTAATCTCGACCAGAAACAGACTCAAGGTTCGAAGCCATCTTGAACAAATCACGTGATCATGCTATCAAGTATATCAATCTGTTGGCCTAGTGGGAGAATCTATAGTTCTTGAGGAAGTGTCTGGTGTGTTCGTCCCTGTTGACTTTTTCGGATCTTCCGTGTCCATTTGCAGCGTGACCGGTCCATCGTTCACCAGAGAAACTTGCATCATTGCTTGGAATACGCCATCTTTGACTCTGTCTGGATCATATGACTGCTTGATTGTCGAAAAGAAATGCTCATAGAGATCCTTTGCAATCTCAGGCTTAGCTGCACCATGGAAGTCTGGTTTGTTGCCTTTCCGGGTCGAAGCATAGAGGGTGAATTGGGAAACGCAAAGTACTTCACCATGGATCTCTCGGACATTGCGCTTCCACTGCCCTTCGACATCATCTGGCCACAACTTCATCTTCAAGATTTTGGAAGCCATAGACTCAACGGTCTTGCGTGTATCATTTGGTCCGATTGCTGCCAATACCAGGATGCCTTGGTCGATGGATGAAACAATTTTTGAGTCTACCGTGACCGATGCGGACAGACACCTTTGTAGGACAGCTGCTCCATCTTAGCATTCACATGTCTTATGCCTCACGCTATGCCTACCTTTCATGACAAAGGAAATGGTTGAATAAGGACGATGGACAATTCCAGCTCGTCTCCTAAATCTCGTACTTGTGCAATTGTGAAGACAGCAAGCCTGGTTCCGACAAAAAGTTCTCGAAAAGTGAAGGTGCCGTGATGTTTTTGTTCAATTTCCTTCACCCTCGTACAACAATTATCGACACTTCTTGCCATAAAGTGGTTTGTTGACCCCAAAAAGTTCTGTATATACGATTTTCTAATACTGTATTCACCGGCCTGCTTTGGTGGTTTTGCCGAATTTCAACCACTAGCCATCTCCAACTGTTTGGTGTTCATATTCCGTATCGCCGGCCTACTAAGCACGTTGTCCCAGCGCGTATACGTATCTTCACCGTTCGGACCCGCGGCGCGACCAACAGAGTTATCGAGAATTATGCGGGCGAAGCAGTGGTCTGCTGTGACGGGCCAATGGGGTTGGGAAGGGTGGTTTTGGGATGCGAGCGCTGGGAGGGTTTGGGTGTAGAGGGTGCGCCAGGTTTGTTGGAGGGTTTGGAGGGGGGTCGTGGGCATTTATTGTTTTTCGATAGGATTGTAGGGTGCGATGAGATGGGTGAGAGCTTTGGGAGTCTTTTATGCTGGTGGATGCTAGGTGAGTTGAGAAGATTAATGTTTGGTGGTGATGACTCGACGCGTTGTAGGGCGCGTTAAGTGGTGTTCGTATTCGTATTGATGTGGTGGCGCGTTACGCATGTGGGGATGGGATTATTCCGACAACCTGAAGCAACCTGTTAGAGGCTCATTCCTTTAAACATTCTGCAAACATGCAAACTGAAAGTCACAATGATTATCGAGGATGAGGGCTCACGAATCACGGCAAGGAGATGCGGATAAGATTAGTTTCGATGGCGAAATGATTAAGTAACCTTTCTCACTCATGTTGTGCTATTGCTGAACTGCCATACACAACTCCCAAAATTCGAAGCTTTCACCTTTCTAGAGAAAAGACCGTGTATCAAGGTATTCGCAAGTATTCACAACCTCGGAGAATAACGATAGGCTTCCCGTTTCCAAGGGAGATCCGGATGCATATCAGAAACTGGCAACGCTGAGAGCACCATGTGCTTTACCGCTAGAGAATCCATCACTAGAATCAGTGGCACCATCTCCGTGACGACCACTCGAAATCCCTTCATCAGCAAGTTCAATGCCCTTAGGTATGAGTACTGGCGCAGCCACAGGATGAGTGAGTGTTGACTCGTGGTCACGTGTGGAAAAGTCTCGATTGGAAACAGAGCGTACTGAAGCGAAGTTCTTGATAGTATCCTTGACTAATTGAAGCCTTGAATTCTTCTCTTGTGCAATGTTCTCGAGACCGGAAGGGTTTTCTGTTGATACTACGTTCGTTAGCTTTGCCTGTTCCCTAGCGGTCTATAGGGTGATTGATTGTTCATCATGCAAACAGTGCCCTTGGTGCATTGTCACAACAGGCTTCAAGGTACGTACATTTAGCATCGATGAGTCTAGCCTTTTTCTCTGCCTGGTCAATCTCATTGGCATGCTTCTTATCAATCTTGTTGGCCCTCCTCACAGCAGACCAGGTGATCCTAAAGTACCTCCAGGAACCTTTATCGAGCGTTGGGTTTTTCAATTCAAGTCTTTCGTATGCCTCACGCTGGTTGGTCTTGCTCTTCAGACGCAGGCTTTCATATTTGGCGTCAATGCTAGCTCTCCTCTCAGGTGGTAGCTTGGAATCTGACGGATTGCCTAGTTGAGGACCTGGCTGTGAAGATGTTCGGGTGGCCGATCTCTGGTTGCTGGCCTCTTTCTCTTTGCACCGTTGGCACATCTGAGTGGGATCCAACGTAGATGGCGTTGAACTGATGGTTCCGATGTCCTGGTCAGCCATGGAGGCTCTAGCGGCACTCATATTCCTTTGGCTAAAGTATGCTGGTTGTGAATACACTTCTAACTGAAGCAAAAGGCATGGGGAGTATGATTGTATGTCTTCGACCAAAAGTACTACATATCCCAAGATCAGCTGGAGGTGAATTCTCGAAAGGTGCAAAGCATTTTCTATCGAGGTATTCCTGCCAATCGCATCTTATGGTTTAGCCAGGCAGGAGCACTCGTAACTCCAGGGAGGACTACTTGGGTAGGTATTACGCTTCCACAACGGTCGACGGTCGCCAGCTCTGTGATACCTACCTTAAGTGAGTCTCCCTACGTTTTGTTGGGTAGGTATGATCTCAGGCTTGCAGAAGGTATTCATCCTGCCCTACAAATGCTGGGCGGCAGCAGTCTCACCACCATAATCGTTCCCTCAGCACAACCTTACCCTACTACTCAAGGCTGGCAGTCTGTTTCTAAGCAAGACTTGTATACTGTTGGACGTTACCAATCACAGTGATTTTTGTGTTGACTTGAGGATGATCTCTTCCAACAACAAAGAAGGTCTGCAATGTCTCTCACCACAACCTGCATCGAGCAAGAGCGTTTCCAATCGGTGCCACCTACGATCCATCACAATGGATGCAACCGCTAAAACTTGCAAGCCCACGTGCAGACCACATTATACACCAGTGCTTCTGATAGTTTCACTAATCGGCTGGAGGCTCGGAACATAAAGTTTGTAAATGTCACAACTGTACCAGCGATCGAAGCAGTTTAACCACGAAAACCTTCCTCAAATGGACCTCGTGACCGCAAACCCTTGCCACTCTGGATCCGAGCACAGACATCGGCCCAGCTACAGTATCGAACTATCCTCTTCGAATGCAGAGTTGACGAATGATTTCAAAGGAGCAAACCTCATTGAACCTAAAATATGAGTCGCGAGTCCAAAGACTGCTACTTTCTGACACGAGCACAGTGTCTTATCATGTCGTCTGGCATCACTATACAGACTTCAGAGAACAATTTCATTATTGAATCAGATGGAGGTCCTTCGACTCGCTGACCCCGACGATAATATCCTGACTCGCTAACATTACATCTTTAGCCTTGGCAGGTTAATTCTCATCAGCAACCAGCTCCTTGTTCTCAGCCTTGCCTGCTCTCCACCATGAACTTCTTCACTCCCACTTCTTGGCAGTGCGCTTTCGGCTGGTAATCCCATTCAACCAATTCCATTACACAGAAAACTCAATCCTGTTACCAGCATAATCTCGTGCAAAAAACCGACACGCAAATTCTCCTGGCAACCCAGACTTGTCCTTATTCCCTAATCTCAAATCATCACAATCCATTGGCGCCCCATCTCCACCCTTCATATAATGCTCCCGTATCCTCCTTTGCACCAAGTCAAGCTTCTCCTGCGACGAAACCCTAAAACAAGGATGTCTACTCGACTCAGTCTGCGCCTTCATCTGACTCGGACCGATAACCTCCCTCGAATCAAGATGGAGCTGCTGTCCACTATTACCAATATTGAACCATCCTATCAGACCCTTTGTAGATGGTGGGGCGGGAACTCGAGTCATGCCCAGAGTACCAGCATAGAACGCCTGAGCTAAGTGAAGTGTATTCGGTGGTACCAAGAAATTGATATGATGCACGCCGTCCACGAGGGGACTGTTTTCTAAGGCATCGGTCTTTTCCCATGCGGTGTTGCCTCCGTTGCTGGAGACGGGACTTCCGCGTGCGCTAGCGCTGGCACTGGTGCTGTTGGGTGTGCTGCTGGTAGATGTCATGATGGAATGAAGGAGGATGACAGATGATGCTGCGAGTGCGTGTAGCTGAAACCAATGTACGCTGCACATTTTCTTGACACAAATACAGGAGGAAGCGACGGATCTTGATGGCCATGGAGCAGCGAGGGCGATACTAGTAGTAGTTATGGTGAGTTATGCCTGCGGTAGCAGAACATTGAAGAGTTTCATCAGGACTAGTTACATCAAACTGTAACAGCGAAGCTGAGATTCATGTAAGCGTCCAACCCCCATAACTACAGGCTGGACAGTTCCATCCCAAAGCCAGTAAGGCTTCAGATCCCTGGTCTCCTCGACGCAACCGAAGATCGAGAGCCACTTACTTGGTACTTACACCAATGCGCAGGGACACTTCCAGACTCATATCTCGCAGCTTCGGAGAAGCTTTGACAAAGTACAAAAATATCTCCAAGCCTTCCAGAAGCTCTTATTCTCCGAAAGTTCAAAAACACATGATTCTGGTTGGTGGCCTTTCTCGACAAGCAGTATATCCCTGATGCCTAAGATTCAGTCTGATGCGTCGATACTGTCCATCCAACTGCACGGTGCCAGACGACACTACGTAGTCAAGCGCAGTAATCAAGATACAATTCTTCGCAAAGATCATCAAACCAGGCACAAAACCTTAATTTACCTAGGTATACAGCACGGCTGTACCCCATTCACCAATGCAATGCAATGTTATATTTAGCGCAGTAATCATCCTGTCTGTCACGTCTCAAATGTCGTAACGTGCTGGATCCACATCCAACGACACCCTCGATTCAAAGCTTGCTAAATCTAAAACACACCGAAGACATCGGTAGGTAGGTAGGTAGGTAGCTTCGAAGCTCGTTTTGGAATGGACTGGGCATACATCGTTTGTTGCGGTGATCGTTTTGGGGTAGGTGAATTGAACTACAAATTGGGGGTCTCTAGCAAAGGAGGGAAGAAGTTGCAGTAACTCAAATTCGAGTGGTAAAGACTTCTTCAATCTTGACAAGCAGTAAGAAAAATGAAGATGCATTTCCACGCTGTGAATAGTCCCGCTAAACGCTGCAATGAACAACACCATTCAATCAATAAAACATATCAATCGGTCTTCGTAGTCTCTTTTTTCTCATTGCCCCCTATTATCGATGGCGCTGTCGATACTGCACTCATATCGTGGCCTCGCTGATCTGTGGTCTGTCCATCTTTTTTCGCTCTATCTCGTCGTTGAGCTCGTCTCAGGTTCACAGGCTTGTATGCCTCGTTGAAATTCATCACTACACCTAGGAATCGAAGATCCACGTCTGGTTGGCGAGCAAGGTCGTACAGAAAGTTGTTGATTCGAGTCTTGAAGTCTGTTGAGAGATCCGCCATGCGTTTCCGTAGGGAAGCTAGTAGTGTTTCGTCGTCACCTGCGTTTGAGGGTAGAAGTTGTAGATGATCAATGTCTTCATATTCGTCAGGCATGGAGACACTAGAGTGACGGTCATGAGGGGCTACGGTCGGAGTGCTTGCGTGAGATGCATTGGGAAAATCTTTTTCTGTGATGCCCCATTTTCCTGCAGCGGTTCGTCGTTCAACTTTGGCCGTGAATTGTTGCTTCTTGGTGTATTCTGCTACGCTGAACGAATAGAGACTTTCGACGACTTCTCGATAGCTGAGCATGCATTTCAGCATGTTGTGAAGCTGTACAAGGAAACCATCGTCACGCTCGGCACTTGATGCCAGAAGCCCTTTTTGCACGATTGTGTTGATATATTTCGTATGCGCTTCAATAAGATCGTCCAACGTCGCGTCGGGCTTATGCATAGCCGCTTGGAGTGTCTCCCAACTTGCTTCAATAACCTCAAAGAGGATGTAGTACTGAAGTTGATTGACAAAGTGAACCATCTCAGCAATCATACACCGTGCGTTCTTCCAGTCTTTGGCAAGCTTCTCATCAACATTAGCTAGTACACCTCGAGCACCAGTCATACATTTCCGCCAGGTGTTGTTAAGAGAGTATTCAATACGTTTGACACGGAGCATGACGTTGAAGATTTTGAGATACTGAGTATTGGCCCATTGCGTTATGACTACATCGCACGGTGGGCTGATTTTGTACTCAAGAGTAAAACAATCCCAGCCAGTGTCGCCACGGGTAAGTTCGATCATTCTGGCATCAAGTCTGCGAAGGACTTCCGGGTCATCATACTGAGCATTCGAATGTCGGACTGCGTGTTCGAGTTGTGAGGTAAGAGTATGACGGTATTGTGAATGGGCTGGGCGGTCAAGATTCGGAGCCAGAGATTCAACAAGCAGTTCGATGAAGTCGCCTTGACCCAGCAGAAGATATCGTTTCAGAGCTTGAAGGTGCGTAAAGAGCAGAAACTTACCAGACATTAGATAGGTCAGGCGGGACATCGTGGTTTGGTAGGCTTTGTCAATCGAGGTCGACAGATTGGCAGTGTTGGCATAATCAAGTGATTTGGAGTTTGTCTGAGAGTATTGGTTAACCCAGTCGGCGTCGCCACAGTTGTGTCTGATGAAGTTGAGTGATTTTCCGATTAGGAAGACCTTCTTCGCAAACTCAGCGGACATGATCGATGGCACCATGTCGGCGTCGAGTTTGTATTTATCCTGCCACACTGACATAGCAACTCGTTTCGGGTCAATATCAGCTTTAGAATCAGGATCAGACTCAACGACAAAGAATTCGTGGTATGGATCGACCAGCTCTCCATCATAGATCCAGTGTCGAAGCATATCGTAGAAAGGTCGAGCAACGTGAGCAAGTATCCTTTCTGCAAATCCTCCCACGAAAGGATCACCGTGTGACGACAAGAAATTGTGTATCAGAGTTATAGTTTGGCCTCCTCTCTTCTGCTGCGATCCCTCAACAATCAAAGTCATCAACCTTAAACCCATAGTTGCATCTCTTGTCCAGATAACACATCGCCTGAGGGTGACACCAGCGGCGCGAATGCCCTTGTGACTATCTTCTCCTTTCTCAAGAGCCGTCGTCGCTCTGCGAATCTCTCCCTCGAGTGTGGCTACCAGACCCAGGTAAGACCGCAGCTCGCCACTAATTGCGGCACGTAAGCTCTGTTTGACCAAACCTCCATCTTGGCTGTCAACAAAATTCGACAATGTCTTGTACAATAGACATGACTCGGCGAGCGTGTTCAAAAGCGAGAGAATCGGCACAGGCAGAGTTGTAGGCAATTTGACAGCACTCGAGGAAACGAAGTTGTAGCTGTTTGAGGACAAACCCTGCAAGTTGAAAGGCAGATCACGAAGAAGATCCAACTCTGAAGGGCCAGATGGTGCCACAGGAGGCAAGGCCGCAGCAGGTTTAACCTCTTCAACAGGTTGAGCGCGTTCCTGGTAATGGGGATCTTGATCTCTGGTGGAATTCCTTGGCAGGTTGGGCTTCGGTATATCAGAGCTTACTTGTGGCGCGAGTGATCCTCGTTGACTGTATTGAACACTCTGGTCAGATTCTGGTTGATCGTGATGTTGTGTATGTGTTTTCTCCTGTGAGACTTCTTGTGGATCTTGATTGGCAATAGGACTTCTGAGGCCATTGACAGGTGTCTTGTTCTCAGAGAGAGAATAGAGGAGGTATAGTATGCGCCATTTCTGGCTCAAGACTGGTAGAGCTAATAGCCTTGTGTACAAATTGCTGAATCTTGCAGCTTTCTCAGGCGATGCATTTTCTCTCACCAGTTTTCGCTTGATCAAGTCATGGGCAGAGTTAACGTCTGGAGGTCCTTCGTCTAGCCCAGTATAGATTCTTTCTGTAGCATCCTCGATCAGACCGTTCAGCCAGTGCAAAACCTCCCCGTTGTTGACGGTAGCCGGATCAACTGGCAGTAGACTGTTGAACAAAGGTGAAAGGGCGCCCTCGATACGGCTCAGCCGTTGCTGATCGACCATGGCGGTGGTGGTGGATCAATACGTCGATGTCTTCGCATTGCAGTTGCTGGCTATAAGTGGTCCACACTGATACACGTCGGCCTCTAAATCAATGAGAACGAGAACATCGTGATTGCGAGCCACATCAATCATGTAAACAATACTCTGGATCTGAAAACGCGTCAAATGCCTGCGCGTTGAAAGTGGGATGACACTGCCACATCGTGGCACACACGAACATGGGTACCGCCACAAACGAACCACTACCAATTACTGGCCACATGGGTTGTCCTTCAAGAACTGGCACATCTACGAATCGTTCACTTTCCAAGAATTCATATACTGTATAAGGCATCCAAGATGCTCTCAATAAATGGAATTATATGTCTGAACATACGGGCTGTATGGTCAAAATAGTCTTTCGACGAGATCGTTGTCTGGTCGTCTCTACCAAGCTTACGAAAGCTGATCTACAATGGCTGGCCTAAGCATTCGAGCACTAACTTTGAGAGACAATGATACACCTTTCGAGCAACTTGATATAAACAGTATAATACCTGCAAACGTGCCAGCTTGTTCAGCACAGCATCCTCAGCTTGAATATCAGACTTCAAGTACTGTATCGTGGAGCATTAACGATTCCGTCTTTGGTAAGGAATACCACGATGTCCACATCTACCATCTGACGCTCATCGAAATTACTTACCCGGCCTTATATCTCGCAGATCCTATAATAGTTTGTATCAACAAAACTCGTTCACTATGGCACCAACTTCCTTCACATACGACAATCTACCTCTCCCAAATGCCTCCAAAGTCCCGTCCAACATTAAACTCCGCAAAGCAATTTCCACCGATGCCAAGGCAATGGCGGACTGCTTCTACACATCCTTCTATCCCTCCCACAAGTTCTGGGTTTCAGAGTTCAAGCCCGAAAACTTCCACTCCTGGTGGATGGAGGCTTGGACTATGGCTATCACCAGTGATCCAACAGCACGCATCTTCGTCGCCGTTGACACAAGCTACGCTTCACAATCCGATGATGAAACGACCAACACGAACAACGCAAAGTCCCACCTTGGGACTGACCTAGACAAACGCTTCCCGTCGTTAGTGACAGATGGTCGCATCGTCGGCTACACTCGCTGGCGCGTGCCCCAGGCAGACGGGAACATCGATGACAAATGGCCTGATCTCCCGCAAGGCGAAGGTATCGACATGAATATCCTAGGTCCTTTCTTCGAGGGCATGCACAACAACCGCGAGGAACTAATGGGCAGAAATCCGCACTGGTGTAAGCAGATACAATACTCCTATCTCACCCCCATCCCATTCAATACTGAACACCCCATCTCCCTCCCCACGACAACACATCTCACCCTAACCCTCTGCAGTCCTAGAACTCCTCGCCACAGCAACAGCCTACCAATCCCAAGGTATCGGCCACTCTTTCGTCCAATGGGGCTGCGACCTCGCAGACAAAGACGATCTAGAAGTCTACATCGACGCCTCTGAGGCTGGCGCACCGTTCTACAAGAAGAACTTTGATGCGATTCCACGAAAGGATATTCCACTTCCGGAGAAGGAAAGTTTCGGGAGGTTCGAGTATGTTACTTATGTTAGGCCGAGGTTGAGTGAGAGGAAAGCATAGTGCAGAAATCATGAGGAGAGGATGTGTTGCTTGGGCGCAATGTGTGAGCTGTGAGCGGTATAGACGACCCTTTGAAAGATCTTGTGAACGTTATGGATACAAGTCGTGTAACAAGTTCCGCCGAGTAAGCAGACCAGACAAATGTAAGTACGCAACGTAACGAGTAACACATACGGAAGCAGGAAAGCCGAACAAAATCTATGCTAGCAGTGTAGTAAACGAACAACTACGTAGAGAAAAAGAACTCAAAAAGCACACTGGTGAAGATAAAGTAGTAACCGAATCAAAAGGTGCCCAGCATCGGTTGATCAATATTCCGGAGGCATTTCCTTGATCTCTGCCCGTTTCCCATTCCTGTTGTTGCGAGCTTTTTGGATTTGTATCTCATCTTCATGGTCGTAGGTGAATTGGAAGAGTGAGGATTGGTGTTCTCCGACGTTAAAACGGCGACGAGATACAACAGACCGTGCGCTATTGTGGCTTCGTACCACTCTCTGATGTTTCAGAATGGCGGCTCGTGGACTGGGAAAGCGAATGTTGTGTTGCGGACGTAGTGTTTGAGGATGGAGAGGAAGGATGGGAGGTCGGCTTCTATTGCTGGACGGATGGTGCAGGTTGGGATGCTATTGGATGACATTACATGGTGGGAGCTGAAGGCTGAAGTAGGGCACGATGCGGTTGTTATAGCTTCACGGTCCTGATACCTCGGATGAGGCATGAGGGTATGCTTCCGATCCAGGAATAAAGCATCATACAACTAGGTGCTGAGCTTGGGTTTCGATATTCGATGAGTCGGGTGGCTGGTCGTAATCGCTCTCTCTCTGATGTGTCATGAGGAAGATATGTTGTCTCTGTCGAGGCAACCCCTTTGTCTATTGCCCGAACATATTCGGGAAAGCGGTTAGTTGAAGGCAACAGGAAGAGTGGTTAGTCGATGATGAATAAGGAAGGCATAGATACCAGATGACTTGGTTATAGATTCGAGGACAGCTTGCACAGTCAAATTCTTCTAACAACACTCTTCTTTTGTGCACTTTGTCTACTCGAGCCCCCACTCCATATGAGGTTTATCGTATCCGACGTGGAATACGCAATACCATATAATACGCCAAGCGCCGCCAGGTGTGATTGTCATATCACAATACTCCCGATGATACCTTTTTTGGTCCTGTCGGTTGGTGTATTGTGCTCGCGAGTTCAACTCGGCCCATGTTCAATCCTTCGAGAAACATGGTAGCCGTTTCTGTAACGGCATTCTGTCGTCGCTCTGCTTCCGGTGGTGCTGTCAGGCCAAATTCTCAGCCATGGCTCAACATATTGTGTTGCTGCCAGCTGGGGTATCCCTTTTTTCATAACATCGTAAACTCTGCGTCGCAGCTTTGATGCGGGTGAAAATGATCTCTTCCACGAATGGTGACTGACCTAACCAACTCTTTCCTCAAAACCTCTCCTAATGACTTTGCCAAACTGTTCAATTCCGACCCGCTCCCCTTTGACCTCACTCTTTGCCTCATTCTCCGCATTCGCCGGAATTGTCACCCTCTTCCCATCTTCGTCAACCTGCCATCCACATGCCGTCTTCACGAATTTTACCAATCCATCTCCACGTAGATCCAGCCAGCTACTTAGCACGCTCATGTCGATCTCTCTAAACGCTTTTCCCACTTCACCCGCTATCCTTATCCTGATGAGGTCTTCGAAGCCAGCGATGTCGGATGTGAGATCTGCGTACAAATCTTCAGAGTCGAGGGTCGCCCAAAAGACGTCGTACTGTGCTGATTCGAGAAGGGAAGATAAGCGTGTGAGTTTCTGAATTGATTCATTGAGGTCGGTGGATGGTAGAGGTGTTGAGTTTGTTTGAAATGGAACCGAAGAGGGAGGAAGAAGGGCAAGCGCTAGGGAAAAGGCAGAGCTAGGAAAGACCGTGAGGGCTTTGACAAGAATATTCGTCACTGTTTCGGCGTGTGTAAGATGTGGGTTGAATTGGTACCTAACACCATACATGTCAGCATGCTTGGTTGCGCTTTGCTGGGTTGTGAATGTTGCGCAAAGGTCAAATTTCAGATAGAGCTAATAATCCAGGATCTCCACGACTTGGTCAGGTAATAGGAAACGTGATATAAATATACTTGTTCATCATAAGATCAGTGAGCGCATCGATGCAAACTTACAGTTTTAGAAGTGCTAGAGAGGAATAGCAGTCGAAGAACTTCTCTTCGCATTGCTTCTCAACGTATTCTTGAAATATAGTGGTTGTCTCTGGGTTGTATCTGTCCAGTCCATTGAGGATCTGCTCAATATTTGCTGGTCGCTCAGGGCATTTATCGAAGGAGTACGGCATACTGAAGATCAATTCGGCGACTGCCTGGCTGGAATCGGTCTGTTGTGCAAGATGACAGAATTTCCGAGATTTCGATCATATTGAGAATTCCATGTGTGGCTGCGACAATGCGGGAACTGGCGGATTCCGAAGTTTCCCCAAAAGTTGACTGAGAATACTTCCCTCAAATAGTGCATTCAAATCAAGGCTACTTGTACCTAGGTATGGACAAAGTACTCTGTGTTCCACATTTTTTCTTCCTCAGCATAAATCCTGGTGCTGAACTGGTGGATCAGCGATCCTGATACAGATACAGATACAGATATGTCATGTACTCATTCATATTCTTCATGTTGGTGTTAAATCTGTCCTAATACCCAGGCTACAAAACTCCGAGTAACTGATGCCTGCTTGATTGCTGAACGCTGTGACAAAACCCGAATAAACCTTCATTCAGAAAAAGAAAAATACTTCACCTCTCAAAAACCGACCTGATCCTGTTCCAGTTGTTGTTTCTGCCTCTTATCCCCACAAGAGAACTCTGACCACTTGCCCGTAACACTAACATCAGCCTCGCTCATAACATGACTGAAGTGATCTTTCACTTCGTCTGGCAGAACAAACACTTTCCAAACAGTTTCTGGTATTCCTTCAAAGGCGTTTCTGAACCGCTCCTCACTGTTCTTGTGCTCCATATGTTGAACGTTGAGTACTTTCCGAATGTAAATCGCAAGGATCCATCCAGGATGATTTTTGAACGCTGCTGCGTATGTCTCCGGATCCATCTGAGTAGAGTCCCCAAAGCAGATAAACCGTCGTTTCGGAAACCAGCTATGGATCGTCTCGATCCGTGTAGTCTTGTATTGTTTCACACCTGTGGTCAACACGCTGAGAAGACCACCGAGGGTCTGCCAGGAGGCATCACGGAGGAAGATTTGGCCTGGTGGATAATACTGATGGATGAATGACCGTAGGAAAGGGTAGAGGTTGTATGGCGAAGCTGAGACATAGAACCAGCCTGGGTTTTGCAACTCCTCGTTAACCATTTTATAGAAATCAGGCATGTGGCTTGTGAACTGCCCTGGCTCCGAAAAAGTTGTCTTTAAAATTCCTGTTGGCTCGGTTGTCTAGAAATCTTAGTGTTCACGTTGCGGACCACTGAATAGGACGTACCATGGTAATTTTGATGGTATCATCTATATCACTGATAACACCAAATCCTTCAGGTCCATAGAAGCGGGTCACTCCCTGTGCCTGCGGTAAGCCTGTTACGGCCGGATCGGTCTTCGTATCGATGTTACTACCATCCCGTTGGTTGCTGTCTCCAAGTTCAAACGTCTGAACGCTGATACCACTCAGGTTAGAAGGACCAAGAGAACGGCTAGACGCGGTTTTGCTCGTGGAGTCTAGGACAACCGGTAGACAACGTATTGGGGCAACTGCATCCACGAAGGGTTTCAGTCGCTCTTCAATCAGCTTTCTCGATTGTTGAGTGTCTCCAGCATCTCCGTGCAAGCCTATCATATCAGCAATGCTGGCGGCAGCCTTCGTGATATCACCCCTCCCACGCTGGAAGAAGCAAGCCACGAACTCAGCATTCCATGGTGCATCCACGGATGTTTTGTATGCGGTATTGTCAAGGATCCATACCGTGTTGTGGTCCTTTTGCGCGTTTCTTGCTAACGGATTACGGTCGCCGAGAAACCCCAGAAGGCCATCAGCAATCACTGAAGGAATCTTGACAGCAGCAGTAGTGCTCACAGAGCTGACACCAGCTTCCGTGAGTTCTTTGAACACCATGGCTTCGTACTTGAGGAAGTCGGCATCCTTGCGACCTTGCACCTCAAGAGGGTCTTCATCCCTATTATATCCAAGTGTGCTA
>Ga0181465_100380_pt1 | contig 17160 bp, 9 predicted proteins | sample InSIn3gowninarea_FD_119076 | JGI IMG/M metagenome (GOLD analysis project Ga0181465, IMG submission 119076) | Clean room microbial communities from NASA Spacecraft Assembly Facility at Jet Propulsion Laboratory, Pasadena, California, USA -... ... | reverse complement strand
TATTTTGTATCTCGTGTCTTCTTGATCTTCGTATTCTCGTGTCTCATTGTCTCTCGATCTCTCTTGATTGTGTGTCGCTTAGCAAGGAGAAAGCAGAATCCTTTACTGGCCGCTGTCGAAAGACGCCAAAGTCTTGACTGCTTCAATGGCGATTGCAGTTGTTGCTATCTTATTTCTTGGGGAATTCTCTGACCAGCACGTATCCGATGGGGTCCTGCAAATAGTCCATGTACTCACGGATCTTGAGACAAACAGAAGTGAAGGACTCGTTGACGTTCTTGGAACGTGCAACGTCTGTCATGGCCTTTTCAAGTCCGCCTCGCATGTCCTCAAAGAATTTGCGGTGGGCGTCTATGACTTTGTCCCCTATATGAGGAACGGGGTTGATGTTGGAGAGCTCCCAGTACCTGTAAATTAGGAGGGGGAGCATCTCATCGTACTGCGCCATGATGTTGTCTGTAGCCTTGATCGACACGCGCAAGTCCTCCAGCTTGTTCAAGGTCGAGATAGGACGGAGCATGAGCATGTAGCCTGCACGTGCTCTCCAGTCGGTGTTGTGCTTGATAGGCCTAAAGGCATGCTTCAGACCGTCGGTGACATTTCTCATGGTCAAAGTCACTTTCAATGTGCGGAGGTTGGTCATCTTCTTGGCGATTTTGGCAAAGATCTTGGTCCAGCAGTCGACGTGCTCTTGATACCAGACATTGTCGGCGGCCTTGTGAGGAATACCGTAGGTACGCACATGGATGTGGAGTTTGGTGATGCAAGCAAGGTTTCTGTCGGAGACGGTCTTGAGGAAGGCTCTCAGGCGTTGAGCATCGTCGAAGTAGAAGACGGTGATACCGTAGAGAATCGGACCAGTTTCAGCGTAGATAGTCTTGCATGTGAGCAGAAGGTTGTTGAGAGAAGTGTCCCAGTCGACGCCTTTGATGGGCTGAGGCTTTTGGCCAGGGATGCCATCGTACGAGACTCCTCTAGCCTTCATCATCTTGCGGTGAAACTCTTCAGGAGTCCTCTTTTTGGTAACGGTGGAGGCGACGATCCTGATAGCCTTGATGGCTTTGGGACGATCGGGCTCACGGTATTCGGTGATGGTGTCAAGGAGGGGGCTTCCTTTCTGGTAAGGCCAAGCATCGTTCTGCTTTATGGTGATGAGTTGCTGGTGGAAAAGGTAGCCGTAGATTTGGTTGCGAATCTCGACGGGAAGACGGAGGATTCCTGGAAGCAGAGCCACTGGCTTGCGCTTGTGCTTGAAGCGTCCGGCAGATGTTGATTTGACCTTTGACTGAGAATAGTCCCGGAAGACGTCGTTGCGCGGGTAGCCAAAGAGAAAGTCAGGCCATTTCCACTGCTTCGTCTGCTGAGATCTGGTGTCGCTGCGCGCGATGGCTTGCTCAGGTTTGGACTCGACCTTTGGATTATCATCGCACAAAGGTTCGAGTGCGCAAGCATTAGTCGAGCTCAAGTTATCAGGAATAATCAGCTTTCTGTTCTTTTTGTTGAGGAAGTGCTTGGACATGGTGTGCTTGGCCTGGAGTGGTCAGCCATGGGTGTTGTTGGTGGGAATGTAAAAATTCAAGCATACACGGCTGTACCATTTCTGGCGTTTGGTGACAGGCTCTCCTGCCATTAAAGCTTGCTGAATAGTTCGGATGTCGGCGTTAGCGGCGTTATCGAGATTCCGTGGTTGCTGAAAAGGAAGGTGTGCTGAAGTGAAATCGAGCTTGGCCGCGTGCGCTCGCAGTGAAGCGTCTCGAGGCCGAAGCTTGCAACTTCTCACTCAAGTGACCGCCACACATAAGCCCTCATCTGAAAAGTATGTGCCTAAGCCACCCTTCCTCGGCTTTAGGAATAGAGCTGGCGAGGTAGAAGGGGCCAATAGTCCGCAGATGGTACCAATTGCAATCAATCCAGACAGCGGTCCTCTATTCTCTTTGGCCTCGAGCACGAGAACTACCGCTGAATTACTCCCAGCTTCAACTGACCTGTCATTGTGATAGTCTATCATGTACATATGTTGCCGTTCGAATAGATTGAGCTTGTTTGCTTGCATATAGTGTGCATCTTGCAAACGATTTGTACCTACCGAAGCCATTTGTGTTTTGCATTGGTTTTTATCGATTCTTCATCGGTCTCAGGATAGGACACGGCATGGCACATCATGCAGGCTCTTTTCAGAGATAGAGGAAAGAGGGAAAGAGGTCAAGTCAGGTCCGAGGTCATAGCTGCTCTCTTACGTGAAGCCTGATCAACCGAGGAATATCCGATGCTTCATTCCTGTTTCAGCAGCACGTTTCATCCTCCTGCATCCTGCACCCTCTTCATGAGGCATGGTAGAGAGCACTGATGCGCTCTAGAAGTCTTTCTGATAACTGCTTGGGTGGATGACATGTTGGTTTCCTGGTCGCCTATCCAATCTGCGCTTCAGAACTTTAGCGCCGAGTATGGGCTTGAAATTGTCTATCCTTACGACCAAACAGAAAAACTCGAACAGAGCCACTAACAAAATATAGAAATACTAAGCGCTATTATCCACGGTTTGACATGAGGCTGAGGCTGCTAAGTTTAATTTAGGCGCCTGATACTTCTTTCAACTCCGCATAAGACGCTGAGCCCCTCTTGTATATTGAGCTTTGCACTTCTCAGATCATTGTTTTCTTTACCAAAAATCCAACGACGAGTGATACACAATGCCTCAACTCGACTATGACGACCAAATCGAGGATAACCCATGGCGCCCCGTGCGCATGGTTTTGTATATCCTATGGACCATCCACTTCTTCATCTGTGCATTCACAACAGTCGGCATCGTTGCTGAATTCTTCACGAAGATTTTCGATCTACAGTCAGTTTTGATGTGTTTCTGAGGCGCACAACCGCTAAAAATATACAGCATTGCTATGAACTTGATCAGCATTGTGACGATAGATGCACTATACGTCCGACAGATGCATCTGTACGCTATGGGCCAGCTTGAACCTCTCAATGCAGCGCACATGCATAGTATCCAATGTGTGATGGTCGCATTCTTGATGCTGGAGGTCTTTGTAAGATCCTTGCACGAGTTCTTTGGAATGATCGTCTTCCTTTTCTGTGCTATATTTGCGTAAGTACAGCCTTCTGGGATTTGTTTGTACGGTCGGCTAATGGTTTTTTCGTATTCCAGATCGATATTCTTGGTCCAACTCAGTGTAAGCTTTGGGGTGCTGTATTTCAGCGTCCGCAAAAATGAGCGTAGTATTCAATTGCCTGTGCTCAGCAACAAGGTCTAAACAGCTCTTCCTGAGCCCCGAGAAGAAGGACGTGGATAAATCGAAGTATATGGGCTAACCATACAACTGACCAACATGTACCAAACATACTTGTGCGTGAACTAAGCCAATTCGATTATTCGAAAGGCTTAGACCTTCATAACTTTAGATCCTTTGTTCTTTCGCAAGACATCCGACTGTTTCTTCTTCTTCTTATCCATCTTCTTCTCCTTCTCCCTCATCTTCCTCAGCTTGGTCTTGCGTATGAAAGTCCTCAACTCATTTCTACGGACCACAGCATCAAACCTAGGATCCGCATTCAGCGGCGAAACAACATTGCCCGATACATTGGCTTCAGTATCGAATCTGTCTATCAGATCCCAATTCAGCGGGAAATACTTCATATTGAGATCCTTGACAAATTCCCAAGGTCGTGTGTGAGCAGCGAGGTTGCGCAAGTGATCTTTATAAGCTTCACTGTGGAAGTCTAGTGGTGTTGCTGCATCTTGAGTAATGATTCCCTCAGCGACATTTGGTTGAAGCTCATCCGTTGGTAAAGAAACCTCAAACTCCGGATCCGATTCGTGCTCATCGAGCCAGAGTTCATAATCGTCGTACCGATATCTCACACCCAAGTCCTTGGCTGGTCTGAGACTTGCAATGGTTCCATATCTCATCACTTCATCAGTCCAGAATTGTGGATGCAGAACCTTGAGGACGTAGGACATGGGAAGGACATAATAGGTATGTGTATGCACGCCAGCCTTTGCAAGACTATATCTCATTATCTTTTGAAGGCCTCTGTTGGCGCTATCCGGCCAATCGAAGAAGTAGAATCCAAAAGGCACACCCAGATGCTCAGGATTTGCACCAGCGATTTGTATAACATTGCCGAATAAATGTTTGGTTATTGCGTATCCCAACTCAGCCACACGGCTGTCGTTCATAAAGGGCTCGTGTTTTTGAAAGTGTGCGGTGGGGTTAAAAACGTTGTGAAATGCGTGCGCAGTCTCATGAACCATGGTCATAGCCATGTAAAACCTTGTTCGCAGATCTGCAGCATATTGATCGAATTCAGGGTGGATATCCTCTACTCTGTGCTTGCGTCTGAGAGCATCACGGAAGCTCGTGCTCATGCAAATCTCTGTGCAATATCTGAATTTGACCACTCCATCAGCATGAGGTAAGGAAGCGCTTTCGAAACAACACACACGTACCCTTGTTGTCTGAAAAACACACGTCCCTCGGGATAAATGGGTTTCGTGGGATCTTGATAGGTACACATAGACGCTTGTTTGTGTGCACTTCTGTAATCATCGTATCCCCAGGTGATATAGTCACCCAGCTCGCGCAGTTGTTGTATCGTCTCCATGGCTTCATCCCATGAACCAATGTTTCTCGGGGAGAATCTCCACATCATGCCTTTACCTAGACGATACTGTTCCTCTGGAGTGCCCAGAAACTTCCAGGCGTTGGAGAGACCTTTGAAGAAGCCAAGCGTGTCGAAGCTACTCAAAAGCTCAGTTGCAACCTTCAAGACTGGTTTCAGGAGCTCGTAATCGTAGTCGTCCATGCTTGGGAAGTTCTTGCGTCGAAAGATCGGATGGAACTGTGCATCGTTATAATTTGCAGTACCTTGAGGGTCAAAGTGTTTGTTCTTGAGCGATTCGTCGACGGTCGGGTAGATGGGCACTGCGAGTAGATCGGTCCTGGGGTCAACATTGATGGCGCCGAACCTGGCCAATGACCCTACCGAAAGACTGCTGAGGATGGGATCTGACCCATGCCAATGACATGCATCCTGATAAGCTGGAATTCCAGAGTAGTTTTTGAGCTCCGGAAAGGGATGCTCTCCAAGGATCTCCTGCAAATTGAGCTCTGCACGATTCCTGCTGGCGTCAAATGGCACCATCTTAGGCGTAATATTGGAAAGAGATGTTGATGAATACCATGTATGCGAAGGGCGAAAAGGTGAACTTTTTCTAAGAATGATTCAAATCTCTACAAAGCCCCAATCCGGCGTCTTTGTCCAGCGTCCGGCACGCTCACGATGCAACGAACTACATTCCTTGCATTTCGTCTTCATTGTCCCTCCCCCGCAGTTCGGAGAAAGCATTACCTTTCTTAGTGACATTCCCTAATGCGCGGTATTTCCTGAAAAAATCGCTGTATTCAGGGTTTTCAGAACCTGCGTCGAGGTCCTACACCAGAGGTTAGCTGACTGTGGTGGTACTCCTGTATTTACGAGGACCATTCTATGATGAGAAATGTAATACCTCACGAAGTAGAAGATGGTCCGAAGGAGAAGGCTTACCCTTCGGTGCCCTTGTAGGAGCAGGATGATGCGGCGGCGACCGAGATCTCGAGTCTCGTTGTTCCTCCGCGAATGGAAGAGATCTTCTCGATACTAGGTCCCTCTCACGATGGCGATCACGAGGACGCTGTTGTCGAGCGGGACTGTGAGATGTAGAGGAATACTCACTATGATCATCTCGTCCACCGGAAACTGGAGCGGAGGTCCCCCTGATCTTGAACTCGGATGTACCGGTTCCAGTTGCGGTCGACCGTGTCGGTGACTTGATCCGAAGTCCTGTACAGTAGAACACTTTGTTGCCTTGCTCATCGGGCGCACTCGTGGTCTGACCAGGAAAGGTGTTGAAAACGTGTTTTATGAATGGTCCTCCCAACATCAATGGAACTGAGGCATTGGAAAAGGCTTCCTTATACATCTGATAGAGTTTTTGCTGCACTATTCTTCCTTTCGGGTCTCTGGTGAAGTTTTGGCGCAGCCATTTTGATGTTCTGAGGGGTTCTGGACGGTCTGAAAAAGGATGGGGTTGCTTAGAAGCAACGTCCCGTGGTGTATTGGTCGTGCTCTGAGCATTACGCTCGACGATAGACCGTCTCAAATCATCGGCTACGGCTCTAGAAGTGTGAGAAGAAGTTGAAAGTGGTGTTTCCTGAACAGGTGGCGGCATCGGTCGTCTTGCACCTGGAGTCGTCTGCGGAGTGACAGGTACGCTAGATCTGATTGGAGGCGATTCAACAGCACGTGTCTTGTTGAAGATGGTATCTAGCATGTCTGGAGTCAACACAAGATCCAGGTCGGGCTTTGCAGTCTTGTGAAGGTGATCACGCCAATATGTTCCATAGTCGACGACTTTTCCGCCGTTAGCGATAGTGCGACTGGCCCACGGCAAATATTCAGCTGGCTGCAAAACTACATAATTGTCCCACTGTGGTGGTGGGACATCCGAAGACGTGTGTAGATCCTTGCACAAGGTTTCAAAAGCCGTCCTATTGCCTTTAAAATTGCGCTTGCTGACCAACTGACGAAACAAATCATCAACAGTCAGAGCCGGTGATTTATTTACCGTACTTTGAGCGGGTGTTGAAGTGGGTATCATGAGACGGCCTGGGTCCGGGACAGGGCGGCGATCAGAAAACTCATCCACGGGAACAGGTCCGCGAGGAGCTGTGAACTTACACACGATCAATTTCCCGTCAAAAGGAGAGTTGTGTTTTGCTTCGAAAGCTCTCCAGGCTGTATCGGCATTGGCAAAATTCACGAAGCCAGACTGGTTCTTAGCAGACACACTAGTAGGATTGAACTCTGCAAACAATTTCTCAAGTTGTCTGTTGTCAATGTCCTCCGGGAGCGATCCAACCCAAAGAGCTCGACTCGGCTCGCCGAATAGGCCTTTCTTTATCTGTTGTCGAGTCTGTAGACTTGAATCATGAACTTGCGCGTCCGCGTTGCGCGACGGCTTAGACGGCAATGATCTGACAGAGCGTACAGGCGATTCAGGTGCAGTTACCTCCAAAGCAGCGGGTTCGGTGACTGAAGGTCCAGATACGGCATGATCAGAAATATTCGGGCCAGGAGCAGCAGGTTCTGGACGTTTTCCGGTACTCGATGTCTCGCTCACTGATCGATCATCCTTCTGACTGCTCTGTCGGCGCCACTGGTCGATGATTTCGGCTCTATCTGCGGCACTGAGGTCGGCCAGCTTAGCTGTATCCAGTGCTGGTTCATCGACTTCCATTGGATCAGATTGCATTTCTGCATTCATATCAGGCACCCCGAGACTCATCCCATTCTCATCACTGAATTGAGCTGTTGGCCGTGACACAGACATAGTGTTGGAATTGGTGTTGTGAGTGGTAGTCTTCCGCCGCTGCTCAAAGAACTCGCGCTTCATACGAGCCTGCCTCTGTTCGATGGTCTCAGCTGATTCTGAAAGTCCCCAGCTGGTCCGCCGGTCTCGTCGTGGCCGAGGTTTAAGAGATTCTGCAACAATTTGTCCTTCTTGCCTATCGACAGCCGAAGCGTTGTTAGCTTGGGGTTGATCATCCATGACAGTATCGTCTTCAACTTCAGACCGATCGTCCATTGATAGTGCGGCTTTGATGTGTCTGGTATTCTGCGATACGGATGGTCCGTCATGTTCTGGGCGCTGAGAAAGCATCTTAGATTCTCCCTCGGGTTCCTTCCGACGCTGAGGACTTGCAGCAACCTCAAGGATAGGAGATGAGGTACGAACATCTCTTTCAGGTCGGAATCCATTGTGAGATATGCTCTTTGCTGAAGAGTCGCGCAACGCAGACTTGTCAGGCTGTGTGTCAGAATTCGATCTTGAGATGTGCTCTTCAGGCGAGCCCAAAGGATACTCAGGTAGCTGCCGCAGATTTGGTTGAGGTGGTGCGAGAGCGTCGAGCTCAGAAGCATAGCTTTTTTGAGACACAGAGCCAGAAGGTGGGCTTGAAGGCAGCGGGTCCAGAGATTTATCTACCTCGGGTTCGTCTACTTGCATATGATCCTCTGCGCTGCTATCAGGTGGGAGTTCGCCTGGTGGCAACTTAGTTGGTAGCGGTTCCGGATTCATGAAGTTGGTTGAACGACGAAGAGTATCCATGCGGGAACGAGGCAGAGTATGATGCTCTGGTGACGATTCCCACGAGAGAAAAGTATCCTGTGTCCCCTGTGTTACCGGAAGAGCATTTGATGAGCTCGCTCGTTCGCTTTCTTCCTGCAACTGCATTTCTCTCTCCTCATCTTTTTGCTTCGCTGCTCGCCGCTCTGCAGCTTCTTCAACCTTGTTGAGAACTTCCAAAGGCACATTCGGGTGAGGGAACGTGGTTCCAGGCCTTGGAGGCCACCACGAGGAATACTTTTCTAACAGTTTGCTCTGATTTTCCGGTATGGACCTTCGCGCATATTTTTTCATTAACGCTGGGGGAGCTCTGTGTAGCGATCCTTGAATGCTGGAAGACGAAGTATCCAGCAAATGTGAACTGGAAGTGGTCAGCGAAGCTGCTAGAGCTTCTGATTGTGACGGCAAGGGTGCCCGTGGTGGCGGTACTCGTGGCAGTGATGATTGTGTGGCTTCCAATGGCTCTGGCTGGGCCGAAGTTGGCGTGTTATTTGGTTGATGAATTCTGCGTCGCGTATCCAAGGACATATTTCCAGACTCGGACTGCACAACGGACGTGTTTTTCGGATAAGTGTCTCTTCCAGCAGATTCGACAACAGGGGTGTCGGCCATGGGTATCTGTGACTCGAAGGTTTGTGAGGTGGACTGCGATGCTGGTTGTGACAGTGGCTGTGGCTGAACATTACTGGTACCAGCAGCTGGAACTGGGGGCGGAGCCATTTGCGCTGACATAAAGCCACCCAAACGCAGAGCTTGCTCCCGGTCGGTGGAAACAGAAACTCTCGCACCCGAATTTTTTTGTATAAGGCTCAGCAGTCTGTTGCGCTCTTGAGAATCATTGGATTGAAGCTGTACAGGTTGTTGTAGATTTATGCCTGTCTGAATAATGACATCTTGATCTTCATTATCAATGCGAGGTTTCACGACTCGATGAGAACTTGGATGGTTGGGAGAGGACAGCGCATGGGGACGCTTCAGAGGAGTGGTCCTTTCGGCAGCGTTTGGAGCATTTGATGGAGCTTCGACCATCTCCACATCACTGGCATCAGTGGGCACAAGTGCCGAAACTGTGTCATCGTCTGCTGTAGGAGGCTCGGTCGCTGACGCTGATTGATGAAGTTGTTGCAGCTGAATCAGATACGTCCTGATCTTGTCAATTGTATGTGCAGGTGTAATGCGGTCGGCTCTGGGATCAGAAAGATCCAAAGGATTGTGAGAAATAGTCAAGCTGGAAAGTAGCAGCTGGATCCGCGAGTTGAGAGGACCCAGAGATGTATGAGTAATGTCAGAGATAGTAGAGGTGATGGACTTCCTCTCGATGAATGAGAGCGACGGTGAATACTGATTCTGAAATCGTTCTTTGCAAAGAGAAGAGAGTCTGGCTTGTATAGAGACTGCGCCATCGGTGACTGTGAGTACTGAACCTTGGACCTGAGCTTGTTAGTAGGGAAAAAGATGTCTCGGTAGAACCGAATGAATTGAAAGCAGGGTTAACAAGAGCAATGAGGAAGGATTGCTAACCTTGAGCACGTGTAGAGAGACAGATGGCATGTTCACGCGGACTTTCAGGCCGCTGCCATTCTCCGTCACATCAAGAAGCAAAGAAGGCTCGGGCTTGATGCCATGATGCTTTGCGGTCTTGTAGGCCAAAGCCTCAGCGAGCTTATCGGAGACGGTGCTGCCCAGCCAGGAAGTCATTTCTGATACGAAGCAAACATTCGGTTGGCGGTGACAGTCTCGCTACCTGGGTATGGTAGAATGGCTGGCTTGCACCACCACTGACCAGGCGCGAAAACGTCGCGGGGAAGTTGGAAGACGCGAAGTTTGAGAAGGTGCGGGCGGCGTCAATACAGTAGCTTGGCGGCAAGATGTAGCGAAATTCATGACTCGCGACACGAGCAGACACAGAGGTGGGCGGTGGAGCAGTCAGTCACTTGCGATGGGCGTCATGGGAACAAATACCGCAGAGTCCAAAGCAACCGCTATTCGTGCCAACCACTCGACCTGTGTGTGACATCGTTACGAGACAAGGCCTGCTGCTCTCTCTCTGGCTGTCTATCAATCACAATCTAGAATTCCTCGTCCCCGCCTACCGCCCGCTGATCACCACTGATTACCAACTTCTTTAAGCATTATACATTCCATCCCACGAGCAGGACTGAGCTACTCGGCCCAGCGAACGATGCGCGCACAACAACTTTTCTCCCGCTGAGCCCATCGCCATGCCTACTACAGGTCGGATGGACTCAACGCCAGCTTCGAGGCGGGCCTCGCTGTCGTCCATCAACTCGCCCAATGTAGACAAGGAGGCTTTGCAGAAAGAGCTGGATCACATTCATACCACCGCCTCGCGCTCAGACACTCTGACTTCGTTCAGCGACTTTGAGCGCAGCCGCAATAGCAGCCCCCGCGTGCCTGGCCCGAAAGACTTGGTTAGTGGCCGAATCAGTGGTCTGTACTCGCGCCTAAGGCAGAGTGTTGGAGCCTCGTCTCCAGCATCAGACACCTCAGCCCGCCCCGCTAGCCGGGGAAGCTATACCGTCACAGATGCCTCGTCATTAAGAAGTTTCTCAAAACCAGAATCGCCTACACTTCTCCGTTCGAATCACGTTTCGCGTCCGAGCGACGCCAGTGCTGTCGTTGCAGAGATCGACTTTGCCCCCACTTCGTCAGTACCTTCGTCTGCTGTTCATTCGCGTCCAGGCTCTCGTGATTTGTCTCGCTCAGCTGTGCATACTGCTGCCTCGTCTCCTTCGGCGAGACGCGTCTCTCCGCCCAGACAAGGTCGTCATGCCGAAAGCAACCAGAACCAGTCCGTCGTGGCCGAGAGCAAAAGGTTGTCGCAAAATCTGGATGGAAGAGACGGACGACGTTCATCGCAAAATCTCGAGGCGAAACGTTCCTCAGTCAACTTGGACAACAATCGGCCATCACATAACCCCGACGGAAAGCGTCTGTCACAATCTGACGCCCCGTTCATGGGCCCTCGACCAGAGCGTCCTGTAATCACCGTGCAGTCTGACCGGACCGATAGCCCGTCTAGTACTCATGTGTCTGCTGAAAGACGTGATAGCGACGCTTCTTCGAGAACTCAAAACCATCCAAAACCCAAACGTCCTCCTCTTCGTGTATCTGCTTCTCACTTGCCCAACCTGCGAATATCACAGGCGTCTATACTTGATGGCGTCCTGGATACATCATCTATCTTCAGTACCAAGCTTTCAACACCCATACTCGATACACAGCCTAATCTCAACGCTGGGATGCAAAGTCGCCGAGTGCCACATAGAGAAGGACAGCCACTGGATTCCTCGGAAAAGAAATCCACAACTATACCTGCCCATCTCAAACGTCGGGTCATTAGCAAAGAGTTCTGGATGAAGGATGAAAACGCTCGTGATTGCTTCTACTGTGGTGATCCCTTTTCGACTTTTCGCAGGAAACATCATTGCAGAACATGCGGTCAAATCTTTGACGCAAAGTGTACTGTGACTGTCCAAGGCAAGCCTTTTGGACAGTCAGGCACACTCAGGTTATGCAAGCCCTGCGACGCCATGATCTATGGCAGTGATGATGATTCGACAGTCTTTACCGACGAAGACGAGCCCATGAGATCTCCGATCTCTGCTTCTCACTCGCAGGATCAAGATGTCTTCAAACCAGATGAACCAGCTCTTGCAACACCGTCGATCGGCATTCCAGTCTCGAGAAGGAATAGGGAGGCCAAAAGACGTTCTGCTGTCATAGAGTTTGATATGCAGCCTACGTTGGCACGTCCAAGTTCATCTCGTTCACTGAAGTCCATGACAGGAAGACCGCATTCTTCAAGTCACAAGCGTCACCATTCTCGGCATCAGTCCGTACGACCACTGAAAACTCCTGCGGAGGAGCGAGGGCCATTTTATCAGAATGTTGCTGAAACACAGCGAAGGCCATTCACTGCCTTCCACAATGATAACATCATTGATCCCGACTTAGCTCCCTTTCTGTCTGACGATGGGTCCGATGCGGACGACCAGCCCAGTATTTATACCACTATTAGTGACGCCCCTGTACCATCTTCGATGGACAATGAACGGGCTGGTTTCACAAGCCTATTAGCTTCAGCAGTAAAGAAAGGTCGCTCACGGAGGGGTGATAGAAGTGTGGGTGGTCACAGCTTACGTGCCTCGCGTGACCTGGAGCACTTCATGTTTGCTTCTAAGCATCTTCCGAAGATGCGAAAACAGCGCAATCCAAGTATCGGCAGTGTTGGCATATCGCGTCCATCTCCCCGTAGGAGTCGTAGTCAGAACATGATGAAGACCTTCGAGGCTGGAGTGAACGATCCTTCTGTTTTTGACATTTTCAATCCTGTCCTTGCGGATCAAGCTCAGGTCAAACGAAGTTCCGGTATGCACGGTCTGAATGCTCCTGCGATCGAACTCAACAGAGCCAGTCTACAACATGTGGAGCGCCTCTTAACCCAGCTGCTCAAGGAGTCCGCTATCCCTCGACGTCGACATTGGCAGAAAGCTTTGATGCCTATTCTTCTGCAATGTCCCAACGATGTAGATCCTGATGTCCAGAACGGCGACGACATGGACATTAGGAACTACATCAAGATCAAGAAAGTGCCTGGTGGCAAACCTGGCGATACTTCATACGTCTCTGGAGTCGTTTTCAGCAAGAACATTGCATTAAAAGGCATGCGTCGAAGCTTTGTCCGCCCTCGCATTGTGATAATATCGTTTGCTATTGAATATGCCCGCCATAATCACCATTTCATGAGTCTGGAACCCGTCATTGCTCAAGAGCGAGAATACCTGCGCAATCTTGTGGGTCGAATTGTTGCATTGAAACCGCAAATTTTGTTGGTTCAGCGGAATGTGTCGGGACTAGCTCTCAACATGCTGCAAGAGGCAGGTATCACTGTTGTTTACAACATCAAGGAATCGGTACTTGCTGCCGTTGCTCGAATGACACAAACTGTCTTGATCAAATCGATAGACAAGCTATCAATCGACCCTTCCGGTTTGGGGCAGTGTTCTAACTTCGACGTCAAGACTTACGTCCATGGGAACATCAAGAAGACCTTTATCTGGATATCTGGCTGTCAGCCTGATCTTGGCTGCACCATCGTCTTGCGCGGGGCAGAGATGGAAACTCTTCGTCAGATTAAACGGATTACAGAATTTATGTGCTACGTTGTTTACAATTTGAAGCTGGAGACCTGTCTCATGAGGGACGAGTTCGTGTTAATTCCTTCTTCAATTAGCACTACCAAGTCAACCCCTCCGGATATCAGCGTCACTTCCAAAGCGGTGGATGTCGCAAATCTTCCTGCCACATCGACAGCCCCAACGCAAGCAGACGTTCATAGCAATACAACAGAAATACCGGTCAGGATCGAGGACGAGCATCCTGAGAACAAACCCAATGCGTTGAATCACCTGGTAGATGCAGCTCGACATGTCGCGCCTAAACCCGCTGCTAAAACACAGGATGATCAAGACTCCGAGTCGATGCCATCGCAATATAGAGAACTAATCGAGACAGCAAGAACTCGACTGATCTCATCATCACCGTTCGTCAAGTTTCCCGAGCCAATCCTTCTTGCTAAGGTCCAGGACCAAGAACGACGAGTTGAACAGACAAAACGGCTACGAGATCGCTATGACGCCTTCGAGGCCGAGCACGACCACAACGAGAACATTGGCGAAAGTAAAGAGGAGGACATCACTCAAGAAGCGAAATTCCAGCTGGTCATGCCGGAGATGATCTCCAAAGCGGTTCCTGCGGATCAAAGCAGATCCACTCGAAAATTCCTTCGAGACATCCATGATGCGCAATATCAAATGGCTCTACACGAGTATGGCATCAAGAAACGACAATGGGAGTCCTTCTTCTCAATCAGCAACAACAACCCGTTTAACCCTTTCAGCCATCAGAACATCTTCGTTCTACACTCTCTCGTTAGCAACGCTTTGTCTGCACCTTGTGCTGGTCCTGAAGTTCTGGGCCTCTCATTTTATGCTGGTTGGGGAAACGCTGAATTGGGACTGGAGGAAGACCTTACTCTTGGTCAGTTCATCGAGGAGACTTGCGCCACTGCATCCACTGCGTGTAAGCAATGCAGTCATCGTATGTTCGATCACCATCGCCAGTACGTTCATGGCGCTGGCCAAATCAGTGTCTCTGTCAAACGATTTCCGTCCAAGTTCCAGAACCTCCACAACACAATTCTTATGTGGTCAACTTGCAAGATATGCCAACAGGAGACCACATGGATACCAATGTCAGACAATACCTGGAAGTATTCTTTCGGCAAATATTTGGAGCTCAGTTTTTGGAGTACACCATTGAAACCACGAGCAGGTGTATGCCCACATGACATACACAAAGACTTCGTTAGATGTTTCGCCTTCCAAGGTCTCGCTGTTCGCATCCAGTGGGATAATATTGATTTGTACGACGTCTTGGTACCGACGCCAACAATCAACTGGGAGGTCAATTCTGGACTCGAGCTCAAGAATCAGCTCTACTTGCACTTCCAAGCGCGTCTATCAGCTTTCATCGCATCCATCAGAGTTCGTTTGGACTCTATCAATCTCTCTACTGTCGCACCGGAGAAACAGGCCGACGCCTCAGCAACCTTAGAAAAGCTGTCACAGAGAGTAGATAGCGACCACGAGACACTATTGCAAAAACTCCAAGACAAATACATGGCTTCCAAATTTTATGAGATCATTCCTCTCAACCGAGCAGTCCGAATGATGGATGAGAAGGCGCTTGCTTGGGACGATGAGTTCAATGACTTCGAGACAAAATTCTTCCCATCTGAGCATGATATCAGAAGACTGGCTACGCTTCAGCTGAAGAAATTATTCCTCGACCGAGGAGAAGCGGCCGGAAACTCTCATTATGATCTGGGTGATGCCGACGAAGGCATGGAGATGAAAGAAAGACCGTCTTCAGGAATGGGCCTTACTGACGAAGACCTTCAATCTGAAAAAGCTCAGCACATGCTCACAGCTGTTGTTGAAGAACACGGTCACTCAAATTCCAATACAGGTACGAGCATCGGCTCTCTCGAATCGAGAAACCAAAACATCGAGGTTCCAGACAATCTTAAACTCTCCAAACAACTGTCACCAAGCGAAATAGAGCAGGCCGTTGAAAGAGAAGACGTCAAACATCTTGATCTTGCTGTCCCAGTAGCGTTCTCCGAACCTCCGTCGGATCAAGAAACCCCAAGAGCTGAGAATGGTCCACAAGAAGGAGAAACCCCCGAGTCAAGATCTCCCGAGACGCCCATGGTCGACCCGAAACCTTTGAACTCCAGCATTCTTGAACGTATCGAACAAATGCGTTCCGCTGCTGCAGCAGCGACCAGTCCTGAAGCAAACGTGCCGGAATCGAAAATACCACGTCTTGTGCGCACTCGAGGTCCCATATCTCCACCACTTGCTCGTACTCAATCCCAACCTGATGGAATTCCAAAGAGGACCGTAGAGCCTGCATCCGAGCTGCCAACTATTCACGCAATTGCCAGCGGCGAAAGTTCGGGCACCACCACACCTACTCCTGGAAAACAGCAAAATAAGGATCTTGCCAAATCCATAGAGCTTCGATTGAGTGATCGTCTAGGAGGCGGATATATCAAGAGCGGAAGAGCACAACAATCCTTGATACCAAGATCTGTGCCAAGCAAGACTTTCGATAACAACACTCGCGTTTCAGCCCTCGCCAAACATTTTGAACAATTGTCTCGCGAGTTCGAGAGAGAAAGAGCGCGCGAGCGTAGACAGCGAGCGGCTCGACGAAGGCAGGTCCGTGCCAACCCTTTGGCTAGCAGTAAACCTGTTGTTGAGGTTTATCGAGATGCTCGCGAAGCTGTTGGTGAGAAGACAGAGCCTGAGATCGTTAATCCTCCCATGAGCGAGTCAAATGAAACATTGGACTTGCCGATGGAGCAAGTACCTGATCCAGAATCAGAGACCGTTCACAATCCTCACGATATTGACGACGCCACGGATAACGAAACTGCAGAGTCGACCACTGGCCACACAGATACGGATGTTGAAGGTGACACAACCGACAACGAGATACACCCGCCATATAAACCTGGTCACTCGGACCTTGGATCAACCTCAGGCAATGGCTCGGCCGCGTCTCCTCATGATGCAGATTCCCACTTGGAAATGACATTGCCAAGACATGAGAAGCATTCCCTCATGAAGATGCTCACAAGCTTCTGGTCCGAACGTTCATCATCGGGCTGGAAATCGCTCGACTACCCGTTACACTCCAACGAGCACGTCTTTGATGATAGCGACATCATTGTGCGTGAGGACGAGCCCGCTTCGGTCATCGCTCTTGCCCTTTCCTCTGCCGACTACACTGCCAAGCTACGAGAATTCCGTGGTAATCCAAACAGTGGCTTCCATGGGCATCACGGCCACACTGAATCACAATCCAGCTTTAACTTTGCCGCGGATATTAGTAGTAACGATGCCAGCCAACAATCCGCCATCGAGGCGAGCTTGATCAGTGAGACGGGAACACACATGAAGTACAGCTTCAGCCACAACAACGTCCGCGCAACTTGCAAAATCTTTTACGCCGAATCATTCGATGCTCTGCGAAGAAAATGTGGTGTCAGCGAACGGTTCGTCGAGTCTTTGTCGCGATGCGCGAAGTGGGACTCCAAAGGCGGAAAGACCAAATCACTTTTCCTCAAGACCTTGGATGATCGCTTCGTCATCAAATCGCTACAGGAAGTCGAGCTCAAAGCTTTTACCAAGTTCGCACCTGACTATTTCGCCTTTTGTGCACAGAGCTTGTTCCATGGCGTTCCTTCCGTGATTGCGAAGATGTTTGGTCTTTTCCAAGTCGAGCTTCGCAACCCCTCCAATGGTGTCGAGTTCTCCTCCTATCTTCTCGTTATGGAAAATCTGTTCTATAGCCGTAACCCAACCCGAAAATTCGATTTG
>Ga0181465_100377_pt1 | contig 17211 bp, 18 predicted proteins | sample InSIn3gowninarea_FD_119076 | JGI IMG/M metagenome (GOLD analysis project Ga0181465, IMG submission 119076) | Clean room microbial communities from NASA Spacecraft Assembly Facility at Jet Propulsion Laboratory, Pasadena, California, USA -... ... | reverse complement strand
CCGCTAAGCTTGCTTGACCGCTTCCCTCTGACATATCGCCCGAATTGTCACCATCAAGCCACGGGGAAGCCGAAGAAGCCGATGCATGGAGGAGAAGCGGTGGAGGGAAATATGGACTTGAAGCATTATGTTGAGGGCGTTGCAGCATGGCGGAGCGCGGGCTATCAGACGGATTGTTCAGACGCACGCGGTTCCGAGCGAGAAAGCCGGGATAGGATTGCGCATGATTGACAGCGGGCGAGGAGGGCCAGCGAAGGCTTGGCAGAGGAGGTAAAGAGCTGCGCACCGAGGGCGACTGGCTTGAGCTGCCGCTCCTCTGGCTGCTGTTGAGGAACGGGTTGCGCGGAGAGAATGCGCCTGAACTTGGAGGTCCGAGATTGCTGCTTGCGCTCGTATCCTACCAAACGTCAGTAAAGCTGTATGGATACGAAGCGACTGGCTCAGGCCAGGTGAGGCTGTCTTACGCTGCTGTCGCTGATGCTGCCGCTGCTGTTGACACTGGACGCATGGCGGGGGTGGGGCACGCGTGGTAGCCTGGATGCTTGCTGAGGGGTGTCTCGCTCCTCACCGGGGGGAGATAAAAGTGTCCGCCTGGGGGAAGACATGGCGGTAACATGAATCGCTCAGGGACTGCAAGCGGTTGGAAGCTGTCGAAGGTGTTGGCGGAGAGATGCAAAGCGCAGATCTGGCGGACCAGGGCTTGCGTTAGGTTTGCAGCAGAGGGAAGGACAGGCTTCGTCGCAGGTAGATAGATAGGCAGACACTTCACATTTTGAGTTTCGAAGACAGCGGGAAGGAGTGGTCGCTGTGAGCTACCTAGGTATGGTTGGAAGTATGGTAGGCGTCGAGAAGCAGGGGGGTTGATCGCTTGCATGTGGTGGAGGAGTGGCAGCAAAAGACGTGTGAATGTGAATGTGAATGTGAACGTGAATGTGAATGCGGATCGACGCCCAGGCTCCCCCACCAGCACCAGCACGCTTGACAGGTACTGCATTTCGGGTTTCGGAATCTTAGCTCCGCCCTACCCGTCACCCCTGCGGCTTTCATGTGATTGGCTTCGCTCCTGCTCCTGCTCCTGCTCCTGCTGTACTCTCTCGGCCGATTATTATTCGAATCACGTGCCGCAGCCCGTGCTCCATCACCAAACCACGCGGTGAGGGTATATAATCGCCGCATTCATTGATTATCAGGCGTAAGCTAATAACACAAGCGCGCATCATAACACTAATGTCCGGGCCTCGGTTTGGAGCCATATTGGTAGTGGTTAACTAAAAAGTCATCCAGAAACGAGCTGGCTGAGTTTGGTGATAGAGCACGGGCTGCGGCACGTGATTCGAATAATAATCGGCCGAGAGAGTACTCTCCCCGCCGTAAAGTGGCGGAATCACGTGCCGTCGCTTCATGGTCGCATCAGCCTTGTTCGAGAGGCTGCAATCATCAAGAAGCAGTTACAGGAAAGCTTTACACCAATATAGCGAGCCGGCATAAGGGTATATACGTACTTCAGTCTAGAGATCTTTAACATCTACTGCACCGTCTTCTTGTTGAGACGGCACGTGATTCTACCACTTTTCCGCGGGGAGAATATTCAGGCACTTGTCAGTGGCAGAAGATCGCGTAGTGTTGACATTGGAAGATGGTCTAGAGACAAAGGAGGCCTAAAATATGTCCATGGCTGTGCACTGAATGGGATAGCCCGCCACCTCGCCCAACGCTCATGCAAGACGAAACCCCAGCCCCCATCCCGACTCCTTCCACAGCTCGTTCTCCGCACCCGCAATCGCAACAGCCTGCAACACCTTCCTCCGGTCAAGATGCAGATCCTCATGCGCAATCCCATTCGGGCGAATCGTAGGACTACTCGAGCTGCTCAGTGTAGACGGTGTCCTAGGCGAAGGCGACCGCGAAGAAGAGGTCAACTCCATCGAGCGCGATTCCTCTGGCCCGTCCCCGTCTTTCACGCTCTGCCCTTCGATGATCTTGCCAGCTGTGTACACGCATCCTCCGAAGGCGTGGCGGACCAAGGAGTCTCCGGTCAGGCTTCCGATGACGAACACGTCTGGTGCGACTTCCAGGTCGACCTCTGCTTTTGCTCGTAGCGTTCGTCCTGAGACTAGATTCGTTCCTTGGACATCTTCGAATGAGGAGTCGAGCACCTCATCTCTCAAGCTGTGGTCCAGATAATCCAAGGTGCCTCGACGACCAACCACATACCTCAATCCACCCACCGTGCGCTTAATTACCTCCCCCGATTCCACCTTAATTTGTACGGTTGCTGCGCCATTGTGTACCGCGACATCCAGTACCTCAGCATTCGGCAGACCCTCGTAGACACTACTCCAGTCTCTTTGCGTAAAGAACGGATTTGACTTCCTCCTCATAAGCGGAGAAACCGCCACCTTAGATCGCTTGCCAGAGATCGCAGCCAACTTCATCTGCCGGTATACGCCTGCATACTCCGGATACGCTTGGCGATGGCATCCGCGCAGCGGTGAGGGTCTGTCATCTGGCGACCACTTGAAGAGATGCAGGATCTTTCGATGCGGAGGCGCAGAAATGATGACATCTGCGGCAGAGAAGCCAGAGCCTATGACCAGCAGCGGCTCTGTGGTAGAGTCCAGCGATGCAAGGTCGCTTAGCGGAGGCGGCGGCGGGATGTTTACTGAGAATATGCCGGAGGCGAGGACGAGATGTTTACAGCGGATGCTGTGGGAGCCGATGGAGAAGCCATTCCTGGTCCGAGAGATCCGATCGACTTTTACGCCGTTGTGGATCGCATCCGAAATCCCAACTACCTTTGGATAAGCCGTGTAATATTGCGCGACTTCCGTGCGCGACGGTCTAACAAAGTCAGGCATTGCTGTTCCATGTGTCGCCTCGTAATGTTCCGAGTACGAGTACCCTGGGAGAGACAGCATCTCCGCATAGCTGAGCGTTCCAATCTCCCAACTCGCGGTGACCGGGTTCTCCGCCCATTGTCCTCCGGCGTGCACTGTGTTGCCCAAGGCGATGTGAGAGACCGCCCGCTCAGGCTCGTAGCGCCACTCAAGGCATGATTTGGGATTGGCTTCCGTATCTGCATTCGGACGAAGTAGTGTGTCAAGCAGGGTGTTGACAGGTAGCGCCTGCGTGGAGTATCGCAAGGAGGATTGGAAATGTTGGTATAGGTCCGGTTTCAATTGGAGAAGGTTGGGTCGCTTCGAGAGCTTTGCATCCAGAATCGCATCATAGTGCCCTCCAGCATAATATGGGACATGTCCATGAAGCAAGTAGGAAAGGATGAGGGCGGAAGGCCCATTTCCTAGAGAAGTCAGCCGTGAACTCGCGGGGCAATTGTGGCGCGCTCACCAACGATCACGGTGTCGACCTCATTCGGGATTGTTGAAGCCATCTGGTGGCTCGGCTGGAAAGCAATATGTCCATCGTAGAGAGGAATCAGAGAAAAAGATGGACTAACGTTAGGTCATCGGTGGAACGGCAGATGTACTAGGTAGAGTCGGCGACTGCGGATGCGCCTTTCGCACCGCTGATGCGACCCGGCGGAGAAATCGATGTGCCTTTCCCCATTGTCATTATCGCTCTTCGGCAAATCCTGCCCCTTTTGGACGTTGATCGGTAAGCAAGACACGACGATGTTTGAGGTCGTATTCAATGCAACAGCATCACAGTCCACGCTTCTTCGACTAATTCGTCAAGAGGGTGTAGATGCTCGTATCATCTTCCGAACAAAGTCGCAGTTGTGAACAAGCTACCATTGAAATGTCAGGGTGCACAGAACGGATACAAGGATAGCCCACCAAGACCTGCATAAGCTTCTTGCATGATGCTTCCGGTTTACTATATACGACAGAATCATTGTAGACGAGGCTGTGCCGATTGACCGCCTTGCGAAAACATTGACCGCAACCGACTAGAACTCAGCAATGGTATCGCCCCTTCGCTTGCCCCGCATATCCCACTTGCCCTGTGAAAGCGATGGTCAGCGGATGTGTCGAGTGTTTGCAGCTGCAATGTGTTGCAGGAACAGGTCCTCCGCATGGAGATCCCCCATTCACATGAGGGACACAAGGCTTATCTTCTAGGCTCATGAGAGCTTCGTGCGACGGGGAACTGCCGGTAGAAGGCCATGTCCTAGCAATCCGAAAACCGACAATGGGCAGAGGCTGAGGGCTGAACGTACATCGGTCACGTATCCCATGTATCCGAACATGCTTGGAACGAGGACGACGTAGGCGAATGTGAGCCAGGCGGTTCGAGGCGTCCAGCGGAAGTATTTGTGCCGGTTCACATACATATCTGCGTGTCGTGTCAGGTGCTCGCAGCGTTCGGGCGAGATAGCTGGGCTGGGTGGTTCATACTGGCGTACTTGACCAGCGCCGGGTCCATCGCGAGAGCTGTGATAGTCAGCAGGCTGTCGCTGCTTATTCTAGTGTGCAGTTGGTCTGCAGCAAGGGCGCATACAGGTGTTATGGCCCGCCATGTTGAGAGTCCGGGCGTGGCCGATGAGCTGTAGTTGTGGGTGCTGTTCCGCTTGCCGTGAGCGGTGATGCCGCTTGCCGTTGAAGTCGCGAGACTTGGCGTGATGTCTAATCACGTGGTTCGCTTTACCGCATGCCTCGGTATCCCGGGATGCCCTTCCAACATCGAACTGGCCTACGGCCGGGATGTTGCTGAAAAGGTCTATCTAAGTCCCGTTGCAAACTAACGGCGGGCTGTGTACCTGTAATAGTGATCGGCTCCGTATCCCTATCAGAATATAACTGCTGGCAACCGCCCTTATCTTCCATCTATCTTGATCTGGTGATTTTATTCCTCACGCCTCCATACGAACCAAATCGTACACCGTTACGAAAACAACGTTCAGCTTAACAATTCTAATCATGTCTACGGAATCTCCGCAGAAAGCCAAGGTTATCCTTTACTGGTACGTTTATCGAATCCATCTGTCCAATCGTTCGTCATTGTCTGTCTTGTCAAAATCTGCCGCCCAATATGGTATACATGTCACTTCATGTTCCAAGAGCTTGTAATTACGGTTCCGGTAGAGCTGCGCGTAGTTGGTAACCTAGAGCCTGCCGCTGCCTACATTTCTGTTGCTAACCGAGCTCCACGAGGAGAGCGATTCCTGAGCAATGTGCGGAGAGCGTAGTAAGCGCAGTAACTCGGTAGAGGTTCTCAAATCTTTGGGTAGTTGTCATTGTTTTCTCTCAACCTCACTTCTCTCTCAGCTCTGCTTATCTTCGAATACATTGTAGAGATTCAACGGTTGAGCACTGACTAAGACCATGCAGGTTGGAGAAGTCTCGCTCTCAACGTATTCTTTGGCTCTTGGAAGAGCTCAAGATCGACTACGAGCTTAAAGTGTTCAAGCGTACAGAGAAGATGGTAGCACCGCCTGAGCTCAAGGAGGTCCATCCGCTTGGAAAGTCTCCAGTGATTGGAGTACAAGCCCCAGAAGCCGAGAAACCTCGGATCATTGCTGAGTCGGGGCTCATCGTGGAGTACCTTACTGAGTACTTCGGCAAATGGCTGGAGCCGAAGAAGTTTGCCGAAGGCAAGGAGGGCCAAATAGGTGGGGAGAGCGAAGAATGGTTGCGTTATCGGTTCTTTATGCATTATGCGGAGGGCAGCTTGATGACGCTTATGCTAGTGGCCTTTCTGATGCACAGTAAGTCATACAAATCTTTGCAAATGAATCCGCCCGCTGAAATTGGAAACAGACATCGAGACCGCTCCTGTTCCGTTCTTCATCAAGCCCATCACAAGGGGCATCGTTGGCAAGATGAACACTGCGTTCCTCCAACCCAATTTCAAGACGCATCTGGATTTCCTTGAAGATCAGCTTGCGACATCTCCCAATGGTGGCGAGTTCCTTTGTGGACCCGGGCTTACGGGAGCTGATATCATGATGATCTTTCCCTTGGAAGCTGCTCAATGGCGGGCGGGCTTGACGAAGGAGAAGTACCCGAAGCTTTCAGCGTACATCACGAGGCTGCAGCAGCGAGAGGCCTTCCAACGGGCCATCAAGAAGATCGAGGATGTTACTGGGGAGAAGTACAACCCATCGTTATCGTCGAAGTGAGCGCTGGCAGGGGTACAAGCTGTGTTCATCCGCGTCTTGCGCTGAAAGGTGTAGCGTATGGATTCACCGTTGCATGGTCTTCACGTTTCCCGCACTATGTGTAATCTAATAGCGTATATCATCTTGAGAGCCATCAACTCCTTGAAGGGGTTTATTCGGAGCCAATCATGTCTTGCAGTTGTGCGGCTCCCCTGCAGTAGCCTCGCCATTGCTGACGAAAGCTCGCGGGATCAGCCTCTCACGAACGCCGACATTGAGGCTGCTGCTGACGCATCCACGAACATGGCTTTGGCTTGGGGTAGCAAATTTCTATAATGGAATGTCAGCGGATTGCGAACGCATGACCAGGTTGCAGAGGCAAAACTGGAAATTGCAGGGCCAGAATAGACAGAGCAGATTGTTGATATGCGTGTCGTTCTCGCGTCATGTAATTGGGTATACTCAAAAACACTGCGTTGCAACCACGGCTGCCTCACGCCCTACACCGACTCGGAGCCTCGTGGAAGCTGGTATCTGAGCATACCAAGGGACTTACAACATCGTATTTGCGATTTTTCAAGGATAGAGAGGTGGAAGCACACAGTAATGTACTGGATAAAGGAGGAATCTCCGCGACGATATAGATATGTTGAGTCCTGAAGTAATTCACTCCTGTGATGTCTGCGACGCGCCACCACAAAGTTGCGGAAGGAAGTCAGCTGTCAACGGTTTACAGATTTCTGCAGGGGTTGCCTTACCCGCCCCCTGTCGCCGCGTCCGCTTCCAAATCTGACTTGATACCGTTAGCCCAGGACAAAAGCATTACCTTAATCCAACGTTGAACCTGCAAAGTATTCCGACGCAACGGAATTAGATGATTCAATAATATATCCAGTTGAACTCGTAAACCTCTCAGGGACCAAATCTGGCACTTCATGATGAACGAATCAAAGCGGCCCTGGAGCTGGACTACTGGCTTTCTGACTACCCAGAAACTAAATGGATGAGCTGTTGGACTACCGCACAAGTCCTTTTCTTTTCTGTGAATCTCGCAGCGCCATTTGCTTGCTCCATGTCGTTCTCCAAAGCTCTCATGACTGTCCCTGGATCCGTAGGCTCTCCCGGGCAAGACTCATGTTCCGCGTACGCTGGCCCCTTTACCAATGCACGGAAGGCAATCTGAGTATCCAGCCGTTGATTACTGGTTGATAAAATGCATTCAGACCTGCCTGAGCGCAGCGTCTTTCAATTTCCCTGTGAGGCACAGTCATGGCTTGGCGACTTGACAATTCCACGGAACAAGCTCGCCTCATTAAATGACTGGGGCTTCACAACATACGCTGCTCTCTTCTAGTAACCTCCTTGCTTTCTGTCGGGTACCCAACATCACCGCCTCGTAACCATCTCCTTGATCGAATATACGAAGCCCACCTGCGAAAACGACGCCCATCATCTCCTTCTCCGCACCAAGACTCCCACACACCTCAGCGCTTCCACGGCCAATAGTCAAAATGTGCAAAGTAGTTTACTATTTCACGGCCTGCGGCCACGATACCGTCTACGACGAACGAGGCATCGAATATTGCCAATGCCGGCCCGTGTCGCCGTACAGCCTTATCTGTGATCTCTGCGTCGAAGATCATCATTACGAGCAAGTTCGTGGGGGACCTGATCCGCAGGGCGAGTTTTGTTTGGAGTGCACGGAGTGGGAGTATCTCGAGTTCGAGCTTGATGAACTGTAGTTGGGAGAAGCTTTACCGTTGTCATTTTACGTCTACGGCGGTCTTGACATGATGATGGTGGCGTGGACGTATAATGGCAAATTACGGCACAGAACGGTTGACGAAGGTAAGACCTTTGAGAAGATCAGGAGAGATGCAAACACTGATTGTCTAATCAGGTTCACATTTGATGTCATCCTTCTAAGAGACTATGACGAGTTCAAACTTCAACATAGCAAGCCTCACACTCTGCCTCATTCGTTCTCATCAATCATTCTCTCGAAGCGAGCTACTCCTCAATCGTTTTTTGTCCTCAACACACCAGCTTGTAGAGCACGATCGAAGATGTGAACCTTCTTTCTCTATGTTCTTCTAAGCCGGATATCTGTTGCACTGCATGGAGCGATATCGTGCTTGCGGACAATAGAAGTAGTAGCACCAATCTTGTTCGGTCAAGTCGAGAAACGCTAGTAGACATTGAGCCCGCAAACTCATCACGGCTATGCCACCGGCCATACACGTTATCATGAGTGTGGCCCCGAAAATTCTTCTGAATACCGTTCCTTGAGGCCGTAGAACACGCTGCACACGCTGGTGACAACTCCGCTTGACCTCTCCTCCGAGTTTGTGCACATGTAAACAGGTCCTCTCTCGTGGCTCGGTGAGTATACGGAGCCTAGTCAAGCCCACCGGAGGTCCGAAGTCTGCCTCGTGAATCGAGGTTATCACGCAAAATACGCAATCCCTTATACAGTCACCAGAATCAAGTATCTGTGAATGTGGATAGTCGCTGTTCGTTGCAGGTTTACTGTCATCACCGAGTGTGGCGCGGCCCTCCAGTTCGTCTTCTTTGAGTATGGCTCGTAGTTCGCTGTCAGGGTCGGCCGACATGGCTTGCACGACTCTACGAGCCTAACGATACAGCGACTGACGCAGGAACGGTATCGGTGATGCAGGCTGACACTACGGCCGATTGACTGTTGACGCAGCGTCGCAGAGCCGGTGCTCGCAGGTATAAAAGACCACGAGATTCTGTGGGAAGCAAGGGTATCACTCCTCGGACACACTAGGATAACAGACAGCGGATTGACTCTCTAATACTGAATACGAAGTACAACTTGGACAGCATACCACTCAACACTATTGAACCCAGATCAATAGCCTTACCGGTAGTCGAAGTACAACTCGTTAAGGATCTATAATGTGCACCTGGAAGTGGGTTTATTACGGCTGCGGGCATCAGGACGCCAACGGGGAGATAAGTTGTACCAGGGTTGGCAATAAAGAGGAAGGTTATGCAGTGCGATTCTACCATTGCCTCGGACGCGGACAGTTTCTGGACTTGAGGTACAAGAACGGAGAAGTCCAAGGCATGCCGGATGATTGTCCCTATAGCCACAAGAAAGACTTCGAGGAGAGCATGGAGACTTTGAGTTTTGTATGCCTCGCGTGCGAGAAGTGGTCTCAGGATAATTATGTGAGGCCACCTGGTGATGCTACCAAACCCGCTATACAGTTCAGATAGTCGAATGCTGACGTGCACCGGGCGGCGGGACTGACCGGGAGGACGAGGTTGTATTCCGGACTGCCTGCGGCTTGTTAGACACGGCGCTGGATCGTTGCTGTCGTTAGATGTGTATCCTCCTTTACTACTGCTTGTAACATCATCAATGCATTAGATACATATTCCCACAAACTTCAATACAACTTTACATTGCTCATAACACATTGCTCGTACTTTGCCGTCGATTCTGATAATACTTCTCCGCATTTGAAGACGACTGATGACTCTGACGTATAGATATCGGTGGTGACTACAAGGTCATCCTACGGCTGTAGTTAATAGATGCGTTACGTGACTCCAACAAGGTCGACTCGTGAGTATTTAAGTTCCGTAGTTTGCACGCAGAAGCAACAGCGTCTTCCGTAGATACCTCAAGACCACAAGGCACAAAGCCAGAGACTAGATTCTCGGAGCAGTGAAAACATACACGGCGAAACCACAGCAGCGAACAGACAGACACCCACGTCAATAGAAAAACAACAGTCTATCACCTACATTCTAACCAAAGCAACGATGTGCCTTTGGAGGCCTGAGTGGTACGGATGCCTCCACCAAATGGAGGGCGATATGATGATCATCGAGCCCTGCGACGGCTCGGCCCCAAAGCATCGGTACGCAGTGAAGGGGGTATGGCAGCCTTGGCCACCCTGCCCTCAAGGTAAGGGAATCCCTACGAAGGCTGAACCTAAAATATACGAGGAAGTCTGGTGCGAGTCTTGCAAGGAAGATGGTAAGGTAAGCGGAGACGGACCGCCACAGCCGCAGGGTTGGGGGTTCAGGTAGTCCCTCGATGACTTGCGCTGGGCGGCAGGACCGATTCGGAGGCTGGGTGTTGTGTTCGAGACTGTCTGGAACAACTTGATGGACACGGCGCTGGATCGTTGCTGTCTGCGGATGCACATCTAATCTTGCCAATTCTTATAACTAACACAATCAAACCTTGAATTCCACAGCCCGAACGATCTGCATCATGCATGACAAGTTTGCATTCTTAAAACGGTGTTGTTCACTCTTGTAAACTGTCTATGCGGAAGAAAGACTAATGAGTCAACTCGTTGTATTGAGACTTACATGCAACGAACCCATCGGATTTGCGCGATTGAGTCCCAGGTTGCTGTTCCGCCCACTGGGCTTTCCGGAGCTTTGGGGCTAGATCTGGAGCTGTAGAAGGCAGTGTCTTGATCTGGGTAGGTAATGCAGGTGGACCGGCTGTCTACCGAGGTCTCCATGACTGTAGAAGGTGACTGATGGAGCTGACGTGAAAGCGTTGGTGGTCACTGTAGGCAATACTGTGACGGTGGCCTGCAGTACTGTACATAGCCTCGCCATTGCTGACGAAAGCTCGCGGGATCGCGGGATCAGCCTCTCACGAACGCCGACATTGAGGCTGCTGCTGACGCATCCACGAACATGATTTCGATATGTGTAAGCACGGAGAGCACATCGAAACATTCGTTGCCCACCAGCAAAACATATAACAGCTCTGATACCAGGATGTTGGTGTGTGCAGCAACCCAGCGATCGCGCACCGAGCAAACCGGCCCTTCGTCCATCTCGTCGTTCAATCCGCCTTGACAGTGAACTCCCGCTGTAACAACGATGAAAAGAACAGCCAACACTGATCCCACCGGGGACACCTCACAACCTGCGACGAAACGCGTCGCCCGCTCACCGTCCTCATCCACATCAGGCGCCACACCTGCCGCGTTGCATGCCGAACAAAGACCTCTACGGACGCGCAGCCAGTCCGGGGCTGAGCAGACTGCCCATCCCAGCCTCGATACAGCCGTGACGGAGGAAAGCGATCATGCATGGGAGAGCTCAGGACAGCGGAGCGCTGCGCAATCGGAGACCGCTGCGGCTGGAGGGCAAGCAGCTAGCACGAGCACGCGCAGAGTGGCAGAGGCCGCGGCGGATGCTGCTTCAACGTTGCCAGCCGGCAGGGTATTTCCCGTTCAGATAGGTTCTGAGTTGTTCAAGCTGTCCGGGGCATCAATCTCTTCCGATGGTGAGCGCGATCGCAATGGCGTCTTATCTAGTGTACAACATGCTAACAACTCTCAAGCACCCTCATACTTCTCACAATATTTCGCCGATCAGCTGCACACTGTTGACGGCGGCGCTGGCAACGTGAAGACGCTGTATATAGACCGAGATCCTGTCACGTTCAAAGACATTTCGCTCCATCTCCAGGGCTACTACGTCAAGCCAAGGAGCGCAGAGCATTTCGTTCGCTTATTCGCCGATGCTCAGTTCTACAGCTGTAAGTCATTTGAAGTACTATGCAATTCACCGGCTGACTTAGATTGTACAGTACCTCGATTGACCCAACAACTCTTCAAGTCGGACATCTTTGTTCAAGTCGGCTCCCGTGACTTCCAGATCCCGCGGGAGTTGTTCTCATCTCCTGGCGATTCTCCCAACTACTTCACGCTGGGTATTGCTACGTTTCTCAGCACACCCCAAGATGCCTTCCCGGGCCTCGACAGACAAGCCCTACTGCGCCCGCCACCAGTATTGCCCCCATCAGTGCCTAACCGCTCTGCCGAGGTGTTCTCCGAACTACTCAAGTATTTGCAGGGCTATCCGGTGAACATCACGGACGAGGCACACCGTGCAGATCTACTAAGAGATGCACGATACTTCCACCTTAAGGGACTTGAGCAACGATTGTTGCCTGTAAAAATTAGCTTCAATGCTGCAAGGAACGAATCAGAGATAGTGCTTCGACTTGAGGACGTCAGACAGTCAGGAATATCTTGTGTACCTAACCCGATCCTCACGTCAAGTTCTGCCCCGAGCGATCCAAGTGAACCGGCCCTCCTTTTGGCCAGTATTGGTGCATCCCGACCGGGACATGCTAAATACGCGAGGCCTTTTACGGGTGATCATCAACACTGTCTTATTATCGAGATCACAGGCTCGGAGCTAATGCGCTTAGACACATGGAAAATGCGCGCTACCTTTGATGATTCCACCAGCGAATATGGCACCCCTACGACTTCGAGATCGCCAACAACCAAATCAAGATTGTTGAGCCTGTTCACAGTCCTAGTGTCAAAGATGAACCTTCCAGTCACACAGTCGATCGGTCCCTCGGCAGCAAACGACCGGAGCGGCTCGTCCGCACAACCGCTCAATGTATCGAATTCAGGGCTGCTAGATGGTGACGGCATCAGGTTCGTGATGGACCATGACACGTTCATTGAGGTCGATGGCATGGCTGTGAAGCGGGGCGGTGGCGTCACTGAGAGTGAGGAAGATGCAACTCTCGGAGCATGGCAATTAATTACGCAACCCTCGAAGGACGATGACGCCTGGACTACGATTGAACTGCCTCAGGAGTGGATGGTAAGCCGGGGTCAGTGGCGGCTGAGGGTTGAGTGTGCGGAGAGCGGTGCAATTGAGGCAGTCCTGTGCGCCGTCAGGATCGAAGCGACCAGCTCCGGTTGGGAAAGGAATAAGCGACGAGACTTTCTGGGATGAATGTGATTCATAGACATCCCGTGAGTTTGCTACTCGAACATTGTGTTACTAGAGCAGTATAGGACAGTGCCACCTCGCTGCGATAGCCCCTTGAAAGATGTAAACCACCGCAAACGAGGAATGCTCAATAAAATCTCCCCTCCAGTCTCCATCTACGTGAGGTGGAAACTTAGGTATCTTTGGTAACGGTGGAAGTGAACAAAGTGCTTAGTCAGCCCGTCAGCGATGACCGTGAGTTGCACCTCACTTCGAGCTTCCTGCGGCCAATGTCACTTTGGATTACGCTTCAACACCAACGCCAATCATCAGGAATACCCATCAGATTGGCCGTGCAGGTTAAAGATAGTCTGTTTTAGAATGGAGCCTCTCAACTCGCCGATACAGAGCGACTCCAGTGTTTCGATGATGGCACTGAACCACCGCTTTCGTTTCTCCGCCCTGCCCCCATCACAAGAAGCGGATCCAAGAAAAAATATTCCAGGTGAAGCCCCACAGGCAAACAGCAGTGCCCTGAGCAAAATTAGACGCGTCTCGTCTTCGACCTCCACCTTCGGTTGTCTCCCCGTTATCTCTGAACCCCTTACAATGGGCTGAAAAGTAATCACGTCCCCGCTTCAGTTCTACAACAGCGACCAGCTATGACGGCCCTCAAGAGCCCCCCGCATTTATGCAACTACCAAAGAGTCTTATTCGAGGACTCGTCGATCTCTTTCTCCACTCTGGGTAAGCCTTGGATTCTCTGCACCACGGGCCAGGCGTTGTGAGTGCCGGCAAAAGGACTAGAAAGCCTTCCACTTTCCCTGACTGACGATAGTCGATGTCTCGAGCGTGTCTTGGCTGGCGTCTAGAAACCTTCTGATTTTGTACGTTCTTGGTTGTTCCGTGGCGTTGGTAGATATAACAGTCGCCAGCATTGCCCGGACACGAGCTATCCATGGAAGCAAGCGGATCAGATTAGTTGCTCGTTCCCATAAACTACCTCATGCGGAGCCTATTGAGGGGTTCGTTTCCAGAAGCAGCCACTATGCTGAGGCCTAAAACAAAACTTGCGAAGGATGCTGGTCATTATTGCATAGGTAGTGAGGAGTAACTATCTGTAGTCTCGACTGTCCTCTGCTATATCAAGGGCTTCACTTCTCTTTTCATCCCACACTTGTTTCAAGCATCGGTCAGTTCTTCGTTGTTGCATTCCACAGCTCTACCAGTGGGACATTCATTCTACTTCTCTGCAAATATTCGAACTGTTGTGTCCAGCTTCATACAGAATGAAGGGAGCTTGGTTCGCCTTAGCGCTTGCTGCCATTGCGGCCGCAAAGCCTGTAGCCCAAGGGAACAGTAACTCGAACAATAATTCGAACGGCAACTCCAACGGCAACTCCAACGGAAACTCCAACGGAAACTCAAACGGCAACTCGAACGACAAGTCGGATCAGTCCTTGGCTTCGTCCACGACCATTGCAAAGAGCACCGCTAGCACTAGCATCGTACTGTTCACAGTCACTTCTTCAACCTTCTCTACGGGAACCACTAAATCCACCGTCTCGTCTTCGTCCGCATCATCCAGCAAAGCCACGACAACTTCCACAGTCAGGTCCTCCTCCGCAACACCCACGGTCCTGCCTTCGTCCGCCTCATCCCAAACATCTACCACAACATCCTCAGCTAAATCTGCCTCAGCAACACCCTCATCTTGGACTTGCCCGGAAGCAGACGGTTATACCTTCACAAGCTCTGCAGGCGCCCAGTTCCTCATAGAATGTTTCGTCGACCACTTCGGCAGCGACATGTCGAACAACCCAGTATGGACCAGCGACCTGATCTCTTGCATTGATGCTTGCGACAACAGACCTGGCTGCGTCGACCTTGCACTGGTGCCTGGTGGAGGGGCGTGCTACCTCAAAAGCTCTTTGGGAAACCCCGTTTCCAACGCTTATGTCTGGAGTGCGAAGCGGCTGACAAGCCCTACCCGTTCCCTGGCCATGAGCAGCAGCACACCTACCCCGGTTGCTAGCGTCACAACAGCTTCCGTCATAGCCAAGCCGACCGGCCTTTGCCCAGAATCCAACGGCATCTCATACAGGACTTCCTGCGGCGCCGAGTATGTCATCGAATGCGGCATCGACAGAGCTGGTGGAGACATGCCCGGGGTAGTCTACACAAACGACTTGGCCACTTGCATGGCCCAGTGCGATTCGACCCAAGGTTGCTCGACAGTCTCTTGGGTTCAAGGCAGCCCTGGTCCGTGCTACCTGAAGAGCTCAGCCGGCACACCGAACAACAACCCCAGCGTCCACGGTGCAAAGCAGCTCAAGGGCTGCACTTCCGTGACCCCAGCCACTCCTTCTGGTGTGGCTGATGCTCCAAAGGCTGTATCTTCAAGCGCCAGCAACCCGGCGCCTAGCGCCTCCTCACCTACGGTGTCATGTGGAGATTACGCTGACGGGTCAACAATCACCACCGGGGGATCCACTTTCACGGTCGAATGCTTCATGGACCGTACTGGTAACGATGTGGGGATGATTTACGCCGAAAGCCTTGGTGCCTGCGTGGCTTCATGTGCCTCCACTGGTGGCTGTGTCAGCGTGGCGTGGGTTCCTGGCTCACCTACTGGACCCTGCTACATGAAGGGTGCAGTCGGCCCGGCCTTCCCAAATGGAAACGTCCATGGCGCGAAGCTCATCTCGTGAGTAGGATCGAGATGTGAGGGTGAATGTAATAACTCCGCTTCCAGGCGGCAACTTCTCGGTTGTGCAGGAGATGGTGGGCAATGGGTCGGATTTACTTGTCCATTGTTCTCTGATCTCGGTTAAAAGGTACCTGTTAGATGTTGAGGTAATTAGATGGACGTATGGAATGGACTACAGACTGTCGTTGATATGTAGGGTTTGAGAAGGATATAGATCTTAAAATATGAGTTCTGCTGTGTCGCTTCGTGATTGGCCTGCTGTCGTTTACGGAGCCGTTCTCGTCATCACCTCTGCCTTAAGTAACGGGTGCCTTTGACGCTGGTAGCGATTTGTGCACTGCCCAATCGAAACTTTCTCACATTTGGCATGCAGTTCCTTGTGATTTCGCTAGTCTACTACAGATCCGCGCTACCGGATTCCGCAGCCCCTGAGAAAGAAAAGAGTCGGTTATCCTCTTGCAGAACGATGCCATTGTTGTATAACATGTATCAATAGGTTGAGCATCTCTCCCACGTACGGCCATAGATCAAAGAAAACATCGGATCCCGTCCGCTCTCCTGCAATCAAGCTTTGAATCGGTAGATTAGTAGTTAGGTGGGGGACCACTAGCGAATACGTACTGCTGTACGTTTTTCCTTTTGCTTTCTGCTGGCACAGCGTGCTAAAGATCGGACGATTTTGCCGCAATCACGAGAAGACGGCAGTTTTCCTTCTGGTCATAGTACTTGGACTGCGAAGGGTGAAATGCAAGGGTCATGGTTTTATGCAGTTACGGAGTGGTAGTGCACGAGACAATCCACCCCTATTCTTGCCCATCATCCTTAAATCACGTGCTGCACCAGCGAGATTCCAGTGAGGCTTTTTTGCCAAGCTAGCAATAGGTAGTTACATATCGATAGTTTCGTGAATAAGAAGCCGCGTTTCTATTTCTACGGCTCAACTTCCTCCCCCACACTTCTTTGCGAGCAGAGTCGACTGCAAGATGGAACATATCACGTTCGATGTCCACACCCGCTACGGCTTACTCGAGAGGTTCTAGCATTCGAATAACTGCCGGCCGGCAAGAGCAACAAGCCAACTATCTTCCCCAGCCCATCCGCCAACTCTATAAGATCGATCCCAAGTAACAACAGCCGGCCCTATCGAATCCGCCCATGGTATCATTCGCCCTTCTGCAAGCCAATCTTCCCAGCCCTACATCCCCGCAAGATTTGGAAGTTTCAACAAGAACCAAAAAGCTACCCGTCCATCTCCCATCTTGTATCCTAAGTCGTATGAAAGCCACTTCCCCCGCCACACTCAATACCGGTACTGCACCGGACTGACCGGACTCCTCTCCTCCTCCCTCTGGACCGGCTGCTGTTGCTGGCTCGGCATAGGATTGACCCCTCCATGCATAGTAAGGTTCTGCGTGCTGCTCTCCTGCCTATGCAGATAACTCGGCGTGCTCTGAACCCCCGGATGCCCACTCTGTCCACTTTCATCTTGCCGGTACCCCGGCTGCTCCATCTGCCGTCCCGCATACCCGATCCCCTGCCCCATTCCTGTCTGCCTACTCTGCCGCTCACTCTCCCACGCTTCGGTCTCCTGCATCGCCTCCCGTTCCTCCGACGACATCTGCACAGGTCTCCGCGGCGGCAACGACGGGCTAGGCCCATAGTTTACAGGCTCATAAGGGTGGGCATAAGGCCC
>Ga0181465_100375_pt1 | contig 17230 bp, 13 predicted proteins | sample InSIn3gowninarea_FD_119076 | JGI IMG/M metagenome (GOLD analysis project Ga0181465, IMG submission 119076) | Clean room microbial communities from NASA Spacecraft Assembly Facility at Jet Propulsion Laboratory, Pasadena, California, USA -... ... | reverse complement strand
CGGATTCACATGACGAACAATGATCGATGATAGCCATGGATAGACTGAAGAAGAAGCTAAGAATTTATTCCCACTACCTTGCCAACCATTTTTTATTCAGGTTTTTCTTGCTTTTCATAAGGTTGGCGGGTCATTACTTGCTGCTAAAAACGTGTTCAAGCATCCGTTTGCTGCTATCTGCATCGTCATACGCAAAAAAGGCTTTCTTCATTTCCTTTCGTTTTTCCTCCCAGGGATCCTGGCCTGTCTTCAGAATCCCTTCCAGGTATTCGGTAAACTGATCCTGATTTCTAAGCAGCTTGCCGGGAAGCCAGCTTTCCAGGTCATCAAACATATACCCCCGGCCAGCCTTATACTCATCAAAATCGGTGCTGAAGCAGAGCACTGGCTGGTCCAGCAACAGGTAATCCAGAATGATTGAAGAAATATCAGAGACCAGGATATCCGAACAAGCCGTTAGGTGATAGAGCGTGATTCCCTGTCTAAACATCCACTCGTCGTCTATAATCCGGATGTTGCTGTGCGTTAGATCATCGCTGCGTTTCACATCCAGTGGATGCGGCTTTACAATACAACATACATTGTACTTAGCCAAAAGCGCATTGAACGCTTGAACATCAAATCCCTCGATCTGGAATGCATTATCAGCAGGAACGCCATTCACGCCATGACCGGCCTTGGTATCTGTCCTAAAGGTCGGCAGCCAGATAATAATCTTGTCAAACTGCGCCAAGTTCCCCTTAAGCCGAGCCTTCAGTTCCGACTTGCGCGCTTTCTCCCGAATTAAAAGGTCATTTCTTGGATAGCCCGCAATGATGATGCTTTCTGGTGATACGCCGGTGGCGGCAACAAAGGCTTTTTTGGTCAGCTCAGAAGTAGCTAATGTAAAATCCGCCGGAATCCCCCTCGCTCCGCGCGTAAGTCCAACTTTCTTCAGCGGCACCCCGTGTCCCATATTTAGAAAGCGTTGCTTCTTCGTATAGAACCTCGGAAATTTGGGGTAAGCAGCAAAAATATATTTGCTCTTAAAGTATAGCAATTTAAACCGGATGCTGTGGACATCCACAACCTCAACCTCTGGCGAAACCATCAGTTTGGCGTATTTAGTCGACGCAGTTGGTAACCCAAGCGCAACAGGCATCTTGTAGTTGGCGGCAAGAAAATTCGCAACCTCAATGCAGTTCGCCTCAATATTGGAGGGCGCACAGATCATTACCCGGTTGCTTTTCTTAAAAAAATGGTTGGCAAGGTAGTGGGAATAAATTCTTAGCTTCTTCTTCAGTCTATCCATGGCTATCATCGATCATTGTTCGTCATGTGAATCCGGCAATCCTGCCCAGCTAATCCTCCCGCCTTTGTATTAAATCAATGAAGGCTCCAATTCCCGTACAAACGGGTTTATGTAGCTCTCAAAATCCTGCACCTTCTCTAAAAAGACCTCCTCGGTCATCAGATCCAGCACGGTGAAACGGCCCGGGCGCATCTCCTTGGCCTTACGGAAGATGGTTTTCAAAGTTTCATCAGAGCGCCTCTTCAGCAAATCCGTAAAGTTCAGCACCACGCCTGTGGCAATCGCATACTCCAGATGAACCGGACTAAGTTTATCCTGCAGGAACAAGGTAAACAGGCTGATGGAGGCCACCTGGTTGCCATGCAGCACGTTTTGGGTCAGTTCCAGGTATTCGATGGCATGGCTGATCAGGTGCTCGCTGCCACTGCAGGGGCGACTGCTGCCAGCCAATGACATAGCAATCCCTGAATTGATCTGACCCTGCACAATCATCCGGATAAAAGGCTTATCGTTCAGTTCTTTGGTTTTAAAATACAGCAGTGAACAAGCAGCACTTTTTGAAAGATGGAAGCCAATGTCATTCATGGTTTCCCGGTTCGCCTGGTAGGCCAGAATCCAATCGTTTGTAGCTGAGATGTTCGACAAAATATCTCCGGCCGCAGCCCTGATGTATTCTATTGGCGACTTCATAATAATATCCAGATCTATGATAACACCCATCGGCATCATCCCCGGAATACTTTCCGTCTTGCCTGTTTCATTCCGGATCACCGAAATTGGAGAGATCAAGCCATCATTGGAAATGATTGTCGGCACAGAGAGGTGGTTGATGTTCGTCAAATAACTCACCCGTTTCACAATATCCAGAACCTTACCGCCGCCAATGGCTATAATCAGATCCGAGGTGTTGTGCTCACAATGCCGCTTCAGGCGCTCCACCTCACTAAATGTATTGTTCTCAATAACAAAGTTTTCCCAGCCATTCAGCGCATGCAACTTCAGCGCATAGCTGTAAGAAACCGTTGTTCCGGAAACCACAAGCACCTTGTCGAAAAACAAATTGTTGCGGTGCAGAAATTCAGAAACGTTCAACAGAATACCCTCATCCACCTGGAAGATGATTGGAATATATGCAAGTTGTTTAAAGATCATGGGCCAATTGATTAACTTCTTTTCCTTCTAAAAATTCGGACAAAGTATATGCACAGTGGGTAACCTCAAATTCGGTGTTCTTTCTCAGATCCTCCAGCTTGCTTTCCCCACTCAGCACCAACAGCGTTTTCACTCCAAGCTTATTCCCCAGCAGGATGTCCGTATAGAGCCGGTCTCCGCCCATCAGGATCTCCTCCGGGTTTACACCCCTAAGCAGGGTCCTGATGTAGTCTACCATCTGCACAGAAGGCTTACCAAAATGCTCCTGCGGCTTTCTCCGCGTTACCGTCTCCATCAACAAAGAAATGGAACCACAATCCGGTATCGGGCCAAATTCAGAGGGGCAAGCCAGATCGATATGGGTAATGTAAAATGGCAATCCCTGGTTTAAAAACCTGGAGGCCAGCATCAGCTTTTGGTAGGTCAACTCGCGGTCAAAACTAAGCAGCACAAACTCCGGCTCCACAGCATCGTTCCGGATGTCATATTTTTGTTCCATCTCGCTAACGAAACTCACTGTACCTACAAGGTAGCCCCGGTCGTACTTACTTTTCAAATACCTGCCAGCAATGATCGTAGGCGTTATAATTTCTTCGATCTGCACGTCCAAACCCAGCTTGTTTAACTTCTCCAGATAATGGGAAACACTCACGCTGGTGTTGTTGGACAAGTAAAAAATGCGGTTTCCTGCAGCCTTATACGTATTCAGCTGGGCGATGATGTTCCGGATCGGCTTGCCGTCTGTATACACCGTCCCGTCAAGGTCTAAGATCAATACTTTGTAACGCATCAGTCCTCGATAAGCTTCACACTAAATATTTCTTCTGCCTTCCTTAAATCCGCATGGTCGTCAATCTCCATCCAGTTCTTACCAGTAAAATCCAATGGATACATCCGGTGCTCCGATCTGGACAACAGATCAAGAGCTACTTCCGTCCAGCTGTTCAGATCGCCACCATCAATCACCTCATCCGTGGTTTGCAACAGCGATCTTTTAAATTCTTTAGTGAGGCAATAAATATCCATCGAAACAAAAGTACCGGGAGCTTCAGTCAGTGACTTAGCCATCGCATTGATCCTGCCTTCCGCATCCGTCCTCACCTTCATAGACTCCGCATTGAATATTCCTTTGTCTACCGCGATGAAATTTCCCGCTGCGTGAAGCATATTTACCACGATCTGCTGATCATAAAAGCAATCCGCGTTGATAATCACCAGATCTGCCTGCGGGTCACATTGCTTAAGTGCCAGGTTCAGCGAATACATATTGTTGGTCGTCTCAAAATCAACGTTGGGCACATAATTTACCGGAATGCCCAGGCGACCGACAAACTCGGCAAGCACCTCAGCCTTATAGCCGGTAACGATAAAGATGTTCTTTTCTACGTCCCTAATGGCATTGATCTGCTTGAGTACGCGTTCAAGGATGGCTTCACCGTTTACAGTCACTAAGCATTTTGGCACCAGATCCGTCAAGGGCCGTAACCGGGACCCGACACCTGCAGCAAGGATGATAATATCTTTCTTCATATAATGGAATTTGTATCAGCAATTCAAAAGCGATATTCGGGCATACAGCGGTGAGCGCGCAATTCAATTCAAGATTATATTCGGTATAGAAGCGGCTGGTACGAACTGGGATTTCGACAGTAAAGGGGCTTTATTCTGAGACGCTTATTTAACATCTAGCTAACTTAAATTTAATATAAAAACTTCTGAATTTCATGTAAATAAGAAAAAACTTCAAAATTTAAGAGCACAAAACAGATTCGTAAGTGGCCTGAAACGAAAAAAGCTGCAATCCAGGTCCGGATTGCAGCTTTTTCTTAAACTTAATATATTTTTTAATCGATACCTATCGATTGAACTTTAAATCCAATTGCACGTAGTTTCTTGCAATCCAGCACATTCCGGCCATCAAAGATCTTTGCCGGCTTCTGCATGTTGTCATAGATTCTCTGCCAATCGTAGTCGGCAAACTCATCCCATTCCGTCAACACCGCAATGGCATGTGCATCTTTACAGCATTCATACGGATCCGTACATACGGTAACCGCTTTCTGGTTTTCTTCCGCCTTTCTTGTACCCAAATAGTTTAGATCCGAATAAACCTGATCTGCACCAACTTTAGGGTCATACACGCGGATCTGTGCCTGTTCATTCAACAGGGCGTCAGCCACATAAATCGCAGCCGATTCACGCGTATCGTTCGTATCTTTCTTAAATGCCCAGCCCAGGAAGGTTAATTTCTTTCCGGAAACCGTATTGTATAGGTTTTTTACAATGTTAGCTGCAAAACGCTCCTTCTGGTGATCATTCATGATGATGACCTGTTCCCAGTAATCCGCAACTTTCTGCAAGCCAAATGAACGGGAGATGTAAACCAGGTTCAAAATATCTTTCTGGAAACATGAACCACCGAAACCTACAGAAGCCTTTAAGAACTTCGGTCCGATGCGGCTATCCGTACCAATGGCACGCGCAACTTCGTTCACATTCGCTTCCGTTTTCTCACAAAGCTCGGAAATGGAGTTAATTGAAGAGATCCGTTGTGCCAGGAAGGCATTTGCAACCAATTTCGACAACTCAGAAGACCAAACGTTTGTTGTCAGGATTCGCTCCCGCGGAATCCAGGTGGCATAGATGTCAACCAATGCGTTGATTGCCACTAAACCTTCTTCAGTCTGGTCACCACCAATCAGAACGCGGTCAGGCGCAAGCAAATCTTCAATCGCCGTTCCTTCAGCAAGGAATTCCGGGTTTGATAAAATCTGGAACTTAACCCCGTTTCCCGTATTTAGCAAAATGTCTTTCAACGCTTCAGCGGTCCGAACCGGTAAGGTAGATTTTTCAACAACAATTTTGTCGGTTTTAGCAACGCGGGCAATTTGTCTGGCACAAAGCTCAATGTATTTGAGATCGGCACCCATTCCTTTTCCGCTGCCATATGTTTTTGTAGGGGTATTTACAGAGATGAAGATCATGTCGGCTTCGTCTATCGCCTTATCTACATCGGTAGAGAAGAACAGGTTTCTGCCACGGGCTTCCGCCACCACCTCAGATAAACCAGGTTCATAGACCGGGATGTTTTCGGTGTTTTCATCATTCCAGGCCGCGATGCGCGCCTCATTCAAGTCAACAACTGTTACCTGGATCTCAGGACATTTTTTAGCAATTACAGACATCGTGGGGCCGCCAACGTATCCTGCCCCAATACAGCAAATTTTAGTAATCTTATGCATTCAATAGATTCTGGTTAAAAGATGAGACAATGTAACAAAATAATAAAGTTTTTGTTGAGGGGAATTCAATTTTCTTTTCCCACCGGCAACGTCACTGTCTTAAACGCTAATACGCACCCAGGATCCGCTTGGCTTCCAACAGTTGAATGACCGTTGGATTGTTGTAGATCAAGGCATAATCGAAAATGTTTTTCCCTGAATGATCCGGAACATCCCACAGGATACGCTCGATTTCCAAGATGTATTTGAGCAGATCATAGGTATAATGGTTGCTTGCATGCGTCATCACGTACATGGCAAAACTGGTCCCATTGTTATTGCGTGTGTTGACATCCCAATCCAACTGTTCAATGAGGTACCTGACGAGCGCAAGATGCCCATGGAAGCCGGCTACAGTAAGTGCATCCCAGCCCTCTTTAGTCCGTTGCCTCATGTCATAGCCGTTCTCCGCGAAGTACAGCAATCTCCCAAGATCCCCTTGTTTACAGCAATCCATGAATTCTGCAAGCCTGTCCTTGTAAAGTACAACCTGATAATCAATACAGTTTAACACCAGACTGAAGTCGTCCTCAAATGCAGCCGTTCCAGTCCGGCCTGTGCGTTTGACCCTCGCAAGCGCTGAACGATAAATCTGATGTCCAAAGACCTTCGGCAATTGAAATGCAGGAAAAACATAAGCGCGTATCTGATTGTGAACTTCCTGGGCTGTCTTGTTTAGGTCAACCTGTATACTGGAAAAGTCGAGCGCATGTTTTGAATAGTAAGATGCATTTTGAACGGGCTGCGGACTGGATGATACGGAACCAGCCAATAAGCCGGGTATGTACTCTTTAATAAGCGCCACGCCTTCCCTGATGTACTTTGTATACAGTTGTTGCGCATCGGTATTCTCCCCAATAAGGATCTCCCGCTGCGCAATGATGTCACCCGTGTCAATCCCATTGTCAATCAGGTGCAGTGTAACGCCTGCGTTTTTCTGATTATGCAAAATTGGCAAAGCCGATGTAAACATGCCCTTATAAGCCGGAAGCAGTGAAAAGTGGATGTTGTAGATCTTCGCATCTTTAAATTTCTCCACCCTGACGATTTTATCGAATTCAAGGGACAGAAAAACGAGATCATCCAGGCTGCACACATCCTCAAGCGACAGCGTCCGGATATCCTTTAATTCGCAAAACTTCTTCAATGAGCGTTGAAAGCCGTCCTTACCAGAATCATTCTGATTCAGGCAAGCGATATAGTTGTTCTCCGGAAAGTTATCCAGAAGATGATCCAGAATTTCAACGGCTATATTATTTTTCCCAGCTATGCATACATTCATATTGCCCATCATTAAGGTAAGATCTGCTGCACTTAGGTTCGTGTTCAGACTATGTTAAATTATTAGAAAAAATTCACAATAACAGGAGTGAATGACAGCCTACTACGCTGTTGTGCAGCGGAATAGGAAAATTGAGAAAAGCTGGTAACATGCAGGAAATTTACAATTTAGTCAAGCTGATCACCTTCGATGGCCCCATAGAACCATCAACATTGACCATCAAGCACGATTTGAAATAACCGTAAATTACATCAACGACCTGCTCCTGCTCGGCGGGCGATAAGGAGTAATACATGGGCAGACGCAGCAGACGCTCACTATCCCGGGTGGTATACCGGTCCTCACCCACAAAGGTTCCGAACTTTTGGCCAGCCTTAGAACTGTGCAGTGGAACATAATGGAAAACCAAACAAACATTCCGGGTTTTCGCGTAGGCAATTAGCCGGGTACGCTCCTGAAGATCCCGCACTTTAATGTAATACATGTGTGCATTGTGCCTGGCATAGGAAGGGATGTACGGAAGCTCGATTTTACCCTGATCAGCTAAATCTTTCAGTTGCAGCTGATAAAAATGCCACAACTTCATTCGCTTCTCGAAAATGGCATCCCGCGACAGCAATTGCCCGTACAGGAATGCCGAATTAAGTTCACTCGGCAGATAGCTGGAGCCCAGATCTACCCAGGAATATTTATCCACCTGCCCAAGCAGGTAGCTCCTCCGGTTTGTACCTTTTTCTCGTATCACTTCGGCACGGTCCAGGTAACTGGAATTGTTGATCAGCAGTGCACCCCCTTCCCCGCAATGCAGGTTTTTGGTTTCATGAAAGCTAAAGGCGCCAATATCACCAATGCTGCCCAGAGCCCGATCCTTGTACCAGGACATTACACCCTGTGCGGCATCTGTAATCACAATCACCTTAAATGCTCTTGCCAGCTCAATAATCCGGTCCATGTCACTGGGCACGCCGGCATAATGGATCGGGACAATCGCCCTTGTCTTACCTGTAATCGCCTTTTCAATTTCGTTAACATCGATATTCATGGTCAGCGGATCAACATCGACGAACCTGATCGTCGCGCCACGCAACACAAAGGGATTAGCCGTCGAAACAAAGGTATAGGAAGGCATGATCACTTCATCGCCTGGACCGATTTCCGCGAGCAATGCCGCAATCTCCAAAGCATGTGTACAGGAAGTGGTCAGTAAAGCTTTGCTGCTTTGCGTAAAGCTTTCAATAATCTCGTTGCATTTATGTGTATAGGGACCATCGCCACTTAGGCTGCAGTGCTTAACTGCGTCCTCAATAAAGCCCATTTCAGTTCCAATACAAGCCGGAATGTTAAAAGGAATCATCATAAAGCGAGTGCATTAATGTAAAACCATCCGAGCGATCGTTCCGATCAGACAGTTCTAAATTATAAGAAAAAATTCAAAATGATGTGCGCAGAAGGGGCTTATAACACTGTTGTGCAAGGTAATAGGAAATTTGAGAAAAGCTGGGTAATCGAGCTACATCAGTGATTGATCCACCACGGCAGCCATCTTTGCTACCACGTTATCCCAGGTATATTGCTCCAGCGCATGTTTCTGAGCAGCTGCACCCATTGCCGCCATCTCTGCCGGTTTTGCTAAAAGCGAATCGATGGCTTTTGCCAACTGCTGGTGATCTGGACGTTCGATGCCGACACCCACCTTTCCATGTAAAGATAACTCCGGAAAGCTGTTTCTGTTGATGCCAACGATGGGCATTCTGCACAACATCGCTTCAATATAAACCAGACCCCAGGGCTCATTTAATGCGGGCATTAAAAATAAACTATGCGTATTGAACATAGCCTGCAAGTCTTCAATTGGAATAAAGCCATGCGTCTGTATATTAGGATGACTCGGAATAGCACTGTAGTCGGTTTGCCCAACAATGGACAACTGCAAATCCGGGTATTTTTCGAGTAACAGATGGAAAGCTTTCAAGACCAGGTCACCTCCTTTGTCCTCAAAACGCCCCTTTGCAACAAATAAGATCTTCTGGTTTGTATAATCCTTTTCGCCAAAGTAAGGCTTAATGATCCCGGTACCCGTTCCAACTACCGTAATCTTTGATTTTGGAATTTTATAGTGCTCAACCAGATTTCTCTTAACATAGTCGCTAATTGAAAAGATATGGTCAACAGAATTAAAGCTCTTAATTTCCAGCTCTTCAATCACCTGTTGGTCTTCGGGTTTGATTACATTGATGTTCGTTGAGTTCAGCTGCCAAATGGCCCAGGTGGCATCGATGTAACAGTAGTGAAATTCCCCGGCGCGTTTCTTTATAAAGGGCAAGGTAATCGTTCCAAAATGAAGCGCATGCTTAACCGTGCTGTTCTTTACATACAAGCTTGAGCTCTTTGAGAACAGATAGCGCAGCCAGGTAAACCGGAATGACATCATCATCTGGCTCTTGCCACTCCGAAACCTGTAATTATAGTAGTAGTCCAGTAATCGTTTGACCACTTTAAAAGCAAGGTTGTTGTGCCCGACTATATACGTGTCTCCCAACCTGCCGGCCGATTCCAACCCATTATAGATGTTTAACGTCGTACCTGACCATCCTTTCGGATTCTTCGGATGCCCGGTTGCAGAAATCAAGCTTATTTTCATGGCTAACTTTTACTTCGAAAATTAATAATCTGGTTTACAAAATGCGACCTGAACACTAAAAAATGCAAGAGCAAAAAGGCCAGGAGATAGCAAAAAGAGGTTGCAAACATCAGGTAGTATTGATGCAGCAAGGTACGCAGCAGCAGCCACGAAACAACAGCGGCAAGAATGCTGCTCAAGATCAAAAAGAGAACCGGATAATCAACATGGATCTTGATGGTCTTTTTTGCATGATAGAAAACCACGAGACAAACAGTCAGTTCTGAACACAGGCAGGCAATTGCCGACCCGATATACCCAAAGAATGGAATCAAACCGAAATTCAAACTTAAGCTAACAATAAAGCCAAAGATCGTGGCGAACAAGATCTTACGCTCCATACCAATGGCCATCAGGTATTGCGTGCCGAAAACGTTGCACAGTCCGATGATCAGCGGAACAATCGCCAGGATCTGCAACGACGGTTTGGCAGGAAGGTACTGCGTTCCAGAGACGATCAGCAGCACCTCAGTTGGAAAAACCAGGACAAAAAAGAAGAATGGAATACCCAAAATCAGCACAATGCTGATCGAATTCTTCATCAGTGATTGTATCGCGGCAGAATCGTTCTTTGAAAACAGAGAGGACATCTTCGGTATCAGTACAAGTCCAATCCCGCCCATCACGGTCCAGAATAATTTAACAATCTTCAGGGGAATATTGTAAAAACTCACCTGATCGGGTGTGGTAATCGAGCCGAGTATAATCGTGTCCATCACCGTATACAAGCTAATTGAAACGTTTATACTGAACAACACCAGGAGCGGCCTCAGGTGTCTGAAGATGCTCTTGCTCCATTTAAATGAGGCGTAGTGGTTTTTAAGAAAGAAACCAAAATTAAAGGCTGCACTAAGAGCGATCCCCAATGCCGAGATCAGGTAATAAACCGCATAATCGTCAGCGCTGGTTACCGTAAATAAAATAAACAAAACACTTATGCTGCGTAAGATCAAAGAGCGGATCGTAATGAAGGTAAAGTTCTCCATTCCCTGGTAAAACCACTCAATCATAAAGGCATTCGAAGCGATAGAAATGCAACCTATTTTTACCAGGGTTGAATTAAACCGCAGGTTCTCGAACAACAAAGGCAAACAAAGAAAACACAGACACGCAAGCACGGACAGCGTAAACTGGATGACAACCAATTCCATCGTAAGCTGACTCAATTGCTGTTTGTTCTCTTTGACTTTAGCAACTTCCCTTACCCCATAAAATGTTATTCCCAGGGCGGCAAACAGCATCAGGTATTGGGTAAATGAATCGATATAAAACACCCGGCCAATATTATGTGCAGACAAGGTCCGGGTGATGTACGGTAAAGTGACTAAGGGGAAAAGTATTGTAGAAGCAGTAAGGATAAAGTTACTGATGATGTTCTTTTTTAAAGACATTAGCTAACGTCTTTTGAAAGGTCAGTCAGAATTTTCGCACTCAGGTCAATACTGCTTTTTATGCAAACGTCCATATTGTAGTACTCCCACTCCCCAAAACGGCCAAGGGTAAAAATTCCAATTTCCTGCAAATACTGCTTTACCGCAGCGGTTGCGGTATTGTAGTTTTCATCGAACACCACGTAGGCGTGCTCTGAAACATTGTGATCAATTGCTCTTTTCAGGAACGGATCTTTCTTGCCATTTTCAACCATCTCTTCAAACGTTCTCTCCCCGATCACCTCAGTCATGGAGTAGTTCTTCTTAGGTTTGAAGAATGATCCAATGTGAATATACCGGTGAAAAAAGTTTTGCGGATCCGGAACATAGGTCCAGGTACGCTCCGTTGGTTCCGTTTCCCAGAATACCGTGGAAACCTTATTGTACTTCAGCAGGGAAGCTGCATTTAAAACCTGTTCAGGTGTATTTTGTATTAGTGACGGCAGGACATTCAGCGGAAGCGTACTGATAATTAAATCGTACTCCTTTTCATTGTTCACGATCCACTTTCCGCTCGCATTCCTGGCAACAGATGTCACCTGATAATCGCATGTAATATCAAGTCCTTCTGCAAGCGCATCAATGAATGTATTTTGACTATTCGTATCCGGATAAAAGAAAGACGAATGCGGCATCTTATCGCTTTCATTGCTGATCAAGCCTTTAAAGAAAGAGTTCTTATCGGGAATCGGCAATTTACCGTCAACCCATCCCGGACTCATTTCGCTTGGCGGCCTGTTCCAGATCTTGCTGTTGTAAGGAATAAAATATTCCTCGGCGAGGGTGTCACCGAATTTCTTCCTGAACCAGTCTTCCAGATTTTCATACTCGCCGTCATCTTCTGCCGACAGGAAATCGCGGGTAATTTTTATGGCCAATTGCTGGTCAATGTTGTATATCTGCTGAACCGCATATTCAATCGGATAGGATACCTCCTGCCCCTTAAACTTGATCACCGCATTACGCAGGATCTGGTGCCATTGGTCTTTCGGCAATACCTCGTTGAAAACGAAGTCCAGAACATCCGGATATTTAGAATTGAAACAGTGACCACCAACCGGGTGATAGGTTACACCTTCAACCTGTTTTGTTCTGGCAATCCCTCCGTGAATGGAGTTCCTTTCAAGTAGTTCAACTTCAACATGCTTGGAAAGCAGTCTTCCAATACTTAACCCTGATATGCCGGCACCTAATACTCCTATTTTCATCTATTGTTATAATCCGTTTCTGCGAAGTGTAAAGTTGATTTATAAAAGAATTTCAAGACACTACACCCGAAATAATTTGCAAATTTCCGTATAATTTTTGGATAAATGAACTAAAACCGTGTCTTAATGCGATAGACGCCCAGCTGATCACGTGCTTTGTTGGCTGTATACCAGGCAGAAACGCTCCAGGGCAGGATCTGAACTAGTGGTGCGCAGAGATGGCTTCATTTTCTATTAAGTGATCCAGTTCTTCAAATTTCGAGTTTTTGCTCTTGAACTCCGGTACAATTGTTTTCATCTGCTTAACCACTTTCCAGTTGTCGTTCATTCCCGCAAAATTCAGGAGATCAGAAATCTGACTCTCAACTTCTTCAAAAATGTACGACCTCACTTTTCCGATCAGAATCTTTTTATGATGTGTAGGCAACGTATTCTCATTATCATTCAGCAATTCTTCGTAAAGCTTTTCTCCAGGCCGCAATCCCGTATAGGTAATCTGTATATCTTTATTGGGCGACAAGCCAGCCAACCGGATCATCTTTCTGGCCAACTCCACGATCTTAACAGATTTACCCATATCAAAGACAAAGATCTCACCGCCCTTGCCCATGTGTGCGGCCTCAAGCACCAGGCGACAAGCCTCAGGGATGGTCATGAAATACCTGGTAATTTCAGGATGCGTTACCGTAACCGGCCCTCCTTTTTGGATCTGTTCTGTAAAGCGCGGAATAACCGAGCCATTGGAGCCCAGCACATTGCCGAACCGGGTGGTGATGAATTTGGTTGGTGCGTCTATGACGTTGTTCAGTGACTGCACGTAGATCTCAGCGATCCGTTTGGATGCGCCCATGATGTTTGTCGGGTTCACGGCCTTATCGGTTGAGATCATCACAAATTTCTGTACGCCATATTTTACAGACAGGTCGGCAATGGTCCTGGTGCCATGCACGTTCGTCTTCACCGCCTCCGCCGGATTATCCTCCATCATCGGTACGTGTTTGTATGCCGCAGCATGATAGACATATTGGGGTTTGAAATGATTAAACAGAAATTCCATCCGTTTTTCATCTTTCACGTCGCCGATAAAGGAATGAAAATTAGCTGCATCCTGACTTTCCTCAAGTTCCAGCTCAAGGTAATGCAGGCCGGTTTCAGCCTGGTCGCACATGATGATTAAGCCAGTTTCAAATTTCATAAGCTGCCGCACAATTTCACTGCCGATGGAACCTGCGGCCCCGGTAACCAGAATGCGCTTGCCTTTCAGTTCCGACTGTATCCCATGTAAGTCCATACGGATCTGCTCTCTATCCAGAAGCTCTTCAATGTTGATGTTGTGAATCAGGGAAGCCTTCCGGTTATCCCTTGACCAGACGTCTGCCGGTGGGATATTCAGCACCTTTACCCGGTGCTCCAAACAGGCATCCACAATCTCATTTTTCCGGTTTATCGGAATGGTGTAACTCGCAAAGATCAGTTCGTCTATCTGGTAGGCGATGATCAGTTTTTCAATGTCCCTCGCATCTAAAATGTTTACCCCATCTATCGTTTTACCCACTTTCCGTACATCATCGTCCACAAAAGCAATAATGTTCTTGTTGATGTTCAGATCATGATCAAAGGTCCGTTTTGTTGCAAGTCCCGCCTCTCCGGCCCCGTAAATGATGACACTTACCTTGTCGAGTTTAGAGTTCTTCACATAAAGAAAAAAGTATTTAACCAGCACCCGGTATGAAATTAAAAACACCAGGCTGAACAGCGCATACACAATCAAGGTCGTGAGGCTGATAAAGGGCCGGTAGCCAATGGAGATCGTTATTGCATTGATAAAAAAGATAGCGAAGGTCGTTAACAGCACACTTAGTAAGATCCGCATGGAATCCTGCGCGGAGGTGTAGCGGACAATGCCCGCATAGGTTTTTAGAATAAGAAATACCGTGGAACTTACCAGAATGGCAACTACAAGAGATCTGTATAAGCCAACAATTTCAATTTGATTGACCAGAAAATTGTTTTCTAAAACTTTGCCGAGCAATAATGCAACTACACTAAGGAACGCGTCAATCGCGAAGATTAACCATCGGGGAACTATATTGATGTTTGAAAACATTGTCTTAAAAAGTAAGAGCTTAATAAAATTACAATTAATAAGCCATATTTGCGAAAATCACAACAATTCTTTGACAAACCGGCGCTTTTATTCAGGCTATATTCGAGCCTCACACATACATGTGCTGGTTATCGCTGCTTAGCCTCATTCCTCAGCAATAAATTATACTCCTCAAGTACGGCCTGCCAGACCAGGCGCTGGTCATAACGGCTTACGATCAATCCCCGCGCCTTCGCTTTCAGTCTTTGATATAGGTCAATGTCCTTTACCAGTAAGGCCATTGCATCTCTCGTTCGCTCCACGTCTTTCACCGGTACAATCAGTCCGTTTTCTCCATGTTTGATGATCTCGTTGCTGCCATTGATGTCCGTTACCAGGCAGGGCAATCCCATGGCACCGCCCTGTAAAACCACATTCGGAAAACCCTCTCTGTAACTTGCCAGAACCAGCGCCTGCGCTATGGACAGGTACGGCCGGATGTCACTTTGAAAACCGATCAAGTTGATTGCCGGGTTTCTTTCGATCTGGTCGATGGTCTGCTGCTTCAGCGGGTCCGACTCCCCTTCTGCGCTGCCAATGATCAGGAGCCTGGTGCCGGGGTTATTCGCATTCAATATTCTGAATGCTTCTATAAGCTCGTTGACACCCTTGTCGCCCACCAGCCTGCCCACATACACAAAGACGAAGTCTGTTTCCATCAGTCCGACTGACTGCCTGAGCTCAAGCTTCTGCTGTGCATCGAAATTCTCGGGATTGAAGTGGCTTACGTCAACGCCATTGACGTTTCCATTCGCCAAAACCTTCAGCGGCTTCCCGGTGATGTTAAAGCGAATCAGATCCTTCTTAACACCCTCGCCTTCGGGGTAAATGTTTGAAGCGAAGAAACAAAGCAACTTGTCCATCGCAATCAGCAACCTTTGATAATTGCCGCTATGTGTTGGAAAGATAAGCCCCGTAAAGGTGTGCATGCGTACCGGAACGCCGGCAAAGTATGCGGCTGCCATGCTGAGCAAGCCCGCCTTAGGGGTAATCGAATGGACCAGCATGGGCTTGGTTTTCCGGAAAAGGAGAAACAAGCTAATAAAGGATCTAAGATCCTGGAGCAGCGATATTTGGCGTTCCATGGACAGCGGGATAACAGAGACACCTTCCCGCTCAGCAACCTCATCCAGGTCAGCACCAGCGCCAGAAACGGCTATAACTTCGAAATACTTATTTAGAAACTTTAACTGCCCCCTCAATAAAAAGTTTAAGGACGCTGGGATCGTTGATATCCGGACGATTTTCTGCACGATGAATACGCTGGTCTTGTGAAGATTTAGGTTTACTTGGCGGCAAAGCTAATCATAATCCGACGTAGGTACTTCAAATACGAGTAAGTTAAACATTGCGCATATTTACCGGCTCCAATTAAGCCATTGTCATGCAAGTAATTGTAATTCGAGATCTCGCCTTTTTGCATGGCCTTCAGGTTACCAGACAATCCCGAACTGCCAAATGCACGTTTGTTCGAAATGGAACCGCAAAGTGGCCTGTTCACTAAACCAACCTTGTGTCTTGCTGCAACAAGAAGCCAAACGCGGTAGTCTTCTGAATACTTCATCTGTTCATCAAATGGATGCTCCAGAGCAACGCTGCGTTTCATCATGACCCCAGAGGTCCTGAAAGCGTTACTGAACAACAGTTTGGAAAAGGGTATTTCAGACAGCAACTCCAGCCCATCTCCCTGGGCATTGACATCCAGTACGCCAAGCAAGGCAAATTCCGGATGATCCAGCACACAGCTTGTCTGCATCATCAACTTCTCCGGTTCCCAGAAATCATCTGAATCCAGGAAAGCAACCCAAGAGGCATCAGATCGTTGCACACCTTTATTCCTGGCTACTGAGGGGCCTGAATTTTCCTGCGTAATCAGGCGGATCACCTCCGAATGCCTGCCATCCTCAACAAAGGCCTGAATCAACGCGCGGGTATTGTCTGTAGAGCCGTCGTCAATGATCAGAACATTAAAGTCTTTGAAAGTCTGGTTCACTACAGAACTCAGGCAGGCAACAATGGTTTCAGCAGCATTGTAGCAGGGGATCACAACACTTACAAAAGCTGGCTTTCCCATCATTATTGCTTAACGATTTTAACGCCCTCCGGTGTATCCATGCGGTAATTCGCGGATTTCAGGTCAATCGCATTGCTTTTCAGGATTACCACTGAGGGCTGCTGTGTTTTTTCAAACACACTGTAATAGGAGAATACAAAAGGTTTCAATTTTATACCCCGGATGGTGTTTGCTTCAATATTCGTCAGATCAGGAAACTTCCGCTTTCCAGAAATACTAACCACAATGCCGTTTTGCATCAGTCCGGCACCATTTACCACATTTTGTTTTACCGTCAGGTTGCCGATCTTGGAGGTCATATGTTCGTAAGACACCCCGATAGCAGCTTTGAATCTTCCGGTCACCGTATTTCCAGTTATCGCAATCTGTCTTGCCCGGGGTTCAAACAAGCCAATTGCATTATCCGCAGTCCGGTTGTAATTCGCTGCATAGATCCGGTTATTCGAACAGGTAATGCTTCCCGTAACATCGTAGAAACGGATGGCTGAGGTTAAGGCAGCCCCAGACTTGAGGAAAGTGATCGTATTGTTGTTTACCAGCACCTGATCGCTTTGTTCAAACCACATTCCCGCCGGCGGATTGCCGCTGTTGATCTTCAAAGAGTTTACAAGGACAACGTTGTTTGTAACCTCTGCCCTGCTTCCAACATATTTCAGGTCCTGGGCAAGGTCATGGACAATGGCACA
>Ga0181465_100374_pt1 | contig 17232 bp, 18 predicted proteins | sample InSIn3gowninarea_FD_119076 | JGI IMG/M metagenome (GOLD analysis project Ga0181465, IMG submission 119076) | Clean room microbial communities from NASA Spacecraft Assembly Facility at Jet Propulsion Laboratory, Pasadena, California, USA -... ... | reverse complement strand
AGCCTTGTCTGAACGTTACTCACCCGAACAGCTCTCTCCTGAGCCAATGTTGGCCCATCAACTTCCCTCAGAACTGTCGTCGCCCGAGCAATACTACTCCACCCAAAACTCACCCACACCTCAACATCACCCTCCCGGACCCTCCACGTCGTCGCCGCCAGCATTCCAACCTCAGCTCAGCCTACCACTTCGAAGACAACGTCAACCAGAAACTCAGCAAGAAAGCTGGGAAGAGAGGAACATCCTTCTCGACGCAAGCGTCGTCAGTGAAACAAGTCAAAAAGACGCCACCGACACCACCCCCCGTCATCTTCCTACCAGCACAACCTCGCTGGAAACCATATCTCCAGATGCCATCAAGACGCCTTCGCCAAACTCACCTTCATCCTCATACTCCGCATGCGCCACGAACCCCTTCCTCGACGGCAGTTCTGAGGGAAGTTGATGGGCCAACATTGGCTCAGGAGAGAGCTGTTCGGGTGAGTAACGTTCAGACAAGGCTTTCTGGCCTGCGGTGACAGCTCTTTGGCGACTGTGACCTTGGCTCGGATTTTGCTGTTTGCCATTGACGTTGTTCAACCCAGTCTCAAGAGTGTCTTGGTGACCGGTAGTGACAGCCCTCTGGCGACTGGATACACGCTTTGGCCGTACATATGGCATGCCTCCTAGCCCAAGATTCCTGTCTGGCTGCTCGCTCGTAGCTTCCCTTCGCTGACGAGCCCATCTTCTCGCATCCCGGAATTTCGTTCCCATTCCGTCCATCTTGGCGAGAGCAGTGTCTACACAATCGACATCGCCCACGATATACCTCACCCACTCGCGACAAAAGCAGACGCGAGTGCTCAGCATATCAGATCTGCGCATCGAACCAAGTAGCAATGCACCCAAGGCCATGACGATCTCTAGGTTTCCTCCCATTCGTGCCAGGATACAGGCGATGCAGCCATCAGTCTGATATCCGTATTTGGGAGTAGGCAAGCGATTGAACTTTTGCATGAAGTGGGCAGATGAGAGCCATAGTGCCTGCACCTCATCCATCAAGGCAAGCTGCTCGGTTTGTAAAGCCGACAGACCTCCAGCTAGCGCAACAGGCTGCCAGACCTCCTGTGTTCTGACCTCGACCTCATACCGTAGAGCCGCAAAGATGTCTTCCAATGGCTTGGCATTGAGACGGCGATGCAGGCTGCACAGGCCATGATTGACGGACCAGGGTAGGAAGGATGGAAGTGCAGCAGCAGCTCTCAACTTGGAGCCGAGTAGAGCCATACGTTCGTTGGTGTGGGACACATAGGTTGTCCAGACGGCTCCATCTCGAGGTGCGTTGATGGGCGGACCGTGGCAAAGGACAGAAGCTAGTTGGCTGACTTCAAAAGGAAGGAGGTCGGCGTAGCTTCTGGCGCGACGATGTGTAGGTAATATCAGTGGAGGCGCGTGACGGCGGCGCGGAGTCCATCTTTCCGGTTGGTCAAGAGAAGGCGATTGAGTGAACGAAAGGTAGGAAAGAGATGAAGATGTCGACGCCGCTGATGAAGCTTGTTGGTGGTCGATGTCATGTTCTGTCATGTTCTCGATGCCCACGGGATCGCGGTGACAGGATATTCGTTTGTTGTTGGAGAGTAGAGGTACAAAATAGCACTGCCAATGCGAAGTTGTCGTTGTTGATATGGTTTGAGTTCCTGTTTGAAATGCGTATCGTCTTGAGATGCGATTCGAGTGTTTCAAGTTCCGATTTGATCGAGAGAGATTGTGAACGACTGTGGTCCAGAGTCGATAATCCCCACTCGAAACTTCGCGTTCATATCTATAGCGTTGTGTAGCGTACTTGGCCTACCTATCCAAAGACAAAGAGACATCCTGTCTTGAGTGTGCTTCGAGACCCGCATCGAATATTCCAACTCCTCTTGTTGTCATCGGGACCTGGCTAGCCTTTTCCATCCGAGACACATGTCCTCTATTTGACCTCACCTCTGGACTGTGTGTCTATAGACCCGCACAACAACGTCAACTTTAGGTCTCTGCCCCTTGGGGGAAGACCCAGATGACCTTGGGCCATGGATGTTTACACAGCTCAATATCTCTGCAAGCTTTGGTTCCATCATCTTGTTGAACAACCGTGACATGAGTATGCAAATGAACATTCCAAACCTATAGGGTGTCATCAACCTATCTTGACAAATGATACCCAGCCTTTTACTCCATCTTGTGCATTGCACAACTCTTGTGATGCTCTTGCTTAATCCAACGAGCTTTTTGCCTTGAAAACAAACAAATCGCCAATGTCGCCCAGACGCACAAGAGAAAGGTATGATGAGAAGAGACACTCGCTATGTCTGTCACGATGCAAGTAAAGACGAAAGTACCAAATCATATGCCTGGAACGACACGAAGTCGATCTCAGAGGTCTAACCCTGATAGTGCGATGGCATGATTCTCGTTGAAGGTTACAGAGGAGAATCGTTAACCAGGCACTTCTACCCGGGGTTAGTGTTCCTGTCCCGCAACATCGTTCAGTCTATCCGTTCAACACAGGAAGACGAAAAAATGCCTCGCGAGAAGTGTACTTGTGGGCGTGGTGTAAAACATGTCTCAGCGTCCGAGAGCGGTCCATGCGTTGAAATCTTGCATTGAACTTGACCGTACTGGGTGTCCGTATTGCATAGGATTGGCACTGACGCAGAAAGCGCAGACGTATGCATGTTGTGACGGATCGAGACCGACGCAACCAGAGTGCAAATACATGCCACAGAGGCTGCATTGGATCATCCTACCGTCATCGAATGGAATTTGGCAAATGCATCGTGTCATGGAACTCATGTCGTTCGTGAATTGTTGTTGTGGAGGAGGAGGAGGAGGAGCAAAGTTCATGGTCGTATAGTCCATGATGAAAGAGCCACGGGGATCAAAGACGGATGCTGTTGAGGTTGCCGTTGGATAGCTAACACTATGCGACTTCGCGTGTGTATGTGTGTATCCTTGGTTGCTCTGCGGCAGTTGCTGGATTTGCATTTGTTGGACCTGCCGCATATGTTGAGGTCTCTGTGGTTGAGGTTGTTGTATCTGCTGGACTTGAAAAGATGGTTGTAATTCTTGTGCCTGGTGTATTTGCTGTACTTGCTGTAGCTGACGAGGACGTTGTGGCTGTGGTATCTGTCGGGGCCCTGAGACACTGGAAGGCATAACTTCTAACCGGACTGAGCGATTGATTTGGACTATGGTTTGATTAGCATGAGCTTGGCTCAAAGGACAATGGTCTGGCTTACCGGGTGGAGAGACGCGGCTCAGAGCAGCCTGGCGAAGGGCGAAACCAGCGTCGGTCTGCGTATGCACGTCGTCTTTGTTGAGGTCCATAGCAGCCAAGTTCTCAAAAGAGCTGTTCAAAGATGACAAGGTGTTGCGCCTACTTTGCACGCTCGATAGCCGCTGTTGCTTCTTGGCACTGCCCTGACGTTTCAGTTGAATGGCGGCCGCATAGGCAGCTTTGCATGGCGTTTTCATCGAAGCCGTCGAGTTGGAACGATGCAGCTGTGCCATCTCGAGGCTCTCAGATGACTTGTCGAGCCTTGCCATTTTGGCTGATCGCTGCTGCCCAGCAGTGCTCTGGGCAAGAGAATCGTGGCGGCCGGGCCATTTGTTACTAGACACCGAGTCTGAGTCGCTGTCTGAGTCGTCCCACAGATTGGGATACTTTTCCTTGGTCGACTGCGTGTCCTTCTTGGGCTGGGTGGGACTCTCTTGGATGACTTTGGTTTCCGTCCTCGCCATACCGTTGGCATCGATGGTTAGAACGACTGATGTGCGAACCTGGGGCCGCGACGTCTCGGCAATCGAAGAAAGAGAATCCCGGGCTATGCGCTTCAAGGGAGAGGACCGACGCGGGAGATTGCAGACGGAATTGCTCCGAGCAAGGGACGCTGCTGTATCGGGGGTTTTGGACACAAGGTTGGGACTCGGCTTTAGGAAAGTGCCTACGGTGTTGCTTCGCTGCAGGCCACCACTCTTGACGGGCGAAGCTGGACGTGAGGTTGAAGGAAAGGCAGGGGCTAGACACGGCTTCTCGGGTAATGCAGGCCGCACTTGAGGAACGCTGGCAAAGTGAGTCGTCAGCGGAGACGAGTAGAGGTGGGTTGATTGCCCACTAGATGGCACGTAAGGCTTTTTGGTGGTCGTAGGGGTAGCATATGGCACGTTGTTGGAACTGGTGGAGCGGGTGATGACGGGACGCGGCGGATCCGACGATTGCGGAGGAGGAGCACGTTGGGAGGGTTGAGGGAGGAGCGAGTGTTGAGAAGGGTGTGAGGATTGAGCGGACCAGTGTGAAAAGGGATCGTCGGCGTTTGCAGTCCAGGCAGGAGCTGACAACGGGGCCGAAGCTGTTACTGGAGGCTGGCTCCAAGAGTCGAAAGATTGCTGAGGTACGTCGAAGCTGAAGGCAGCGGCACTAAACTCGGGCTGATACAAGGTAGACGGGTCCGAGACGGGCTTGTCCAGCCGCCGAGGGTTGCGTTTGATTGACGAGCCACGGGTCGGAGGAGGAGTGTGCATCTGAAACACCTGAGACTGGCCCTGGCCCTGGCCCTGGCTCTGGCTCTGGTCCTGGCCCTGGCCCTGTGCAAATACCGGGCTCGTGGCATATTCATACGTCTGGTAGGGGTGTTGTTGTTGGTATTGTTGAAGTCGCTGTGGATAGGCGACATAGCTCTGTGTCGTGCCGTCGGCCGATGTGGCTATCGATGCTATCGAGTCTCTCTTCTGGTGGACATGGTCATAAGTCGGGCATGCATCGTGAAAGTGCGTCGTCTGCGTGTGTGTCGCGGCATTGGCGTTGTTGGTGGTATTGTGGTGGGCATTGAGGTCGTTGTGATTGTTGTGGACATCATTGTCAAAGACGGTCGTGGTCGGGGTGCATGACGGCGTGAATTGCTGCCAGTCCCTGGACAAGGGTCGTGTCAGCCCTGAGCAGCCATCTCATCTCGTGCCGCCTGCTTAAGTATGCTTGCATGTCATCTATGTCGACTTACCAGTTCATGACTGCACCTCTTGCTTCAGACTGGCTCATGTTTCTCGCCACAACAACAAAACACACGCGTAGAGCGAGTCGCTGTCAAACGGCAGACTCAAGGGTGTATGTACGAAACCCTACGGTCCAGTCCGCTTGTACAAACGTCCCTTGCAGTCCGCCGATACATGCCACGCCCGCAGCGCACCAACAATCATGAATTACGCCTATAGCTGTCTGTGTACACTAAGAACACTGCGCAGGTGCCGAGACTGTCAGGCCCGTTTGCACCTCTTGTTTAGACTTCCGCCAAACGAGTCTGCTTCCGCCCCTCCGCGATGCCCACCGGTGGTCACCGGTGACCACTGACCGGCCATTGTTCCCTGGGTGCAGCCGTTGCATTGTAAATCTTGTCTGCCTCAGGGTCCGTTCTGCGAGCCTGCGACGACATGAAAATTGCGTCAGCCGTCCATGCTACATACGAACAAGCTACTGATGTACCTGTTCGTGCGAGGTACACCACATGGCCATAGCAGACCTGACCAGGTGAGCAACGTACGATAGTCTGTGGACAAGACTGCACCACTCTGGCCTGCTCTGTCTGCTCCAGTGACCATCCTCTCCTGATCATTACGTTACCACCACTATCGTTATCCCACCCCTTTTCCCCCTTCTACGCCGTGACTGCTGCTCTTGGCCCCAAACTATTTACTGTTGGTGAGAAGCTTCTAGCAAAATGCAAAAGAGGTAAATCAAAAAGCTTCCAAATTCGCCGCGCAGATGAAGCAGTCGCTCGCTAGTCAGGCACAAGGCTGGGCTTTGTTCGCTTGAGCACAGTCGTCGTACCCGCTGCCTTCCCATTCGGTCTCAACACTCCCAAGCTGGCAAGCCACTACTGCTGTCTTCTGTACATGTATACAATCGCACGTGGCAGTGCCAGGGTTCTTACCCTTTGCTCCAAACTCGTCTTGATACGCTCCGCAGAAGCCTCGGTTGGGTTGCGCTTGTTCCAGAGTGCCGTCTCGATGTCTCCAGCCTCTTCCATTTCTTCGCTCAAGCACCCCAGCTGCCGAACTGATGAGGAAGTGACTCTCTCCAGCCTGTCTTGTTGGCTTTGCATGTCTATCTCGGCTGAGAGGTTCTCAAAACTACTAGATCAGTAAACGGCGTCCGTGTCTAGCAAATGTCAGATCGCCCGATCACCGATTCAACCTACCCACCAGGCTACCAAGCCCTCTCCAAATGCGCCGGGCAATTATTGACTTCGACTGCTCGGACGGGACTATGCATGTGCGTTTCTCCGTGGCCATAATCCCACACTATTCCCAAGATGAACTTCACGCCTGATCTAACCCACGGCACAATTTCATTGAACTCTACCCTGCTACGACGTACATACGAAGCTGGACTCACAAGATGAGAGTAGGTCATCTCCGGATGAGCAGTCGTTCATCGAGCTTTCAAAACACGGGAAGATTGGACGTTTTACATAGTTACCCCTCATTCAACACCCTGTCTCCAGAGTCCAGCTTCGTGGCTCGGGTGACGACGATCTGCCGCTCCCCAGATCGACACACCTCTGACCTCTGTTGAGGCTGCTTGGCTGCTCCCATGCCGTACTACCCGTCTTGTAAATCACTCCTCCGCAGACATTCGATCAAGTTGCATGCGAGGATGATCCGCTCAAACTTCCATCATTCCTTCGTCGACATCCTGTTTCTTGACAATTCACTATCATCTGGTGGGCTTCTTGGGTACTTCTCTTCTGATAGGCAATGGCAGAGCTGCAACCACATACAAACGGATGCGAACTCGCCAAGAGCACGCAGCCACGAGCGAGTTAACCAGGGTGACACCGACGCCCCGTTGGTGTTGGAAGAGGAGCATTCACCTTTCCCATACTCTATCCCATTCGAGTTCGCAGAGCCTCAAGGAAGTCATTGCTTTCGCTCCCGACGACCAAGACAATCCCCACGACTGGTCTAATCGGAAAGAATCCTTCGTCGTCTTCAATGGAGGGTGGCTCTAGCCAGTGCTCAGAGCGGGTTCCGTTCGCTTTCCTAACAGAAATCCAGGTCATGTCTTCAACGATAGGGTCGTGGGGAGCAGCAGAAGCGTCGTACCGATATGCTACTTTCTTCAATATCACGAGCCAAGCGCGGCTGGTCCTGGGGACGTCCTCGTACTTGGTCGCATACGTCGTTGGCCCGCTACTGTTTGGTCCGCTAAGTGAAACGTACGGTCGGTGGTATCAACTTTCGTAAGAACTCGTGTTTGACAAGTGTCTGACAGCTCTGATGATGCTCCGCGCCTAGGCGCTCGCTATTTACTGCTTTCACGTTGGGCTGTGCATTAGCACCCAACTTTGCCAGTCAGTCATGTCAGGCTCTGCTAATCAGCTTCGACTGACTTTGCAGCTCTTTGTGTGTTTCGACTTTTGGTTGGCATAGGCGCTTCCTCACCAATATTGGTGGTAGGCGGGTGGGTGAGCATGTAGGTCCACAAACGCCTCGAAATGCCCCGACTAAATTCACATGCCAGCATTTATGCCGATGTATACCCCTGACCCTGTGACTCGAGGTCGAGCTCTCAGCTCTGACTATCTTCACGACCGTAAGCAGGTTGTGTTGCATACCGCCACACTGAATGAAGAGGGACGCTGGTATCCAGAATCCACAGTATCTCCGAATCCGGTTGGAGTAACAGTTGTTACCTCTTGGCAGATGATCTTTCCACAGAGGCCGGGGCGACAGAACTGCGACCAACAATCTTGTATGTCTCAGTGGTCACCTGCGTCTCGTACGCATGCTTCTACCTCGTGGTGAACACGGGCGGTCGCTTTAGAAGCTGAGAATGTTGGGATTCCTGATACTAGCGTCCAAGCAAAATAAAGCAGAGCAGTGGGGAGCTAATCATCGGCGCAGGCAACGACGTTTGGCCCGGTACTAGGGCCTATCAAGTCAGGCTTCATTGCTGCCATCTCCTGGAGATGGATTTTCTGGCTTTCGTTGATTATAGCAGGAGTCACCTGGCCGATCCTGTTGTCCAGCCCAGGGACTTGTGCACCGGTTATCCTTGTGGCACGAGCACGGCGTCTTCGCAAAGAGAACAACAACCCCAACTTCTTTACACCGCTCGAGCTAGAGCATCGTGACATGAAGCAGCTAACCACCGTCGTACTTACAAGGCCGGTTCGAATGTTCTTCACCGAAGCTATCGTACTGTGCATCTGTCCCTACCGATATATCGTTCGTTTATGCGATCTTATACATGTACTTCCAGGCCTACCCGACAATCTTTGAAGGAAAATACTATTTCAATTCTGGCGAGCTTGGCTTGACGTTTCTGCCAATCGGAGTTGGCGCCATGTTCGCGTGCGGTCTCTACCTATATTGGGATCGTGGTCTGGAAAGGGCAAATGCGCGGGATTGACGAGTATCGACGGATTCCTTTGGCCTGCATTGGGAGGCCGCTGCTCATGCTCAGCTGCTTTTGGCTTGGATGTACGTATAACGGAGATACATGTTCCATGAGTCCACAACCTATCAAGGCGGTGCCTCCACCCCGTCGCAGCCGTTGCAGGGCAAAAAGACACGGACTCTTTGCGGCTTTAAGAGATTCTGTTAGCAGTGTCCAGTGTACTTTGTACCTTGCGATGTTGGGATAGTGCGATTAGTAGTGACCTCGTGTGGTCATGGATCATTCGTCCGCAATGAGCATGATACTGATTTTTCTAGGGACGGCTCGGGAGAGCAGTCACTGGGCAGTGCCCGTGCTATCCGCCTTACCTTGCCTTTTAGTATGGGCTTCCTGTTGCTCTTCGTGTCTTTGATCAAGCATGTCCACCTCGTCTGTCAAGGGCCTCTGGTTTTATTGTCTGGCCGGTTTGATCATAGCTACCCTGGTAGATGCCTACGAAGTATTTGCTGCAAGTGCCATGGCAGCATCTGCGTGCTCAAGGAGTTTGTTCGGCGTAGTCTTGCCGTTCGCGGCGAGGCCGATGTAAGTACATGTGGCTTGAGAAAGATAAGAGCTCCTCTGAGCCTCCTCCTAGTGGAGGGTCCTATTCAGCTATGATCAAACCACTAACCTCAATGGCATTGTTTGGTAGGTCCCAACGCTTGGATGCCGCTGCTCGCATGGGCCTGTTCAATGCTAGGCTTCCTAAGTTTAGCCATATGCGCCATCCCCTTCGCTTTTGTGCGCTACGGGAATAGCATCCGCGAAAAGAGCAGCTTCTGCCAATATCTGAAACAATGCAAGATGCAAGAAATCGAAGAGCGGGAAATGCATGAGCGAAGGATGCAGCAAGAGGATCGGAGTGGGGTTGAAAAGGCCACAGCTGTGGAGAAACGGGTCTAGAATAAACGGACACGCATGCAAAGAAAGGTTGTGGGCGGTTCAGACAGAAGAATTGATGATGAACTCTCTTATGTTTTTCTGGTCAATGGGCTAGCATGAAGAACCCTCGTTCTTCTTTTGGATAAGCGAAAACAAGTTCGGTTCAACCACACGTTGGGTGAGCACTACTAATAATATAGATTTGCGCACGACCGATTTGTGGCATGCAGGTACGGTACAAAACGTGAAGGTCACTCTTATGGGATAGGCAATGCCATGCCATGCATGACCTCAGGAATCACGAGATCTACACAAGAAGCAGTTTGCAAGATAGCATTTCCGGTTCCGGGTCTTGCGTTGCCCTGTCTTGTGCGCTATAGAGTGTCTGTTTTCTCGAATTGCAAATCACGACTAGCATCATCTTTTAACGGCCGAGCGATTTTGATCTTCAAACGAACGTCGTTCTTCACCACATGTACGGGACTGAAGACTGGAAGATTGTTCTGATACCATGACAAAGGTCCCTTATTGGCTGCTGCTACAGACTTTCGGAAGGATTGTAGTGCTAATAATGCTCAACGGATTGATGTGCTATGCTTTATACCTAGCTCTGTGAACCTCCTCGGCCACTGGAAAATGATCAGTAGCTTTCTCAACGGCAGTTCCTGACGGCTGAGGCAATAAATTAACGTCACAAAGCTTCTTTCAGAGTATTGCATGATCAACAAAAACTAAGACTACCTTATTGCGCCAAGACCCTATTCTTCCTGTTGAGATACCGACGGGGACCGTATAACGATTCTGCTCCATGAACGATTGCAAAGTCTCCATAAAACCCGCTTGTTTTCGGGCTCTCCTGGCCTGCCATGCCGTCTGATTACCCTACCCCCAGAGTGGAGCAATCACCTCAACGGCCCGTTCCACCACTGCGCGGATTCTATCAGCCATGCTCCGCATGCTGCACTCTACCTCGAGTGTCTCGAGCCAAACCTTGGCTACAATCTTGTCTACCTTAATTTCCAGACCCGGCACGGGAATGCCTGCGTTGTGAAGACGCTCCAACTCTGCCATCTCCAGCTGAGCTCGGGCTTTTTCTGCTGCGACGGGATCGTCAGAAGCAGCACTGCCATCATCCTCGGAGATGTTGAGTTTGGGTCTCGAGATGGGCGTGATGGCATCCTCGCCGAATTGGGCCTCGAGGAACATGCATAGACGGGATAGTCTTTCCGACGGGCTAATGTGTGCGTGAAGGTTTCGCTTGTTTTCATGGTGGTCGTGTGAGTGTTGACTTGACGATTCTGCGGATCGGTTAGATCTTTGGCTCCCATGGTGTTTGAGAAAATCGAGACTTACGCTTTACGGCTGCAGGACTGCTTTCAACCGTGAATAAAACGGCAAGAACAGCATCTGCAATTCCGTCGTTGGTAACGTTGCCTTCCCACTCGACTTCGACCTCGCCGCGGTTGGCGATTTTAACCAAGACCGACCCCATGACCTCGAAGACTGTCTCTTGGTGTCGTTCAATCTCCTCATCGGCTTCTTCAACTTTGGTACCGCCATTGATCTCTGCCTTTACGTCCTGAGAAGGGGACGAAATGGTCTTGATGGCTCCAAATGTACCTTCTAGAGCCCATCTGATCAGATCGAGTCCAGCGGCCGCAAGTGTAAGTCTTTGGCGACAGAGAATTGTCGTGGTTGTCAAGCCGGCATACTCCTTCAAGTCCTCGGGTGCCATCAGGCTAAGTTTGAAATCGTTCTGTACTAACACACCAGACACCACCTGATCCCCACTACCCATCTTGGGTTTCTTCTCGTCCCGCGTCATGCCTTCTTCGTCAGAAGAAGGAGGCGAAGGGAGAGCATTTGATATCTGGATTTGGTTTGCAAGTCGACCAACGACTTTGGCGACCTTGTCTTGTCTGAAAGGAATGCGAAGCTCTTCGCAATTGGCCGGGGAGAAGACCTTGACGGGGTTTGATTTGTTCGCGTTCAGTGACAACAGCTTGGACTTGAGTCTCATCATGTTGGTCTTCTCGCCATGGACCAGGATCTGTTGTGGTTAGGTTAGCCGCACTTCAGATGATTGCACGCCTACAATAGCACTTACCACCACAGGAGCAGCGACTTCCTCGATGAATTCGCGGTTCTCGGTCCCGTCGACATGCGCTGCGAAGGAGTATTCTTGAACAGTACACCTCCTGGGAATCATGACTTTTTCTCCTTCCGCGCCTGGCTTTCCTCTGCCGCCCACCCCTTGCACTCTACCTCCTACCCTTCCAGTCATGACCGCTTGAATGCTTTCTGGCTCAGTCAGGATCATCTTTGCCATGGTACCTTCGACACTGTAGCCAGTGACGATGACACCATTCTTTGGATCGGGCGCCCAGCGCTCGAGGAGGGCACGGGATACTCCATTCTGGAGCATACCAGGAGACGCAAGCATGACACATCCACCGACATCGTCGAACCTGTCGAGAGACTTCAGATTACGAATCCAACGGAAGTCCCAAGGACCTCCTGTTCCGGCTTCGCCGTTGCTACCATCAGCTGCTTGAGCTAGCCTGTTTTGAAACATGGACTTGATGTTGTCGTTCATGGCATCAATGTACGTTTGATAGACAAGCATGCATTTCTTTGCGAGATTGCTGGCATAGTAGATGGGATACTTTCTGTACTCCGGATGACGGTTCCAGTAATCTTCGAGAATGAGGAGAAGCTCTTGTGCACGGCCGATAGCAAATACCGGCATTAGAACTCGGCCTCCACGGTTCAAGACTCCAGTCAAACTCTTCATCAAGGCGGTCTCTCGCTCCAGTCGGGGAATGTGAGAGGCGACACCGAAAGTGGACTCGGTGATCAGTACATCGACTTTGACACCCTTTGGAGCCGAAGCAGGGATCAAATGGCGGTCGTGCTCTCTGGAATAGTCTCCGGTGAACAGAATATTGAGGCCAGCAATCTCGATCACGTACATGGCGGCACCAAGCACGTGGCCAGCTGGGTAAGGGGTGATGCGTATACCTGCATGAGAGTGTGTCGTGTGGAAGGCAATGGTCTGAATCATAGGAAGGGTCGAGAGTACATCAGCTTCGGTATATAGCTGAGTTGGTTGTTCTGCAGTGGCATGGGTGTTTCTGGGGCCGTGTCAGTTCGAAATGACAAGCTGAAGACGAGGACAGACGTACTGGACGCGGACTGAATCTTGCATCAGCCACTTGTAGATGGCTTTGGTTGGGTGGGTCATGAAGACACGGCCCTTGAAGTTGGTCTTGGCCATGACATAGGGCAGAGAGGCAGCGTGGTCCAAGTGGAAGCTGTGCGGCGTGTTAACCATGTCAGGGAAAGCATCGGTCATGGACCTGCGGAGCATAGAGTGGGAAAGCAGAAGCCGAAGATTGAATGAACCAAGCTCACGGTCACCGGCACACGACGAGAAGTGGTGGAAAAAAGATTTCGATTTGGTTTATATACATACTGCTGGTCAAGCTGCCTAGGCGTGCAGGGTATGGCATGCAGATGCAGGCAGTCAAGGGAAAGGCGTGTGAAGGGTGGAAAGGTGTGCCGGTGCGATGACCGCGGTGGTAGCGAGCAGTTCAGGGAGACTTACTGAGTGATGAGAAGAATATCGACAGTGCTCAAGTCGAACTCGTCGTAGAAAGGTAGAGAGGCCAGGCCGTCGTAGGCAGGATGCGCACCAGCGTCGAGCATGACAGTCTTTCCCTTGTATTGTATAATGTGACATGAACGCCCGACCTCGTTCCCACCACCCAAGCAGAGAAACATCAACTCGTCAGAGGGGTCGACGGGCTCTTCGGGCTCGGGCGTGGCCGTGTCAAGCTTTCGTTTTGTAGCCATGGCGAGGGGTGGTGGTGGTGGTGGTATGGAGGTTGTTCGCGCGTCGTACGAGGATGGAGCGTTTCCACTTGTTACGTCGTCTCGGGATGCGCGTCACTTGATGTGCAATGCGGGACTGTTGATGACGATGTTGTTGTTGTTGGTTGATGAGGATGAAATCAGTGAATGGGCAGGCGCGGAGCTCGAGGAAGGGACGGTCGGTCGAGACGGAAGCTTCCGGCGCAGTGTTCGAGGTCGAGCGTCTGTCGGGGCATGGCGAGCATCTCAAATGCAACCTTGGCCAGCAAACCAACCATGACTGCATCCACCTCCACCTAGCAACAAGACGCTCACACATTCCAAACGCACGCTTTCTGGTCGCCTTCACCGCCACTCGCCGTATCCTCTTTGACTCCGCATCGTCTCGTATACTCGACTGCACATCCCGGAATGCTCTGTTAATCCATCCTTCCATCCACTACATCTTCAGCTGCGCTGCGGCCACGGCCGCAATACATATCCCGTCGCATAATCCAGCACAATCGCCATCATGTCGCACAACATGTCTCCCTCGCAGCCGGCCCCTCCACAGCTGTCTCAGCAGCAACAGCAACAGCAACAGCACACACATCCTCATGCTGCTCAGCAACCACACCAGTCGCATCAGCCCATGCAACCTGCTTCACGTCCTTACTCGCCATACTCGAACGCTTCGTCTCCCACTGGAATCGCCCTCCCTCCTGCTAAGAGACCACGCCTTTCGCCTAACCCCCAATCACCGCACACGGCCCACAGCCCGTATCCTCCGCCGCCTGCTCTTCCCGAAAGTCCATACGCCAACTACTCACCCATGACTGCTGGGAGCCCGCCTGCTTTCAATGCACCTCAACCTTATGCTCCTTCACCCGTGCCTGGCGCCATGGGCCCTCCCCCGCGACCGAATCAGGACAAGCCTGAAAAGGAAGACAAGGAAAAGATCACCGACATCAGCGACGTCACTGATGTCTTCCACGGCTCCGGTATTGACCTGAGGGAGGAAGAAAACTACATGACCAGCACCTACAGAAACGTGCACAAGAACCCTTCTTTCAACTCTTCCTTCGGTTCCAACGCAACTGTCGCTTCGCCAAACAACAGCTTCGGTCTGGTCTCGCAAGGCAGTTTTGGAACACAGCCTGCTTTCGGAGGAAGTGGTCCCATTTCCCAACCAACCGTCTCGCAGGAATCCATCAAGGAGGAGCTCGATCGCAAACACCGTGCTGCTGCACTTGCGCTCAATGAAAAGCGCCAACAACACTTGAACGATCCTTTTTTGCAAGCCAACAACATCCGTCACCGCATGCACAGGATAGCCTACGATCAAGGTGTCGCACTGAACGTGGAAGGGCTGTATGATAAACTCCCGGAACGTCCACAGGGTGTCCAGGGCGTCTCGGCAACTGGTCCCAACGGCACTGCTGCAGCCGTCAAAGCACATGGTCTACTTCAAGAGACCGCTCCTCTAGCTGAAATCCTCACCTTGGTATCACTCGCGGCAAACGAAAGAGTGCGTTCTCTGGTCGATGAGTCCTATGCCATTGCACGCGGTAGACGCTACGGCAGCCACGGAGTCGTCCCCCCGAACTTGTCAGATCTTGCCATTGGCGAGAACGAAGCCGCCGCGGCCTCTGGGATACCACGCATCACAAACTCGCCTTGGGAGAAGGTACCTGAAGACAACCTCGAGGGCATCGAGGGTAGTGTTGAGGCCAAGAAGGAGACGCCGGGTAGGTATTCAACCTTCTGACATTTAGTATGTATCACTAATTTGAAGGCCAGAAACCAAACCACTACCGACAAAGTCATTTACCTCGGCCATCTCTACGCATCTGTTGGATTTGGCCAAACAAGATCGTGATGCCGAACGCGAGCGGGTACGCAAGCGCCAGGAACGAGCTAAGCGCGCCAGTTCAGTCGCCAATGCTGACAATGTCAACGGTACCGATCCAACATCTGGACCTGCGACTCCTTCCACGGCGGCCGCCTCAACTTCTGCAGACGCTTCCGGGCAAGCTGCTCCAGAAAAGCCTATGTCCAAGAAAGAACGTGACCGACAGAACAAGATGGGCCAGACCGAAGAGGTTCTGCACAAGAACTCCAACTCAACTGCCGCCCTGCAATTAGGTATGGGTAAGAAGAAGAAGTACAGTTGGTTGACAGGCGGTGCACCGGCGACCCCGGTGAACCCTTACAAGCAGACTCCAAAGGCCACATCAGCTGGTTCGGCTGCGAATGGCGCAAGCGGCGGTAGAAGTTCCTCCAGTGGTGCCGGCGGTACAGATAAGGCGTTGCAAGCACGCGAAAGGAAGTGGGGCAGCTGGAGAGAAGACGGCATCGAAGGTAGAGGCATTCAGATCAGGGATTGGGTTGTCGTTCTTGAAAGGGATGGCAAAGAGAAGAAGGCACTCCAGAAGAGCCTGCTGAAGCTCGACAGCTCCGGAGAGTAAATGGATATGCTGCGTGCTTGCAGAGCATTCCTATGCAAGAGCCTTGGCGACCGTAAAAAGATACGATGGGATGGCTTGAAACAAGATCGGCATTTCAGCGCTGTCCATAATGACATGATATCAATCCAAGTATTCTCGATCCTTTGAGTTGAACCTCGAAGATATGTGCATACTTTCTCTTCTGGCTGGCTCTCCGTTCTCATGTAATTTCATTAATCCTTCGAGAGACCTCTGCGCTGTCGGCCTCTACCAAATGTAACAGACTTTGGCACGAATTTCAGTGCACCCATGGAATCAGCAATGTCATCCATCGAGGTATCCTTAGATGACGTGTGACCTTTGGCTTTGGCTTCTGTATCCTCAATCACCATATCATCCGCTGGTTCCAAGGGAGTGCGTGTGTTTTGGAAAGGGCTCTGTTCATGGACCGCCTTTGTGACACGAAGTCCGCTTTTCTTCTGGCCTTTGCCCTCTGGCCTCAGTAATGAAGTGCGATTGTCAGAGCCGTGGTTTACAATGTAAAAATCATAGTTCTTTGGGAACATGTGCTTGTCGACTAGGTGCATACGTCGCTTCTGTGGAGTGCTGCAGACCTTTTCGCAACCCTCGACGAAGCAGTGATATGTCTTTTCTCCCCTATCGCGCTTGATGGAACTGAGAGAATCGTGGTTTTCGGCGATGTGGAGAGAGAGAAGATGACTTGAAGGGAAGTTCTTGCCGCATTCTAGACATCTGTTGACGTGTGATTTGTGGTAGTGGACCTCGTAGTCGTCGTACGTCGCAAAGTTGACAAGTCCATGGGGAGGGAGAGCGCAAGTAATGTCTCGACTTGTGATGAATTGGATTTGCGGGTCCAATTGCGTATACTTGCCAGGCGGTTGCGTATCCTGGATGATTGGGTGATCGATGGGTGATGTATGATGTTCTTCAGAGTCCGACTCTGTCCTTGCACGTTTTGACATGGCGCTGAAGGCGCTGGAGGGTTGGTTGTGGATGTATCAGACGAGAGACAGGGTGCTGGGCGATACAAAGATGGGGCCATTTTTAGCCGCGAGAGGAGGGTCCGAGGGCCTACAAGAGCCGCGACTGCCTCAGCAGCACTCTCGACGAACATCGCGCACAGCGGCCGTCGTCACTGCAGCAACTCGTCCATACTTGTTGTTCGCCCCCATCTCTCGAGTTCGCGCCATGGATCTCACCGGCTCCTCCGCAATTCCCGGTTGTCACGTTTACATTTGACCTCTCGCACCACTTGGTCACCGCCGACCCGGTCAAAGGCGCTCTATGACGAGCGCCGTCCTCTGAAATGGAACCCGCCGGCGACCAGGCCCTTGCGTATGCAGACAGATATACACTTCAAGCCGGACCGCCACTTACACATCCTCCAGCAAGGCCATCGCCCTCGACCAAGAATTTACGCAAACGCTACAAGCCGCCGACTCTGCTCTGGACCGTGTCTTTCTAGCGTTGCAGCAGTGAGTAGAAAGGTGAATGCTCCTCTTCCAACACCAACGGGGCGTCGGTGTCACCCTGGTTAACTCGCTCGTGGCTGCGTGCTCTTGGCGAGTTCGCATC
>Ga0181465_100369_pt1 | contig 17287 bp, 14 predicted proteins | sample InSIn3gowninarea_FD_119076 | JGI IMG/M metagenome (GOLD analysis project Ga0181465, IMG submission 119076) | Clean room microbial communities from NASA Spacecraft Assembly Facility at Jet Propulsion Laboratory, Pasadena, California, USA -... ... | reverse complement strand
CGTGGTAGAAGGAATGCTGCATAGAATGGAAATGGTTAAGACAATGCCGGAACTGCGGGGTAAGTTGTGGAGTAATGTGAACCGCTTACAGGAAGGTCTTAAAGCAAGAGGTTTTGATATTGGTAATGAAGGAGGTAATGAAGCGCCTAAAGCCACTGGAAACCAAAAAGAACCCTTTTGCAGATGAAGTAGATCATACAACCACTCCTCATTGGGTAAAACCTGAGCTTGTTGGTAATTTTAAGTTTTCCACCTGGACTGCGGCCGGCAAAATAAGAAAGCCCGCGATCTTCCTTGGGTTTCGTGATGATAAGGATCCAAAAGAAGTGGTCCGGGAGATTGCGCTCACACCAAAACAAGAGGAAAAAGTAGTTCACGAGATGGCGAAGCCGATAGAAAAAGTAACGATCACCCAAATGGTCAAGTCAGAACCGGAGGAGCGACAAGACCGGCCGCTGCAGGTAAAAGTGCATGCCGGTCTTACCAGAAGTTTTTGGAAACGCCCTAAGTTTATGCTGGTCGAAAAACTGTTTTGCAGCGCGGGCAGTTTCGATCACCTTTTTGAAATCCTCGTCAGAAGGGTCTAGGTCTATGATAATGAAATCTGGTTGCAGGTAACTAGCGGTTCTGGACGTCCACGGGTTAATATCGATGCAACCCAGGTTGACCATGTATAAAAGGGTTGCTTCATTATTACATACCAGGTAATCAATTACTTCTCTTTTCCCTTTCTTTTTATGCTTCCGGTTTACGCTAAATATGTCTGCCCATCCGGGTTGTCTCCCTTCCATATCCTTTATGTACAGCCCGGGAGCAGTAGGTTTTAAATGTTTTACATGCAACGACTGCGGGCGGTCAAGGAGGTACGGCATCAGAAACCGTGAAACTTCGTGATAGTATTGTATTAAGTGCGCCTTTTTGATCCCTGGCCACAATTCTTTTTCTACGTTGGTGAGTGTCACTTGCCTGTCTTCTATGCTAAAAACAGCGCTGCTCGTAACTAATTGCTTATCCAGCTCGGGCCAATTACTTTCGTCGACATTTTCTTTTTTACCCTGCAGCGGCCGGTCTTGTCGCTCCTCCGGTTCTGACTTGACCATTTGGGTGATCGTTACTTTTTCTATCGGCTTCGCCATCTCGTGAACTACTTTTTCCTCTTGTTTTGGTGTGAGCGCAATCTCCCGGACCACTTCTTTTGGATCCTTATCATCACGAAACCCAAGGAAGATCGCGGGCTTTCTTATTTTGCCGGCCGCAGTCCAGGTGGAAAACTTAAAATTACCAACAAGCTCAGGTTTTACCCAATGAGGAGTGGTTGTATGATCTACTTCATCTGCAAAAGGGTTCTTTTTGGTTTCCAGTGGCTTTAGGCGCTTCATTACCTCCTTCATTACCTCATCCTTAAACCCGCTCCCCGAATGACCTACAAAACGCAGAGAACCTTCTTCGTATGCTCCAAAGACAATAGAACGAAAAGGACGGCCGCTGTCACTTTCGGTCCAGCCACCTATCACAAATTCCTGCCTGATTTCTGTCGGTAGTTTTAGCCAATCTTTTACCCGCTTTCCCGGCTGGTACTTGCTATCCTTGCGTTTTGCAACAATCCCTTCAAGGTCCATAGCTTTGATTTGCTCAAAAAGTAAAAGGCCATCATCAAAACCATCACTGTACCTGATGACTTCGTTTTGCGGCATCAGTTGTTTTAAAAGTGCCTTGCGCTCAGTTAAAAACAATCCCGTTATATCATAGCCACCTACCCACAGCAAATCAAAACAATAATAAGCTATCGGCATTCCTTCATGGTACTTTTGCAAAAGATCAAAATTCGGGCGTCCCTTTTCGTCCAGTACCACTAATTCTCCATCAACAATAGCATCAAACGGTATTTCTTTAAGTGCTTGAACTACCGACGGGTAATACCGGGTATAGTTGAGCGACTTCCGGGAGTGAAGCGTAACATCATTGCCTTTCTTACTAGCAAGGATCCTGTAACCATCCAATTTAACTTCGTACAACCAACCGGCATCGTTAAAAGGTTCCCTAATGAGGGTGCAATTCATCGCTTCCGGGTGAGGTAAAAGAGGTGACTTTATTCCTTTTTTAAGCAGATCCCGGTCAGGCAGTATTTGGGTCGCAGTATTGTCCCCTTCACCTGCCCTGTTGCTTTGCCACTTTTTTGCATCGGGGTTTGCCGCCATCTCGTCAATGGTAAGGCCTGAAATGACCGATTTGTCTTTCTTTGTAATATCTGTTTTTACTGCATGCTCGTCTTTCACCTTTATCAGGTACCATGAATTATCGCCCTTTGATCCATCCCGGATAATAGCAAATTTTCCTTTAAGTTTCTGACCACTGAGGTTTACCAACATTTCTCCCTTGTAAAATTGCCCGGTAAGCGAATGCTCCAGTGACTTCTTATCTTTCTCTTCCGACATCGGCGTGTCGTAGGCGCCTTCGTCCCAGACTATCACAGTACCTCCGCCGTATTGTCCTTTGGGGATAATACCCTCAAAGTCTTTATAATCGTAAGGGTGATCTTCTGTTAACATTGCCAAGCGCCGGTCGTCAGGATTAAGGGAGGGACCTTTAGGGACTGCCCAGCTCTTCAAAATCCCCTTCAATTCGAGTCGGAAGTCATAGTGCAGGTGTGAGGCAGCGTGTTTCTGCACCACGAATTTTAGTTGCCCTTCATCTGAAACCCCACCTGTTGGTTCCGGTGTTTTATTAAATGTTCTTTTCCTTTTATATTCATCAAGCGCCATGCAACAGGGGCTCAAAATGTTGTGCCAGTGAAAGCGGGACGGTAAAGTGAAAGGATATCAGTATGTACAAACGAAGGCTAAAACAATTAAGTGTTCGCCCGGGGAAATGTAGAACGGGTCCCAGGACCAGGATGTTAATCCGATGAAGGGGAGGGATTGGGCTTATTCAGCATTGGAGTGCCACTGAATGGCAAAATAGCTGCACTGTACCTTTCCTGTATTTTTTACCGCGTGAGGCACCATCGAGTTATACAAGATCACGTCTCCTGAAGCAGCAGGTAAAAATTTTTCGCCAATTTGAACTTCCACATTGCCTTTTATCATCAGGATGATCTCTTCAGCGCGGTGAGTATGCGGCAAATGACTGGCAAAGCCGGGGTTCAACGAGGTCGCATGCACATCAAACCTTTTAAATACAGAGGAAGGCTGGTCAAAAATCGGCCTTGATTCACCTTTGTCGGTTTGTTTGGTTTCGTATTCCTTCCAGTCCTTCATCAATGAACCTCCACCCGATTTTCCTCTCTGCAGGTTTAACCCGTCCCGGGAGTGGTACGCAAGTACATAATAGGTAGCCGGTTTATCTCCTGTGTTTAAAAATGACTGTTTGTCGCCGGCCATCAATAGTATCAAACCTCCCGGCCCAAGTATTTTAGTTGCACCCTCAACTGTTGCCTTTAAATTGCCTTCTTTAATAATCATCAGTTCTTCCGCATCAGCATTTGCTTTTGGAGGATGATTCATTTCCCCGGGAAGTAGTGTAGAAGTGTGAATTTCAAGATTGGCTAGGTCCGTTGTGGACCCGCGAAGTATTTGTCGCCGCTCAATTTTTCCAACCATTTCAGAGTGAGCTTTACTCCAGCTAAACACGCCAGAAGTCAAAGTGTCTTGTTGGGCGTAAGAAATAGAGAAGACGAAAATTGAGAATGCGGTAAGTGTTAGTTTCATATAGGCAAGTAGTTGTAAGATTACAATTAAAACATATTTTTAAACCCGCATCAAACCGGGCACCAAGAGTGAACCTGGTTCAAAAATACGTTTTACTACGTGACCGCGTGCGAAATAAGTTGCTTTACTAGCGGATTGCAAAAATGCCAACCTGTATCGAAAAAATCTTTCCGCTGATTGAAGGGGAGATAGTAAAAGGGGTGTCGGGAACTCGGAAAATGCAACCCCAGGCAGGCTTCCACCCATTAATATTTGCGTTATACATCCCATTCGCGTCATGTCCGGCATAATGATAACCGTATCCGCCATATAGTTCCAGTGGTCCAAACTGGTGACCTATTCGCACCTCGCCAATTGCTGGTATATCACCGTCCAGTAATTTTCCTAAGATCACAAGGTTAAATGAAAGATGATTACGATCTGGCAGTTGCGCCCCCAACGAAATATTACCGATCGTGCAGTTCTTATTTGAATAGCCGCCGCTCATACCTACTGCTAAACCATTTTCCTTTTCCTGGAAAAGTCTTTGTGCCTTGCAAGAGATAGTTAACAAAAGGGTCGTAATAGTTACAAGGCATCTCATTGCAAAGTTTTTTACTACTGCTGCCCGCGGCAGTAACAATAGGTTGTACCGTTCTCAAATACACTACTATTTCATCCTCCCCAAGAAACTTATTCGAGGTGGGGTGTTTTTTTACAGCGCAACGAAATGGATGTATAATAGTGATAGGCGCTGACACATTTAGGTTGCATCAGTAAGGTGTTTGAATGGAGTGGAAAGTTCTGCAGCTGTTAGCCTGTAAGAAAGTATTGAAATTTAAAAAGTGGAGATGGGCTCGAGTTAAGCTTAGCCGGTCGGCTCTAGCTTCTTAAAGCTAAATACAAGAAAAGGTTTTCATTCAGTCGGGGGAATGACTAAGTGCAATGAAAGGTGGTTACCCAATAGTAAATAAATGATGAAGATGCGAGCCCGGGTTATAGCAAGTAGCTGCCCGCTGATTTTTTGAAGGCGCTTAATTTTCCAACAAAAGGTTAAACCTGTCGCGAAGTGATAGCCATTCGGGAAGTAACCTGTAAGGGAAATTTGGGATCAGCAGGAGCTCATTAATTGAGATCTCAAAAAGTTTTTGGACGGAGGAAATCTCGTTTGCTTCCATAAATTTATGCAGGTCGCGGCTGCAGGAAAGAAGTCTGGAATTGTTATGCATAATGAGTATATGCCTCAAAACGACAGGTATGTAATAATTATTGTGAACCAGTCAAAAGCCTATTGAAACCTGCATTGGGCGGGCTGATTGCACTTCCAAAACTTGTGGCTTCTGACAGTATTTTTTAAAAATAGTGCATAGCAGGTCCGGATGGATACAAGGAGGACTTTACGGTGATACAACGGATACCCGTATACCTTATTAACCTTTGCCCGGCTTCTTAACTGCTCAGTGCGTTTCCTGCAACATTCCGCTTTATGCTTTTCAGGCCTTGCTTCATTAGCAACAAAACTGAAGGTAAGGTAGACCTGGTTAAGGTTGCGATCTCCCCAAAGCTCAATTCCCCATAATGCCGGAGAGCAATGACTTCTCGTTGTGCCACAGTTAAACTATCCAGTTGTTCAACACCACATTCGAGGCCCTGGTTATAAGTCCGCTCCTGCAGCGGTGCAGTTTTGCGAAAGTTGCCTGCCGTACCACGGTGAGCTGTAGCAGTTTTCGAGACTTTATTATGCAAAACATCGTCAGTTGGGTAAGTACAACAAAGACTGTATGCAATGCGGGTTGCGATTGTCAAAAACGTAAATTTCTCATCATATTGCCGCTTTCTGATGTTATCGATAATGGTTATAAAGACATTGCGGAAAATATGCTCAGCAGCAGCGTTATCGGGTACCAGCAAACGTATTGACGCATACAATCTATCCTTATACCGGTTTATCAACATTTCGAGCGCGTCTACATTGCCACTTCGAAAGGATTGGACTAACTGGTTGTCGAATTTGAGAGAAGTAATAGTCATCGTGAATTTAGTTTAGGATATTGGAAATTATAGGTTTCAAAATGTTGAATCAGAGCGGGCTCTCGATCGCCGGGAAGTGTTTCCCTTTTTTAGAACGGTGCTGATAACACAACAAAGAACGCTATTGACACAGGCAAAGACTGAGTGTTTGTGGTAAAAACATAACCCAAAAAGACACATTCCTCTTTTATGCAATAAACCTGGTTCATTAGTTCTCAAAATATTGCCCGCCCGCTCCAGTCATTAGTCGAACCGATCCCACCAGAGTGAGTTATAGGCACCTTCGACCTTAACTGTTTCCCCCGGGGTCGGAAGCAACAACGACACATGTTGTGCTGCGGCTGATTTAATCACCCTTTGTACTGGTTCCTTCCACGGATGAAATGCAAGGTTAAAGGTGCCCCAATGAATAGGCATTAGTAGTTTGCCTCCCAGGTCAATATGTGCGGTCACCGCCCGTTCAGGCCCCATATGTATGTTTTCCCATTCTTTATTGTAAGCCCCTGTGTCTATCAGTGTCAGGTCAAACGGACCGAGTTTTGCACCTATCGTTTTAAACCCATCGTAGTACCCTGAATCAGCTCCGAAATAGACATTATGATTGCGGCCCTTTATTGCAAACGAGCCCCAAAGGGTCGAGAACCTGTCAGTAATCCATCGACCGGAAAAATGACGGGATGGCAGTGCTGTTACAACAACTCCGTTACCCAATTCCTTTTGTTGCCACCAGTCTAACTCAGTCACTAAATCTTTGTCCGCGCCCCAGTCTATTAATCTTTTGCCGACACCAAGCATGGTGATAACCGGAATGTTTTTTTTGAGGAGAAACAATATTGAAGATTTGTCGAGGTGGTCGTAATGATCATGTGAAAGCAGAATGTAGTCGATCGGAGGAAGCGAATGTAACGGTAGAGGATTGTCGAAAAAACGACTGGGTCCAACAAAGGAAAAAGGAGATGCGCGCTGGTACCAAAGTGGATCTGTCAAAAAACGTTTGCCATCAATATCAAGTAAAATTGATGAATGGCCTAACCAGGTCACTTGCAAAGAATTTTCAGTTAATCGTTTTAAACTGGTCTCATCTATAGAAAACGGACCGAGGCGGGTGTTAGGTGCGCGTGAAGGATGTTTTTGAAAATACATTTTCATTATCCTTCCAAAAGATCCCTTACCCATAACTTCGGTGGCGACAGGATTGAGGAAAATTTTCCCGTTGAAATGATCAGAGCTGTATTGCATGTTAGTAAAGATAGCTTCGGGCGGTATTTGGTTTGAAGAAATACCAGGTTACAAGTTCGATTCTTCATCAAAATAGCCTTCCATTAGTCCGCTTATCATTCCGTACAATGCTGCAAATCGGCGACTGTATCGATACCCCTGCGACTATTATAGCTTTGACTGTATTAACCATTTGTGTCCAAAGGGGTCTTTGATCATTCCCTGCCTGTACCCGTAATCATAATCCATGGCGGTAGAAATGAGAGTGGCGCCAGCCGAAAGGGCGTGGTTTATCAAAGTATCCACGTCATCGACAAAAATGCCTATCGTTGTAGTTGTGGCATCGTACCTCTCCGGGCTAATCGATCCTCTCCCAGGTGCTTCTTCATGCAACGTGAAAGAGGGCACCACCTATTGACAACTCTGCTACATGCACCGTTCCGTCTTCATTTGACCATCGTCTTATCTCGATCGCTCCAAATGCGTTTGAATAAAAGCTGATGTCGATTACCCCGCTTTTTATAATGAGCTGTGGAGCGAAGGTAGGCGTGCTATAGGTATTCATAGTGGCTGTTTTAAACGCATAAGTGTTGGCCAGGAGGGTATTGGTGCACCTGGATCAGGGAAAAGCTGAAATGGTAAAAATTGTAACAGAGAAGGGTTTGCCAGGCATTACATGCATGAACACTTAACTCGCTGCCTGTCCTTCCAGCCCCTGTAAACACTTTTGCAACCAAAAGTCTTATAGGATTATCAAATAAACAAGCTGTTGACCGGGAATTACATCAAACCCTTACTTTTGCAACACTATGACAACAGAGCAAATTAAAGATTTACGGGACCGCGTAGGTGTTCTAAGGAGGTTTCTTTGACGTCGATAATCGTCAGGCCAAGATAGAAAATGATAAGCAGCTGTCACTGTCACCTGGTTTCTGGGATGACAACGTACGTGCTACCGCTATACTGAAAGAAATAAAGCTAAACGAATACTGGACAAAACTTTACCAGGCAGTTGAATCGGCGGTGGACGACTTTGCTGTCCTGTTCGATTTTTGGAAAGAGGGTGAAGCGTCAGAAGATGAGGTAAAAGAAGCGCACCAAAAGGCGATTTCTGCAATTGAGGAAGCTGAATTTAAGAGCACGCTCAACCAGCCGGAAGATGAACTGACTGCTGTAATGCAAATTAACCCGGGGGCAGGGGGAACCGAAAGCCAGGACTGGGCTGAGATGCTGATGCGAATGTACAGGATGTACGGGCAAAAGCAGGGTTGGAACGTTACTGAGCTTGATCTACAGGAAGGTGATGGTGCAGGAATTAAAAGTGCCACACTGCAATTTGAAGGGGCGTTTGCATATGGTTTCCTGAAAGCCGAAAGCGGCGTACATAGACTGGTGCGCATTTCTCCTTTTGACAGCAATGCCCGTCGGCATACATCCTTCGCCAGTGTTTATGTTTATCCCCTCATTGATGATACCATCGAAATTGAAGTGAATCCGTCTGATGTCGAGTGGGCATTTTTTAGAAGTGGTGGCGCAGGTGGTCAAAACGTAAATAAGGTGGAAACGGCAGTACGTTTAACACATAAGCCAACCGGGATTATTGTAGAGTGTCAACAGGCGCGTACGCAGGGTGAAAACCGGGAAAAGGCGATGAAAATGCTGAAGAGCCGCTTGTACGAAGAAGAATTACGTAAACGCGAAGCCATTAAAAACGCAAACAACGCAAGCAAGAAAAAAATTGAATGGGGTAGCCAGATCCGAAGCTATGTTTTTCATCCATATAAGATGATCAAAGACCATAGGACCGACTATGAGGTGGGCAATGTGGGGCCCGTGATGGACGGTGACCTGGATGGATTTATAAAAGCATACCTGATGATGCAGAAAGAAGAAGAAGCGGCGGCCCCTTAGCGGATGTGGAGGGAGCTGCATTTCCAAGTAATATTAAATTATCCTCGTTTACCATATTGTAACAATTTGTAAGGCCGGGTAATTCCCGGCTTTTTGTCAATGTACATTCTGGTTTAGTGTTGTGTATCTCCGTGAAACCTTACCCTGTTTTACAAGATGATGAACCTCAAATAAAATGTTGTATGTCTTCCACACAAAATTTCCCTTATCACGATCTTGTTGACTTTACCCACGGCATATTTGAAAAAATAGGGTGTTCGCACGAAGACGCGACTTTAGCAACCGCAGTCCTGCTGTCAGCAGACCTTCGGGGAATAGACAGCCATGGGATAGCGCGTCTTTCAGGATATGTAAGGCTTTGGGAGGCGGGAAGGATAAACTCTACTCCGCAAATAAAGGTTGTGTACGAAACCCCTTCAACCGCCGTGGTAGATGGAGATGCCGGGTTAGGCCTGGTAGTCGCCCCTTTTGCCATGCAGGTGGCTATAGAAAAGGCTGCCAAAGCAGGAACGGGTTGGGTGAGTGTGAAAAACAGCAATCATTTTGGTATTGCTGGATACCATGCTATGATGGCACTGAAGCACGATATGATCGGCATGGCGATGACTAACGCAAGTGCATTGGTGGCGCCGACCTTTGCAAATGAAAGGATGCTCGGTACCAACCCTATTGCAGTAGCCATTCCTGCAGACAACGAACCTGCATTTGTTGCCGATTTTGCCACAACCACCGCATCAAATGGCAAGCTGGAGTTATTGCAGCGCAAAAATGAGGCAGCCCCTGCGGGATGGGTGCAGGATGCGTTGGGTAAGAGTACCACAGATGCAAATGCATTGAAGCAGGGAGGGGCTATGCTGCCTCTAGGCGGAGACCGCGAACATGGCAGCCATAAAGGGTATGCACTTGGTAGCATTGTAGATATTTTTTCTGCAGTATTAAGCGGGGCCAGTTATGGACCATGGGCTCCACCTTTTCCAGCCTATGTACCGATACCGGAAAACATGCCTGGCAAAGGGTTAGGGCATTTTTTGGGAGCGATGCGGGTAGACGCATTCAGACCAAAGGATGAGTTTACCGAGAATATGGACAATTGGATCCGGAGATTCAGAACCGCAAAACCTGTTGACGGACAAACAAAGGTGGTGATACCGGGCGACCCGGAACGTGAAATGGAAACGACGAGGAGAATAGAGGGCATACCCCTGTTTCATTCGGTTGTGGATGATCTGAAAGCGGTGGGAAGGCGGTTTTCAATTTCACTCCCGGGAACCTGATTTTTAATGCCTGAATTACTGGCATGTGAAAGTTCTCAATTGATAACCATTACTGCCGGATGCGAGTTATCTACCACATTATCTTTTTACTTTCAATATCTTACCTTTGCCGCACTTTTTCGTGCTGGTTCCGGTGCGTTTTCGATTGCTGCATGTAGTGTTGCCGTACAAGTGAGTGACACAACGATGCTCAATCATATTACAACGCTGGTGGCAAATTAAAAAATCAATAATATAAATCAGAATGGCAGACGTTTTTGCGAAGCTGGTGAAAGATGGCGGTCCTCTTGGCCAGCATATGGATAGGGCACATGGCTATTTTGCGTTTCCTAAACTCGAAGGTGAGCTGGGGCCAAGAATGATGTTTAGAGGTAAGGAAATGATAGTCTGGAGCCTGAACAATTACCTCGGCCTTGTCAATCATCCTGAAGTTAGGAGGATAGACACTGAGGCTACCTCAAAATATGGAATGGGCAACCCTATGGGTGCGCGAATGATGAGCGGCAATACTTCGAAACATGATGAATTGGAAAAGGTGATCAGCGAGTTTATTAGCCGGGAAGATACAATGTTACTTAACTACGGTTATCAGGGCATAATGAGCTGTATTGATGCGTTGGTTAACCGGCGCGATGTGGTTGTATACGACGCGCAGGCTCATGCGTGTATCGTTGATGGTGTACGCCTTCACATGGGGCATCGGTTTGCTTTTAAACACAATGATATTGCAGATTGCGAGAAACAATTGCAGCGGGCTACAGAAATAGCAAATAAAAACGGCGGTGGGATCCTTGTGATCACCGAAGGTGTTTTTGGCATGGATGGAGAACAGGGCAAACTAAAAGAAATTGTGGCGCTGAAAAGCAAATATGAATTCAGATTGCTCATCGACGATGCACATGGTTTTGGATATATGGGGCCTGAAGGTGCTGGTGCAGACTCGGCCCAGGGCTGCGTGGAAGGTGTTGACCTCTACTTTTCCACCTTTGTGAAGAGTATGGGAAGTATCGGGGCATTTATCAGCGGGCCCAAAAATGTGCTCAGGTACTTGCGTTATAACACCCGCAGCCAGATCTTCGCAAAAAGTTTGCCTCTGCCCGTGGTAGAAGGAATGCTGCATAGAATGGAAATGGTTAAGACAATGCCGGAACTGCGGGGTAAGTTGTGGAGTAATGTGAACCGCTTACAGGAAGGTCTTAAAGCAAGAGGTTTTGATATTGGTAATACCAATTCACCGGTGACACCGGTTTACATGAAAGGGGAATTGCCTGAAGCAACTTCAATGGTGATGGATCTTAGGGAAAATTACCATGTTTTCTGTTCGATTGTTGTATATCCGGTAATTCCAAAAGGCGATATTATATACCGGATCATTCCGACAGCGGCGCACAGCGATGAAGACATTGACCTTACATTGAAGGCATTTGAAGATACAAAAAAGAAGTTGGATTCAGGTGGTTATAAGGCGGAAAAAATTCCTGATATGGCTGAAGCAATGTAATTGCTGTAAGGATATTTTATTGAAAAAGAACCTTCCGAGTGAAGGTTTTTTTATTGGTGAAAAAGGGTAGTGGCGCGGGCCTATTTGCCAAGGGGCATCTTGAAGAAATGCGTTTTTAGGAAGCTCAACTAGGTGGTAGGTTTGTGGTTTACGTTCGAATGAACTTACGATAAAGATCTAAGACGAAATTGCGCAATTTTAGTCCTTCGAACCTTCATTTCGCTGTCGTACTGTGATTTCAACTTTCATTTCTTATGACTATTTGGTTTGAAATTTTTAAATGGAGGAAATGGGTTATGAGCTAGCCTGGCGGAAGGCGGGGGAAGATTGTCATTCAGCACTTACCAGGCAGATAGTACCTAACCAAACGACATTAATTTATGTTTAAAAAATGGCTCGGACGTTTGTCTCCTTTTGTCGTTCTATCGGTAGTTACGGCTCTTTTATTTTTCGCCCAGCTCATATTAGCAAAAGGAGCTGAATGGAAGTTCGCTGTTTCTTTGAAATTATTTACTTTTCTATTGGTTCTATTAGTGTTAGACTTTGTTTTTAAGCTTGCTTTTACCAAGGATTACGTCTTGTGGGTCGTTGAATTATTTCTGTGCCTGGCGCTCCTGTATTATTGGGTCATTAGTTGATGAAACAAAGGGCCACTCTTTATTGATCTTCGCCTTGATAAAGAAGACCACTGTACCCAATAGGATCACTATTAATCCATATGTTGCCATCCTTAGCCCTGTCGAATAAAGGATGAACAACCAAATGGCTATAGCAAGATAAACCGGTAGAGGAAACAGGGGCATCCGATAGGGAAACGAACTGGGAGGCCTTTTTTTTCTTAGAATTAATAAGCCAATCGCCTGCCCGATAAACTGAACAAGGATCCGCATCGCCAGTATTGCACTAATCACTTCACCCAACCTAAATAGCAGGCTAAACACAAATGCTATGCTTCCCAATACGAGTAATGACACATATGGAAAATGTTTGGTGGGATGAACGCGTGCAAACACTTTAAAAAATGCTCCGTCTGCAGCAGCGGCGTAAGGAATGCGACTATAACCGAGCGTAGCTGAAAACACGGAAGCAAATGCTACCCATAATATCAGGCAGGTGATAATTTTTGCAGCATGGGGACCGGCAACCTGGTGCATATAAATACTTAATACGAACTCGCTGTTTTTCGCATGTTGCCAAGGGATCACACTCGCAACACTAATGTTCATTAATAGGTACAAAACAGTTATCCCGCCAATTGAAAGGAACATGCTGCGTGGAATATTTTTCGCAGGGTTGATAATTTCGCCACCAAGGTGACATACATTATAATAGCCGAGATAACTGTAAACAGTTTTTACGCTGGCAAAGCCAATTGTGGTTGCAAATGCGCTATTGATTGTCAATCCGTCGTTAAGGTGTTTTATTGGTGCAGTGAAGTTGCCATGAGCGATGCCGGAGCCAATAATCCATAGCATGGTTATAATTACACCTGTCCACAAAAAGATACTGATCTTGCCAACTGCCTCGATCTTTCTATACAGAAGTAAAATGATCAGTATGACGACGCTTCCACTAACGATCTTGTTTTCTGCAATGTTTAAAGGTACGAGGTAAGAAAAATACGATGCAAATCCAATTGCAGCAGATGCAATCACAAGGGGAGCCTGTATCATGGTTTGCCACACCAGTAAAAAACTCATCAACTTTCCTGCTCCACTTGCTCCATAGGCTTCTTTTAAAAAATTATAGCTGCCTCCTGCCCGCGGAAAGGCGGTTCCCAATTCACTCCATATAGTTGCATCTATAAATGAAAGTACGGCTCCCGCAACCCAGGCGTATAAAAACCACGGCCCATTCATCATACTAATGACCATAGGAAGGGTAATGAAAGGTCCTATACCTACCATATCAATCATATTAATTGCCGTAGCCTGTATAAGTCCAAGGCGTCTATCCAAAAAGGGCTCCTCCATCCTGTTCTGAGTATTTACTGGGTATTTGGCTAGCAAAGGTGCAGATAAGAATTGATGAAATCGGGAAATAACGGCACTTGGCAAATGTGGGAACGGATGCTTTGGGTGAATAGTGTACATTAGTGCCGATAAAATGGGGATGAATTACAATTGGGCAGTCACCCTTGTTCTTGCTCTTGCAGCCATATTAAGTGTCGCCAGCCGTAAGCTCGATGCCCTGGCTGGCCTGACTGGTTTTTTAACTGCCCTGCTGATTTATGCAGGTGCAGGAAATGCAGGCATCCTGTCGCTTGCCGCTTTCTTTGTATTAGCAACCATTGCTACTTCATTGGGGTTGAGAAAAAAACAGAAATTGGGAACCGTTGAGAAAAATAAAGGCAAACGGACCAGCGGACAGGTGTTGGCAAATGCGGGAGTAGCTGCAATTTGTGGTGTACTGATGATTGTCCTTCCTCGTTTTAGGGAGCTCCTGCAGCTAATGCTTGTTGCCAGTTTGGCTTCGGCAACGGCCGATACGCTGTCTTCTGAACTCGGAAATATTTACGGCAGGAATTACTATAATATTCTTACCGGCAAGCCGGACCAGCAGGGTCTCGATGGGGTGGTAAGCCTCGAAGGAACCGTGATTGGCATAGCAGGGGCCTTTTTTATCGCTCTATTGCACGCAGCTACCCGTGGCTCCCTTAATTACATTGTCGTTGTGGTGGTCGCCGGCGCGGCCGGTAATGTGGTCGATTCGGTTCTCGGCGCCTCCCTTGAAAGAAAGCATTTTATTGGTAACAATGTGGTTAATTTTTTAAATACAGCTGCTGGCGCAATTACCGCCGCCATACTTTATTTCTTATAATTTCAGTACAGCGCTAATTAATGGCAAACGAAAAAATATAAAACCCTCCCTAATCTACTCCAAATAAAGGTTGGACATAATTGAAATAAATAGCTGGAACCGTGATGAACAGTGTGTTTCGACATTTTTATTGTGTACTTGCCGTGCTTAAATCTTGATTAAAATGTTTTTACCTGCATACTCATTCATTCTACATTTGTTCCAGATCGATAAAAGACCTGGTACAAATATCAGTCTCCCGGAGTCATCCTGACGTTGCCTGCCCCGCACATTGCTTCCCCACTTGACGTTGCTTTCCCTCTTAACATAGCTTTCCCCTAACGTCGTTGCCGCACATTTTTTTGTTAACCTAAAATTGAAGAACATGAAAAAGCAATTCTTGACCGGTGTGTCTAAGATCTTTACTTCTCTATTCCTCGCATCTATTTTATTTTGCTCTGCAGTAAAGGCGGGAGAAAAAAATTCCGGTAAAACAAATGTATCGGAGTTAAAGTATGTCGGTAAAATACACGGTCAACCTGTGTTTCAGCTAAACATCGATAATCTTCAACAGGAAGATTTGTATCTCAGCCTTGAAGATGAAATAGGAAATGTACTGTACACCGAGAAATTTAATGCAGCCAACTATTCCAAAAAGTTTCAGTTTAATTTGAGCGGAAACAGTACTACAAAGATCAAAATGAACTTAAGTACAAAAACAAACAGGCAGACGCAGGTTTTTGAAATCAACAATGTACAAACGTTTGTAGAAGACGTCGTGGTAAAAAAAGCATAGATACTTGAGCGGCATTCATTTTATAAGAATACCTGCTCCTAATACCACATTCAAAGCCTTGTTTTAGCAACCTTTGTAAAGCATTGTATAAAAATAAAGCTCCGCGATATACGGAGCTTTATTTTTATACGACAAAACTAAAAATATCTTTATCGTCTCTGTTGTTCATTTTCTACGGGAACCGGGATTAATTCAGGCTCTTTTAACCCAAATAAAATAGATAAAATGTCTTTCACACTCATATTATACTTTTAAAAGGTTGACAATCTCGCATTAATATCCAATCTCCTTTGAGAGTGCATGTAAATTAATGAGAAAAAGTTGATAAAACTGTTAAAAAGGAAAAATAGTTACGACTCCCGGTTTCAACGCCCCGTCCCTTGCTGACCGTTGTTTTTGTAACAGCTGTGAACTTTCTGGCTATTGTTCTGCCGTTGCTCCTTTTAGCAACCTTTCTTCAATTACTTGTTTAAAGACTGACTTGGCAATGGCGCCCCGCTGTATCATAGGTCCTCCTTCCATCGGGATAAAAAGAAATGTAGGAATACTTTGAATGCCGAATAACTGCGACAACTCCGCTTCCTTATCAGTATCTATTTTATAAATTGCTACCCTGTTTTCATATTCATCTGATAATTGCTCAATAGTGGGTGCCACAGATTTGCATGGGCCGCACCAGTCGGCATAAAAATCAATAACTGCCGGTAATTTGCCCTTATACTTCCACTCCTCATTGTTTTCGAAATCAAATACGGAATCTATGAATTCCTGCTTGTCTAAGTGTTTTGTTGGCATGTGCTTAATTTTTTTATTGTAAAATTTTGTCTGGTAGCTATTACCTAATCAGTTGAAGGTAGACGGCATGACACGCTGATACATTTATTGGAATAGCCTTAACTTTTATAGAAAACCGAGGGGTAAAAAGCCGCCCTATTAATTTATCCTGCTGCAGTATCAACTCGTTCTCGGTACTCCCATCAGCTCATTTTTACTTTAAACTTAGGCCGGTCTAACTATGACTTGCACTAACATTATCAGGGTTTCTTTTTCATTTTAATCACCGCCAAAACAACTGCCCCCGCTGCCAGGCCCGTTATCGCCGCTGTTTTCAAGACTTTTTTACTATGGCCCTGCTGGTTTTCCGTTGCATTCCACCCTCCATGGATACTGGTTCCATAATTTGCCGGGGAAAACAAGTTGCCACTTGTAAAAGGGACTGCTTCCGCTTTTTTCAAATATGTGTTTGTGACCCTGGTTGTGATGCTACGGGTAAGAGCCGGCACCAGAGAATTTGCTAAACGCAGAAGATTTGTTACACTTCCAATCACTACTGATTTCTTAGGTCGTTCAGCAGTCTTCACAATGGCATTTGCTACTATTTGGGGATCATACACAGGGGGTGCCGGGCGCAATATCTTACCAGAATAATTGGCCGCATGTTGTATACCGGGTGTATCTAAAAATGCCGGAAAGAGGTCACAGATATGAATGTTTTTATATTCTGTCAGCTCAGCCCTTAGTGCTTCTGAATAGCCCCGAAGTCCGAATTTACTTGCAGTGTAACCAACTCCATAGGGAACGGGAAACCAGCCACCAATGGAGATGTTGTTGACCAGCACACCGTATCGCTGGCTTTTAAAATAGGGTAAAACGGCGTGGGCTCCATGTATGTAACCCATTAAATTTACGCGGACGACCTGGTCGTGAATTTCTATTGGCGTTTCAGTAAACTCTCCGGCTGCCAACACCCCCGCATTGTTAACCCATATGTCAATCGACCCTCCAAATTCCGCCGCAGTAGCTGCGAGACTTTTCATTGCTTCTGCATCTGTAACATCAGTTTTTACAGCAAGTGCCAGCGCACCCATTTCCCTGCATAAAGCCTCTACCTCGGCTAAGGCTTCCATGTTACGTGCCGCAAGGACCACTTTGGCTCCATGTCGTGCAAACTGGATGGCTGTTGCCCGCCCGGCTCCGCTTGATGCTCCTGTTATAACTACCGTCTTTTCCTGCAATGGACGGTAGTTCATAATGGCATTTTTGTTCATAGTTGTAGAATATACCAAAAAAC
>Ga0181465_100368_pt1 | contig 17294 bp, 20 predicted proteins | sample InSIn3gowninarea_FD_119076 | JGI IMG/M metagenome (GOLD analysis project Ga0181465, IMG submission 119076) | Clean room microbial communities from NASA Spacecraft Assembly Facility at Jet Propulsion Laboratory, Pasadena, California, USA -... ... | reverse complement strand
ATTTTCATCTCCACAAAATTATTTTCTCCGTTTCGTGTCGTAGATGTGGGATTCATTAAGGCCCTCCTACGATGGGTCACTTCTTGTCGATGTCAACTCATTATCCAAGAAGTCAACTTAGGAACAACCCTTTCAGTACTTTGAAGCTTGCATGCATCAATAGCAAGTTTCTCACTTCCAGCGATAGGTTTACATCAATGGCCTTTGACCGAAAGATTTTGCATGGCGTTCAACATTGAATCATGTATTCACACCATGTGAATTGTACTACAGTACCTTGAGGGTCATCATCATCATCAGTGATTCCTCTCGCTCCTGTTAACAGATTACATCATTGGCTGGTAATCAGGCAATGTCTTTCCATGTTCGACATCACAACATCTTTTCACATGGACCAACTTGTACTTCGGGCGAAGATTGAACGAGTTTTGAATACCCCAGATCTAGTTTCATCCATCCGGGCTACGATATATTCAGGAAAATAAAGACATTAAATGTACATCATTGCTGCACAGATAATCATCCAAGCCAAAGGATGATGGCTCTACTAGAATCATCAGTCTGCCATGTAGACGGTTGTTTGTCCTATGTACATGAAAATGAATTTATAAAGCTGAGCATGGGAATGCCCGCCTCAACTAGATCATAAAATTATTATCAAGATAATGTATTGTATTGTATCTTATTACAGGTCACCTTCCAATTCAAAAAACCTCAAATCTTCATGATAAAGAATTTCACCTGACATCAAAATGATTTACAAGCTCATGCTTTAGGGGGCAACTGTTATAGGCATATTTGGGCACTGCAACCCCAATCAAATATGTCCATAAAACCAAGGGATTATAAGTCCCTAAAATTGTTGTTTCATACCCTAAAGGAGCAAGGTCAACTGATTACATCATCTCCCAAAAGTTATCCATGAAAAACTCTCAAAACTGGACCATACATACTGCTCAGTGCTAAGGGTGCGATGCTTCTCACCTACCACATGCAAAAAGTGTGATGCATACTGGAAAGCCCTTCTGTAGGGTGCAATGAGCGAGAGCAGACAAATGGAAAAAATAATTTGCTAGGTGGAAACCCTGAAAATATTCTAGAAGCTGCTCATTTGACACTTTCCTCTCTGAATTCGCCCAGGCATGAGTAAGAGATGATGAAATATCCAAGTGGAACCAAGAACTATCAGAGAGATGAAACTGATCAAAATCCCAGAAGCTAACTCACCCACTTGCAAACATCTATATATGGATCCCTCATCCTAGAGATCCAGAGGCTGGAATTTTGTATTTTGTAAGGAAGTGGTGTTGGTTTCTTTGTGCAACATTGTATTGTTGGGTGATCTAAGCTTTTCATGAGGTGAAGAGGGCTTTCATGCTAGGAGGATGGCACTGGGTCAGACCAATGGGTTGTAATCCTCTCTTCTACTCCTTCTATCAATAAATCTATTTGAGTTTTCCTCCATATTCTTGTATATCTCTGAATCTTGTATTGATATATGCATTTGTATGGTTAATATACATTTGATCCTATATTGTTTATGGTTATAGATCTCTATGCTTTGATGGTATTATGCTTTGACTCTACAGGTGCTCTTTGAAGAGGGACAAGTAAGGAAGGAGTGGCGAAGTTCTATCAAAGGGGAAAGGAAACAAGCAAGGAGCTAAGTGAAAGACTGAGGTTGGTACTCTCTATTTCTTTCTCATCTATCTCTCATAAAGGAAAACACAAGTGACTTTAGTTTGTTTGTTTCTAAGATAGCTACCCGTCTTAGTGGGACTAGCAATTTTGAATGGACACTAGTTTTCCTGATAACACATAGAAATCAATTTTTTTGGCTTGAGCAAAAAGCCCAAATCCATTTTTGTCAATTGTATGGGTAGATCGTTCATTAGAATTTGGTACTTCTTCCAATCCTTTTTCACATATATTTTCTACTGATGAAGGAATCATCCAATCAATGAGGATGGAAGGAGAACGATGGGAGGATTATCATCGTCGTTCCCATCTTCCAGACCACATCGAAGATTATTCAAATGAACTTATTCATCCTTCAGTTATCAATTTCCTTTCGAATTCTATTTTTAAAGATATAGTAGATTCTAAGCGAAACTTGTCAAATATTGAAGAAACTATTTCTGTAAATATTTTGACCAAACCTAACATTGTAGAAAACATTCATGTTGGCAAATATTGTTCTGGATTAGAACTTGATATTTATAATGCTCTTTTTCATGAATTTCAAGATATATTTGCATGGTCATATGAGGAGATGCCAAGTATAGACTCTGTTAGGGCCTAGATTTGCCTCAGGCTGAAAAGGCAAGGTTCTAGGGCCAACATCAAACCACGCTCAGCCTCGTAGCTAGCCCTACAAGGATAGGAGAGGGCTCTCTCCGGGTCAATCTCGATAAAATGAGCAATAGGGTGCGGGATGACTTAAAATGGGAACTGATTTTAGGCAAGTAAATAGATATGAAATGAGGTTTTTAATAAATGATTGGGCTTTCTGGGCTGCATGGGGCAAAGACAGCAAGAGCAGAGATTTAATCAAAGGCACAGATTATTCCATAAGGCGAGGTAGGAGTGAAGTTTAACAATCAACTTTGAAATAATATGGGATGAAAAGACTATTTAAAGAGCTGAAAAGGGCATTAATCAATGAGTCCTTTACAGACAGAAGACAATTACAAAAATACTGAAACGCTCTTTCGAGGTAGAGAAAATAAATTGGGTTCTACCTCCCACACTATAAAGCATTCAGCTAGAAATGATAATGAATGAAACTATGAAACATTACAAAGACATATGAAACAGAAGAAAAACATGTGCTAAACTTTCACACCACAAGAATCTTACAAATCAGAGCTGCGCCATTTAATTATTTTCTCTGTCATTCAACTGTACAATAAAACTCTGTATTTCTCCTCCACCAGCTTTCCTCAGAACTCAGAACTCTTACAAAATGAATTTTCATACAATAAATAGATTTCATGTGAGGGAAAACAAATCAATGGAAAGCAGGAAGCTGGAAAACCAATTGACAAAGATAGGGAAAGCATTGTCCATCTGTGTTGGCGACAAAGCAGCATTACATTTTTACTTGGATCTGAAAAATGACATCTGTAGGTGTGATTCTCTTGAAATTGTAACTGAAGTCAGAAATAGACCATCCTTTCCTATTCTTCTGCTGTGACAGATATCTTTGTTTATTTTTGGCTTTTGGTAGGGGTCGATGTCTCCAAAAGCGTTTCATTCCTGGAAAATGCTTAAAACATTTCTGGATTTATTCCTTGTCTGCATATTGTTAAAAGGTGATGCCATCCGAAGGTCATATAGAACAATACTACGATCATTGGCAGTTGTCACAATTATATCTTTCTCTACAGGATATATGTTGATATGAACAATGCTAGCACGGCATGGAGGCGGGAATCAGTAGTGCGGTTGAGAACATGGCGGAGGCTCCTGTCCCATCCTTGCGAGTCCAGCTCTATCAGCACCAGCCTTCTCATGAAAAAAATCCTGTCCCCATTTCTAGCTATGCCGACAGATACCGTGTACAGGAGGTATTCAGAGATGCATTATCAAAGGCAGACCATCCATCAACATTTGTTGTTCAAGCAATGCAAGAGGAAAAAATTCAATCCACCAAGTGACATATGTATTCAACTTCTGGTTGAGTCATTCAGATGAACATTCGTCTCGCCATCTCTGCAAGATTTTCCCAGTCAGAATGCTCCCACTTGTAGCCCTCAATTTCTGAAATGATTCTTTTCAATGATTTCTTCCAAGGCATGATTTCTTTGTTGGAGCTCATCCTCTTGGCGCTTCAATTCACTCATATACTTTATGATATTTGAGAGTACTGAATATTTATCTCTTGGTGTCATTTGAGGCCGCCTCCTCTGTGTTGTTTATTGAAATATAATTGTTTGCATTTCTTAGCACTCTGTACCAATTCTTTCCGCACTATCTGTCTCTTCAGAGTTGCAAGGCCCTTTGTATGCATTGCGGATTACGGTAATACCCCATTAGATGGAGGAATTCCAAGTAATCCACACAAAAACACCATAGTCCCTAATAAAAGTAAGTCATAGTGGTAAGCCGAAGGATTTCTCAAATTGAATTCTTTCTGTTGAGCCATTTCAGCTGCCACACTGTGATCGAAAAAATACAGCCCTGTTATCATAATTGCAAGGATAAATGCACCTAGAATGTAGAGGGGTGGAAATTTATACATATCCTTAATTACTGCCCAATTGGATGAAGCACTAGGAGCCCAGGGATTAAGACTAGAAAGCCTTCTAGGAATTCCAGCGGGTACACTATCATATGCACTGTATGAGATTGTTGTCCACACCACAATCATCACGGGTACTCCATAGTTTGCACAGAAACTTCTCAACCAACCTGTGCCATATCGCCATGATCGAGCCAATCTGCTTTTTAAGGCTGTGAGCAATAGACCAAAAGATAAAACAATCCCAAATAACCCATTTGCAAAACACCATGGAAATTTGAACTAATCGACATCGGGGTTCTCATTTTCAGGTATACGAAATTCGTTTACCAAACCCTTGATAGCCTCCTTCGTGAACAAGACAGCAATCAAGATGCCAAACAACTCTCCAGCCACTCTTGTAAACCTGTTGATGATTGAACCAACACTGAAAATAGCTAGAAGTCATAGAAGCAACGCCGTCCACACACAAGCCCATGTGCACCGTGCCATGTGCTCTATGCGCCGCACACCCAAATCCACACACAGTTTACCTTGTGTGAATGTAATTGCTTTTGATTCTTCTAAAGCGACCTCTTCCACTGAGCTGCTACTCACATCTTCATATTCATACACATTTTGTGCATGATTTTCCTTAGTAGTAAGAGCATGCTTTTTCAATTGCACTTTTACTGATTCTGCAGAATCTAATGAACTGCTCTCATCTTCAAAAAACCCGGAATTATCTTCATCCACAGAAGAAGAAAGTAATAGCTTGATTGTGATCCCTGTTATCATTTCTAGTATGCAATTCAGTGCACCTTGAAGATTCAGCAGAATCCTCTTCGCCATCGCCAACCTTAACAGAAGTTGAAGACAGAGCAGACAAAGCACTCTCAAATTCTGGAGCATCCGAGCTGTGGACTAGGGTATCAACTCCATCCTCACGATCCTCGACATGCCCTATATATTCCTCATCACCTGCTGATTCTTCATCGCATATATTGTTTGAACCATCCTTGAAATAATTCGAAGCGTCTAAAATCTTGTTTTTTGAGAGTTTTCCGCGGCTCTGCATTATCTAACTCTGTAGTTATGGAGTGTTCTACACGTTTGGAACTTTTGATGCTTAGAGAACCAAGCCTTGAATTTATTTCATCCAAATCATTTTTCAAAGATATCTTATCATGTCTCTGTTTAATGCTAAACTCTTGGCATCCTGCATTTCTTCCTTCAGAATAACCACCGTCATTTTTTTCACTAGTTGTCGATTCATTAGACACCAAACAATGAGAACTCAAAGTAATATCATCATTAGACACTTTACGCAGTCTTCACCTTCCAACTACTCTGACTTTACCTGTGTTCTTCCCGCAACAAGAAAATTGGATTTGTTTTTCAAAATTGGTGAGATATCCTGCTTGGATTATCCAACATTATTTGGTGAAGTTTCCTTGGTGAATTTGATTTTGACAGAGGATTGACGAGACTGAGTCTAACATTGGCTCCAATTGGGATGGCAGCTGTCGCTCCGTGGAGGTGCCAAGAACTGCAGATCTTTGGGTGAGCAGACAGTGCCTTCATCCATTGGGCTATGGAGTCATTCTTTCGACAACCAACACATACTTTGACGCTTTTATTGACTGAAACTTGACTGAAACTGATTCGATCTCAAGATTGAAGTAACTGAAAAACTGACTTAACAAACTTCAAACTAAAGCTGCAATGAAACTAGAACAAGATGCTGCCCTTTGGCTGCTTATTTATCTACCCTACTTTGCTGCAGAGCCCATGGATCAAGTAATGTTGTAATGCCAGGTCAACCATTCAAGTAAATCTAAGAAGAATGTTGCTTGAGAGTGCTTCAACGAGATCACAGATGTAATTGCTGGCAGCCCTACATGCACATAAGGAGTCTGATCATGTAAAAGACAGTTTGATTTGTCAGTCAAACTGAAAAAAATTTCCATGTACATCGCAATAGGATCGCGATAGCTAGACTCCGTTTTCTACCCCAACTCTGCAATACATACATCCAGCTGCACACTGTCAATGCAAACATCTGTAGGCAGCTCTATTGTTTCTTGTTTTGAAGGAGGAAGAGTTTCCAAGAACTTTTTGGGATCTTGGAATTCATAAGACTGGATATTTAGACACTGAATTTCCTTCTCAATTCTTTCAACAACTAACTCACAGACACCAGTTTTAGCTTCAAGAGGAAACTTTGGAGATTTCAAACATTGAAGCAAGGCATTGAAAAAATCTTCATTAATTTCAAAATCTGCTAACTGATTTCTTACTTCTTTTACAACTTCACACAGTGCAGGGTTTGCCACATACCCTACCATTGCATGAGTGGATCAGTGAGCACTGGAATCTCTGGATCGAGTTGGAGTCACCAAGTGAATGTTTCAACCTTCATATGTGTCTGACTTCTATCCACCATCAGCATCAGATCTGAACTTTGTTATCCTTTACCGGGGAGGATTCCCCAGTATGGTCGCCACTATGTTAGGGCCTAGATTTGCCTTAGGCTGAAAAGGCAAGGTTCCAGGGCCAACATCAAACCACGCTCAGCCTCGTAGCTAGCCCTACGAGGACAGGAGAGGGCTCTCTCCTAGTCAATCTCGATAAAATGAGTAATAGGGTGCGGGATGACTTAAAATGGGAACTGATTTTAGGCTAGTAAATAGATATGAAATGAGGTTTTCAATAAATGATTGGGGTTTCTGGGCTGCATGGGGCAAAGACAGCAAGAGCAGAGATTTAATCAAAGGCACAGATTATTCCATAAGGCGAGGTAGGAGTGAATTTTAACAATCAACTTTGAAATAATATGGGATGAAAAGACTATTTAAAGAGCTGAAAAGGGCATTAATCAATGAGTCCTTTACAGACAGAAGACAATTACACAAATACTAAAACGCTCTTTCGAGGCAGAGTAAATAAATTGGGTTCTACCTCCCACACTGTAAAGCATTCAGCTGGAAATGATAATGAATGAAACTATGAAACATTACAAAGACATATGAAACAGAAGAAAAACATATGCTAAACTTTCACATCACAAGAATTTTACAAATCAGAGTTGCGCCATTTAATTATTTTCTCTATCATTCAACTGTAAAATAAAACTTTGTATTTCTCCTCCACCAGCTTTCCTCAGAACTCAGAACTCTTACAAAATGAATTTTCATACAATAAATAGATTTCATGTGAGGGAAAAAAAATCGATGGAAAGCAGGAAGCTGGAAAACCAATTGACGAAGATAGGGAAAGCGCTGTCCATCTGTGCTGGCGACAAAGCAGCGTTACATTTTTACTTGGATCTGAAAAATGACATCTGTAGGTGTGATTCTCTTGAAATTGTAACTGAAGTCAGAAGAAGACCATCGTTTCCTATTCTTCTGCTATGACAGATATCTTTGTTTATTTTTGGATTTTGGTAGGGGTCGATGTCTCCAAAAGCATTTCATTTCTGGAAAATTCTTAAAACGTTTCTGGCTTTATTCCTTGTATGCGTATTGTTAAAAGGTGATGCCATCCAAAGGTCATATAGAACAATACTATGATCATTGGCAGTTGTCACAAATATATCTTTCTCTACAGGATATATGTTGATATGAACAATGCTGGCATGGCATGGAGGCAGGAATCAGTAGTGCGGTTGAGAACATGGTGGAGGCTCCTGTCCCGTCCCTGCGAGTCCAGCTCTATTAGCACCAGCCTTCTCATGAAAAAACTCTTGTCCCTGTTTCTAGCTATGCCGACAGAGACCGTGTACAGGAGGTATTCAGACATGCATTATCAAAGGCAGACCATCCATCAACATTTTCTGTTCAAGCAATGCAAGAGGCAAAAATTAAATCCACCAAGTGACATATGTATTCAACTTCTGGTTGAGTCATTCAGATGAACGTTCGTCTCGCCATCTCTGCAAGATTTTCCCAGTCAGAATGCTCCCACTTGTAGCCCTCAATTTCTGAAATGATTCTTTTCAATGATTTCTTCCAAGGCACGATTTCTTTGTTGGATCTCATCCTCTTGGCCCTTCAATTCACTCATATACTTTATGATATTTGAGAGTACTGAATATTTATCTCTTGGTGTCATTCGAGGTCGCCTCCTCTGTGTTGTTTATTGAAAGAGAATTGTTTTCATTTCTTAGCACTCTGTACCAATTCTTTTCGCACTATCTGTCTCTTCAGAGTTGCAAGGCCCTTTGTATGCATTGGGGATTGCAGTAATACCCCATTAGATGGAGGAATTCCAAGTAATCCACATGAAAACACCATAGTCCCCAATAAAAGTAAGTCGTAGTGGTAAGCCGAAGGATTTCTCAAATTGAATTCTTTCTGTTGAGCCATTTGAGCTGCCACATTGTGATCGAAAAAATACAGCCCTGTTATCATAATTGCAGGGATAAATGCACCTAGAATGTAGAGGGGTGGAACTTTATACATATCCTTAATTACTACCCAATTGGATGAAGCACTAGGAGCCCAGGGATTAGGACTAGAAAGCCTTCTAGGAATTCCAGCGGGTACACTATCATATGCACTGTATGAGATTGTTGTCCACACCACAATCATCACAGGTACTCCGTAGTCTGCACAGAAACTTCTCAACCAACTTGTGCCATATCGCCATGATTGAGCCAATCTTCTTTTTAAGGCTGTGAGTAGTAGACCAAGAGATAAAACAATCCCAAATAACCCATTTGCAAAACACCATGGAAATTTGAACTGATCGACATCGGGGTTCTCATTTTCAGGTATACGAAATTCGTTTACCAAACCCTTGATAGCCTCCTTCGTGAACAAGACAGCAATCAAGATGCCAAACAGCTCTCCAGCCACTCTTGTAAACCTGTTGATGATTGAACCGACACCGAAAATAGCTAGAAGGCATAGAAGCAACGTCGTCCACACACAAGCCCATGTGCGCCGCGCCATGTGCTCTATGCACCGCGCAACGAAATCCACACACAGTTTACCTTGTGTGAATGTAATTGCTTTTGATTCTTCTAAAGCGACCTCTTCCACTAAGCTGCTACTCACATCTTCATATTCATACACATTTTGTGCATGATTTTCCTTAGTAGTAAGAGCATGCTTTTTCAATTGCACTTTTACTGATTCTGCAGAACCTAATGAACTGTTCTCATCTTCAGAAAACCTGAAATTATCTTCATCCACAGAAGAAGAAATCGAAAAGTAATAGCTTGATTGTGATCCCTGTTATCATTTCCAGTATGCAATTCAGTGCACCTTGAAGATTCAGCAGAATCTTCTTCGCCATCGCCAACCTTAAGAGACGTTGAAGACAGAGCAGACAAAGCACTCTCAAATTCTGGAGCATCCGAGCTGTGGACTAGGGTATCAACTCCATCCTCATGATCCTCGACATGCCCTGTATATTCCTCATCACCTGCTGATTCTTCATCGCATATACTGTTTGAACCATCCTTGAAATAATTCGAAGCATCTAAAATCTTGTTTTTTGAGAGTTTTCCGCGGCTCTGCATTATCTAACTCTGTAGTTATGGAGTGTTCTACACGTTTGGAACTTTTGATGCTTAGAGAACCAAGCCTTGAATTTATTTTATCCAAATCATTTTTCAAAGATATCTTATCCTGTCCCTGTTTAATGCTAAACCCTTGGCATCCTGCATTTCTTCCTTCAGAATAACCACCATCATCTTTTTCACTAGTTGTCGATTCATTAGACACCAAACAATGAGAACTCAAAGTAATATCATCATTAGAAGCTTTACGCAGTCTTCACCTTCCAACTACTCTGACTTTACCTGTGTTCTTCCCGCAACAAGAAAATTGGATTTGTTTTTCAAAATTGGTGAGATATCCTGCTTGGATTATCCAACATTATTTGATGAAGTTTCCTTGGTGAATTTGATTTTGACAGAGGATTGACGAGACTGAGTCTAACAGACTCTAGTATAGTTGAACATGAAATCAAAATGTATCCTAATGTTAAACCAGTACAACAACGCCTTCGACCTGTTCATCCAAAGAAGCCTGTTCTCATTAAGGCGGAAGTTGAAAAACTTTTGCATGTTGATTTCGTTTACCCTATTCCTCTTACTGACTGGGTTTCCAATATTGTTCCTGTCATGAAGAAACAAGGGACAATATGAGTGTGCACCAATTATAGGGATGTAAATCAGGCTTTTCCAAAAGGAAACTATCAAAATCCCTTTATCAACCAGATTATTGATGAATGTGTTAGATATGAAATGTTGTCATTCATGGATGGATTTTCCAGCTACAATCAAATCAATATCCGCCCAAAGGACCAATGAAAAACTACTTTTATTTGTCCATGGGGAACATTCACCTATCGGAAACTCCCATTTGGTTTGAAGAATGTAGGGGCCAAATTTCAAAGCGAAATGAATTATGCCTTCCATGACATCAAACATATTTTTCAACTTTACCTTAATGATTTACTTGCTCATTCACGAAAGTGGATTGATCACCAGTAGCATTTGAGAGCTATATTTTTACCATGATGACACTACAAAATATGACACAATCCACACAAATGTGTGTTTTGTGTTGGCTCTAGTCATTTTCTTGGTTTCGTAGTGTCTAAGGAGGGAATTCGACTTGATCCATTTAAGTTTCAAGCAATCCTTGATTTGTCTCCACCTTCAAATCTACTACAGTTACAAAGACTCCAAGGGAAGGCTAACTTTCTGAGGAGGTTCATTCCCAATTATGCTACAATGGCTAAAGGATTTACTCGTTTATTGAAAAAGGGGATACCCTTCCATTGGGATCAGGTTGCACAAACTTCCTTTGATGCTCTTAAATATAGCCTTGATTAAAGCATCATTAGTGTATTCCCCAAATGATCAAAACGACTACTTCCTGTATCTCACCGCTACAGATACAATCATTGGAATGGTTTTAGTCCAAGAGGAAGATGGGATTGAACATCCTATATACTATTTGAGCCTCAATCTTAATGATACAAAAAGTAAGTACTCTTATGTTGAGAAACTAGCTTTGGCAGCTGTTCAAGCTGTACAGAGATTTTGTCACTATATCTTGCTTCGAAAGACCATGGTCATTTCAGATTGCAACCCTATGACATATATTTTGTCACATCAATTGCTAGGGGAAAAATACTCAAAATGGATAGTCATTTTGTAGGATTTTGATTTGGAATTCATCAAGTCCAAATCAAAGAAATCTCTAGTTTTTGTCAAGCTACTTTGTGACCTTCCTTCGACTTCTATCAATTCAACATCAGAACCATCAATTCTGGATGAGTCTTTCTTCCTGATTTCGTCATCTGATGCGTGGTGTGGAGATATACTAATTTATATCTAGACCCAAACTTTCTGGTCAGATACCTCTTGCTCACAATGATGATGTATCTAATACTAAGCCAAATATTATCTAATCGTTGGCGACACTATTTATCGTTGTGGTATCGATACAATTTTATGAAGGTACCTCACACACGAGGAAGCTGAGAAAGTTTTGAATGATTTCCATTCAGGTGCTTGTTGTGGACACTTATCTGGTTATGCGACCGCGCAGAGAATTCTTTGTGTTGGTTACTTCTAGCCTAGTATATTTTAAGATTGCATAATTTCCATCAGAAACTGTCACACATGCCAAACCTATGATCGTAAAGCTAGATTACCACCTACATCATTGTATCCTATCATTGTTGTTGGACCATTTTCCAAATGGGGCATTTACTTCATGACATGTAACCCCACTTCAGTCGGGGGGCATGGGTACATTATATTCATAGTTGACTATTTTACCAAATGGGCCGAGGCAATGCCACATTAAACAACAATGGCAAAACGGTTGCTCTTTTCTTTTTCAACCACGTGGTTTCCCGGTTTGGTGTACCACAGGCTATAGTTACAGATCATGGGTCGCACTTTCGCAATCACATGATGGCTAAGTTGACTGCTAAGTTAGGACTGTCACATGATAGTTTCACCCCTTATTATCTGCAAGAGAATGGACAAGTTGAGGCCATCAACAAAGTCCTGAAGCAAATGCTTCAAAGAATGATAGGGGTTCATAAACGAAGATGCAATTTACAATTGAGCATGTAAAATTCTATAATTCAACTGTAAAACCTGAAAGGAAAAAGAAATTAAGATCAATTTGCTTCACTATAGTCACCATTGATTATTTTACCAAATGGGCCAAGGCGATGCCAACATTAAACAACAATGGCAAAATGACTGCTCTTTTCTTTTTCAACCACGTGGTTGCCCGGTTTGGTGTACCATAGGCTATAGTTATAAATCATGGGTCATACTTTCGCAATCACATGATGGCCGAGTTGACTGTTAAGTTAGGACTATCACATGATAGTTCTACCCCTTATTATCTACAAGTGAATGGACAAGTTGAGGCCATCAACAAAGTCTTGAAGCGAATGCTTCAACGAATGATAGGGGTTCATAAATGAAACTGGCATTTAATCATGTACTCTTCCTTGTGGCCATATCAAACCTCGGTGAGAAATGAAACTATGTTCACACCCTTTCAATTGGTGTACGGTCTGGAAGCAATCTTGCTGATACAATGCGAAATTTTGTCCCTCAAACTCGCAATTGACCTACTATCCTACACTTATAAAGAAGAAGTGTGTTTCTTAGAACTTATCCATCTGGATGTAACCCGTCGTGAAGCCGCATTGGCTAACGAAGTGCACAAGAAATGAATCAAGGTGCAATATGATAGAAATGTCAAGCCTCACCTTTTCTCAGAAGGAAACCTGGTCTTGCTTTACGATCAGGAAGTTGAGAAACTTAGAGCAGGGAAATTTGAACCGCTTTGGATGGGTCCTTAGATTGTCAAACGTGTTTTGGCAAAAGGAGCCTATGAGTTGGTGGACTATGATGGAATTCCATTGTCATAACCCCGAAATGGGTTGTATCTCAAACGTTACTATGCTTAATTGAGTGTAGTAAAAATCACTGAATATGCGCTTTAATTGCATGTGTGTGTGTCAATGTGTCTTTTAGAGTTTTTATGTGGTTAGGTAATCTACTTTGCATTTCTTGCAGATGTTGGAACCTATGGAACCATTTATTGGTTATGCTGATGGTGCTAGTCGTAGTACATAGAACCTATCTTCTGCAGCATGGGCCATTTTCACTCCAAGTGGCGAGTTAGTGAGTTTTCAAGGGATTTGTATCGGTTGATCGATGAATAATATCGCTAAGTATAGCGCGTTGATCAAACTTCTCTTTGATTCCATTTCACTTGGCACCCACTGAATCATCATTAGGCTAGATTCACAACTCATTTTACTACAACTAACCAACATTTATACTGTTCTAAATCCAACAGTTCTTCATATGTTCCTTAGAGTTCATCTTTTGGAGAGACATTTTGAGTACATTCAATATCAACATATTTCTAGAAGATTTAATACATTAACCGACTCATTAGAAAACTATGTGTTAAATCGACATTTGCGACACATGTAAAAGTAAAATTTTCAATTCACATCATGAGTTGAGTAGGATTGCATATAGCCATACATATAAAAACTCTGAAAGTAAAATAGATAGATGTTTTAAAATTTCTTACAAAATTTGTGTCCAAGACACATTTGGTCATGTGACCTAAAAACTCAAAATTCATGCAAAAACATCCTAAGTAGACCTAGTGATGCTCATGTTAATAGGTCACAACCTGAGCTATCATGTGCAAGAGCCACATCCAATGGCCTAGAACACCAATAGTATGGTTCTGCATCCTCATAGGTAACTCCTCAATCTAGACATCTGGAATACCAAGGGTTAATCCCTCCACATGATCCTGCAATTCTGCCAAGGTCTCGGCCAAATCCAAATCCTAGAGAACCACTCTCCCAATGTTCATCCTCGCTAGCCTACCTACATCCTATTGGTGCCTCATAGGTTGAAAAATACCCACATCTGCATGCATGAGAATGATTTTAGTTTAGTATTGAAAACATCGAAAACACAAAAACATGTAGAAACTTGAAAATCAAAAAATATTTTGGTAAAAGATTTACCTATAGCACCCCATTGAGCGCCCACTAGTAAAATCAAATCTAGATCTCCACGAAAATCCATCTCTGAGTATGGATGCTCCTCGAAGACAATCTGTTGTGGATCGAGCCAACTAAAGAATGCAGTGGAAAATATGATTGTTGACTGACCCGCATGTCTAGACATCAAATCAACCCACTGCTGCATTCGTGAATCTCTAGGACTAGCTACACCCAATGTTACATGTTGTGGTTGCATCAATGGAATTCTTTCTAAGGCAAAAGCAATTAATATTGAACCATAACTAAAATTATTCATCTTATCACTTTTTACCTTTGTCAGTTGTTCTTTTAGTGAAGAAAGTATGGCCTCACACCAGTCGAAACTTTTGGTTCAAGACACTCTAGTACATATTGCATATATGATCTATTCTCCAGATGAAGTGTCACAGTGCTAGTCAATTTTGTGATAGTGAAAAGGATAGTTCTCAAAGGCAAATCACTTACATCCCTGATGTTTATTTTCCCTTCCTTGCTACGCTGTGTACCTGGCTAACAAAACTGTCAAATATAATCTCTCATTGATTCACCTCCATAGGAAAATCCTAAAAGTGAGATGGGGGCACCTCACCTTGACAGTCCGGTAAGAAAGTAAAACATCATCTATCATAATAGGGATTGATTTATCTCCAGACCCAAACTTTTTGGCCAGATACCTCTTGCTCGCAACAGTGATGTATCCAATATCAAGCCAAATATTATCTAATCATTGGGGACACTTTATCATCGTGGTATTGATATGATTTTATGAAGGTGCCTCACTCATGAGGAAGCCAAGAAAGTTTGAATGATTTCCATTCAGGTGCTTGTGGTGGATACTTATCTGGTTATGCGACCGCGTAGAGAATTCTTCGTGTTGGTTACTTCTGGCCTAGTATATTTAAAGATTGCATAATTGCCATCAAAAGCTATCACGCATGCTAGATCGATGATGGTAAAGCTGGATTACCACCTGCAGCATTGCATCCTATCGTCATTGTTGGACCATTCACCAAATGGGGCATTGACTTCATGACATGTAACCCCACCTCGACGGGGGGGCATGGGTACATTATAGTCGCCATTGACTATTTTACCAAATGGGTCGAGGCAATGCCAACATTAAAAAATAGTGGCGAAATGACTGCTCTTTTCTTCTTCAACCACGTGGTTTCTTGGTTTGGTGTACCACATGCTATAGTTACAGATCATGGGTCGCACTTTCACAATCACATGATGGCTGAGTTGACTTCTAAGTTAGGACTATCTTATGATAGTACTACACCTTAATATTCGCAGGCGAATGGACAAGTTGAGGCCATCAACGAAGTCCTGAAGCGAATGCTTCAAAGAATGATAGGTGTTCATAAACGAAACTCGCATTTAATCCTATACTCTTCCTTCTGGGCATATTGAACCTAAGTGAGAAATGCAACTAGATTCACACCCTTTCAATTGGTGTATGGTCTGGAAGCAATCTTGTTGAAACAATATGAAATTTAATCTCTCAAACTTGTGATTGACTTGTTACCAGACACTTTTGAAGAAGAAGCGTGTTTCTTAGAACTTATCCATCTAGATGAAACTCGTCGTGAAGCCGCATTGGCTAATGAAGTACACAAGAAATGAATCAAGGCGCAATATGATAGAAATGTCAAGCCTTGCCTTTTCTCAGAAGGAGACTTGGTCTTGATTTACAATCAAGAAGCTGATAAACTTGGAGCAGGGAAATTTGAACCAGTTTGGATGGGTCCTTATATTGTCAAGCGTGTTTTGGCGAAAGGAGCCTATGAGTTGGTGGACTATGATGGAACTCCACTGTCACAACCCTGAAATGGGTTGTATCTCGAACGTTACTATGCTTAATTGAGTGTATTAAAAATCACTGTATATACGCTTTAATTGCATATGTGTGCGTCAGTGTGTGTTTTAGATTTTTTATGTGGTTAAGTAATCCGCTTTGCATTTGTTTCAGATGTTGGAACCTTTGGAACCATTTGTTGGTTATGCCGATGGTGCTAGTCATAGTACACAGAACCTATCTTTTGCAGCATGGGCCATTTTCACTCCAAGTGGTGAGTTAGTGAGTTTTCAAGGGATTTGTATTGGCTGATTGATGAAGAATATCGTTGAGTATAACGCATTGATCGAAATTCTCTCTGATGCCATTTTAGTTGGCATCCACTGAATCATCATTAGATTGGATTCACAACTCGTTGTACTACAATTAACAAACATTTATGCTATCCAAAATCCAACAATTCTTTGTATGTTCTTTATTTTTTGTCTTCTGGAGAGACATTTTGAGTACATTCAATATCAACATATTTCCAAAAGTTTTAATATATTAACCAACTCATTAACAAACTATGTGTTAAATCGACATTTGTGACACATGTAAAAGTAAAATTTTCAATTCAAATCATTAACTGAATAGGATTTCATATAGCCATACATATAAAATCTATGAAAGAAAAATAGATTAATGTTTTAAAAGTTTTTACAAAATTTGTGTCCAAGACACGTTTGGTCATCTGACCTAAAAACTCAAAATGCATGCAAAAACATCCTAAGTAGACCTAGTGATGCTCATGATAACAAGTGACAACCTGAGCTATCATGTGCAAGACCGCATCCAATGGCCTGGAACACCAATAGTGTGTCGTTGTAGCCTCATAGGAAACTCATCGATTTGGACATCCAGAATACCAAGGGTTAATCCCTCCACATGATCCTGCAACTCTGCCAAGGTCTTGGCCAAATCCAAATCCTAGGGAACCGCTCTACTGATATTCATCCTCGCTAGCCTTCCTGCCTCTTGTTGGTGCCTCATAGGCCGAATAGTACCCACATCTACATGCATGAGAACAATTTTAGTTTAGTCTTGGAAACATTAAAAACACAACATGTAACATTGGGTGTAGATGGTCCTAGAGATCCACGAATGCAGTGGTGGGTTGAGTTGATGTCTAGACATGCAGGTCAGTCAACAATCATATTTTCCACT
>Ga0181465_100364_pt1 | contig 17333 bp, 9 predicted proteins | sample InSIn3gowninarea_FD_119076 | JGI IMG/M metagenome (GOLD analysis project Ga0181465, IMG submission 119076) | Clean room microbial communities from NASA Spacecraft Assembly Facility at Jet Propulsion Laboratory, Pasadena, California, USA -... ... | reverse complement strand
TGCATATTTTTTAATACTCTTTCATCATCGCCTGCTGTTTTTCCTGGCGCTTTTAAACGGATAGAAATAATGGGCACAACAGGTACGGCTATTCTCGAAGAAAGTAACCTTATAAAATGGCAATTTGAAAAAGCAGCGGGCGATGATGAAAGAGTATTAAAAAATATGCAAGCGGGAAATGTTTCGCATGGCGGTGTTTCCAATCCTGCTGATATTAGTTTTGCAGGACATCAAAGTCAGTTAGAAGATATGATACATTCCATTGAAACGGGCAAAGAGCCATTCATTGATGCAATGGAAGGTCGTAAATCGGTAGAGATTGTGCTGGCGATATACCAAAGTGCACGCACCGGGCAAAAAGTTATATTACCAAACGCTTAATAGTTCCAACCTGTTCTGAATTTTAAAATTATAAAGGAGCATAATGCAAACAACACCAATAAGGGAATCGGTTGCCGGTAAATTAAAAGTTAGCATTTATGAAACCCGCACGCAAATGGGTGAGGAAGCGGCTAAAGACGTAGCCGAAAAAATCAAAGCATTGCTATCATTAAAAAACGGATGTATAAATATCATTTTTGCCGCGGCGCCTTCACAAAAGGAACTTTTATATTTCCTCTCGTTACAAGAGGGTATTGATTGGAGCAGGATAAATGGTTTTCACATGGATGAGTATATTGGTGTTGATGAAAATGCTCCACAAAGTTTCGCTTATTTTCTTAAGGAAAATATATTTGATAAAGTTCCTTTTCATAAAGTTTATTACATCAATGGCAATGCAAAGGATATAACTGCTGAATGCCTTAGATATACGGATCTGCTTAATGAAAATCCAACAGATATTGTTTGTATGGGTATTGGTGAAAATACGCACATTGCGTTTAACGATCCGCACACGGCAAATTTTAATGATCCGCTGATGGTAAAAGTGGTTACCCTTGATGAAGCTTCCCGTCAGCAGCAGGTACACGATGGCTGTTTTGCTAAATTAGATGATGTTCCTACTGCCGCCATTACACTTACTGTTCCGGCACTGCTGCAGGCAAATGCAATCTATTGCGTTGTTCCCGGAAAAAACAAGGCAATGGCAGTGTATCATACATTAAACGAGGAGATTGATGAACGTTATCCTTCCACTGCTCTTAAGACACATCCTAATGCCACGCTTTACCTGGATAAGGACAGTGCAGGTAGATTGTAAAGAACGATTTTTTATTAAATTTACCAGCTTATGAAGGGTGCTGTTTTTTATACTTTTTTTCAAAGAAAACTGCCTTTTTTCTTCATCTCTATTTTAGTAATTATTGTTAGCACGGGTTGTAAAAATGATAACTTGAAAGCAACTACAGATACTTCCCCTTTAGTTCATTTAATCACATTAGCGCCCGGGCATTTTCATGCTGCATTGTTACAAAAATCAATGTACAAGGAAGTAGATTCTACCGTTTATGTATTTGCTCCTGAAGGTCAGGAAGTACAGGCGCATCTCGCTTTAATTAACGAATATAATAACCGTAAAGAAAATCCAACAGCCTGGAAAGAAAAAGTGTATACCGGCAACAATTACCTGGAACAGATGATACAAACAAAGCCGGGTAATGTGGTGGTGATAGCGGGTAATAATGGAATGAAGACGGAATATATAAAACGATCTATAAATGCAGGATTAAATGTTTTGGCAGATAAGCCAATGGCAATCTCCACAGCAGGCTTTGACCAATTAAAAGAGGCGTTTGCAGAGGCAGATAAGAAAAAAGTATTGTTATATGATATCATGACTGAGCGTTATGAGATCACGAATATTTTACAGAAAGAATTTGCTCAGCTTCCTGATGTTTTTGGGCATCTTCAAAAAGGAACATTGCAAAATCCCGCAATCACCTCAGCAAGCGTGCACTATTTTTTTAAGGAAGTTTCTGGAGTACCTCTTATCCGTCCATCCTGGTATTTTGATGTAAACCAGGAAGGCGAAGGCATCGTAGACGTAACTACACACTTAGTAGATCTGATCCAATGGCAATGTTTTCCGGATGTTGTGCTCCATTACAAGAAAGATATAAAGATGCTTAGTGCCAAACATTGGCCTACTGTTTTAACGCCTTCACAATTCTATGAGGTCACTAAAAAAGATACCTATCCTGATTTCCTGCAAAAAGTTGTAAAAGACAGTTTGCTGAGTGTTTATGCTAATGGCGAAATGAATTATACCATCAAAGATATTCATGCTAAAGTATCAGTTGCCTGGAACTTTAAAGCGGCTAATGGCGGCGGAGATACTTACTATTCGGTGCTTAAGGGCACAAAAGCTAATCTTGTTATCAGGCAGGGCAAAGAACAGCAGTATAAGCCATCGCTATACATTGAACCGGTTGATAAAAATTTGAAAACCTGGAATGAGGCGGTACAAACGGGGTTGAATGAGTTATTAAAAAAATATCCTGGTATAAATTTGAAGAAGAGCAATAACGGATGGGAGGTGATAATACCTGAAAGCTATAAAATAGGGCACGAACAACATTTTTCGCATGTTGTAAAAAATTATATTCAATATTTAAAAGAGGGCAAGATGCCGCAATGGGAAGTTGCCGGCATGTTAGCAAAGTATTACACCACTACGCAGGCATTGGAAAAGGCTATAAACAATGAGCAATAAAGCGATTTACTACATTGTGAACTAAACAAGTTTAAAAAGAAACAAATTTGTTTTGAGTGCTATGGACATGCAGGGTGTATTAAATACAATCTCTTACATATTCTTTTTGATTGTCACTTTTTTCTTGATAAAAAAGTAACCAAAAAATCAAGGAAAACACAATCGCTCCGCGCGTTTTTCCGGGCCAGCGCCACCACATTGCCGAAGGTGCATCTTTAATTTGGAGGAAGTTGGGTTGGCTAACAATAGTGCATGTGTTGCTTTGGTGGATACATAATGGATGAGCGGATTGCCTTCGGCATTCGATGGCAGACAGAGTAGTCTTACTTAATGTAAACAGAAGGCAGTTTGTAGTAAAATATAGCCTGGATAAACTTACTTAAGTTGATGTGTACTCATGATAGATTAAACGAAAAGATAGTGTATTCAGGAGGACAACAAAAGTATGATACGAGGTACTTAATGTACTGCAACATATTTATTTCAACTGTCAGTGATAAAAAGCGATGCAAGTGCATATTGTGCTTTGTTAGCCAAACCATACACTCAAATGCAAAAATCCCTTTTAGAGTAAGTGGAGGCGCAGGCCCGCACGGATGCGCGGAGCGATCATGCCGTGCTTGATTTTTTGGTTACTTTTTTATCAAGAAAAAAGTGACAAACAAAACAATCTGGAAGCAATCAAACTTACAATTAATTAAAACAAGCACCACTCTGAATGATTATGTTTGACAAACTTGTTTATGTTACACAATACACAACATTCAGTTAAAAACTTTTATGAAAATTCAATACACCATTTTATTATTTATTACAACAATTATATGCTTTTCCGCCTGCAAATCCGGCAACAATAAACATCCAAACATTTCTTTTGATAACTATAAAATTGCCGATGGTTTCGAAATACAATTAGCAGCTTCAGAACCTTTAATTGAAGCACCTGTTGCTATGGATTTTGATGATAAGGGAAGAATGTGGGTAGTTGAAATGCGTGGCTTTATGCCCAACCTTGCCGGCACCGGCGATGATGCTCCAAATGGCAGAATCAGTATTTTAGAAGATGATGATCATGATGGTGTAGCAGATCGTTCGGTGACATTTTTAGATAGTTTAGTATTGCCTCGCGCCATAAGTCATGTGTATGGTGGGTTATTATATACCACCCCACCCTTTCTTTGGTTTGTAGAAATAAATAACGATAAACCCGGAAAAAGAACGTTGGTTGATTCTACCTATGCGGAGGGCGGCAGCCCGGAAGCACAGCCTAACGGGCTAATGATGAATATTGATAACTGGATTTACAGTGCAAACTCACAATACAGGTACCAGCTCAGAGATGGAAAATGGATAAAAGAACCTACCTCCTTTCGCGGACAGTTTGGGATTACAAAAGACAATTTCGGAAGGCTTTATTACAATTACAATGAGATACAAATTGCAGGTGATTATGTATTACCCAATACGCTTATTGGCAATCCTTATTTTAAACCAAAAGAAGGCATTAATGAACTGCTTACCCAAAACCAAAGAGTGTACCCACTGCACCCAACAACTGTAAACAGGGGTTATGCAAACGGCATTCTCAATAAAGACAGTTTATTGGTTAATGTTACCGCAGCATGCGGACCATTGATTTACCGTGGAGACCGGTTTCCTGATGATTACAATCAAAATGCATTTGTTTGTGAACCCCAGGCGAACCTTGTAAAGCGTGACATTTTAACTTTTGCAGATGATAAAACAACAGCCGTACAGGCATGGAACGACAAGGAATTTCTGGCTTCAACAGATGAAGGTTTTCGCCCGGTAAATTTATTTAACGGTCCGGATGGGGAAATGTATGTCGTAGATATGCACCGTGGCGTAATGGAATACCGTGCATTTACTACTCCTTATTACAACAGGGGAATAGCTCAAAAAAAATTAGATACGCTTCTAAATAAAGGGCGGATATTGAGAATAAAAAGTAAAGGAAAAGAGCCTGATAAAATACCCGATCTTACAAGCGCATCAGGTATCGAATTGGTCTTTTTACTAAAAAGTCCCAATGGCTGGATCAGGGATAGAGCACAGCAATTAATAATATACAAGCAGGATAAATCAGCCGTTCCGGAATTAGAGCAGCTCGCCAATGATTCCAGCAATTCCATTACGGCTATACATGCTTTACACGCCTTAGATGGACTACATGCTTTGTCTTTTGAATTCCTTAAAAAAGTGGCTAAGGGAGAACCTATGCTTACTGCACATGCCTTGCGGCTCCTTCAAAAGTATAGTACTGGCAATAACGTTAAGACTATGGAGGCGTTAGCAACTGATTTATTAAATAAGAATAACCCTACCATCAATCTTTATCTCGCTCTTTCACTTGGCGCATGGAATGAAGTTTCAAATGGAGCTTTTTTGCCTGTTCTGGAAAGAATATCAGCAACGTATCCGGATAAAACGCTCTACCAGGAAGCAGTTGTAAGTAGTTTAAAAGGTTGGGAGAACAATTTTCAAAAGATTGATAGTAAAGCTGCCCCTCAGAAATCAACTATTATAGATACACTGTTAGCAGAAACAATCAACAATAAGCGCGAAGGAAAAATGAATTCAATTTATGTACAGGTAAAAACGCCACCCGATGCAAGAACAAATGGGCTGTCGATTTTCCGTAGTACGTGTGCTACTTGTCATGGTGTGGATGGTGATGGTATCGAACATGTAGCTCCGCCGCTAAAAGGTTCTGAATATGTAGAAGGCTCCCCACAAAGATTAGCAATGATTATTTTAAATGGTTTGGAAGGACCGATTCATATCAATGGTAAGCTATATAACTTTAATGGTACTATGCCCAACTTTGCAAACAACTATACTGATAAAGATATAACCGACATCATTGAATATTTACATAATGCGTATGTTACTAAACCGGTAAAACCAATACATGCCGATAAAATAAAAGAACTCAGAAATAAAAAATCCGGAACATTACAGGAAAAGGATTTAATGGAGATGGCTAACATGGGCAATTAGCCTAATGATAGACAATAAATAAAGGAACATCGTCCTGAGATTGATTCATGCAACTTCGTAGGAATACATCAACTTCTAAAGGCTAATGTTATAATTTACTTTACTGATTACAGTGTTAAATAAAATTATTTATAGTAGAGCGAAGTCTCTTGGATGCTGTTGATGTTGTAAGTGTTTTTTAGGTGTGATTGCATACACATTGTTTTTATTTGTCACTTTTTTCTTGATAAAAAAGTAACCAAAAAATATGAATGAATAAATGTTTTTACAATGGTATTCATGAGATCGCTTCGCTTAGTTCAAGGCAAACACGATCGCTCCGCGCGTTTTGCCTGGCCACCGCCATCACACTACCCAAAGTGCATCTTTATTGCTTAGTTATTGATTTGGCTGTATGCACTTCTATATTCTCCAACCGCTTAAGTTGAACATTATTTATTTTCAAGGTAATGAGTACACTGTAACATAATTTAATTCACTTTAATTGACAGGAAAATACACCAATGCCTGTAATGCTATTGCCAGCCCAACCATCACAGTCAACTGCAAAAATCCATATTAGGCAAAGTGGCGTTGGCACGCACGGATGCGCGGAGCGTTCATGCCGTCCTTGATTTTTTGGTTACTTTTTTATCAAGAAAAAAGTGACAAACAAAAAGCATATGTAAGAGCGCATACTTTCAAACTCCGCTATCTACACCCGCTGAAAAATAAACTAATCTAATGTTACAATGTACTACAACTGTTTTATCAGGCAAATTGATCCAAAACATTCCTATGCATACTTTTCACTTTCTCATTGAAGTCGCTTAATTTTTATATTTCTAAAATAAACTTTGTCACCATCATGATCAGTAAGCATAATATGACCGGTTGCTAATTCTCCATAGTTGCTATAATCTTTAAATTTAGTGGCTGCCATCCGTTGCTTATAATCAGGGCTTCCTTTTTCATAACTTACTACTTTTACTCCGTTTAGCCAATGTTCAACATGCGTACCTTCAACAAGTATTTTAGCCTGGTTCCATTGTCCGGCAGGTAATAGCTTCTTATTCTCCGGAGCATACATCAGGTAAAGTGCAGCAGCGGAGCCTTCAGGATCTTTATCATTTTTTACTGCAGGATGATTGTAATCATCAATAATCTGATATTCCGGCCCGTTCCATACCAGCTCGCCGGTATTATTGTTTTTAATTTCTTCTACCCCGTATTTTACCCCGGAATTGGCAGTGTCAGTTAAGTTAAAATCAAACACCAGTTCGAAGTTGGTATACTCTTCCCGTGTAATAATATCAGCCCCTTTGATGTGATCTTTAACAAACAAATTCCCTCCTGCTGTTGACCACGCATTTGACGGAAAAGTATCGCTCTCAATGCTTCTCCATTTATCCACATTTTTACCATCAAACAATACTTCCCATCTATCATTAGAAAGTGTTGTTTTTTGAAAACAGCAAAACAGGCAGGCGAATAAAAGTAATATACTACTCCGCTTTATTTTCTTAATACTATCAATTAATTGCATGCTATTGAAAATTTTAGATAAACGCGTTTGACACTAATTTTACAAATTCTAATATACTGAAGCTTTTTAGTATTCTAATAAAAGACGTCCATCTGATAGTAGTTAAAGAAAAGATGCCGGTACAAGCAACGAAATAATACATTTGCTCTTAACGTATTGTTGCTTACATGTTGCTAGAAAAGAACTTTTCCCTACCCAACTATTAATACAAAATACAGTCATGAATAGAAGAATGAGGTTGGTGTTGCTTATTTTTATTGCTTGCTTTTATTCTTTTTCCGGACTAAAAGCAGGTTCTATTGTATTGCACACGCGCAATGCGGTCGCATGGCTTCCACAGCAAACAATTGAGGGTGCATTATTAAACTTTAAAGCAAAGACAATTACTGTTCACCAGGATACTGATAGTTTTACTGTTGCAGTAAACAGCAATAACTCATTTTCGTTTTCACTTAGGCTACATGCTAATACTAACAGCATATGGGTGCAGGCAAATGACAGCAATATTGTTGTATCATCAGACACAGTGATGCTGCAACTGGGCTATCGCCCAACACCCCTCATCAAACCATTTGCTGTTATCAACAATAACATAGCAACGCTACACGCTTCCCTTATTTCTAACCCCTGGAAAGTACTGGAATACCACTGGTGGGGCGATGCGAAAAATCCGGCGCCTGCAGCAATCGTAAATGCGGATGACTCATTAGCCCGAGTGCAAATACCGGATGTGAATGGTACTTACTATTTCCATCTTACGGTTGTATCGGGCAGTGATACTGCACTTTTTCAAACCTTTATTGTACGGGATGCAAATGGGCTAAAAGCCTTTGATATGGATAACATGTATGCTGCCTGGATAAATGATGCTGTTGTTTATGAAATAACGCCACATGGCTTTGTAAAAAATACTTCATACGATGATATTACTGCCAAGTTGCCGGAAATAAAAGCCTTAGGTGTAAACACCATCTGGCTGCAGCCGGTGTTTAAAACGCATGGTGGCGGACAAGGCTATGATATTGTTGATTATTTTTCATTGCGCGATGACCTTGGTAGCGAAGCGCAACTGCAAAAGTTAATACAAACTGCAAAAGCATCAGGGTTAAGAGTCTTGTTTGATTTTGTACCTAATCATACATCCATCCATCATCCGTATGCGCAAGATTGTGCAACTTATAAGCAAAACTCTCATTATTACAACTTTTATCAGCATACAGATGATGGCGTAATGTATTCCTCCAATTATCATACGGATAAAAATGGATTTATTTATTATTTCTGGAAAGATTTGGTAAACCTGAATTATGATAATCCGGAAGTAGAGCAGTGGATAATTGAGGCGTGTAAATATTGGATAGAGAAATTTGATATTGATGGCTATCGCTTTGATGCAGTGTGGGGGGTGAATGCAAGGAAGCCCGACTTCGGTAAAAGGTTGCAATTAGAACTAAAGGTTATAAAGCCGGATGTCTTATTGTTGGCCGAAGATAAGGGTGCTATGCGCAGTACTTACATCAAAGGTTTTGACGTTGCCTACGACTGGACAGCCGATACAGGCTGGGTATCTCACTGGTCATGGCAATATAAGTACAGCCCTGATAAACCCCCGGTCATTTTTAATTTCCCCAATCCGTATAAGCGGGGACAAATGCTGAGAAAGGCACTCTTTAACAATGGAGATGCTACACACCCACGATTGCATTTTATTGAGAATAATGACCTGCCACGTTTTATAACTTCGCTCCAAGTGGCCCGTACAAAAATGGCAGCCGCACTCCTTTTTGCATTACCGGGTATCCCGCTTATTTACAATGGGCAGGAGGCTGGTATTACCACAATGCCTTCCGGGGCAAATCCTACTTTTGATACAGGACAACCAATACAGGCGCTGGATAAGGATAGTCTCTTTCTCTTTTATCAGCAGCTTGCAAATATTCGTGCAGCACATTCATGCCTTCGAAATAACGTAATGAAGGAAATAAAACTTTCACCCGCCTCTTTTATGGTTGCTTTTCATCGCGGTAATAAGGAGGAAGATATAATAACTGTTATCAACATGAATAAAGCTGGTAACAATGCCTTACTAAATCTTAGCAAAGTAGTGAAAAAAGAAGCGAATTCTTTTACGCTCACAGATCTTTTAACCGGAGAAACTCTTACTTACAAAAATGTTGACCTGACCAAAGTAAAGACGTTTATGAATGGCTATAGTACACGCATTCTTTTGGTTGGTAAAGCATAAAAAAGTGAATAGTTTTAAACCAAATAAAAAGTAATCCTTTTTCTATTATTTTAAATAAGCATCACCTTATAAGTTCCGCTTCTTCAATTCATCTACTGCAAAGTTTGCTGCACGTGCGGTTAATGCCATATAGGTTATGGATGGATTCTGGCAGGCATTAGAAGCCATGCAAGCACCATCTGTAACAAATACATTTTTTGCTGCCCATACCTGGTTGTTTCCATTTAATATTGATGTTTTTGGATCTTTTCCCATGCGGGCGGTCCCCATTTCATGAATGCCTTCGCCGCCAGGTGCACGGTTACTATCATACGCTTCAACGTTTTTAAAGCCTGCTTTTTCAAGCATTTCAGCACCTGATGCTAATGCATCTTTCAACATAGTTAGCTCGTTGCTTTTATACTCACAGCTAATATGCAGCAACGGCATACCCCATTCGTCTTTCTTGTCCTTATCCAGCCATATCATATTGTCTTCATAAGGCAGGCATTCACCCATCGAATTCATCCAAATGCCCCATTGTCCAGCCTCTGATAAACCTTCCTTAAAAGAAGCACCAATAGCGCCGTTATTAACGCCTGTACTGCGATAACCACCGGCAGCAATAGCATAGCCACGGATAAAATCGGTACGCTTATCGTTACCTACATTTCTAAAGCGCGGAATGTACACACCGGTAGGTTTGCGACCATAGTAATAAGTATCTTGTAAGCCTTCAAAGCTACCTTCTATATGACCTCTATAATTATGATCCATCAGGTAGTGACCAAGCACATTACTATCGTTACCAAAGCCATTAGGGAAACGTGATGAAGTAGAATTTAGTAATAACAAAGTAGTATTGATGGTGCCTGCATTCACAAAAATGATCTTAGCAAAATACTCCGTTGTCTTTTTTGTATTAGCATCAATTATGCGCACCCCTTTTGCCTTTTGCGTAGCATCATCATAAATAATAGAATGCACTACGCTGAATGGCCGAAGGGTAAGATTACCGGTGGCTTTAGCAGCCGGCAAGGTAGCTGAATTACTACTGAAATAGGCACCGTACGGACAACCTCTTGCACACATATTCCTATACTGGCAGGCACTTCTTCCATTAAGTCCTCTTGTAATGTTTGCAGTGCGGGAAGTAATTAATTGCCTGCCGGGAAAATTTTCTTTAATACTTTGTTGTAAATGCTTTTCCAGGGCATTTAGCTCCATTGGCGGTAAAAATTCACCATCCGGTAAATGTGGAATGCCATCTTTATTGCCGCTAATACCAACAAACTTTTCTACGTAGCTGTACCAGGGCGCAATGTCTTTGTAGCGGATAGGCCAATCAGTTCCAACACCTTGTTTTGCATTTGCTTCAAAGTCAAGGTCACTCCAACGTTGAGTCCATCTTGCCCATGTTAAACTTTTACCACCCACCTGGTAACCTCTTATCCAGTCAAAAGGCTTTTCCTGTATGTAAGGATGTGTTTTATCTTTTACAAAAAAATGTTCCGTTGCTTCTGTAAAAGCATAACAACGGCTTACAATGGGGTTATCATCGAGCAACTTCTTAGGCAACGCACCGTTCCGGTACTTAAAGTTCCACAAATCGGTAGTGGCTGTCGGATAATCTTTGATGTGCTCTACATTTCTTCCGCGTTCCAATACCAGCGTTTTCAATCCTTTTTCACACAGTTCCTTTGCAGCCCAGCCACCACTCATACCACTGCCAATGACGATGGCATCGTACGTGTTTTGTGCAACCCCTTTGGCATTAATATTTACCTGTTTGGTACTATCGTTATTAAAACCCATGATTTTGTTTTTACAGCCACCAGGGCTCAAAGAATAAAATTACTTAGCGCTTCGCGGCTCTGTGGCAAATATTACCAGCCAAATACTTTTTGTACATATTCGCGGCTGATCTTGAAATCTTCACGCACTTCATTTTTTGGCGGCGAATCGAAAGCAAGTTCTATTGCTGCTTTACCGTTATAGTTTATCTTTTTTAACGCGTCCGCAATTGCTTTGAAATTGGTTGTACCACTGCCAACAGTTTCTGTCCATTTTCCCGCAGCATCCTGGTCCCGAATGTGCAGGAATACCATCCTGTGACCATAAGTATTGATAAACCAAACGGGATCAACACCGCTACGAACGAGCCAATTGAGATCGGGACCCAATTTTATCTCCGGCACTTTGCTAATGTTGCTTTTAAAATCAACCATATCATAGGCCATTTCGTAGGTATGATTGTGCAGGTTGGGTTGCACATCATATTTACTACAGATAGCCATAATTTTTTTCAATGTTTCTGCCTGCACTTCCAGTTCTTCTTCTGTTTTTTTACGCTTGGCATCCCCTACAGAAATGCCCAGCATGGTGCCGCCTATTTCGTGCAAACGGCTTACAGTTAACTCCACATCTGCCAGTATTTCATTTTGCCTGCTGCCATCCCACATATCGTTGTAATAAGAAGTGCCGATAACAGGCATTTTATATTTGCCAATTAAATCATCAAAACGTTGTACTGCATCATCGTGGTGCAGCAGGGCTTCCATAATTTCAATACCATCCAGGCCTGCATATTTCATATCGCTAAAAACAGTATCCAATATAGGTGTACAATCCCAGTTTGGCGGATAGCGGCTGGCATACGCCCACAGGTGCCCGGCAAGAAATACCTTGTTGGAGTAATGCTTTGCAAATACATTGTTGCTGTTCAAACTACTTAACAAGGCAGTTCCTGCAAGGCAACCTGCCTGCCTGATAAAATGGCGACGTGAAGAATGATTTTGCATGATTAATTACACTAACGCACTTGTTTTTTTAATAACTGTATAATGTATTAAAATGTTTTATTTAGCAGCAGTTTGAGCCTTATCCGGCAATGCAAATGCTACATAGCTGTCGCCCGATTTTGTGCCCAGCTTGCCGCCACCGCAGGCTATCACCACATATTGCTTTCCATTCGCTTCGTACGTAGCCGGGGTAGAGAAGGCTGCGGCAGGCAGTTTTGTTTGCCACAACAATTTGCCGGTTCTTTTATTATACGCTCTAAACATGCCGTCTTTTGTGGCACCAACAATCAGTAAACCGCCTTTGGTTACTACCGGGCCGCCATAGTTTTCGCATCCTGTGTTAGCCGGCGCTCCCTGCCATTGGTTTTCACCAAATGGTTGTTTCCAAACGTATTCGCCAGTATTTAAATCAATAGCATTAATAACGCCCCACGGTGGCGCAAGACCGGGAATTCCACTTTTTGCGTAAAATTTATTATAGCCTGAAATTTCGTATGGCAAGGCTCTGAACGAATCAATTGCGGTTAATTTAGACTCGTATTTTCTGCTTTGCTCATTTTTCAAATTCAACACATAAGATGCAATTGCTTCTTTATCTATTTCAGGCAAATACTGAAAAGCAGGCATCATTCTTCTGCCTACATTTATAAAACTAATAAATTGGTCTTTATTAAGCTTCTTATTGATGTTTGCAATAGAGGGATAATTGCCGCTTCCTTTTCTTTCAGGTCCATGACAAGCCATACAATTGGCTTTGTACAATCTTGGCCCGGCTTCTTCAAATGTTTCCTGGTGTTTGGCAGGGTCAATGTCAAACATCTGCAGTATCCACGCCATCTGGTTATCGTTCGTATATAAAATGCCTGTTTCCGGGTCAACAGCGGGTCCGCCATATTCTGCGCCACCATCAAAGCCAGGAAAAATGATGGTTCCTGTTTTTGATTGCGGAGTAAACATTCTGCCGGTATGAACTATTCCCAACAATTTTTTTACTGAATCGTATTCGTTTTTTGGCAAATACGGATTTACATCATCTTGTGTTAGCACCTGCCTTACAAATGGTGCAGGCTTTTGAGGGATGGGTTGTGTTGGCCATAGTTTTTCTCCAATCAAATCTGTTACCGTATCCATTGGTGTTTCTACCACCGGAAATAATGGGTTGCCATTATCACGGTCAAATACATATACAAAGCCAGTCTTTGTGGTTTGCGCCACCGCATCAATCTTTTTACCATCATGGTTAACAGTTAATAACACCGGCGCTGAAGATGGATCATAATCCCAGGTGTCGTGATGCATGTATTGAAAGTGCCATTTTTCTTTGCCGGTCGCTGCATCGAGTGCCAGCATGCAACTGGCAAACAGGTTAGATCCTTTTCTTTTTCCACCATAAAAATCCATTGATGCAGAACCAATAGGGATGTAAGCAATACCACGCGCCTGGTCAACCGTCATGCCACACCAGTTGTTAGCGCCGCCGGTATATTTATAAGCATTCTTGTCTTCCCATGTTTCATAGCCTGCTTCGCCAGGGTGCGGAATGGTGTGAAACTGCCATACAATTTTGCCGGTTTTTGCATTATACGCGCGAATATCGCCAGGCGCAGCATCCATCCCTTCGCTTACCCTTGTTCCCGCAATTAGTAAATCTTTATAAACCGATGGCGGCGAGGTTTCCGTTACAAACAGATCTTTTACACCATCCATTTCTAATCCATCATGCAAATCCACTTTACCCTCCTTGCCAAAACCGGGATTTATCTTACCGGTGTTTGCGTCAATACAAATAAGGTAAGGCCCGGCGGCGTAAAAAATACGTTTGTCATCTTTACCATCACTCCAATAGGTTACACCGCGATTATTATTCAAATTGAAATGCCCGTTTTTATCTTCTGTGATGGTATCGTAGGGCGAATACATCCATTTTTGTTTGCCGGTTGCGGCATCCACCGCAAATACCTTAAGCATCGGCGATGTGAAGTACATAATACCATCAACCACAATGGGGTTGCATTGTATTTGCGAATGCGCTGCCGTATCCATATCGCCTGTATGAAACTCCCAGGCAACTTGTAACTGGCTTACATTATTGGTATCAATCTGTGCTAACGAAGAGTATTTGTTTGCATCTGAATTACCGTTTGCTCTATCCCATCCATTATAATTTGCCTGCTGTTTATCATTATTACACGCCGCAATTGTTGCAAAAAACAAAGTGGCAAAAGCAAACTGTTGAAGTGAAATCATTGTCATGATTGTTATAAATGAAAGTTTTTAACCCCAAAGGTGCCGAAAGAAATTTTCACCTTGCATCTTTGGGGCTTAGTTTATAAATTAATAACCCGGATTTTGTTGTAGTGCCGGATTGGCTGTCATAACGGTAAATGGTATAGGAAATATTTCATAATGTTTATCAGCATCCTGTTGTTTTGCCCACCAGGCATCCTGGAATTTTCCAAAACGAATCAAATCTTCCCGGCGGAACATTTCATAAGCAAATTCACGACCGCGCTCATTCAGTAACTCATCCATCGTTAGAGTAGCAGTCGTATATTTTGCATTATTAAAATCGCTTGCAGAAAAATCTCTTTTTCTAACCTCGTTTACAAGATTAACAGCTTCCTGATTAGCAGCGTTGCCGTTTAAGCGCATTAAGCATTCTGCCTTCATGTACAAAATATCGGCATACCTGAAAACAACCATGTCATTATTCATGTTTACAAAGCCGTTAATACCATAATTACCATAGTTGTATTCAATCTGATATTTTACATTCATCACACCTTCATCGTCTCCGGCACTAAGCAAATCGCCTATGTGCGGGGTAATAACCATTGGATCGCCTTCATAATCATATACAGGCTGCTTGTCGCCATTTTCGTCCGTATAAGTTTGCGGGCCTTCTATCCATTGATTTATACGGGCGTCTTTCTTTGAATACAGGTTGTAAAATGATTCCTGCGTACTGATTTTACGCCAGCCATAGTCTATTGAAAAATCATCGCAGTACTTAGCATTGATTATGCTTTCGTGAATATTTTGCTCAATAAAGTTGAAATACTGCGCATTATCTGCATCAAAAGGAACTACATAAATGTTTTCGTTGCTGTTTTCGTTATGAACAAGAAAGGGATCATTCCAATGTGCATCAAGAGAATATTTGCCAGAATTAATAATATTATCACAAATAGTTATACAGTCCTGGTAATGATCTTCACCCGTAATTGATTTTGCAGTTAGATACAATTTGGCGAGTAAAGCATAAGCTGCAGTTTTTGTAAAATGCCCATACCAGTTTGCATCGCCTTTTTCGCTTAAGTCAGGAATGCTTTCTTTAATTTCTTTTTCAATAAACCGGAATGCTTCTGCGGCTGTACTATTGGTAGGGTTGGCTCCGCCTACATGCTCAACAATTGGAATATTACCAAAGTCACTCCATGCCCAATAGTAATGCAATGCTCTTACCATTCTGGTTTCGGCAATCATTTGCTCTTTACTTACAGGCAAATTCATTTTAGTTACATCTACATTCTGTATGTTGTCAATAAAGTTGTTGCAGTAGCCTATTCCCTGGTAAAGGTTCTGCCATTCCAACAATATCCAGGTATCCTGTGCTGCCCAGGTATGCTGATGAAAACGTATCCATTGCCCTTCCTGGTCTATATAACCAAACAGCACTGGCACGCAGGCTTCATCCGTTACAAATTCGGCTACCTGAAAATGCACCTGATAGATATGTGTTTGCAGAAAGCTGTAGGGTAATACATATGCTGCCACCACCTGGTCGGCTGTCTGGTAAAAGTTGCCGGGCGTGTCTTCGCTATACACCTTTTCATCTAATTTTTTGGAGCAATCAGTGAAGCATAATATCACTGCAATAAGCAATGTGAATAATGATTTATAGTTATTTATCTTCTTCATAATCTATATTTTAAAAACTAAAAATTAATATCTACCCCAAATGTGTAAATACGTGTACTTGGGTAATAACTGTAGTTTGATTCTAACCCAGGCCCATTATCGGTTTCGGAGTTTGGATCGGCTGGAAAATAGTTGAGCTGCAACTCCGGATCGGTACCGGAAAACCCTGTAATTGTTAAGAGGTTTGCCGCAGTAAAATATAGATGAAGACTTTGGAAATAAGTGGATTTTTTTGCCGGAATTATATAGCCGAGAGTTAGATTATCCACCTTTAAATAAGCTCCGTTTTCGATGTAATAACTGGAAAAAGTAGGCACATCATTTAGTTGCGTGTTTAGCACAGAAGTAAACAGGTTATTTCTTGAATAGAAGGTTCTGTTTTCATGAAACATTCTTTTGCCGTTTACAGCCTTAAAACCTGCTGCGCCTTTTAATAACAGGGAAACATCAAAGTTTCCAAAGCTGAAATTATTAGTAAGTCCATAGGTGTATTTAGGAATACTATTACCAAGATACCTGTAATCATCCGGTGTAATTTCATCGCGCGAAACCGGCTTACCGTCTTTGTTCAAAAATTGCCATTGACCATCTGTTATGTTAGAAAATACTGGTCCGTAAAAAACGGCTACCGGCTGCCGGGGTGCTAATCTTTGTATAGCAACACCTTCGGTTATACGTGTAATATCCTGCGCTGCTCCAAAAAACTGATTACTGGATACCGACAAAATTTCATTCTTATTGTACGCAGCCGTAGCTATCACGTTCCAGTTAATCTTTTTGCTGGTTATCAGCTTTGCGTTTAGCAGGAGTTCAATGCCTTTGTTTTCCATGGTACCCGCATTGGCAAAAATGGTGGAGTAAATCTGAGACGGTAATTGTGCGCTGTAATTACCTACGAGATGCTTTATTCTCCTGTCATAAACATCTAAAGAGCCACTCAGCCAGCCATCTTTAAACAAGGAAAAATCAACACCTATATTTGTTTCAGCTTTTGTTTCCCACTCCAGCAAAGGATTAGGATTTGTAATTGGTCCGTAAGGCACAATCCAGGTACCGTTATCCGGCGTACCTAAATAACCGTATTGCCTTGATGAGCCGTCAACAGGAAAAGAACTGATTCTTGCAAGTGATTGATAAGGCGACAAACTTTCCTGGTTGCCGGTTACGCCATAACCAGCACGGAGCTTC
>Ga0181465_100360_pt1 | contig 17357 bp, 23 predicted proteins | sample InSIn3gowninarea_FD_119076 | JGI IMG/M metagenome (GOLD analysis project Ga0181465, IMG submission 119076) | Clean room microbial communities from NASA Spacecraft Assembly Facility at Jet Propulsion Laboratory, Pasadena, California, USA -... ... | reverse complement strand
TGCTCCCTTCAATGTCCTCAAAATTTTCTCTCCACCTTCCTTTTTTGTGATCAAGATCCACCTCATGCACCATTTAGCAGATGAAACATTGAAAATTGGGTCACCTAGATATCGTTCGATGTGGTTTTTTGAGAGGGAAATGGGAAGATACAAAAGGTGGTCACGAAACAAGAGGTACATTGAAGGGAGCATTGCTAATGCATATTTATTACATGAAGATTCTTTGTATGCAATGGAATACATGTCGAATAGAGGTGAAGGAACTCATTAGAGGAACCTTGCGGATTTTCTTTATGATGAGTTTGATGACTCAATGAGTCAACAAGCATTAGTAAAGGAAAGGAATTGACCCTAAATAATGTGCAATATGAAAAGGTATGAAGATGGATTCTTATCAATATGATGGCATTTATGAGTGGAGAAGGTAAACATATAACCCTTTACTAATTCATATCATTTTAATGCAATAGAAAATTTCTTACTGTCAAAATTCATTACTTATAGAAAATTTGTGTTAACTAGGACTACATCGATGTATAAAAAAATGATTTTACCCTTTGGCTAAGAAATGAGGTAAGTCTTTATTATACATGTACTTATTTTTTAATTATAATTTTCTTTATATAAAAGTATTAAAAAATTATTCATTTCCTTCTAGGTCTCAATTCCCGTATGCTAATGGCCCACTCATAGGGTACCGACTAAGATAAGTTCCAATGCAATGGTTATACCTTTTGTACTTCTGCTTATGAAGGGAGTCATAACTTTTAGAATGGTGGTGTATCCAAGAAGGCCTTTAATAAGAAGGTGTTTCTCACAACCTTTTACATAATTATTAGAAAAATGCTCAACTTCAATTATATTGAGTTCACACATACTGTCTTTTATTATGATTGGGTGGATGTGGACGATTAGAATGTTTGCAAAGTGGAACCGACCTCAAAATTGGTGAAGGTGAACCCTAGTAAGCTCATGAGTAAAAAAAAAATACATGATGATTCGTTTATCCTTGCATCTCAAGCAATTCAAGTGTTTTATTGTAAAAACAACAAGTTCAATGGGTGGTCGAATGTTTTGCACTCTCCCATGAGATTGACAAAAGAAATAAATGCGATTGAGATTGAGCATATGATGTATGACTACATTCTCAAGGAAAATGAGGAGCTGTTAGAACTTTTAGACACTGAATTAATATAATGTAATGATTTAGTGGAATGGTTTCCTAAAAAATAAGTATGTTTTTTCATTGTTCTATTGCAACTATGTCAGCATGTTGAATATTGGTTGTTTGAACTTATTATCATTTTTTTACGATTTCAACTTTGGTATTTAGTTATTGTCAATCTATTAACGGAGGAGAAGGCTACCGTGTAAATATATATGTTGCATTTCATGATTTTTTTTCACTTATAGAATTTTGTTTCTTATTGGAAAAAATATGTTGAAGTATTCTATTTTATTTTTTTGAATTACATTTTGCATGTTTGTTCAGCAAAACTATATTGTGAAGTGTCTAACAATATGATTTCTCTCTTTGTCGAGTTCTTGATAATTTTTAATGATTATCTGAGTTGAGAGAGTCCTATTATAGCATATATTATCCCATGATTGTATATTTATTCAATTTTCTATTTGCATTTGCAAGGATTTCCATTTAGGTGTGTTTTCTGATTTCTCATTGTATTGATATGCTTGGATATGCTGGATATGGTTTAGGTTTAAACATTATGTGTCTTATTGTCTTCAATATATTAGTTTGTGTCTGGGAATGTTATATGGCATTATAGTTTTATGTTTGTTGTTGTTATGGCAATTTATTGTTGTTTTGGTGATATAACATTTTGTTTATTCTGATTATTTTTTTGCCGAACAATCTTTTTTATGAGATAAATGTGTCAGGTGGGTGATACTTCAAATCCTTCACTAAGTGGGGCGACACTAGGATCAAACTCCCATTCGAATGTTGCTTCGAGTCCTTCAGTAGTGGGCGATGCATGTTCTACGAAGAAGTTAAGATTTAACAAGCATAGACTTTCAGTAGGGGATAATTTAGTTACACTATCTAGTAGATTGGGAGCCGTTGCTAGGAAGCATGTACTGGTTTCATATACGATATGGACATATATAGACGCACTATATAACAATAAATTTGGACAATGTTCATGGTATACTATTTTTTCTCTTTGGAAAGTATTATAATTATTACTGTTGATGTCAAAATTTAGTATAGATATAATCTTAGCCTTATAATACCAATTCTATAATCACAGATAAGAAGGTACGAGAATAAATTAAGACAATTAAGACAACAAAGTTTTTAACGTGTTTCAGCTGAGGAAAAAGCCTACATCCACGATTATAGTGTTGTTGTCAAGGGTAGTTACGTGAAACTTAGTGAAATCTAGCTCATGCTAACTTCTCCCTCTCTTGAGCTGAGGGAAATAATGTATTTATAATGGTTGGGAAACCAAGGGGTGGAATGAATTTATATATTAAAGCATTTACACCCATATACACTAAATAGGGTTGTTGATCTTCAAAGGCACGTGTGGAATGGCTATTGGTAGCCCCTATGTGAGTGACTTTTCAACTACTTGATGGTATACCTTCCTAGTTGTGGTCGGCCAGCTGGTCAACCAAGTATCTTGGAGGCTGACCACGTATATATGAAGCTTTGATAAGAATATTCATAAGGACAAGTGTCCTTGTCCCATTTGGCCCACACGGATAAATTATTTAACTCACAACAAAAGCTCCCAATGCTCCATGCATGATAATTTAGTAAAAGGATGGAGTATTTACCTTGAAAAGTTACTCGGTGCTCCAAAATGGTATTGGTTGACAGCTAACCTTAAGGACTTGTAATTCTTTTATTGGTGTATCAGTCCAATGGCATTTTTGTGAATAGTTTGAAAATAGCGAGCTGCCAAAGAGTGCGTCGATTTTTTTGCTTTTTTGGGATACGTGCAGCCGTCAGTTTTTCAATCATTAGTTCAGTTAATCATTTACTTTCAGCTTCGAGCTGAATCTGCAGTATTTATAAAAGGATTGTGTTTTCCCCCAATTTCTCTTTACCTCAAACCTTCGAACTCAAACCATTTCTTCCTGCCTTCAAGCTTTATTTTCCGTTCTTGAGATTCTTCTGCTACTTTAAAGAAATCTGTAAGACTCCATACTTTTTGCTCTTTTGCTTTGTAAAAATGGTTTATATTGTTCATAAAGGCTCTTTAGGATAGTTTAGATAAAGAAGAAAAATCCTCAGTTGGTTATCTTTGGAGGTAATGGATGAACCCTTAGATGTCCTGTCTTTAGATAAGGGTCATTTGATTTCCACACTATTTATAGCAAAATACGGAATAACTTTCCTTTGTAACCAACTATTTCTTGAGTTCTGCCAATACTTTGACGTAGTCCCCACTAGGGTATCCCCAAATACCTAATGAATGGTGAAAAGTGTTAATCTTTTGAATGAACTCCATAGAACCCACATAGTGATCACCGAATTAATGTACTGTAATAAATGGGGAACTATAGGGGACAACACATATTACTTGAAGACCAGAAAAGCTAATAGGGATTTAGTAGTCAACCTCCCTGATTCCAATAAAGTTTATTGGGATTATGGAGTTGTGGTCAAGAATTAGAAATATGCCCCCCTTCCTAAGGGGGTTGAATATATTGGTCCGAGATGCCTCCAGGAAGGGCATGGCATAGTTCGATCATCATTTTGACCGGCTTTTATTTATGCTTGCTAACTGTTTGATAATATGCTGACTAAAAAATTTTACTTGATTTTTTCTGCAGAGGGAATAAAAAATAAGTGTCCTCGCGACTCAGGGGTCAACTTTGAAGAATTTAAATTTCTTTGGTCGATTCATCATAGGGTAGGAGAAGAGAACCCTAGGTAGGCTTCCATTCTATTGGGGTACAGAACTTCAATTACTTCTTTTGTTTCCCGACGTATAGAAGACGTACCCAAGCCCCCATTAATCTTGAAGAAGAAGAAGAAGAAGAACATGTTTCTACTTCCTCGGCTGCAATTTGTTGATCCTCTTTGACAGGGAGTGATTTTGCACTTGGAAGAACGTCGTCTTCCTTTGTGTCACTTGACATTACCACTATCCCAAGTTCGCTTACAGAAGATATGGGAAAGAAAAGGATTACTAACTTGATGTCTCAAACATTGTCTCCTCCCCCCAAGAAATCCACTGCTATTGAAGGTGATTCAAAAAGGCCAGTAGTTATCACCATTGAGGAACTAAAAAATCGGAATCTCAATTTAAAAGATTGAAAAGAGGTCTTGTCCCTCAGTTGGAATTGGCACAGAAGACTCGTGCCGACTAGGCAACTGCTGAATCTGCCTCTGTGGCAGTGGACCTTGGTATGGCTAAGGGTTTGATCCATTATGGAGTTTTGCTTGTAGATAGATCGATAACATTTCCCATGTCTAGGGCCAGGCTGCTAGAAATTGCCAATCAAAATCTTTCTCTAGTAACTGATAATCATATACTTTTCTTTAATAACTTATGTTTTCCTTAATAATATCTGATGACTGACTTGTTGCTGTGCTATTTTGCAGTTTTTGGTCGACTATGACCAACTGCTGATAAGGGGTGACAAACTGAGGTTGTCCTCGGCTGATATAGAAGAAGCCTTCCAATGCTTAAAAGAATACCTTGACGCCACTAAGGAGGCTCGTGAGAGGGACCAAAAATAGTGGTAAGAGAAGTTAGATCAAGATGAAGAGATGATGAAGAAAGCCGAGCAGAAGATGGAGACAACTGAGCAAATGACTGCTAACTCGATTGTGGAATCTTCTGTTGAGAAGAAGAAGGTTTTGGAGTTTAAAGCTCAAAATAGGAAGGACAAGGAGGATGACTTTAGCAGAGGATAGGACAAGGTCTTCACTGCTACTGCAATTCAGATTGAGTACATGAAGAAGGTTTCCTTTAAAGATGGTTGGTCAAATGCTTTGAAGGAGGTTAGCATTACTACCGACTCAGACTTGTTCCTGAGGCACCACCCTAGTACTCCTCCCAACATAGAAGAGGAGGTGGATGATGAAGAAGGGATAGGGGAGACCTCACCGGTGCCTGTTGTTGAAACTGAAATCATTCCTCCAGAAGTAGCATAAGAAGACAAATAGAAGATGTAATTCTCTTCAAGCTGATGGATGGATCTTTCCTTATGTATTTCTTTTGATTTTCACTTTTTCTATTTTGGGATGTAAGGAATCAATCATTTGTAACACCTTTTCATGATTATGAATGAAATTTTTGTTTGGCTAACTTGCTAGTGTTATCTCTAACTACACTTTTCATAATTTCACTAGAATTTCGTTGTTATACTTCTATGTTTCAGTTTAACTCCAGGAAGACTGATATAATATCTTTTGAGACTGATTTGCTAAAACGTAGTCTTAGACTTTTTGGAGTTGGGCATGCAAGTTTGACTGATGCCGAACTAGAGGCGTTGCTCGGTGTAGATGCATCAAACAGGGTTAAAGAGGCCTACCTTTATTTGTATGGTCTTTTTGATCGGGTTGTGGCTAATAATGCAGAGTACTATGAAATGATTGAGCAGTCACAGGATGATAACAACCTCTCATTGGCTCTGCTTCACTCTAATTATGAAGCTAAATACAATGCATTGATCGCTAGTTATGGTTTTGATAAAAATCTCCAGGACATTTCCTCGACCTTCAAGAAAAAGGAATTTTTGCTAAACATAGAAGTAAACAGCACTTAAGAGGTGGCCAACCTATTGCAGAAGGAAAATAATGCCTTCAGGAATGAACTGGAAAGTCTGAAGAAGTCTTCTGAAGTTGTCCTGAGTGAGGGAGCATCATTTTTGGAGGTGGAGAATGCCATGCTGATGGAGGAAATGGAGAATTTAAAGAAGGGCAAATTTGGCCAGTCGTCCAAATAAGTAATAGCTTCTCGGCCCACTGTAGATGAAAAAAATATCCGAGAAGAAGTTAGCAGACCAACCAGCCTTAATTAAAACCCAAATTGTTACCATTAAGAAGTTATCCGAGAAGGCTAATAGGCTAACATATCAATTTTATAAGCAATCCATAACAATTCGGATGAATGGGTATGATGAATCCATAGCTAATATTGGCAATGAATTGGATCAATCTAATAAGGAGGGTTATAAATGGGGTTGGCTTAATGCTTTAACAGTTCTAAATGTTCACGAGAAGAACACTTTAAGGTATTGGTATGATCCAGGTGTTCTTGAGTATCCAAATCCCCCCTATAAGCTTGACTCTAGTTGGATACCTACTGATGCTATACCAGTAAGCTTGATCAGAAAATACCTGGGTGATTATGGTCTACAAGATGAAGAGACTAAGATCCAACCTCAGCATTTGATAACTAACCCTAGTTCCAGCAGGAAAGGGAGGCTTAGGGACTTTTGTCCGTCTATTCTTGAGGTTCCCCTTTAAAGAATGGGCAAGGCTGAGGGAAAGCGCCCTATGGAATGACTTCTAAGCATTGTTTCTTTTTGTGATGACTTCTATTTTGATACCGCCCTTGTATTTTCATGCTGAAACTTATTGGAATAAGAGTAAAAAAGATATAATTTTGTGTACTTATTTTGTCTAGGTATTTACTTTTGTTACAAATTAAGCTTTTTGATTAGTTATTTAGTTGTAGGACCGACTAACCCGTTTGACTGTTTTCTATGTTATCAAGTATGAACTCGAGTTATTCGGCCTTAGGTTGTGCAAATGCACATAGGGTTATCCAAACGGATCTTTGTCATTTTTGGAGCTATGTGTTTGCATTAGTTACCATTGACGATAAAATATTATAGGAATCTAGGTTTTTCCTAAATTTAACTTGGTCTAGTAAAACTTCTTGTTTTTGATTTTAGGTCCTACAGGAAATTTTAGGAACTTCTTGTTCGTGACTTTTCAAAGACGAAGTCATACATGAAGTTTTTTTAAGTTTGTTTGTTTGAATGATGACAATTGTTATCTCCTATTCACGAAAAAATAGAATAAAAAGGAAAAGGAAGTGATAGAAATCATAATTCTATTCAAATGATTGAAACGATTACACTAAAGTTCCAATAAGATTACTAATAATATTTTCTTAGGTGATCGGCATTCCACGAATTTTTCAATTCTTATGCTTCTAGAGTTTCAATGCGATAAACCTAGTTGGAAAACTTTCGAGATACGATAAGGACCATGACAGTTTGCTTCCAACTTGTTGCCTTTCTGGATTACTTCTTTAAGGACATAATATCCTTCTTTCATGTTGGTCGTCTTCACTCTCCTATTGTAGAAGTGGGAAATCCATTATTGATAAGTAGTTATGCAAAATGCAACATCCTACCTTGTTTATTCAATCAAAACTAGGTCCAATCTCCTCACAAGATCACTTTTTGGGGATTCAAAGGTTAGCACTCTATGAGTTGGCAAACCTACTTCTACTGGAACCATTGCTTCGGTCCCCAAACTAAGCGTGTAAGGGGTTTCTCCAAGAGCTATTATTGATGTGGTCCTATATGCCCATAATACAATTTGTAACTCATTGATCCAGTTTCCTTTCACATCATCAAGTCACTTTTTCTGCCCATCAAGTAATGTTTTATTTGTGACCTATGTTTGGCCATTACATTGGGGATGTCCTGGGGCAGAATGAAGTTTCTAACTTTTAGACTGAATGCAGTAATCCCCAAACTCCTAACTATCAAACTGAGTACCATGATCAGTGATGAAGGCCTACGGCATTCCATATCTATATATAATGTTCTTCCAAATGAATTGTAAGACTCTTTCATAGGGCATTCCCACTAAAGGTTCTGCTTCTACCCATTTTTTTAAGTATGCAACCACTATGTATTTGAATCTTCTTTTTCTCCACAGTAATGAGCCGGCCAAATTAATTCCCCATATAGAAAAAGTCCATGGAGAACTAATTGGAATTAAGGCATCCCCCGATCTTCTATGGATTGTGGAAATTTTTTGACATTGATCACATTTCTTAGCAAAGGAGATATAGTCTGCTTTTATGGTCGGCCAATAGTATCCTAGCACAGCTATCCTTCTTACCAGTGATAGGCCTGCTAAATGAGCTCCACACGAACCTTCATGCAGTTCCTTGATTAATTCTGGAACCTATGTTGGGTGTACACATCAAAGTAGAGAAATAGTGTGGCCTCTTTTTTATATTACTCCTTGCTCTAATACATAGATGGATGCCTTATATCTCAACTTTATTTCTTCTTTTGGGTCAGCAAGAAGTAAACCTTTGCCAATGTAACTTTTGATAGGATCCATCCATGAAGGTCCTAATTCCAAGGAGATTAAATTAACAATTTACACATCTATGCTTTAATGTGCAAGGAATTCTACGAAAATGGTTCTTTTGAACTTAGTCCTGGTCGCCAAGTCAAGCTGAGAAAGTGCATATTCTTAGGCATTCTCCACCCTTGGTATCTGGACCACATAGACTACTAGTAATTTGTCCATGACTTCAATGGCTTTGGAAAAATACTTGATTATGAGCTCTTATTTGACCCCATATATTTAGAGCACCTGGTTGAAATTCAACTGGGAATCGTTGTGTGCTACAACCTGCTCGGTACCTAAAGATAAGGTTAACTCCAAGCCTGTGATTAGCGCTTCATACTCTGCCTCATTATTGGAGGCCTGGAATTGGAAGTGAAGCTCATATTCCACATCTATATCGTCTTGGGTATTAAAAAATAGCCCTGCTCCACTACCGCTAGTGCATAGAGACCCATATACATATAATAACCAAATTGGGATATCGCCCCCAAAATCTCCTTTATATATTACTCCTTATTTAAGTACCTTCTTACTATGCTCTTTATATTGCTGGGCAATTTCTCGTGCAACTAATTTCTCAGGTTTGTCGGCTACAGATTTCTCTTTCAGATTAATTTGCTTTGGAGCTCAGATTTCTTCAAAGGAATTATTTTTAGCAATCAAACTTGGGTTAACAACTATCTCCTGATATGTAAACTCAGCAATGAAATCTGCTACAGCTTACCCCTTTTATATGGTTCGTAACTCATAAAGGATTTCATACTCTCGAAGCTCTACTGCACAAGCCATCAATCTCCCTGATTTCTCTGGTTTGTGAATTGCTTGCCGCGGAGGTAAATCTGTATAAACCACTATGGCATGTGCTTGGAAATATGGTTTCATTCCCCTGAAATCTTTAATAAGGGCAAGGGCTAATTTTTCCAATCGTGAATATATGATTTTTGCTCCCCTAAAGGCTTTGCTGGTGTAATATACTAGTTTTTGCATCCCATTCTCTAGCGAACTAATTCTGAGCTAATAGTAGATACTGAGACAGCCATATATAAATACAATTTCTCTCCCATAGTGGTAGAGAAAGAAATGGTGGTGATCCCAAGTATTTCTTTAGGTCTTGAAAAGCTTTTTCGTATTCCTCGTTCCATTGAAGAATGGTAAACACTTATTCGTAGCTCGTGAGATAAATCGGTTTAGAGCTGCTATCTTTATAGTCAGTTTCTGTACATCTTTATCGTAGGTGGGAGATTGCATACTAATCAATGCCTTAATCTTATATGGGTTGGCTTAAATTCCATTTTATCTAGGTTGGCTTAAATTCCCTTCTGATTTATGATGAATCCGAGAAATATTCCTTCTTGTACACCAAAAACACAATTGGTATGATTGAGCTCCATCTGATATTTCTCTAGCTGATCAAATGTTCTGCTCGAATCTTTGATATAGTCGGCAACTATCTTACTCTTGGTGAGCATGTAATCTATATAAACTTCCATGTTCTTTTCGATTTGTTCCTCAAAACTTTATTCACCAGCTTTTGGTATGCTGCTCCAGCATTTTTTATCCCACAAGGCATAACGTTGTAGTAGTAAGTACCTCAATTGGTGATAAACAATGTAGTTTCCTTATCTTAAGGCTTCATTTTGATCTAATTATAACCAGAGTAAGCATCCATAAAGCTTAGTAGCTCGTGACTTGTTGTGGCATCTACTAATTGATCAATCCGTGGTAAAGTAAAATGATCTTTTGGGAATTCTTTTTTAAGGTCGATGAAGTCTACACACATACTCCATTTATCGTTCTTGTTTTTCACTATAACTACATTAGGCAACCGGCTTAGGTGTTTGACATTTTCTATGAAATTTTCCTTCTGTAATTTATCCACCTCTTCTTCGATAGCTACATTATTTTTAAGGCTAAATACCATTCGCTTCTGCTTGATCGGCTTGGCATCTTTGATGATATTAAGCTTACAGCATATGAAGTTTGGGTTTATTCTTGACATGTTTTCATGGCTCCAAGAAAACACACTTTTATGCTCTTTAAGGAGTGTGATTAATTCTTATTTGAGGGATCGTGCGAGAGTTGAGCCAATTTGTGTAGTCCTCTATGGTTTTTCATCCTCTAATATTATTGTCTTTGTAACCTCCATAACATTTCCTTTGACCAAGTCAGCTTTTTCTCGAGGTTCTAAAGTGTCAATCTGATAAGTGGAGGTGTTTTTCTTCAACTCATCTTGGTTAGCTGATGTATAGTAGCATTCTCTCGCCTCCACATGGTTTCCCTTCACTATGCCGACACCATAATGAGTGGGGAATTTAAGGCACTGATGAACTGTGGATGATACAACTTCAAACTTCTTTAATCCTACTTTGTCGAGGATCATATTATATGTTGAGTGAATATTCTTATATTGGATGAAGAAGAAGATCTTCGCAATTCTACTCGCTGGCCAGATGTCGATCAAGACTTCCAACTTGACTATTCACAAAGGATGGACCTTTTCTCCAGAGAAACCTATTAAAGGCCTATGATATGGTTCTAATTTTCTATCTCGTAACCCCGGGCTGTGAAAATAATTGTAGAACATGACATTGGCTGAGCTACCATTATCCACAAGAATTCTTGAAATCCTTGCTTCATGTTCCCCAAGGTGACAACCAATGGGTCGTCGTGAGGGTAAAGACTAGCTTATCTTTATTCACCTTTCTGGATCATCCATCTACTTCGTCTGATAAAGTTTATCTACTGAATGTAAGAACAAGCTTTGTCCTCATTTAAATAGGCCTTCCTCTCGGCGACTTTATCTCCAACTTAAGCATCTCCTCCAGCAATAAAATGGCAACCAAAGGATATCATCCGTATATTAAGTTTCTGCTCTTGAGGATTCTTTGTCAAGTCTGAATCATCTTCAGAGTCATTATCTCGACCTCTGTTCCTGTCATCTTGGCCTTTCAAGGTGATTTTGATCTCCTTTTAGAGTCCCAACCTTCTGTTCGATCTGCAAACTTGGTCAGCTTTCCTCGACGGATGAGAGTTTCGATTTCATTTTTTAGGGCAATACAACTATCTGTGGTATGCCCGTGGACTTTGTGGAAATCACATTATTTGGACTTACCTCTCCGGTTGGGTGGTGATTTCAACTTCCCATGCCATTTATGTCCCTATTGCCCCTGATCTCCTCTAAGATGTGATTCAAACCAATGGTAAGTGGGGTATAATCCTCATATTTCTTGGGCTTCTCCGATTTCTAATCTTTCTGATCCTTATTTTTTGAGATTGTTTGGCTATCAAATTTAGTTTCGAGTATTATTTTATCGGTCGTAGCTTCCTCGGTGTTCATGAACTTACTAGATTTTGCCATCAGTTCTGTTATGGTTTTAAGAGGTTCTTTTGTAATCTCATACTACAGCTTCTCAGGAAGCAACCCACTCATCAAGGCAGTGATGGCAACTTTTCCTTCACAGTCTACCACTTCTAATTTATCATTATTGAAGCGAGTAATATACTCCCAAGTAGTTTCTCCTGGTCGTTAGCGAAAGCTCAGTAGATGGGCTACTCTCTTAATTGTCTTAGCCCCGAAGAAATAATTACTGATGATCGACAAGATGTTGAAAGTTGGAAATTTCTCCTTGAGGTAAATTGTTATATCATATCTGGGTTGATCTAACGATGGTACATGAGAAAGCTCAGCAACGCATTTTTATTAGGAACAGAGTAAATATCAACTACAGCCTGGTATTATTCGGCATGAAAGATATGATCAATCTTACCATCATATTTAGGAGCTACCACTGGTGGTTTGAACTTAGAAGGTGTAGGGAAATTCACAATAGTTGGAATGAAGGGATATCCATTCATAAAACTTATTTGCAGAGGATTCTTAGTCTTGGACATCTCCCCCAAGCGATCTTCTAGTCGCTGTATTGACCTTTTCCAAGAGTGATCTTCTGGCTTAGACTTGGTTAAGATCGATTTGGCACTCTTATTGAGAGGTCTTTTCGGCTCACACAGATCCTTGGATGCTTGCTCTAAACCTAGTGATCCTTCCCGGTGTTCGGCATGATTATTGCATGATTGAGATGGTTCTCTGTTATGACCTCCAGTTGATCGGGGACGAAGACAATCAAAGGGTAAGGCTTTGATCAATCTCTCCAAGGCACTCGGTCGTTCAGGAGAGAGAGAGCAATCATCATAATAGTCAGTAGATCTAACAGAGGAGGTTGCACCTGGATGGTAGGATCTATCACGTGAGGACATGGAATAGCTGCTTCTGTCATTTTTAGGAGGAGGCGATAGCATCTCCCTCTGGTGGGATGGAGCGACTGTAGACCTGGTTTACAATGATTGGGCTATTTACCTCACCGTTTCTTTCATTTCCTTTTGCCCTTCTACAAGTTTCATTAGGACTCCTTATAGATCTACTGCATTAGGTAGAGTAGATGGTGTGAAAGTATTACCTCCAGCCACAAGGCCACTTTCTATAATTTCATTCATCCTTTAGATGGACCCAAAGAAGGATTGATGAAAAACGGATAGAGAATGATGACAAACAGTCATTCTCAAAGATGGTGTCAATTTGTTAATGTCTAAATTTGGTATAGATATAAGCTTAAACTTATAATACCAATTTTGTAATCACAAATAAGATGATATGAGAATAAAGTAAGACAAACAAGACAACAAAGTTTTTAACGTTGTTCACTTAAGGAAAAAGCCTACATCCACGGTTATAGTATTGTCGTTGATGGTAGTTACATGAATTTTAGTGAAATCTTTCTCATGCTAACTTCTCCATCTCTTGAGCTGAGGGAAATAATGTATTTATAATGGTTGGGAAATCAAGGGGTGGAATGCCTTTATATATTCAAGCATTTACACCCATATACAATAAATAGGGTTGTTGATCTTCAAAGGCACGTGTGGAATGGCTGTTGGTAGCCTCCATGTGAGTGTCTTTTCAATTAATTGATGGTTCACCTTCCTTGTTGTGGTCGGCCGACTGGCCGACCAATTAATTGATGGCTGGTCGTAGCCTTGTCCCATTGGTCCACATGGATAAATATTTTTAACTCACAACAATTACTAAATTCAATTATGTAATGATAAATTTAGTTTATTTCATATATGTTCTGGAAAGACTTTCCCTAGGTGAAAGAAAATAAAAAAATCATGTTTATGAAAAAATCTAGCGAGCCTTGGAAAAATTTCAAGTCCAAGATAAAGGAAAGTTGAAGGGTGGTGATGTTACAAAGTGGAGGGAGAATGTTCCTGAAAATGTTAAATATGTGGATTGGGAGGTATTTTACGACAATAAGGCTATACCGTCCCAAAAGGATTTATAAAAAAAATAAAAGATAAAAAAAATTGTGTGAAAATGACCACTTATAAAACGGGTCGGAATCATTATGCCCGAGCTGTAGAGAATTAGAAAAATGAGCATGGGCGTGAACCAACCCGTGCTGAATTGTGGTCAAGAGGAGGCATTGGATGTTGGGCCTATTTTTGATGTATTTTGTGAAGGCACGCGTGGACGTGTTCGTTGTGATGGGTCTAAAATTTCTAGAATAACTATGTTGGCATCTGAATTTGCTCGATAAATTCTTCAAGAGGTAAATGCGGACAATAAAAGTTGGAAGGATAATGTGGATTACCTCAAAGAAAAAAAATAGAGGGTGTGAAGTCTACACTCTCGGAATTTGCAAATAGTTTTGAGAGTGGAAAGTTCTCATGTGTTGGAGATAATATTCATACATTACCATCTCCATGCACTGAAACTCCTTCCCGTCCTTTCACTCCCCCATACCCAGTTCCAAGTATTAGCTCGATGGTCGAATGCAAATAATATCTCATAATGGTGAAGTTGTCGGTTATGGTAAGAAAACAATGCCAAGTTATGTATCTTCAGTTAACTTCCATCAGTTTGTAAAGAGATAACTGGAGTTTGTACTTGACATCATAAAAATGCCTGGATATCCAGTTTGAGGAGGAAAACAAGCATCTTATGACATATTGGGAGATGTGGGTGAAAATGGGTTTTGTAAAGGCACGATGACTTTATTTCTCCCATTGATGATACCAATGAATGATGAGGGAAAATAGTCTTCATATAAAAGGATATTGTAGTTTCCACTTTATCTCATGCTTAATATATATTTTAATTCCCTCTTTATTTGATGCTTAAAATATATTTTCGTTCTCAATTTTTAAAATTGCCTTGCTTTTAACAGGCCCCAAATGACCCGTAAGAGGTGCAAACACCTCGTATGGACCAATGTAGATTGTAGGAACTGACCGCGTAGTCATCGAACTCACAGTTATAGCATATGATGATAATTAACAAGTATATTGATTTAGGCTTTAAACTTGCCGTAAAATGAAAAAAAATCCAAAACAGTCCCCAAACGGCCCCGTAAAAGTCACGAACACCTCGCACGGGACAAATGTAACTCGTAGGAACTAATCGCCTAGTCACCAAACTTCAAATTTGAGATTATGGTAATAATTTGTATATATATATATATATGTAATACCTTATATGTTAATGAGTATTTAGTTTCCACGTGTGCGTTTAATTATTAATTTAATTGGGGAAATTAGTTTGGCTTCAGTAAACATTTAATTAGCTAGCTAAGGATTAGTATTTATTATTTTTATTATTTACTAATGTTCGATAAGTAAATATAGATGTGATTTATTATATGTCGTTTATGAGTGAAAAGCGATGGTTAATTATATTATGTCAATAGAGAGTTATATGGGCGGGGCTTGTATATTTTATTAGCGTTGTGTACTGTACACACGTGTCGGGACCGGTTGATAAAATATTGGTATTTTTTTAGTTTGGTGACTTGGATGACCGTTTTGAATGCACCGATGATCCGAAATGGGTCTAAATAGTCCATAATAACTACCCGGGTGTCATAGTTGGGTTTTAGGGGCTTTTTAGAAGTAGCACAACTCGCATGGGGGTGTAGTAGTCTTTTTATACCTAGGGTTTAATCTAAAAACGGGATTAGGGTGTGATTAGAGGGTATTCAAAGATTTGAGAGGTGATGGAAGCCTCACTTTTGGCTTCTGCATAATTGCGATTAAGAGAGAGCTTAAGAGGAGAGAAAAAGGAAAAAAATGGAGAGAAGAACTTGGAGAAGAGACAATCTCCAGATTCAAATCATCCCTACTAACGAGACTTCGTATTCAAATCCTTAAAGGCAAGTACTTACTTGCTTTTGATTGCAAATTTTGTAGCTAATTACATTCATAATTGAATTGGACCAAATCATATATTTAAAGATTGAAACTTTGAAAATTAAAATTAAGCAACTTAAGCTGTGTTTAAACTCTGATCGTATTTGATATTGAGTGGTGATGAATATGTAAGAATTTTGTGATTTAATTATGAAGTAAGAACATGTTGAACATTGATAGGGTGATAGAATTAATAAAATTTCAAATTTGATTAATTATGGGTTTGATTCAATTGTTTAATGATCATGAATCCTAGGGTTTTGATTATGTATTGGGGTATATTTTGGAGTTGTAATGCTTCTAGATTGGTTAGGTATTGGTGTGGGTTATCAATTTGAAGTTTTGGGAGGCTTGGGACCTCTATCTAAGGGTTTTAGAGGAGAAAATCCGAGGTAGAAGACGATTAGCAGTCCAACAAACTGAACCGATTTGCTGGGGGAGCGAATCGGTTTATTTCACCAAATCGGTTTAGTGTGCCAAGAAAACCGATTCAATTTGCTGGCCTATTCAGATTTTGTTTACGTTCTGTTTTGACCCGTTGGAGCTTGGGGAATGAGCGTAGGGGCTTTCTGGGTAGATTGTGACTATTGGAAATATTTCTAAGGTTTGGTATGTGTGTTAAGAACAATGGATATATGGGTTTTGGGGAGACGAAGTGGGAATTCAAGTGAGTGAACACTTATATGTAAAATCAGACAGTCAGTTCGGACTTTGGGATTTGAGAGACTGTTACATGGTGGGATTGCGTACGAGGTCAGTATTAATAATACACACACACACATGTGTGTGTGTGTATGTTTGATTCTTGTTATTATTGAACATGCTTACTCGGTAGTGCTATCATTAGAAGGTGGCATATAGTCGTCAGTCCACCTTGGAGTTGGCTAATACGTGTTGGATTAATTCCATGGATCATAGTACAGTTGCATGGTTACTATCCATGTGTGAGGATAGGCATTGCTTTGAAGACTAGTTGGGTGCCATATGGTATGGTTGTGACTCCTGGACGTATGTTTATGACCGCCCGTTTGTTTGTGTTTACAATTGGGTTCAGTGGTAAGATTCCGACCCGGTGGCCCAATTGTGGTACGTGGTATACCTGGAGCCCGATAGCACACGAGGGATGTATCCACGAGGTCCATGCTCTAGAGATACGGTTATTCATATATAGCGAGTGATATATATATATTTGGTTGTGTGTGTGTATATGATATTGTGTGTATATCTATTTATAGACAGGGTGTAGCTATCTTATTACTTTTTTGAACATTTACTTAAGGCACGTGTGTCACTATGATATTATTTATGAACTTATACCTAGTGAGGATAATATATACTTAGATAATGGTAACTATTAGTGGGGTGGGCTTTGTTAGCAGTTATTGTCTTAGTTAGACTGGATAGATTAATTAGGATAATAAAATAAAAGCGTTAGGTGTGCACTATAGCTGAGAGTGAGGTTAAGTCTCATGTGAGTGCAATCGGTTAGTTAATTATGAAAGTAATACACTGCATGTTTTTTTTTTTAAATCATTTAATTACTTGCAAAATATTTTCAAACTTTTTTGGACTTTGACCTGCTAGCAAATCTGTTTTCTTGTTTTTCAAAACCCTAGGTGTGCAATAGCAGCAGGGATAGATCTTTCATGTCGTTGTGAGCAGTAGTTGTGGATGCTACGAGATCATTTTTGTTGCCTCAGCTTCTCCCTATCTAAATAGTATCCTATTTCATTTAAGTATTTCCTTTTTGCTGTGTTCCTCGTAGTTGGATAGTGTTTTATTTATGTCGGACTTTATTTATTTATCA
>Ga0181465_100359_pt1 | contig 17359 bp, 6 predicted proteins | sample InSIn3gowninarea_FD_119076 | JGI IMG/M metagenome (GOLD analysis project Ga0181465, IMG submission 119076) | Clean room microbial communities from NASA Spacecraft Assembly Facility at Jet Propulsion Laboratory, Pasadena, California, USA -... ... | reverse complement strand
GTCAGAGTAAGCGGATCCCAATCCAGTTCCCTCCGTTCGATACCTAGTAGCAGCCCTATCATTTCCAGTTTCATAGTCCCTCGTAGTGGATCTATATGTAGTGGACCCACCAGCGAAGGCAAGTGTCATAGGGGGAGCCAGCACTATGCTCTATTTTTCACCATACCGTGTCACAAATTAAGGCAAGTCTATAAGGCTTGTGAGCTTGTAGGAAGGCGCTCATACCTATTAAGTAAGGCTTGAACTATCTATTTTGAAGAGTTAGTTAATGGGGAAGAGATTGAGAAATGACATCTTTTGTACTTGCCATGGAAAGGACGTAGGGCTCTAAAGACATAAGGAGGGCGAGGACGTATCAATGCGATATCATATAGTAACACGTAGGACCATATGGATTGAACGGGCACGGCTGTTCTTCCCGTATGGAGCCCCCTGGCAATAATGGTGACTAGCAACTATGGGGTGGCACTGCTGCCCGGCGGCATGTACAATTCGGTCGTGGTGGAGTTTCTTTCTTGCTGGTATGATGGCTAGGTCCGCTGGTAAGGTCTCCCTGGCAATATATCCTAGTCTAGTCCTCCTTCATGTTCGTGGTTCAACCCTTATCAAGAGAGGCGAGTCAAATTGGATGGACAGGTTCAACGTATAGATGCAAGTATCGGCCTGTACAGCAAGGGGGACCCCGAAAGGGTGTTCATGGATAGTTCCGTTGTGAAGGCCTGTTCCTCTTATCCTTCCTCTAAGCTAAGGGGATCACCTCAAATGGACACGTTAAACGTAGAGTAGATATGCGAGTTTGGTCGAGCCTCTATCGACACTTCTTCATCCTGCCCCTTGAATGGAAAAGGTAAACGTATATATGCGAGTATGTGTGTATGAGGACTTACTGTATGTGTAGCTCAATTAGACCTCCTATCTATACACGTTATGGGAATCGGGCTCAACAACTAGGGAATGGGGAGAGTAAATGGGGCTCACCAAGAACCGGACTGTAAGGTCTCCCCTCTCTATAGACGTCCTTTCTGGGCAGCACGGCGGATCGAGAACTGGTCACGTAGAACTCTCCATCCTGTTCACATAACTGGTACCGCACAGACAATCCAACCACCTCTAGGGCACAAGGGGATCTATGGATCACGTCCAACTGGTAATGGGGGATTTTATTCAACGGGTAGGCCCATAAAATATTACCTCCCGTCTATGTCTCACGGGGATGTTTTGACTATTGGGAAGGGTAGGCATGCTGTATCTGCTGGTAGTGCAGTTGGGATTCCTGCTGCCCTGTGTGCAACAACATCGAATTAGAATTTTTTGTCATATTCAGTATCAACCAAACTGGTGCCTGGCCCGAACGTGGGCTTGGCTGGTGGCCTAGGCTTTTCAGGCGCCTTAAGGTCACTTGTGTAGCTCTGGGTGATTCGATTGTTTGACTCATAGGGGAATAATACTCATCTGACTCCTCTTCAAACTCCTTAACATGTCCTATATCAATTGATCGTACTCACTATGTAACTCAACATGTCCTATGCCCCTCGAATTGTATATCAACGTAAGTAATGCATTATAATTCCTACAATGTTCCGAAGCGTTAAGCCAAGCTGATTATCTATCCTAGTTGAGCAAGCAATCCAAGTCAATGAATGAAGGTGTCAGCTCCTTACCGGGCAAATGCCAAACAAAAGCTAACAAACAAACAGCAAATGCATATGCCCCATAGTTTGCCCTGTTGGTTCCGAAGGCAGGCCTTTCAACAAAGAAAGAAATCGGGGACTCGACTCGCTCTGTCTCCTCTCCGTCCGGTTAAGGCGAGAGGGGCTTCAAGCGAACCAGCACATTGTTTTTATTGATCGACTTCAATTTTAGGGTTTAGAAAGAAGGAGCGGCAGCCAATCCTGTAAGTCGAGGAGAAACGATAAGGTCTCAAAGGGCAGCCGGGCCAACAAACCATCACTCAACTCGTAGGCTAAAGCCTTGATGAACTATACTTCCACAAAAGGGTTCAGTCGCAGCTATCTATCTTTATTTCTTTCAAGGGCTGGCTTGCTTAGCTCTCGCTCCTGCTTGCTTCGCTGGAGAGGGATGAAATGGCTCGACTGTTAAGGTCAATTCCGGTTGTGTCATCCCAGGGGAGGCTTTGCTTTTATAAGCTACCCAACAACTGATTAGATAGAGCCAAGTCCCAAACAAAAGAGTACAAATCCCCAAGCAAGGTGCGGAAGTAATTGGATCAGTTGGAAGGGTGGAAGTGAACGAATTGAGTGCTGTGCAGCCAATGCCTCTAAGCCCAATGCATTCTTACTTTCTTTCTGTATTTCTTGATAGCTTTCTTTCTGGACCCGGAGGAATAAGGGCACATTGATAGGAGAGGTGGGGGACTAATGGATGGATGGCTGCTTGTGTAACCGGTAAGCTCTCTTCGGCAAATATCCTGCTTTCGCATCCGATCATTCAAAGTGCTAATCCTTATATAAGTAATAGAAAGGCTCGACTTCAAGCATGGAAGATCAGCAGCCAGGTAACAAACAAACAAAAGGAGTCAGTCGGATTGATGCCTTTGACCGGGTGATCGGAATCTTTCTTTTTGGCTTTTGTCAGGTCAAGCTTGGAAAGCTGGTTAGGCCAGAGCAGAATTAGGGTTTGGAATCATAGTTCAGCTCGAGTTCCCCTGCGTCGACTGTTGCTTTTGATCCATCTGTCTCCCTATCTTTCTTTGATCCGATCGCTCAGCCAAGGCATGGAGTCGAACCAACCGCCTCAAGGCCCCACTTCGAATGCACGGGTGGACGTCAATCGCTTGAGACACATGACAAGTCACGTCGGACATATGTGCAGAACCTCACCAATCCATTTCCCTAGTACGAGCAGTTGGAAAGTTTGACATTTGTTATTTGACATAACTGGGAAATCTAGGATTGGCATTTGCCTAAACAAACCCACCGAATAACATTACAAGTGGCATTTTGTATAGCTGGCAAAGTGAGCTTTTTCTCACTCAAAGGGTTGGCCAACCTCCGAATCTCCCAGATCCCGGCACCGCTATGGCTGCTTCTCCCAATGTTTGTTTGTTTGTCGATACGACCGGTGCATCGGGATTGAATCCCTTTCCTACGGATTACCTTCCCTCGACTGATGGGTTCGATCCTGCTAAAAGCAATAAGAGGTGGGAAGAATCCATGGAGCACAGCTGCACCCGTTCCCCTCCGGTTGGTTCCATGCCTTGGCGCATCAACGTAAGTCCTTCCTGGTAAACTGCTAATGCTTTCTTTCCGGATACGACTTATTTAGTTCTTCCCCGCTCGGATGCACCATATTCCCCTGGGGCTGGGTCTACTTGACTCGTTTGTTACTCGATGAATTGGTACCGGAACTGGGCAGCTACTGCCTGTTGAACACACGCACTGAACTCTTAGAAACGTCATATCAAACTGCATGCACTCAAAGCCCTTGTTCGGGTTAATCCCTCTGTATTAAGACTCCGTTCCAATGCCAATATCGGGGTGAAATGGCTCAATTGTCCCTTCTCCGGTTGCTTGGATCTGGGATTGGCTTTTCTTCCATGCCCCCCCTGCGGGGGTAATTGGTATCATAAGAATGAATGGAGAGGTTCCAGAGGGACTAGTCCTTGACTCGACAGCTCCGGGTGGTCTATCTCCGTACCCCCCTACCCCCTGGCAGGGTTTGGGCAAAGGGCAAGGAGAAGGGCGGAAGGGACACCATGGGTTAAGATCCTTGTCTACGTAATAAGATGTGGGGATGGATGAACTCGTGATTTATACTAAAGATTGCGTGTACCCGAAACGGTCGATAGAAAGAAAGAAATCAAGAAAGATGCGGAGAGGATGGAATAGAGGACGCTATCGAGGGCCTTGAAACCGAAGCATCCAACCCATTATTCAGGCCCACGATTGATTCCGCCAGGGATGGAGAAAGTAGATTCAGTCGATCCCCTTCCGATCCCGAAAAGAAATCAATGGTGAGATGAGACGTCCGTGCCATTAATACGTAGATATACATCTATTCTTCATTGATTGTCGGTGGCGGATCTTTACTCCTCTCGAAAGTGATCGGTGGCTCGGAACCAGCAGCAGAGGTGTCGGTGCAGCCATCCGTACCAATGCATCTTAGCTAGCAGCATGCCGGTTCGAAAGTCGATGAATCAGCGACGAAGCGCAAAGCACTACCCATTTATCCATCTATTCTCACAGAACTAGCTGCCTTAACTATGATTTCTATAGAATTGCTTGTTCAACTCCAATAGAAAGAAGCTGCACTTCATTAACTAGAAAACATGAAAGCTCTTTAATGAATTGAACAGCCCGCGAGGTATTCTCTGTCTCCTTCCTCTGAACTGACCCTTTACCCAACTACTGAATTAACTGACCCGAAATCGCAACTACCTTATTATGGCCCAATACCTAATTCCGTGCCGTATCAGGGTGCCTGGCTCTAGCATTATCCCTTCTATTATATTAGCCTTTATTATATTAGTAGGTTGCGATTCTTAATTATGTACTGCCTGGAAGGCCGGAATGTGCTTATGTCCTATAATATAATAGAATCTAATATGGGCTTCGGCCCTATAATATAATAGGGGGTGTTCATCATTCATGTGCGGATGCTGGCCGCGAATGACAGAATAAAGGAAATAAGAAAAGAAAAGAATGCTGCATTGGTAAGGAATGCTGCTCCCTCGACTACTAGATATAGATTTTTCATTGCAGTTCCTCGCTCGAATTAGATAGATGTTCGCTCGAACCAGTGAAAGTTTGATTCCCTGCCTTCGTAAAACTACGTACGCATCTTCGTTGCCTGGGGTGCTTTGTAGATACAGGTCGAGGGCCTCTCTGGTGCTTTGCCAAATGGGAGAGATATCCTCGTATCGTAGTATTACCTATGATCAAAGAATGAATTGATTGATGGAGGTCCCACTGGACATACTGCCTTCTCTAGGCCATGGGTTTAGGCCAGCGGGGAACATTGATGACTTTAGGCCAGCAACAAGAACCTTCCATTCCATCATTCGCCTTTTCTCTAAAGCGCTTTGATCTAACCAGCTTACACCTTTGATCCCAGGAGGAGCTTTTATCTTCAGCCCATAGCATAGCGCCACCTGAGGAACTGGCGCGGTTATTGCGACCAGCCGGAATGAATTTCTACCAGGGCGCTGCAAAGACCAACAGTCGCGGCGGTAGGAAGAACCGAACAATCATTATCCGCGCCCTTGCCCGCTGGAGTTCGATTCTCTATTGGGCAAAGAGAGTGTTATAATAGTGAATTGAACAGCTACGATGACTTAGTGCGTGGGAAAACCCTGGGTGGTGGGGCCCTTCCTTTCCCAAAACCACCCCGATCGATCGCGCAAGGTGAACCGTACAAGTTCTCCCTGCCCCAGCCTGTTGCCCCGATCTATCCTAGAGAGAGGCAGACCACATCTCGGGAAGAGCGAGAAAACGGCAGCTTACTACCTCGCTGCTCGGTCATTCAAAAAGTTGGGCTGCTTACTAACAAACCACCGGCAACTAGCAAGGTAAAACCTTATCCTCCCTTACGATGTATGTTCAGGCAAGTCATCTTTATTTACTTGATTACGAATGAGCCCGTGGATCGGACTGAACCGACGACCTGAACATCGAATCCCATCGATACCATACGAGGGATTAACACTATCGGAGGGATATATTCTTTCCCAATGACCGCCGCCCGCCCATAGTGACTGCTGCCCACTGAACAGTATCGCTAGATCCGCCGTTCAGATGAGATGGAGATCCACGTTGTCGAGATCTTACTAGCTAGGATCGGGTGGCTTTGGAGTGATCCCCTCCTACCTACAATTATAGGAAGGACACCGGCATGGGTTGGATTCGGCAATCGTCCTAATTGTTATGTATGCTGAGCCAGCTATTCTATGATTAGGAATAAAGAATCACTCACGTCCAGTCGTTATTTCATCTCGATCGAAAGATCGATCTTCAATGCTACCGGCGTGTGGCAACTTCGAATGAATGCAAAAGTGACTTCCAGTTGGTTGAGCCGGGGGTCGATGTCATTAATGCACTCAATTGGGTTGCTGAGTCGATCTACAATTTGTTAGGGGCTGGCACCGGCAATCACCCAACCAGAGAAGCAAGCTCAGTCGCAATGATTTATCCCCCCCTTCAAGTAAGTATTAAGGTGCTCTACTCTGACCTTTAGGCTTTTATCTACGGATCCCTATCTACGGTTTGCCAGGTTCAAATCCCAAAGTAAGTCTTATTGAGTGCTTTATCTCCGTACTCTTGGCCTTGAAACCTTGTATATGGTTTGAAAGTGAAAATATTGATCTAGTGTAATTACATATATGAAGAATTACAAGCAGCCAATTATTTCCTCGGCGAAGGACCCATTTGGCAAGAACTTACTTTACTGTCAGCTGGCGCAGTCTTTGTTTGTATGATTCAGATAGCCAAGATGCTTTATAGGATTGGCAAGAGCGTAACCACAAGTTCTCCTTGTTGCGTTACACCTCAGTCAGATCGGTGCGCTGGATTGGAACCGAGCTAAGGGATCCCCCAATCTTCGATGGCACCAAGGATGTGGAATATTTTCTATAGGAGATGAGTCTGATGATTCTAGAGGAGCAGTTGGTACCTGCACTGGATGTGACCCTGAGGTCCACACCCTCCTGATGGTGGGTCACACATAAAGAGGATCTAGAAAGCTGGGAAGATATTTAGCCTGTGTTGTGCCAGCGGTTCAAGTCCAAGTGTTGGTTGTTATAGTTGGTCCTTATAAGCTGGGAAAATAAAGGAGTTAAGGACCCGGAGGGGCTTGCGCTTCCTAGTGCAAGGAGTTAAGGACGCTTTCTACTATTTAGCAGGGAAACTCTTTTGCAGGGAACATGAGTTAATGGTCATTTTGTAAGAAGGTTCATCCAGCGTCTAGCGTCTATAGGCCAGTCATTCCAGCGTCCAGCGTGGGACAGTCATTCATTGCCCACCTCTCTTTCAATGAGATCATAAGAAAGAAACAAGTAAGCTTTTTTTATGGCTTGGCTATTTACGTTGCTACTAATGGAGGTTAGGTTCGCCCCTTATAGGTTCCACCCTTACTTATAGGTTCTGGGCCAGGTCTTATACCTGCTCTGAGAGGAGGGTCTAGACGGAAGGTAATTGTAACGTGAGCCCTAACGTAGTAAGAGTATGAACTAAGTATTACGATCGCCATAGAACCTGAACTAAGTGATAGCCTTCACCAAAACTGCTGAGATGTCCTCAGATGTATGTTAAGCCTTTAGCAATATAGCCCCCAAAAGAAAGAAAAGCGTAATTACATATATAATAGCAACATTGTCGATCGAGCTATCAAAAGACCATAATGACATATATAATATATATCATTCATGACTGGAAGAAATGCATACGGATGATGAAATCTTACCTGAGATGAAGAGAGATCGGTTCCTCGACCTCGTAACCTCGGCCGAGTCCCTACGGGCCTTTTGTTACCAATTCCGATGAATCTCATTATATATGTAATTACGTCATTCATTATAGCAGTAATGACGCTTTAGCAGATCATGTTGCTATTATATATGTCATTATGCATTCATTCGTTATATACGTAATTACGCCAACCAACCACTATTACTCCCTTCAACTGATGATTTATGCGTGCTGCTATTTGCTCTACTGGTGGATTCACTACGAGATAGGTAAGGGATCGCCCCTTTTTCCACAATTTGACTCAATGAAAGCTTCCTCCATCAAAGAATCTAGCTCCATCAACTACGTAACTCTCATCGTCCCCCATCCTTTACAGGGGGTGAGGAATTAAGCCCCCCACCCAATAAGCAATCAAGGATGCGTAAGCAGGCTCGACTGTTAAGGATGCGCAAGCAGGCTCGACTGTTAAGGATGCGGAAGCAGGCTCGACCAACGCCTTTTAGTTACTTATTTGAGAGGGGAATAAGTCAATTGAACCTTTAGGGTGCGTAAGCACGCTCGACTAGTAAGGATGCGTAAGCAGACTCGACCAAAAGGGAGAGGTCCGACAGGGCTCGACTGATAAGGATGCGAAAGCAGGCTCGACTGTTTTGGTTACTTATTTGAGAGGGGCAATAAGTAAACCCTAACCTTTAGGTGCTCGACCATAAGGGAGAGGAGAGGATGCCCCCGGCAGGGCTCGACCCACGCCCCCCACCCAATAAGTAAACCCTAACCCTTTAGGGGGCTCACTATTCATATGGTGAGGAGAGGTGCTCGACCAAAAGGGAGAGGTCCGACAGGGTGAGGTAACGAACGCTCGACTAAAAGGCCGCCATCGCTCGACTGATAAGGATGCGTAAGCAGGCTCGACTGTTTTGGTTACTTATTTGAGAGGGGCAATAAGTAAACCCTAACCTTTAGGTGCTCGACCAAAAGGGAGAGGAGAGGAGAGGGGCTCACCATTCCGATGGTGAGGACCGGCAGGGTGCGTAAGCACACTCGACTGTCAAGGCCGCCATCGACGGAGTCACTCACTATTCCGATGGTGAGGGGCTCGACCACTATTTACCCACCCACCCCAATCCCCGGGGTCCGGTAGGGGCTCACCATTCCGATGGTGAGGGATTTGGAAGCTCACCTTCCCCAAAGAAGTGAGGTCCGGAGGGACTCGACTGAGGTTACGAGGTCGAGGGACTCGGCCGAGGAGGTCGAGGAGAGGAGACATACATTTCATTTCTTATTTTCTTGTTAAAACGTAGAGATGCGAGTTTAGACCTGCCGTAGCATTGGTTGTTCGTTCTGCTTTCATCTCTGTTGAACTGAACTTATGCTTCCGCAGCATATGGCTGCTATGGCTAGGTCTGCTGGCTAGTCCTCATTGGTCCGTGTCCGTGCCCCTCTAATAATACTAAATAGACTGTAGTCCGTAGTGTAGTTACTAGCAGTAGAGTAAGGTAAGTAGAGTAAGGTCTTTCTTAAACCGACGAGTGAAAGCTTTAGTCCGTTCCAACGAAACATAGTGGCTGCTCCAAACCAGGTATTCAATCGATAAAGCAATATTGTCTGTCGAAAACATAGCTCAATCAATATGCAAGCATGGCTCAATGCCTTAAGGTTTGAACGATGGGGCCTACCTTCTATCTCGGGTATGGATTTCACTTCTATATCCTTCACGTATTCGGTAGAGCTAGAGGGTCGAGGGTATAGGTACCAGTATATATCTGTGGGCCATCAATCTCATCAATCAATCTCTATCTCTCCAGCTCAACCCATAAATTACTACTGATCTCCTATGACCTGCTGGCTACGATCAACTGGGTATCGGAAAGGAAACCTGGCTACTAGTGAATTTCGGCAAGAAGGCGAGTACTCCTGGCTTCGGCAATGTCGGGTGCTGCTTGTGTGAGTCATTATGTGAGGTGAACTCTGTGTCCGTATCGTGTCGAATAGCGAACCACAGTTGAGTAGTCCACTCAATTAGCCCAAATGAGACTGATATAGCTGTAGTTCACACAGGTATTTCTTTGAAGGTTTTCTGGGGTCTATTCCAAGCAAGCAAACTTCGTGTTTGGGCAAAACCTGAGGCAATATGGTATAGACTTCCCATAAGAGAAAGACTATTAGCCTTAGATATTGTATTATTCTCTACGCTATTATGTATAAGCAATGCTGTTGTAAGCTCTATGGGGTATGTATGCTGGAGGGGGATATGTATGGCTACGTGGTGGGAGCTAAGTAGTGAAGGTGAGTTGGCAATGTCGGGTGTGCCCTAGCGGGTGCGGTACATTCTTCCCGGTGCGGTAGTCGTCCCCCGGTAGTTCTATGAGTTTGCTGTTGCCCGTTGGACCGCCCGCCTCAAACTATGTGTGTCATCAATCGAATCAATCACTCTAATAAGAAATGCGCTCTATCGCCTTTTTGGTTGGGCCTACCAATTAGGGTTTGGACATCGTGGGTCCAAAACTGGATTTGTATTATAAACCAAACTGATTTCCTGATGCCCTCCTCTAAACAAGCATCACCCACTATTGTGAATAATTGTATATAAGCTTGGTTATTCCCTCCGTCGAGCCCACCCAGCCCAGGGTAACCACATTCCCAAGGCTCTGTATTGTTAGCAGATCTAGTTCATCGAAGAATACCCTGGCTTCACTAGTCCGCTGGGGGGGTGCAAGTATGAAAAAGCAAGCAATGCACATCCATGCCCCACGAGCTAGTCACCTCACTCTAGCGACACATTTGTCTATTCATTTTATCGTAGGCACATGGGGGCACATCTTTTCTCTTATTTGTTGGATGAATCAAAAAGTGAGCAAGCATAAAGCAATAGAGAGGTAGGCATGACAGTGTCCTTTAGGTGTTCACATGCCTAGATCTTCTATGTATCGTAAGTAAACAAGAGACCTACCTTCGGCAAGGCAGCAAGTTGGCGGCTCAGCAGGGGTTGTGCGTGGAAACCTTACTGTACTGTATCGTGAGGAGTATGTCCTCTTCTGCGGGGTATGGCTCAAAAGGCCTTATCCTCTTCTGTCATGCATGGAAACCTGGGGGCGATGCTAAATTATAGATGTTGGATGTTGCGTATTGAACGGAAAGCGGTAAAGCGGATTGAACAGAAAGCGTGGGGGCGTGTATGCGGGGCTTCTTGATGCGGGTTTTTGGCTCTATAACTACCGGGGGAGTCAATCTATATGTCAAACCAGTCGTGTCTATGTGAACCAGTGTCTCGGCTCTGCGGCTTACTTACTGTGTGCTCCCGGGTATCGAGCGGTAGCGGTACTCCTCCCTCATCGAGTAACCTTAACCACCTTGCTCGGTAAGCAAAGCTAATTGTCCCTAATGTAAGCATAATATCTATCGTAAAGTGGAAAGGGTAGAAGTTGAATGGGTAGTGCTTTAATGCGTATTGAATGGGTGATCCTGGGAATCTGGGGAATGATGGGGACTCTAATTGGTAAAGATGGGTACGTGAGATTGATTAGCTCTTGACGGGAGATTGAAATATTAGCCCTCACTCGATGGGGAGATTTCAAAATGAAACAAGCTAAGCATCAACATCAACACTTGGGTCGAACCTGACCTCCCTTCGACTAGCGGCCATCAGCAATGACCTGTTTCTTCTCCTGTCTCTGCTCAGCTACGTGGTGTGGGGCTATGGCAGGCAGGTAGGTGGTCTCCGTGGTGGGCTATGTCTGTTAGGGTGCTGCTATGTTGGCTATGATCAGCGTCTATGTCGGGTGGGTATGATTGGGGCTTCATTCGTCTAAGACTGTGTGTCCCCTACTGGTACTGATCTTGCCTTCCTGATCAAAAGAAAGGGTGGTAAAGGGTGAGCCTGCCGAACTCTCGACTATAAGAAGAGGGACTCCCCCATTGTCCTAGGGTTCCAGCCATGTATCTATAAGAAGTTCTGGCTTTATGGAATCCGGCCAGGAGTAATACGAGATAAGCTAAAAGTAAACCGTCCTATGGGCTACTCAACAACTATTCCAGCATCCACCCCTCCATCCAACCCATCCATTCATTAATCAATCCATCTGTTGCTGCTTCTAGGAGAAAGGTAATGGGATAACTCCCTCCAATCGTCCTGGGGTGACGGTATCGAGGTAAGGGTCAAGTGGTGGTGAAATGCCATCCAATCCCACCTAATCTCGGGTCTATAGTGATAACTCCTAAGCGATTAATGAATGAAGCAAGTGGTATAGGTAGAACAAGGTAAGCTCTAGCAGGTCGGAAAGACTAGGAGCTTGTGATTAGCAATGATTGGGACAAGGGTGAAGCAAGGTCTCAAGGTAAGCTCAAGTCTGAGGGAGGGTGAGCCCGGCCTCCTGATGCTGATAAGAGCTGAATTAGTGATACCTACTAATTTGGTTCAATACAGATTGGGGCATTATATGATATTAGATTAGCAGAGAGCTCATTATGCGTTAGATTAGTTTCGTTTTGGTTATATTAGTTTAGATTAATTAGGACCGATGCTTCACGCTTTGCCATTATCTTCATACATTTGCTTTGACCAAAGGAAGAGACTCTTAGCTTGAAATTGACACTCCTCGATTCTATCTTGTTAGCTGTTCCATCCATTGTTACTACAAGATGTTCCTACATTGTTATACATTCAGCCAATCAAACACATTAGCGCATTACGATCAACGGGCTGAGGAAGGATGCCCACCTCATTTAGCAGCCTTAGTATCCGTAGCTCTAGGGTGAGCTTGCCGAACTCTCGACAAAGGCCGCCATCATTCATACATCTCCTTTTTATTAGTATACCAGAGAGGTGGCTTTATGCCAACACATCTTTCCTTTGGGTGGGAAATAGACGGGCAGTCCATCACACACCATGACCTTGAGGTTATGCGCTATCTAGTCAGCCGGGGATATGATTTATGAATGCTTCCTTCTGCTACATATGCCCTTTGAACTCCTTCATTATCAGTGGTTTGCTCATACATGCCTTAGGATACGCGTTAGAAGGACAAACACTTTAGACTTCTTTGACTTTGACCTGCCAAACTGCTCTTTGACTTAGTATAACATGCCATTTCACCAAGGTCTTCATATGCCCGTAGATTCGAAAGATTAGGAAGTATCAAACACCTAAGAGGTGGTTGCGCAATGTACGGAAATGACATCAACCCAACCATGAGCTTGAGCTGATGCGCTAGCTCTTCAGCCAGGGTTCTTATTGATGAATGCTTGGTTATTATACATCTGCCCTTAGCTACATATTGGGTTAGAGACAGATTGGTTCTTTATATGAGATGAGATGAGCGGAGATCTCATTAGGCGTTAGATTATATTAATTAGGGTTGCTAGGTGTATAAAGCCCAGCCTCATTCCAAGTATGTCTCAAGCCAGCCTCATTCAAACTATGTTTATTCCCTTCCAGCCTCGCCCCAACCATGAGCTAGCTCTATCTCTATACCTAGCTACCTAATCTACAGCTACTAACATCATCCAGCCCAGCATCCATCCCAGCATCAGTCATCATCCCAGCATCCTAGCATACTAGCATACCAGCATCAGTCATTTCATCATACCAGCATACCAGTAGTAGATAATACAATCTCTAATCCTGGGGATTCGGTTGGATGTACATCCATTTGTACAAAATGATCTATTTGCTCCCTATCCCAAAGCAGGTTCTATCCACTCTCACCTACTCCTTTGACCTTCTCACCCGGTATGAGAAAGTAGAGGGCAAAGAGAAGTCAGTGAAGTTACCATAAAGAATGACATATATAATGAAGCAAGGCCTTACTAGAGGAAGGTACGGCATCTATAAGTAAGTTCTAGGCTAGGTAAGGCACCATGAGTTCTCCTCCGGAGGCCGGGAACAACCCATTAACAAGAAAGGGTTCTTTCTCTTCTCTCTCTTATCAGTCAATAATGACATATATAAAGAATGTATAACGAATTACCAGCGATAGCCTTGAACTGAATTCTCTCTCTTATCGGTCAATAATGACATATATAAAGAATGACCATCAATCAGTTGAGTGAGTGCAGGAACTTGTTCTTGCCACTATTTACCCACCCACCCCAATCCGGAGGTTTCCATAAATTCTGATTCGACAAGACCTCAAGAAAGAAAGACAAGTTTTAATCAATAAAGAAAAGACAAGACAAGAGCAAGAAGATACTACCTCGAATGGTGAATTAGAGAGAGTGAATACCATCATTGTGGGACTTGCATTATCTGCGCATAGGGACGTCTGGGGTCGAACCAGATCTCATTAGCCAGGATTGGTACAGCGGCACGGATTAGAATTACCCCATCCTGCTCCAGTTGGACAGCTCTGTTGGGTTGGTTGGATCGTTTTCACTGCCCTCTCCCTCCTAGTTATGGTGGTAGTTATATATGAGCATGTGGTAGTTGCGGCTTCATAAAATAGAGATAGATCAGATGCTTATTCAACTGGGGCGAGATGGCGTAATTACATATATAATGATATTGATTTCTTTGGGGGGTTTATATATTGCTCAAGGCTGCTCTTCGAGCATCCATAAACCTTAGCCTATGCACTTAGCTCTCCTACATGCCATCCTAGGCTTGACCTAGCCCTCCCCTACACTACAAAGAAGGAAGGCAAGTCTCCTCGCTACCGCATGAATCTAGTCTGATGGCACTCACCAAAGGCCAGCCAGTCAAGGATCCAATAGGATTCATCAGCATTAAGAGAAGCTTATAGAGGGAACTAGCTCTCGTAGTGGAACCAGCTATCGTAGAAGGAAGTTGAACTCACTAGCCTTCTTAGAATCGTAGAGAGGACAAGACAGACTTACTAGCCTTATATCGTTGAGCTCACTCACTGAAGCCATATATCGTTGAATTCACACACTTCAGCCTTAAGAGAAGCTTATAGAGGAGAAGGCCCACATCAAACTGGCCGAGAGAGGAGAAGGACTTACCGCAGAGAAGGACTTACCCCCAGACGAGAGGAGAGAGAGTTCCACATAACACGATACCCGAGAGAGAAGGAACACATCACTGGCCGAGAAAGAAGGAAGCCCACATCACTAGCCGATAGGAGATGTCCCCTATCGAGTCACCATACCCGAGAGAAGAGGGAAGTCAAGTCCTTACCGCTAGACGACGAGAGGGAAGTCTTTACCGCAGAGAAGGACCCCATCCCGAGAGAGAAGTTCCCCATCGTTACCACCAGAAGAGAGAGAGCCAAGTTGCCATACGTGAGAAATGAGGATTATCCCCATGTTCCCACCAGATGAAAGAGAGGCTAGCACAGAGGGCAAGGAAAGGATCCCGCTTGCTTGACGTTAGGAGAGCAAGGAAATGGATGGCTTTTCTCTACTTTCAACCCCGTGTGGGCGGTGGACGGGGGTTCACAGAATGCCCCAGACGATGAGAGGAGAAGGGGAGAAGTCCTTACCGCCAGATGACGAGAGAGTGAGTGAGGTCATATGCCACGAGACGAGATAGTGATTGAGGTGAAAAAGTTGCCAACAGCCCAAGAGAAACCGCTTTAAAACCACTCAGCACTCTGTTACGGATAACCTATGTTCTCTAATTAAACGGCTGTTACCAAATAAAAGCTAGGGAGGTACGCCCATTGGTCGCTATTCCACTTTTTCACATCACAAACGGCTGTTACCAATTAGCTAGGTTCTGCTCGCGGGTATCTGTTCCACCTGTTAGCTATTAAAGCAGCTTTTTCCCATTTCAACATGGGACTACTGCTCTCGGGTAGCTATTCAACATGTTCTAGAGTAAAGCAGCTCAGTCGATCCTTGATTTTAGACTTATGGCCCACGTGGAAACTACTGGTCTCATCACGCTCATAACAACAGATCTCAGTTATCCAATCACCCAGTTACCAAACACAATCTGTTATCCCGGTCTCTCATCTTTTCGATTCACACACGGCTGGTCCCAATACGGAGCTATCTGACAACAACAGCCCAGTAGATACTGCTGCAGGTCACCTCAGCACCCTGTTAGTTCCCAAATGCCCCAAGTTCTATAATAAACACATGTTCCCAAATGAACTCTTTTACTGCCCACGGGTCTCTACCTGTTCTCTAATCAACCAGCTGCTACCCAATAAGCTATTGGACCTACTGCTTACGGGTCTCTAGTCAGCCTGGTCTCACCCAGTGAAATAATTAGCTATGTTCTGCCCACGGGGCTCTACTCAAACTGGTCTCTATTTTCACAGCTGCTAATAAGCTCTGTTCTCTCATCGAGCTGCCCAATTCAACTATGTTACCTACTGCGGTTGCTTCTAGTTTCACCCTGCTTGCCACACGCCCACTAACCACAGACCTCAGCTACCAGCCCCAACAATCTCAGTTCTTACCACGGGGCCGCTCTAGTCACACTGCTCTATCATACACCTGCACTGTTTACACTTGCTTTCTACTTACAGCCAACTTACAATGGAGGATGGTCTCATCAATAGTTCGGTATAACACAACATACAGTCAGTGATGAATTGATCAACCTACATTGCTTAGCCATAAGCTGCTCATTGCTAGAAGCTCATTGCCAGAAGCTCTAGTCATAGAAGCTCTAGTCATAGCAGTAACAGTCATAGCCATAAAGCCATACCCGAGATATATAGACCCCCAACCCCGGGAAGGTACTTTGTGCAGTGAAGGAACGGGGCTAGGTGCGTGCAGTGAATTAATGGCTGTGCGAATCTTTGAACCCGGTTGAATTGATTCTATGTGGTGCTGTAATGCCTTCTGTGAACGGCTTCGTGCATGCAGTTTATGGATAACTTATTGTTAGTTTGTGAACCGATGGATTGATTCTGTTAATTGCCTCTATGTTTGCTGTAATGGCACGTTAGTTACCCATGTTCCCACCGGAAGAGAGATAAGGCAGCCCAACTTACCGCTACGCAACCATGGCCCTCTACCTCGACGGAACAGCCCTCGACCCTCGAACTCTACCCTCTACCCTCTACCCTTGACCTCTATCTCCACCTCACATAGTGCCATAGCCACACATAGCTAGATATCATATACGTCATATAGAGCTTATACTGAATAGCGTAGAAAATACAGTGACTAAAGAGCACGCGCGCTAGGAGAAGAAACGACACGGGATGGATTGGGCACGGAGAACTGATATCACGGAACACAATTTGCTTTGACGCTGGTTGGTGATGCTAGAACGTGAGGCGAAACAATGGCCGGCTAGACATGTGTGTGGATAGATAGAGTTGGCTAGAACGTTAGGCAAGGAAATGGCTAGATTAATCGACTTGCTCAAAACCGGGAAAAGGGCGGGGGTTGACGCAATGAACCTGGTACGGTATGGTACGATATGGTACAGGGACGAATGATCGACACTGTGAATCACACCCGCCTGATGATATATTATCAATACTGATAGCTTCTCGATTGCTTATCGGATATATCAACTGATCTTAGCTCCTAGCAACACACTTTTGACCTGAAGAAACAGCAAGCACACAATGAATGAACTAGGGACGTTCACCGATAGGACACAGGAAATCTCAAGCGCACAGTGAGTCTAGAAAGACCAGTGAGTCTAGAAAAAGAAGTGAGTCTGAAAGAAGACGCAGTTCACAACACGGACGGAACACAGTATCTACCTGGACTTACAACATGATGATCAATAAGAATATTCTGATCTTACTCACACCAAAAAGAAGACCTAGGGAGGGAGATACATGTTACATACGTTGCACTAGATTTGGGTTTGAGATTTGATCAATTGAGAAAGCCGTCAAGCCATCAAAGCAATCCATGTCCTGCCCCACCCGGCGAGTAGTCAATAGCAAGCCAAGCCATCCAGCCAATAAAGCAATCCATCCAGCTCGCATCAATCGATAAGCAGGTAGGCGTTACTGTGTTCTATGGGTTATAACATCCCTCCTAGTTCTGATTAGCGTAAGTAAGCA
>Ga0181465_100358_pt1 | contig 17360 bp, 19 predicted proteins | sample InSIn3gowninarea_FD_119076 | JGI IMG/M metagenome (GOLD analysis project Ga0181465, IMG submission 119076) | Clean room microbial communities from NASA Spacecraft Assembly Facility at Jet Propulsion Laboratory, Pasadena, California, USA -... ... | reverse complement strand
CAAAATGGCAGATAGCAAAAAGATAGCAAGAGCAGTACGTTCGTGTCTCGACTACGACCCATCTCATCAGCTCATCCTTACAGATGTTATTGATTGTCCGATACCGAAGGGCGCAAAGAATCCTCAAAATGCTACAGTCATCAAGGGCGATATCTTCCAGGAGATTGACAAATTAGTGACCAAGGATCTCCAAGCTGTCTACATCTTCCATGGAATCATGTCTGCTGGATCCGAGGCCAACTTCGACCTGGGACAAAAGGTCAACGTCGATGGCACCAGGTTACTTCTAGAGAAGCTCCGACACACTGTTCCTGGAGTCAGAACAATCTACGCCTCAAGTCAAGCAGTCTACGGCAGACCTTTCCCAGACGTCATAACCGAAGATGTCTTCCCAACTCCAGAAGGCTCATATGGAGCAGAGAAGCTCGTCTGTGAGATCTTAATCAACGACTACACCCGCCGAGGCTTCATCGACGGCATGAGCTTGAGATTCCCCACCATCTCTGTGCGACCTGGCAAACCAACTCAAGCAGCCAGCAGTTTCATCTCCGGCATCATTCGAGAGCCAATGGCAGGGAAGGAGTGCGTTGTACCAGTCAAGGACAGATCGTTCCCATCTTGGGTGTGCTCGCCAAGAACTCTCATCAACAACTTGGTGCACGCTCTCACACTTCCAAGTGACGCCCTGCCGAGCCACAAGCGAACAGTCAATGCCCCCGGTCTACTAGCTACCATACAAGACATGCTAGACGCCCTAGAGAAAGTTGGAGGCAAGGACAAGCTACAGTACGTGAAGGAAGAGGATGATGCAGAGCTAGGCAAGATCCTCTATTCATGGGCTTACAAGTTTGACAACACTCTTGCATTGAGCTTGGGTTACAAACCGGATACGAGTTTTGAGCAGGCTGTCAGAGAGTACTCTGAATGGATGCAGGAACAGGAACACTTCAATAAAGCGTAAATCTCATTTCTATGCAAACACGGTACTCCGTACATACAGTGAAGCAGCTTCTCGTATTCACCATCCCCAATTCCTGACTCTGATGCTGCCCAACCGGTGTTCCGTCTTCCACTACATCCCCTATTCGATTGCGTCGGCCGGTCCAAGACCGAGCAAGCCCGTCCGCAAGAATACTCCACCAGATCCCGAACACGATCTCCGCGACCCGGCGAGCACAGCGTCAACATCAACATCCTTCCGCCGGAAGTAATTCATGCGGTACGTATACAGCTGTAGTGTACACGAACCAACAGTAGAGTATTGAATTTACGTGGTGTAAACCGCCATCACCAGCAATACCTGCAATCATAACCCATCGCCTCAGAGGAGACGTAGCCAGTCCTTCCTGCCCACGCCCCGTAGATCACAGAGAACCGATCAAACCAGACAACTACCTACCTTGGGTACGTAGCCATGGGCTCACAGAAGTGTAGCCGAAGCAGCATCCCGAGGTATCGGTACTCAACTGACGGCAATGCCATCCATTGTGCGTCCTCTAACATATTCAAGACGATCACGCAAAATACAGTGTCTCGTGTATTGTCTGCTATCATCCCCGACTACAACTTCTTAACCACTACATAAATCCACGAAGTCACCGGGACTACATACGTACTGTGTTTACTATTCTTCGTCTGGGCTTAAACCCTCAGAGGACAGCGATATGGTAGTTCGGTGATTACGTAAGGTATGTACTGATACCTACCGCGGGGTGAAAGCGTCTCGTATCCGCCTGTCTACCTCGACTATGCACAAGGCTGCAAGGACAGCTTAGCAAGATATCAAGAAGGGCAGATTCAATGGTGTCATACTTGATAGGTATTGTCGTGAGTGTAGGAGAATCTAACAGGGACGGCGGGGTGGTTGGGTACTTACCCATGTGAGGCGAACGTTACGACAAGCATTGTAGCCTGAGGGCAGCGATGGCAAAGATGGATGTGAGAGACCATGGAATTTGAGAGACATGATGAATAGTGTGTTCATGACGGTGGGAATGTTCAACGTCGATTGGTGGGGCTTGAAGGGGATATAGGGGAAGTAAGTCAGGGGCAGGTTGCCGCGTTGGTGTTGCGTAAGATGATGAATCGTCGAGAATGTCACGAGGGGATGTTTTAGAAATCAAAAGACTGAGACGAAATGCAATCAGTTTGGTTACATGGTAACGGGATCAGTGTTATGGGGAGAGGGCGTGCCTGAGAATAGAGTTTATGCATGAGTAAAATATATTGACACAAAGGGGCAATTGAGGAATGGTGGATGCGAGCAGTAACCTCAGTCTGGCAGGTAAGTCTCAATGGAGTAGTCGTTCATTGTGTGATACGTTGCTCTCTTCTGATAATAGCGCTTGTCAATGCTTGCGGCTTATCCACAGCCTGGTTGTTATACTCAGCTGTGAGGCAGGCTTCACTTCACTTCCGCTTTTTTACCTCTTGTTTCTTCAGCATCGTTCGTAGACATCTCCGCTCCGACGGTCGCTTTGTCTGCTTCATCGTCCTTTAAGACAATTGGCTTTGCGTCCTTCTCGTCGTCACTGTCGCCTAAACTAAAGGGATCGTTTTCGGTTGCAGGTGAGGGATTTACCGCCGATAGTGGCTGCCATTTGCTAGATTTGCTAGGAGTTGAGGTGGTTTGGATAGTAGGGGGCTTTGATGACGCAGCGTACATGTCCTGGATCTCCTCTGGTGGGCCTTCCTGAAAAGACACTTTCCTGCCAGCCATTGGAGACGGTTTTCGACGATCCGAATCGGATCTGAACAAGTTTGGATTGGCCATAGGGCGGCTTGAGGTGCGTGGAGGATGCTCGCCATCTTTAAGATCAAGCTTGGAGAAGTCGTCACCGATTACTTGGGGATCAGCATCATACCGACTATACTCGGCACTTCTGCGGCCAAATTCATTGCTCCTTCTGATAGGCTGCTGTTGTAGAGGACGAGCAGGGCGAGCAGGTTGAGTGGCATGATCGTCATCCTCAGCATCAAAATTCTTTGTGAAATTCGTGATCCAGCTATTCACTGTCTTTTGTGTTTCCCAAAATCCCTTTTTAATATTGTCACGGATTTCCGGTAAGTCATCTGCGCGGCGTTAGTGGAAGTTGAATATGGGATTCCGACCATGCATACCATCGATAAAGCTTCTCCAGTGATAGTCGTCGGGGTTTGGATGTTGCCCAGGTCTTCCCACTCTTGATCCTGGCAAGTTCTCGTTGTAGCGGTTTGGCGCAGCCTGTTGTACAGCTGGACCGTTGTAATGTTCGGCAAGCTGTCGTGCATACATCTCATCTGAGTCCACCTGACTTTGGTGAGCCGTGGTAGGTGCTTGTCGTGTTGGTCGAGGGGGCATTGCAGGTGGTGGTGGCTCGCGTTGCACAGAGCCAGGATCAGTCATCTCGAGCAACGCATTGAATGCCGGCTCCAGTTGACCTCCACTTGCTGTCAGAACCGCCTTAACGACTCCTCTATCAATAGTAGGGAATGCTTCGCATAGTGTCTGTTCTGCCTGTTCCCGAGGATTCACTGGCCGAGGAGGTTTGGCGGGAGGAGTTTCATCCTTGGGCGGTGGTAGAGGCTTTGATGTACCCTCACTGGCCGACATCTTAGTTGGAGTCGGAGCTGTGGTATCTTGATCGTCGTCAAAATCGAGGGGTTGCGCCGTAGTGGGAGATTCAGGCAGGCGTTCGGTTGAGCGAATGGGTGAAACTGGGGAATCCTAGGATGGTGAGTGAGATGCATCGTAGTCGAGACACGAACGTACTGCTCTTGCTATCTTTTTGCTATCTGCCATTTTGAGATGGGTCGGGGCTAGGCTTTACAATTTGTATCGAGTTGCTGTTCTTTTCACTACTACAAGCACTGCTGGCGCAGGTTGCATACTGTAGACCATAGCAGCCCTTGGCAACAACGAGGTGTGACGAATGCAGGCGTCAGAATTGTGGCTGTATCCATATCTGTGGCTGTTCGCTCACGTGGCCTCCGCCGAATTGTCAAACTTGCCGGTTTTGGTTCACGTGTCGCACAAGTTTCGTGTCAGAAGGAACGTGTTTCCTGTTGTCAACTGAAATCAAAGCATAGCTGATTGCCAGCTTGTGACTCTGCAGAGGATGATCTTGTGATCATTCGCGACTTGCCTGATGAGGAGCACAAAAGGTTCATTGAAGCAGGCAAGCCATTTCCTAGTATTAAGGACAACCCTTACTTCTTCTCGGCCTTGATATGCCCGTCAAGCACTCTGACTGGTTGACGAATCAAGCAACAAACACTTGTGAATGTCAGCTATGGCGGACTTTGACCTTTCGTTCCTGGCAAAGCCGTCAGTCCTGTTGCCGATTGCTCGTCACAAGCGCAGCCTTCAATATGCTGTCGAGAAATACCCGGTTGTTATTGTCGTCGGACAAACAGGTAGTGGTAAGACTACACAACTTCCACAGTACCTCCAAGAAGCTGGATGGTGTGATGGAGGTAAAATGATCGGTGTCACGCAGGTAGGTAGGTTGCAGATCTCGTTATGGCCAGCCGATATTTGACAGTTCGCTAGCCCCGAAGAGTGGCTGCTACCACGATAGCCAGCCGTGTGGCTTCTGAGATGAGATGTCAGCTAGGCCAAGAAGTTGGCTACTCAATCCGCTTCGAGGATATGACTTCAAACCGCACGAAAATCAAGTTTCTTACAGACGGAATGTTGCTCAAGGAAGCACTTTCCGATCCTCTACTATCGAAATACGCCATGATCATGGTAGATGAAGCACATGAGCGATCACTGAGCTCAGATCTTCTCCTTACCTTGCTAGTGAAAGTCGTGAAGAAGCGGCCGGATCTGAAAATAATCATTAGCAGCGCCACAATCGAGGCTCAAGCTATTGCTGATTTCTTTGAATCTGACCAAAGCGACCAGCCGAGGCAATGTACGATTATCGCCCTAGATGGACGCTTGTACCCGGTCGATATACATTACTTAGATCAGCCAACCGAGAATTATGTCACCACAGCAGTTGAAACAGTACTCAAGCTTCACAAAGAGGAGGATTCTGGTGACATATTGGTGTTCTTGACTGGGCGGGACGAAATATTACGTGGCCTAGAGTTACTCACAAATTATGCACAAACGATCCTCTCAAGTGCTCTGGCTCTGCAGCCTCTACCCCTTTACGCAGGACTGAGCCAGGCCGAACAGATGTACGTGTTTTCCCCAGCGGCGGAGAACACCCGGAAAGTGATCCTTTCAACGAATGTTGCGGAGGCCTCTATCACCATTGAAGGTATCGTGTATGTTGTTGACTGTGGCTACGTGAAGTTGAGGGCTTATAACCCAATGACCAATATCGAGACACTTCGGAGGACACCAGTCTCGAAAGCATCGGCCATCCAGCGCGCAGGAAGGGCAGGTCGAACCCGTGCTGGGAAGTGCTATCGGCTTTATTCTTCGGCCGCTTATCAAAGTTTACCAGCGACCACGTCACCAGAGATTTGCCGGACCAATCTGGCACCGACTATACTGCAACTGAAGGCCCTTGGAATTGACAACCTGGCTTCCACTCGATATCTGACGCCACCGCCAAGTAAACTTATTACGCGTGGCCTCGAAGTGCTGTATAGCCTGGGGGCCATTGATGACTATGCGAAGTTGACAACGTTGGGATCCAGAATGGCTGAACTGGCCCTTCCTCCTATGCTGGGCAAGGCCCTACTGGCATCGACGACTACCGAGTTCAGCTGTTTGCCAGAAATGCTAACGATCTGCGCGGTGACATCACAGCTATCCCAGGATGGCACGAATCTTTTCTTCTCTCATGAGGGCGAGCGAGCTTGGGAGGCATCTCGGCGAAAATTTGCGGCCGAAGAGGGTGATCATCTCACTTACCTGAACGCATACAATGCATTTATTGAGGAGAAACAAAGCCAGGGATGGTGTCAAAACAATCATTTGAGTTTCAAAGCTTTATCTCGAGTGGTTAATATTCGAGCCCAGCTAGAACGAAACATCCAACGTCTCGGCATCGCCACTCATGTGGACTCCAGTGTTCAAAATGCTCCAGCAGAACGAATACTGAGGTGTCTTACGGCGGGATATTTTGCAAATGCAGCAAGGATGACTCCGATCGATGGCACATTTAAGTCTCTTACATCGTCACAAAAGAGTGCCGTCACTATGTACGCACACCCGTCAAGCTTAATGTTCAACCGAAAGGCCGACTATATCATCTTCAATGAAGTATTAGAGACAGGTGACAAAATATATATCAAGGACATCAGCAAGATAGAAAAGAACTGGCTGACTCAGTATGGACGTGAATACTATCATGTAAAGGAAGGTAAGTGAAACATCAGCACTTCGAACCCACGATTATCTCTACACTCCTTGATTGTTGTGCCCGCCATATTCAACAAGACGCCACCCGAACCTCCAAGACAACCCTGTTCTACTACTTCTGCGGAGCAGCGCAAATTTGTGGGTGAGTGCAATTGCGGAGATGATTGTCGTTCTGGATTGTACAGCCATCAGTTTCAGGCAATGACATCGCTGTTATGTTCAGCAGATTGCAAAAAACATCCGAAGTTATGGACGAGTGCTTTTGTCAATTTGCGCCTATATCTTCCTCATTACGCTGTGCTGATAGGCATACGATATAGCCTTATGGGGGGGAGGGCGTCATGCCGCGTTCTGCAAAGTGAAAAGGTGGATCTACGGAGGATAACCAGCAAGGATAATCACGTCAGCTCAAACATTCTAGTGGTCGTCTGGGCAGCGGTACTTTGTGGCGGAGTTTATCCTGCCAATGCGGAAAATATCAATGTGTCAATCAAAGTTAACAATATTCAATTCTTACTTTAGAAAGAAACTAGGGTCTACCATGTTCAACGCTGGGCCACGACATCCCTGTATGACTGACAAATATACAACAATTCACCACCATAGCAACGCCTTTGCGTTGTTGGTGCCTCTATTGAACGCACCCTTACATTTTCGAAAAGGCTTCCTCAGCTGTCAAATATTGGGCCGAAGGCTGGTATGCCACGGCATTCGAGATCATATACTAGTTGCTGGGTCATCTTTGGATTGCTGATGATGGCAACTGCCTCGGCATTGAAATCATGGTATAACTTCATAGCTGTGGGCAACATGTCAACACGGCCACCTTTGTTCGTGTCGAGTATGACTGGTTCAGGATCTAATTGATGAACGAGATCGATCAGACGCTGGCCATAGGTTTTGAGTGGCGTTCTAGTCTGCCAAAGGACTTTCATTGCAGGCCGGTTATCAGCTCCAAGGTAGTTCAAGCACGGGCCAATGCCGCTACCAGTTGTGATAAGGACAATGCGTGAATAAAGCAGCATCACGTGTCCGAAGCCCGTGACCGGCACTCCACGCTTGTAGACATGAGTTGGGGGATTTTGAATGATATCAGACGTCCAGTCACCCGCTTTGGAGATCACCAAAGAGAATTTGGTATCTGGCGTATCGAGCTTGTCAGGAAAAGCGGCAAAACTATGCCAATCACGCAGTGGATGTTTGGATATTGAAATGCCCTGACCAAACTTGATGGAAGTATAGTCAAAGTGCAGCCTTATTGCGTGAGTAGAGAGGACTTCAGGTATGACCTTGACTTTCCGCACCATAGCCCATGGATGTATTATGGCCAAGGTGAGAATGATGATGATCCAAAACGACGGCTGTCGGACGAGGAAGGCACCCATTGAAGGTTGCTGGGATGCAAAAACCAGCAAAAGGGGCCAGAACAAAAGAATGACTGACCACCCAGCGAAACGGTGAGTCAACTCAAATTTATCGTGCATCTTGAAGCGAATTGCTGGGTACGCAGATACGATGATGGCCACTAGCAAAGCTAGAATGACATATGCTAGCACCAGAACGGTAGTTGACTTGGGCGAAGGCTTGTACTGGTAGGTCAACGTTCCGACAAAGGCGATGTACCAAATGCAGGCAGCGACGCCGCATCCACTATGCACACCTCCATAGTGGAAGACCTTGCTGGCAATCCTGCGCAACCTCAGTGGCGCCGTTCTGGGAATGAATTGGACACTCGCAAACATAGCGTTGACAACGAGGTTGTGACGAGCGAGACCGCAGACACCCAGGTTAATGGCTGCCGCATTGACGAGGTCTAGAAGTGGCGCTTGACGAGTCATGACGATAACGAACGCTATGGCGTTGGCGATGAAAACCAGGCTGAATAGCCGTCGATAGGTGGTGAACAGGGCATATCGAAAGGTTGGCCACCAACCAGTCTGTGGCTCGATGGGTTGTTTTTCGAGATCTGAAAGGGTTTCACAACTAGACCCCGACGTACCGCCCATAGACTGGGAAAGTGTGTTGCCATCGGCTAAGGTGCTCGAGTGACTGCCTGCTCTTTCGTGCCCAGTCACGTTGGTCGTGGTTCCATCTTTTTCATTCATCCTGTGCCTACAGGACTGAGGAGAAGGTAAGAGCAGAGGTGGCAAGCAAGATCAACAAGTCGTGGTTGGCGGAGAGTCGGTGTTGAGAATCTGGGTATTGGCTTTTGTGAAAGTACGTGATGGATGACTTTCACTCTTCAGGTGTCTTGCAAGTGAATACACAAGAGGTCAGTATACCTGGGTTTGTTGGAGAGTCTTTATCAGTAGTCCAGGTGAAGACATCGATCGAGGCACTCATGCAGATGCCTGTCCCTTCAATGGTTCCAACCATAACACTTTTAAGAGATGCCCACATACCCACTGATCTCTAGCATGGGTTCGGACTTGTGCTATTTCGAAATCGTCCGATGGAGACTGTTTGCACGGAGACATCTGCGACAAAGGCAGTCCACCTCGACAAGGACAACTGATGGTATGCACTACTGTAGGTTCATGACGCCGCATTGTTGATGGTGTCAGACGACTCAACCTTTGAGGGGCGCTGACACCCTGGTATCAACAGTACGCACAGAGCTTGGTCGCCACGACGTCGACGGCCAAGCATTTAGTGGGAAGTTGCCCCATCTGGAAATCGACAAAGTCTGGAACAGGAAGTTTTATGAAATGTAGCAAGACGAGGCGAGCATCAGAGTTCAAGAACTTTGGGGAACGATATGGCGATGCCGTGCGCAATGCCTTGAGACTTCAGATGGATCCATAGGCACTATTCTGAGATGAACGATCGCCAACAGTTCTTCAGGCCCACTAGCATTTCGTAGGGAATCGTCAATGACTCGAACTGCAGACAGAGATACCCCCACCAGCGCTCCGAAACAGCTCAGCAAGCCGAACAAGCACCGTGAGCAGGAACACATGGATGGGCGCCTAAGCATGGGATGAAGTCCAAGGCACATCTTGTGGCGCGCCTCATCTGACGTCTTTTCCAGACTGTCGGGACAATCTCCAGTCCCTGGTATGACAGAAAAGTGAACGATCGGGCTTCATGTCAAACTGTCGATGAATGCCGTAGCCAATGGACTAAAGTAGTGGAGCTACAAGGGTCGTGTCGATGGTGTCCGCTTTGCCTTGCGAGATAACCGAAAATCTTGTCTCGTCTTCCTTCACATACTGTAAACAGACGTGCCGCTGCAAGACTGCACCCACACATTACCACCTTACTGGCTTCGACGTTGCGCATTCCGTAGTTAGCTTTGCACCCCTCTTGCGTTATCGAAGGCAAGTGTAGACTAGCGCAAGCACAAGTTGAAGCATTAGTTCTTCTTCACAAGCAGAATCAACGCTTGCGAACGGAACGAGCCCCACGCTGCAGCTGCGGGTATGTGCTGTACACTTTGTGCTGGCAGTGGTGGAATCACTGATCCAAAAAAGGGAAAAGCGTAATCTCAATTGACTTGGCCTCGATCTGCTCTCCCAACTCTCCTCGAGCACGGACTAAGGGATGACGCATTGACTGACCCTTTGGGATCTGCGAACGGGCGCTCCGTCAAGCACACGACCGTATTGGGACCCCGAGCGGGAGGCACCAGAGCGCTATCCCTCCCAGAAGAAAGGATTAGAAATTGCGCAAGTCTACTCCGCTGTCTAATTTGTGAACTAGCTTCTTCTCGCCACTTGACAGGACTTCGGATCGAACAGTACCCACTTTCGATTGAAGTGAATAGTGTGAAGAATAAAACCCCATAACGTAAAGACAAAGAGCCCTCCACAGAGTTTGTTGCTGGACCGATTGGGACACTTACAGCTTGAAAGACGCAAGATCTACGTCCAATCAGGGTTAGTGACAACCTTAAGCCGTATTTTGGGACATTCAAAGCAATCTCTGGATGACAGATGGAGCCGGATCTGAGCCTGGGCCCGCTAAGGGCATGCCAAATCTTGGAGGCGCAAGCGTCTCCAGCGGCCCAGCGGCTCAGCCGGCCGAGGCGAGCTATTAGACGCGTCTCCATCGTTCGTTGTCCAAGCCACGTCGGTGCCGCGCTCCACGCTGCTCTTGAGATTTGACCTGCCTGCCTGACAAGAGCTTCTGCTAGTGACTTAGTCGGCATACAATATGCGTGCCGTGAAATACCCATGCTTGCTTTTATCGGAAGATCATAACCTTGTTTGCCTGTCATCAGTAGCACGCCTGGGAGCCTCGTCAGGGAGTATCACCCGAACAGCAGAGGATGCACTCATGCAGTCAGTCACTCAAGTGGAAGCACGTATGCTCCAGCATGGCGTCTCCGTGGCCTACATAGCCCTTATACTTGAAGAGCCTGACGCGCTCCTACCTTTGTTGATTACCACTGCTCACTCTCTTTATCCATTGCCATCATGATTTACTCATCCGCAGAAGGGCCTATCGACAGCCCTACAATCGATATTGTCTCCTACTGCTTCGACAGACAAGTGGACTATGACGAGACTAAACCCATTCTTATCGACACCGATGAGCCTTCGAGAAGCTTGAGTGCGGCATCACTCAGGACCCTTGTCAGAAAGCTCATTGCTGGTTTCAAGGCGATTGGCCTTCAAGACGGCGATTGTGTGTTCTGTCAGCTCCCGAATTCTGTAGGTACACTCCTCAATTCTACTCCGGCAGCTAAACTACCTTCTTGTCGTCGTTCTTGCTCGGGCAGCCCTGCTCATCTTCTGTTTGATAAGTCGTGCTGACATCGCTGCTCTAGTACTTTTATTCTGCCATCTACTTTGCCATTGTGGGAGCTGGTGGCGTGTGGTGTGGTTCCAACCCAGCAAATCAAGCTTTCGAGGTTGACCATTTCGTCGAGTTGGGAAAACCACGATTCATCGTGACCGGCTCCCATGGACTCCCCACTGTCCTCGACGTCTGCGAAAAGAGGCAGATTGCCAAGGACAGCATCCTAGTGGTCGACAGTGATAGCTTCCCGTGCATCACCAAGAATATAGCACCACCTTCGACAAGACCTTTTACCGATCTTTTATGTCACGGTGAACAAGATTGGAGAGTCATAGCCGATGCAGAGCAGCTAAAGAGCACCCCTGCGGCGTACTTCTCAACATCAGGCACTACAGGTCTTCCTAAGCTTGCCATGCTTTCACATCACAACATGGTCGCTCATCACATGATGTTCCATAATGAAGTGCCTTATGAACCATCAAAGCTAATATCTTTGCCTTTCTTCCATCTCTTCGGAAGCAGCTTAGCATTTGTGCAACCCATTAGGTACGGTCAGCAGGCATATATAATGAAGAGGTTCAACCTCGAGAAATACCTGCACACCATCCACAAGTACCAGCTGACCGAAACCTACATGGCTCCACCAATGCTAGTGAGCATCATCCAGTCCCCGCTCAACGTCAAAGACCTTCTAAAGACAGTACGCTACGCAGGTGTTGGAGGTGCACCGATAGATGCACTATCCATCAACAAGATGAGAGCTCTTCTACCAGCTAACGCGACTATGACTTCGATCTGGGGTATGACGGAAGTTGGTGTCGCAACATCCTTCAGATACGGCGAAAATGACGAGACTGGTTCAGTCGGCCGGCTCAATCGAGGCATGGAGGGAAAGCTTATCGACAGTGACGAGAACGTTGTCGAGAAGGATGGTGAACCGGGAGAGCTCTACTGCCGTACTCAAGGCGTTATGCTCGGATATCGCAACATGCCCTTCGCTGATGAGGAGAAGGAGTGGTTCCGGACTGGGGATGTCTGCTGCTTCAGAGAAGGCAAGCTATATGTCGTTGGCAGAGCTAAGGAGCTCATCAAGGTCAAAGGGTATGTCGTTACCGCTATTGTAGGATCAACGGAACTAACTTGTGAACAGGTGGCAAGTTGCCCCAGCCGAACTTGAAGCAGTCCTCCTCCAAAACCCAGACATCATTGATGCTGCTGTGGTCGGTACTATGGCCGAAGACGGTGTCACAGAAGTCCCTCGAGCGTACGTCATCCGCCGCAAGAAGCTCCATGAGGACCAAATGATCACTGCCGACGAAGTCTACAAATTTGCGCGCACGCGGCTCGCCAGCTACAAAGCCCTCGACGGCGGTGTTTGCTTTGTCGAAGAAATCCCTCGCACACCCAGTGGCAAGATACAACGTTCGAAACTATCACGTATGGACGAGTACAGACAGAGTGTCACCTCTGTTCTCCTTGCTTCCACAGTGAGCACCACACCACAAGATGCACACAAGGTCGAGGAGATCACGAACACAGCCATGTTGGACGTAGAGATGGCAGAACCCAAAGTCGACACTGCTCCATGTCCCAGACGAAGTTCAAGATTGTCGTCGAACCGTTCTCAAGGATCTAGCAGTTCCGATGAGGCCCATCCTGCGATGAGGAGCCTGACTATGAGGCGGAAGAAGAAGACGACAACGAGCTCTGTGAGCTCTGACGGAACAAGATCTACCTCGCCGACCAATCCGACCAAGGCTGGGATACGGAAGAAGAGACGGTCGAAGACTGAAAAGTTCAAAAAGCTGGTCAAGGCCGTACAGGCTGTTGCGGCTTAGTTTGATAGTGTACTTTAAAGCTTGTCTACTGACAAAGGTATTGTAATATAGATAGGCGTTATGGCTAGGTCCATCATCAACAGGCTGGTGGTGAACCACGATTTGTGGGCGTTCACAGGGTCCATACTTTCTCGGGATATCACAATTGAACGTGCGGGGATACACGAAATGCAAGATATCCTCAAAGAAACCAATCCTCTCATTGCTACATACCTCTTGATCTTTCACTCCCCGGATACGTGCTCACGTTACATGCAACCACCAACACTACCATTATCATCATGATTCGCAACGCCACCATGCGAATACGAGTACGCGCACACCTCCTCTCCAAGTTCAGCCCATCCATTACCTAACCACCACTGACAAAAGTCCACTATATATCTGCCACACGGACCAGCATTCAACCCTCGCTCTTCCAACATACGTGTATATCTCAATCAGACACCCAGCTTCACCCAATCTTATCGCATCGCAACACGCACCATGTCCTCCTTATCCACCACCCAACCACAACAAAGCACACCCAACAACGCCCAACCACCCTCACGCCCACCACCACCAACCCACGTCCTAGAAACATGTCTATACGTCCGCTCCATGCGCGACGCCGTCTCCTTCTACCGTGACATCCTCGGCCTCTCACCGGCACTTGAAGCACAGCGGATAACTGTTTTTCCAATGGGCACGACGAGTTTGATATTGTTTCAGCTTGGGATGACGGAGAAGGATTCGTGTGAGATATCGACGGAGACGGGGGAGGAGTTGGTTGTTGCGGGACATGGGCCGGATAGGGGGATTATTGATGTTTTGATGGCGGAGGAGGGAGGGGATGTTAAGGAGGGCAATGAGAGTGGTGCGAGGTTGAGGACGCATTATTGTCTTGCTGTGGGCACGAAGGAGGAGGTGCGTGCTTGGGAGGGGTATTTGAGGGGGAAGGATGTGAAGGTTAGGGGGGTTATGGAGTGGAAGAGGGGTGGGAGGAGTGTGTATTTTGAGGATGTTGATGGACATGTTGGTGAGATCGGGAGCCGGGGGATATGGGAGCATTACTGATTACGGTGGTACTGTTGAGTGAAGATTTTTGTTTGTACAGTAGCGTTGGCTGGATTAGTCCATTCACGGCTCGTTATGATGCTTTTTTGTCAATGTGGTTTATACTATGGTATGGGATTTAACCAATATCACAGATCCGGACAAGGCAGTACAACCCATCATTGCTGTGTTGCGTGACCTCACAATAGCCGCTGTAGTACTCTAAAGGACACTCCCTGCTTCCATGCCTGTCTATCCGTCTGGATAGGTATGTATATGTGGCGGGCACTATTCAACTAGTGAAAGCATGCTTCTGGGCGCAACAAAAGTACCCTTTAAGGTTGACAAAGCAAACCAAATCAAAGTCATGTTTTGGCATTCACAAGTTTTCCTGTTTGTTGGGTAGCTTTTGCACTGGCTGACAACGTTTTAGTTATCCTCCAAAAGGTATTTGCTGTGGACACCATTGGTTGAACAGAGACCTGATAAGCAAAGAGCTACCTGATCTCACAGTGACAGCAGCAATCAGCAGTCGATGTGAAGCATGTTGTGAATGTACACTCATCCCTCTTGCTGCTCTCTTTCTTGCTGTCGTTGGACCCTGAATCATTATAGAGCCAATTCGATGTGAGTGGTACCCAACATCGGGACGACTTATCTTACTTCTGACCCTTGATTGGATGCAAACAAGCTTCAGCCATTCTTCGGCCTAATGCGCCGAGCACGCTCAAGCTTGAGTCGGTCCTTTTCTAGTGCTGTTTGGGATTCCCATTTGTCTCAAATCGACCTCTCAGTGAGGTGTCTATGCCTCAACATGGTGGAAATTTGGTATAGGCCAATGTTGGAGCCCCGCTTAATGGATCTGCGTCAGAGGATCGACGTCACTAGGCGGGGTCGATCGCTCCTGCGTTTGTGCTTGCACGTGTCGCCCGTTTGTGATGATTTGTTTTCAAACGCAGGACACAGGATATAATTCTTCCACCGCCTAGACTTTGTAAGTCCTACAAATTACTTCCTCGCTCTACAATTTCTCTGCTCTGACCATACAATCCTTGTCAGCATTCACCAGAATAGATATGTAAGTGGGAGCAAGCCCCTTCGATTTGTATATGACATTTTGTACTAACCTATATCAAAAGAAACCCCCACTACAAAACATCTAGATTTTCAACTTCCGCAGGCAAAATGGTTGGAACCGCAGTTCACTTTGGTGGTGGTAACATCGGCCGAGGTTTCATTGCTGAGCTCTTGCACGAGACTGGCTATGAAGTCGTCTTCGTTGACGTCGTTGACAAGCTCATTGACGATATCAATGCCACTAAATCATACACCATCACCGAAGTTGGAAATGAGGGCAGAAAAACCAAGACCATCACCAACTACAAAGCCCTCAATTCCAAAACTCACATGGATGACGTTGTAGATACTATCTCCAAGGCAGACATCGTTACTTGTGCTGTTGGTCCCAATGTCCTAAAATTCATCGCCAAGCCCATTGCCGATGGCATCAGCAAGCGAACTGCCAAGAAGCCTCTTGCAGTCATCGCTTGTGAGAACATGATAAACGGTACCGACAAGCTCAAGGAGTTCATTGTCGATGAGAAGAACATGTCCTCAGACGTCAAAGCTAAGCTACCAGAGCTCGCTGAGTTTGGTAACTCTGCTATTGATAGAATTGTCCCAACACAGCCAAAGGACGCCGGACTGGACGTTGTAATCGAAACCTTCTACGAGTGGTGTGTTCAGAACACAGGTTTCAAGAGTGGAGTCCCCAACGTCAAGGGAATTCACTGGGTTGATGACCTCGAGCCATACATTGAGCGAAAACTCTTCACTGTCAACACCTCTCACGCTACGGCCGCTTACTTCGGATACTACAAGGGCATCGGCACCATTCACGAGGCAATGGCTGACCCGGAGATCAAGAATGAAGTCCACGAGGCTCTTGTGGAGACTGCTCACCTTGTTACCGGCAAGCACGGCATCGACAAGGATGAGCAACAGAAGTATGTTGACACAATCATCGAACGAATCTCAAACCCTAGTCTTGAGGATGTTCCCGTGCGAGTTGGTCGAGCTCCCATCCGAAAACTCGGTCGACAAGAACGATTCATCGGTCCTGCCGCTCAGCTCGAGGAGCAGGGTTATGATGTCACCGCTCTCCTTAAAGGTGCTAAGATGGCACTGCGCTTCCAGAATGTCGAAGGTGACGAGGAGTCCGAGAAGTTGGCCAAGATCCTCTCAGAGAAGTCCGCCGAAGAGGCCACGAAGGAACTATGTGGTCTTAAGGAGGACCACCCTCTGTTCTCCAAGGTCGTCAAGATTGTAAAGGAGGTCCAAGATGAGAAGAAATGAATCGCGGGCGACAGCACTCACGGTCGCAGTCCCAAATCTTTGTCGAAGATTTGATTGATCGATACAAAGTGCAGACACAAATCCCACTGCTCACCGACGCTCGTGCTGCGGTAGAGCCTCTTCTCTTGAAGGATGTTAACTATGATCATAATACAGATATGACAAACTGATCAGCTGTGATGAGCTATGAACTATGAGCTATGAGATGATGATGGAGTCTCATAATGTTTGACCAAGTCTACTTTGTGACATAAGACTCCACGACGTAATAAATGATAACAGACAATGTTGTGGCCTGCGAGCAGCCTACACAAAAGCATGATAGACTGTGGTTTTAATCTTAGACAATTCCATGTATTGAAACCTTCACCATTCCATACCATCGCCTGTACATTTTCTCCATCCGACTATTGTGATTGTTGCATGCATGAATCCGTGACTGTGTAGGCAATGTCGTGTGTAGCTTGTTGCTATACCTTTCACACTTTTGCTTACCAACCCTCTCACTGTTGCTTTTGATGTCAGCATTACAGTACTACAATACAACAGTACCAAAGAAATCACGATATACACAGCCATGAACGTAGACTACGTATGAGAAGAACAATATTTGCGCTCTTGACCTGCCGCTTTGAAGTTGTGGGTTGTAGTCGTATCTTTATGAAACGCCATGACTAGTATCAATCAATAGAATTCCTTGCTGAGAAGGTAACGAAATCTAGAGTTAAGTCAAGTTAAGCAGGCTAGGGTGATGAGGGCGTAGGCTAGCGTTTGAAATTATATAGGGATAGACTAGGTAGAGACAGTGGGTATGGAAGTAAGTCTGGAGGTATGGAAGTTGTAACACAATGTAACATAGCACAACATGATATGACACGATTGACATGAAGGTACAGTAGGTACAGTAGGTACGTAGGACGTGTGAGATCGGGCAATTACTACTCGTCTGAGCTTGAAGTCGAAGGATGGGATCATAGTATGAGAGTATTTGGGCTGGGTTATCGAGGAGCGTACAGCATTGCCTGTTATCATTTATTACGTCGTGGAGTCTTATGTCACAAAGTAGACTTGGTCAAACATTATGA
>Ga0181465_100357_pt1 | contig 17368 bp, 10 predicted proteins | sample InSIn3gowninarea_FD_119076 | JGI IMG/M metagenome (GOLD analysis project Ga0181465, IMG submission 119076) | Clean room microbial communities from NASA Spacecraft Assembly Facility at Jet Propulsion Laboratory, Pasadena, California, USA -... ... | reverse complement strand
GAAGGCTAGGGGCATGTTTAGTCCCTATAATACTAGCTATACCCATTATTTATATTGTTGTGCCCTTATTACCCCCATGTTGTTATTTTTGTGCCCCATAGAATCCCCCTATTGTTATTTTTGTGGCCTTATATCATTATTGTTAGGTCGGCTGGGTTATATTATGACCCCTTAGAATCCTATATATAGAAAGGAGGTTTTTTCATTTGAATCATCCAAGAATTGTTCATTTATGTAATGTAAAGGAGGTTTCCCCCTCCAAGAGGTTGCATTCTAAGGCGTTGATCTATATTTTCTATATTTTCTTGAGTTGGTTTCATAACACTTTCCCTTTCCAACCAATGAAAAATTTTCTTCATCATTGCTCTTAGATGAGGTCCCATCTCTATTATTCTACCTTATTTCCTCCTATACCAAATCGTACCATAAGTGTTCCCAATTCAGTAGTTTCTCCCTCCTGTTCACTTAATCTTGATAGCTATGACAACTCTTTGGAAGGCCCAAAAGGGATATTCTTACTAAGCCATCCTTTGAAAGAGTAACGCCAATTCCTGCAAGCTCATCATGAACTTGTGTGAACCTCCTCAAATATTGCAGGAGAAAGTCATTCTTCTACATTTTCATATTTCAAATTTTATCCTTGAACACCAACTTTTTGTGGTCACTACTATTCTAGAATAGATTTTTTAGTAGCTATCACATTGCATAAAAATTTTATTTCCCATGGATATGGTTGATTATGTGGTGTCTTACTCCCTCCAATATTATTAGCCATGCCTTGGCTACAACTTTATTCTAGTGAGAAGGGTTTTGGGCATCAGATTCTGTTGGTTTTGTAACTTCTCTCTTGATGTATTCCAAAAATCCATTGTCATCGAATACCTCCTCCATGCAATCCTTCCAATCAGTGAAATTAGAGTTTCCTTCCAATGCATACTCTAGCCTCAGCCCATTGAACGTCATATTTTCAGTTCTTAAGAGATCTTGCTACACTAAACTACAAACTCGAACCTCTTGAGAAACAAATGCAAATTTCCTGCTCTAATGGGAATCCTTCCATGATACGATGTAGAAATTATGGTGTATATTTTCAACTACTCATGAACTATTTTCAAAATCACACGACACAAACCTACTCTACCACTCTATAAAAGTTAATTCAGAATTTATAACAAAATATTCATACATGCAATAAGAAGAAAAACACATGCACATAATATTTTTCTTAGGAAAAGAAATATTATAATAACTCCAATGCCTTCTTGCATCAACATTATGAATACATATGTATTACAATTTATTTAGTCAACTGTGAACAACCTGTAAGTGAAAAACATATCTCTCTACACACTAAGAAGCTCAAACCCAAACTTTGTCAATTTATGCCTATGCTTGAGCCCCTATTTCCTTATGAAATACCTTGAGAAATTAGGCCCCTATTATTTAGGTTTTATTCCAAAATGGTTTGCATAATTTCTAAGGCTGGTCATGTGACCGCATGCAACACTTGTACACTCAAGAATAGTCTAGAACTAATGTTACATAGCCTTCGTATCTCTGCAATAGCTAGGGAACTCTAATTCTTTGCATGCACTATCTAGTTTGGGTTGATTGATCAATCAACTAGATGACCATTGCATTTGATTGAACCACTACAAAACTAGCCTTCCATTAGTTCCTCCAACAGTTAGAACTAGTTTATATAAAAATAACTTGAGATAATTGAGTTTGATTTTTGCAAATTAGTAATCACACATGCTTAACTGAACTCTAACTCTTCCAAGTCGATTTTATTGAGTAAAATGGGTGACAAAAACCATGGCATACAAGGTAATTGCATCCAAGTTGTCTGTTGATGTACGAGTTCAAATTTTCTCAATTTAATCAAGGTAAAATCAAATTGAGAATTTCTTGTTGCAGTTTTCAAAAATCCTTGAGGTGAATCTAATCGATGTTTCCAATCTAGCACAACAATGTGCTAATTATAAAAATGAATGGATATAAGTAGCATTCAAAATAAATAAAATAGTAAAAAAGCACATATTAAAACACAATTAATGGAGACCCCGAAAAGTACTCCAACTATGTTACTACCTATTAACGTTCATCGAAAGTGCCTCCATCACTCCTCCCACGATGCACACCTCTGTTTTCGACCTCCATCACACTAAATCCGATTAGTTGTTTTCAACCTCCATCGCTCTACTTCTCGAAGAACCCATCAATAGCATAAAGATGAACCCCTAGTCTTTACCTTGTTTACTAGTGCGTCATATTGAAAATTTTAAGAGAAAAGATTTATTTTGTCTTAAAAAATTGTCTTAAAGTTCCCCTCCCTATAGTAGTGCCGAATGCAACAAAATACAAATTGTCTCTAATCGTATCAACAGACATTGAAGGGACAAAAGAGTGATTAATTTTTGGGAAATCTTGTGAGGGAAAGTTTTCACATTTTTCAGAGTTGGCTACCCCCACAAAATAAAGATCCCAATAAGTCATTGTATTTATATAAGATAACATCAATTGAAAGTGAAATAGTGGCATTGGTATATATGCGATATAGTGGTAGCCGATAAGCTGGCACACTTAGGATGCATTGTGAGAGGAAATTTTGTAGTTGTTAGATAATATTTTCTTAAATTGGTATGCTTATATCTTAATTGTTAATTGTCTTAAGCAGGTTTCATCATAACTAGACATTGTCTAAAATATAAAGTTGTGCTAAAATATTTTTTTCTCAATCTACTTTTGCCTTAAATATAATTTTTTCTCTTAAAATAAAGTTTCGTCTTAAAATACTTTTTTCTCAAACTGTTTTTGTCTTAAATTTATTTTCTCTTAAATATAAAGCTTTGTCTTAAAATACTTTTTGTCTTAGGTTTTTTTTGTCTTAAATTTATTTCTTTTTTCTTAAAATATATTTGTCTTAAGTTTATTTTGTCTTAAATATAAAGTTTTGTCTTAAAATATTTTTGTCTCAAACTATTTTGTCTTGAATTTTAAGGTAAAATAATTAATTAAAAGTTATTTTTTAAGACAAAAGATTTCTTTTGTCCTAAGAGTTCCCTTGGTGTAGTATTGATTGGAAGATTTGTGTCAAATAGTGGAGCCATGAGAATAGTGGATTCAGAAACCAACTACTTGTCAAAAAGGAAATGATGCATTGATACAACGAGGATGGTGTAAAGTTTAATGGGGAGAGTATGTAACAACCCCTATGTTGTGTGTTAAATTATTGTAAACATAAGATGAGGAAAGCTAGGTGTGATGCCCCTTATTTGCAGGCTACACTATTTTAAACCTATGTTGAGGAAAGCCAGGTATCATATGTCACATGAAAAGAAAATATGTTATTAAAAAATTAATAAAATAAATCACTTGGAGGATGGAACACAAAGAGAAGAGATTCTTTCCAAATCTCATTGAGGAATGGGATAGAGATAAATCTTTCATGATAAAGCTTCTAGATGTGATTATAGATAATCTTGGATGGTTTGGAGATAAATATCCATCGAACATAAAATATTTGGGGGAGATAAATGCAAGCGTTTATGAGGAGAAGCCTCATGGGAGACAAAGATGATATTTTCTAAAGAAGACCCAGGAAAATGAAAAAAACCCATAAAAGAAGGATGCCACTAATGAAAACTAAATCATGAAAGAGGGTATTAAATACCCAGTGCATTGATAAGAGGAGGACATTTGATGATTGGCAAGAACCTTTTCTCAGGGAAAATCAAAGGTGATTCATAGTTGGGTGGTTCTGATTTGCTTTGTAAGTGATGTTTTAGTTGGTTTCACATGCATGGAATGTACTATATGTTATTCCTTACCTTGTATATACTCCAATTATTCTTACATATATGTTTAGCTATAAGTGAGATATATGTTGATGATGTTATCTGTATTCATGTAATTGATTTCATTCTTATGCATGTGGCTGAGTGAAATATCGAGTGAATCTAATGGTGGTCTTCATTATGTTAGTGAAGGAACATAGTAGATATTTAAGGTTATATAAAATATCTAGTTTAACATGGCATATATTGGGAGATACATGGAGATCATTATGGTATAATGTATTAATGGAATAGCTTGTGATGGTCAATTTGTCTATTGCATAGATATTCAATGAGGCTAGATTTGCATTCTCTCTATTTCTTAAAAGTTATCTTATCATGGAAACGATGGAATTTTATTATGCATGTGATTAACTAAGTTAATGGATTTTATAAAGTTTATGCATGCATATGGTAATTGGGATTTATTAGTATTGAGGAAGTTATTAGCATGAAATATGATTACATGCAAAACCATTTAGAAGTAATTTATATATATATATATATATATCCAATGGTCGAGGATATCAATACCAAGCATGTCACAAGAGGCTTCATGTCTTCACATTATATCTCCTCCTTTCATCAAAGTTGTGGTCATGTTTATAAAATTGATCAAAGAAGGTAAGATAATGTGTCTTTGAATGTGATGTAGAATTCCAACTAGGAGAAAGAAACATGGAATGTTAACTATATCTAAAGAAATTTCTAAAATATTATGGGATTATGGGCTATATTTCTAGGTAGGTCATGGAGGGACACTACAAGAAATGTGCTAAAAAAACCGTAATTTTGTCTATTATTTAAGATCTTTGTGTGTATGGAAATTTACTCTGACTTTACAATAGATATTGTTACCATGTAAATAATCTTTGTTGCATTAGACCCACTTACTAATACCACATGCGAAAAGAAAATAATTCATGTTTATAAGGCACATATTCATATGATAATTATTTAAATTAATCAATTTAATTAAAGGGGAAAAAAGTGTATAACTACTATGAAGATAAATCTCAGATTTTTATTTGTGTATACTACTCTAAATATTCTAGAATATTCCCTGGAAGCTCCTTGCATTCACATAATAATTATCAAATAATTAAATTAAAATCCTACTAGCCCTATTGTGAAATAAACGTGTGTGAGAAAACAATGTAATTTGAGAAGTTATGGGGACTTGATATCTGGTCATTCCAAAAGGCACACGTTTTTTAGAAAACAATGTAATTTGAGAAGTTATAGAGTCTTGATATTTCCCCAATTATTGTAATGGGAAATTTTTAAGTATTAAGAATGAAAGTAATCTTTAACTGTGACGTTTTAGAAAGTTTTCCAGTTTCTTTTCTAATCTATTTTCTCTAAAATCTAGCAAGGATTCATTGAAATTACATGTTTTATGAGTGGAATATTCACAATCTAACTACCTCAGGGGATTTTGAGGGTGTTGAATCCATATATTCACTCAAAAAACCAATTTAAACAACAAAAATAAACATTTAGCCACAATTTCTTTAAGAGGATTTTGGCATGAAATCTATTGAAAGCTCCCAAAAGTCACACCTAAATACTACTCTGAAAATATTCTCCATGGAAAAGTGAGGTAAATAGCCATATTTAAGAATATTGTTCCATTTTATAATATGTATATATGTTTAAATTATTAATTATTTTAATAATAGTGATAAATTTATAATTAGGTTGTGGGAGGGAGGAGCGAGAGGGGTGATCTATGGCCCCAATGGAAAAATGGAGAGAAAGTTTTCTTTGGGGCTAAGAACATCATCAAATAACAATGAATAGGTCTTATCCCTTTGGCAAGGACATAATGTATAACTCTTTGGAGGAATTTGGTAGTTATGTGTAGTGGGAGATTCGATGATGATAGTTCAATGTTCCATAAATTGTTTCAAACCCCAAAAGGGAGTTTGTGGTGGAAATACTACAAAATATGGATGCTCTAAAAGAGGTTTGATGACATTGATTTTTACTATGCTAAACAGAGAATAATAAAGAATTGGATGAGAAAGCTAACATAAGAGTGAAGCTTTGGTGAGGAGTCATTATAAATGACTAAGGCCAAAATTATATATCTTATATTCCATGACTATGTAGGGTGTAAGGATGGGACTCTAATCCACAAGGAAACAAAGAGAATCAAGGATGAAAATCTATTACTGGTTTCCCCAAAGCCCAAGAACATGTAAATCCTCAAAGAGTGAAATAATCATGTGCATGACAAAAATGATAGTCTCCATTTGGAAGTTAGGTTATAAAACTCTAAGGCCTGAGGACATGTGGATTCCACTTTGGACAACATTAAATCCTCATCTAACACTGAGAATATAAGGTACCATATTAAATTTGAAGAAGTTAATTATGAAATTAATCTTGTAGAGAATTCCATTGGAAGCGACAATAGTTCAAGAAAAAATGGTACAGAGATGGAATGTCAACATTCAATGTGTAGGGCTCTATTGATAGGAAAAATAATTCCTTGTGTAACTAGTGAGTATTTTTACCATCAAAGTCCCAATTAGATTCATTATCATTTAAATGATTTTTTATTTTTTAGAACAAAGGCCCAATTTTTTATAGTATCTAGCAACTAAAATTAAACTTTAAAATTATGATTAATCTAAGGAAAACTTAAGATTATTCTAATAATTTACAAAAATATAAACTGAATCTGCTCGTATGACATAATAAATTTAAGAAGTAGAGGTTAAAGGAATTAGATGAACATAATTCCACATTAACTATCCCATGATTTATCATCCTAATTAGAATTTAAATCCAAAAAACCAAATAGATAATTTTTGTGAGAAGTTTTATGCCAAAATGCCCAAAATGATATTTTCGCGTTTTCATCCTATTCAAATATTTTTTTGTTATTTTATGAAATATATATGCATGCATTATCTAAAGGAAATTAATGATAACTTATATCTCCCAAATGATAGCAATAAAATCCTATCTTTGAATATTTGATTCCAGCGATCAACTAGTAATGAACAAATTAACAATTTATCAAATGTTGATGATAAAAATATGTAAAGTGTAATATATCATAAGAACTGTTTAAAAAGGTAATCCAAAATTAATTCAAAATTAAATAGCACAAGTTATTGAATAATACTAGGCACATCCATAAAGTAACTAAAATGATGTACTAACATAGATCTCACAGCTAGCCCCAAGGGTTAGCTCAACTGGTCAAATAAGTGCCTCATAGTTCAAGAGGTCACAGGGTCAATTATCCTCGAATATCCTGGGGTTTGGCCTAGCTCATGATAGACTAAGACAAAAAATGGTCTTCAAAAAATTTGGTACTTCCAAAATGATTCAAAACTACAAGCTTGTAGTCTTCACCGTTTCTTGACCCTTTGCACAAACACAAAATGGTCTATAAATACTATGAAAAATAAAATAAGTCGTGTGTAAAGAAAATTGACATATTTTCTGAAATTAAATGATTAATTCTAAAACTAAAAATTGTATGCTTGATCGTCTAATATCTGCCTGAGAAGTAGGCAACCTTACCTCATCTCCAAAATATTTGTAGTTGAGACTAAGCAATAGGTGGGGTGCATGAAATTCTATGTTTTCCTCCCATTGTGAATATATCTGGGAAATAATAGAAAAGTGAATGGAAAGAAACTATTTAATGCTTATTTGGTAGCTAGTAATCAACCCTTGGAGAATTTTCTTTTTATTATGATACTTGATTTCACATTTAGCAATTAGCTTGATTTGTTCAAAAGTCAATTGTAGAAATTTCTAGAAATTTTGTTGTCTCCAGAAATTAATCCTTTTTATTAGTTCCCAATCCTTTCCAATAATATGTTTTTTTGGTTGTTTTAATTCTCCTAGAACGATCTCCTTTAGTAGCTTTGAACCGAGCAAATCAAATTCTTCTATAAATTTTGTTTCTTTCTCCCAGATTGCCAAAATGTCCTTGTGTTCTTTGTATCTATGTTATGATTTCTTTTTTTGCATCCTCCCTATGGATCAAGGATGAAAGCATCAATATGTTATTTATATTTGAAACTTTTGGAATTTCATTAGATTGAAAACCCTTTTCCCAATCAAGAGTAGACAAAAAAAATGTTGTTAATAGATTTCTCCTCTTTTAATAATGAATAAATACTTTCATTTAAGATTGTAATTTATGGATAAAATATTTAGATTTTATCAATAATTTTATATAAATTTGACTGATTTATCCCTAAAATTAGAAAAACTTGTAAATCTTGTTCTTTGAAAACTTTGTGACTCTACATAGCTTCTTGATTATGATTAAGTTGATTCTGAAGAAATTTAATTTGCTCTTTTAAGACATCAGTCATGATTTCATAATCGCTTTCAACTTCTCCTTTCCAAATGTGAGTTTGATCATCATGAAGTTTTCTTAGCTCCTAAATGTTTTGTTCATGTTTCGATTTCTCCTCTTTCAATTTTTTTGAAACTTCTTTTGTATATTTTCCCTTTCTATAATGAATCCTTAAATTAGAGTTGCATAAAGCTTTTGCCAATTTTCGTCATTAAGCAATTCACTTTTCTCTAATTTATTCTCCAAAACTTTAATATTTCATAGATTATCATCATATAAAGTTTCAAGCTTATTTAAATGATATTGGTTGTAATTAACAAAATTTCCTAAAGCTTGAGAGGATTCTTGGGATTTTTATTTTGCATCTCTGAGAGCCTGCCAGCTGCATTTGGAGAAAGTCTTTAAAGAATCATGTCTTCTTTTCTTTGTTCTTCTTACCACTTATTTTGTTTGAGAATTGAAATAATAATCTTTCAAAGAAATAATTATATATGGAACTACCTCTAAATCAGAAATTGGTTTCATAAAAAATGATTCCAAAGGAAGCTTAGTAGAAATGGTTGTCATTGAGGTCTGAGGAGATGTAGTAGAGATTATATCCATTCTTTTGTGTGATTATACAACCTCCTCATTACTCTTAGTTATGATTTCACTAGGTGTTTTCTTCTTTTTTTCCTCATCAACTTCCATTTCTTCAAATATTGTAGTTTCTGGTTTCTTTTATCTTGTTCCTTCAAGAGAATTAACTTTAATAATTTCTTTTTCAGGTGTTCTTCCTCTTCTATTGTTTTTTTTGTTACTATAACTTCTTTATTTTATTTCAGAACTTCCATTTTTGTGACCTATGCATCCTTACCTATGAAAGCAACATCTTCTCTCTTTTCAATTTCAACCTTTTGTTCCTTTTGAGAAAAAACAAAAGGAATAGAAGTGATTAGGTTGAAATCAAACTGAAAAAACTCATAAGCCTTTAACTATTCGAAAGAAATATTCAGATGTAGACCTTTTCTCAAGGAAATTTTCCAATATATTTCATGTAAACCTTTGCAACTTGTCTCTTGTTTCAATATTTAATAGTTTTCCCCTTCCAAAAATCTGTTGAAAATCATTAATATCTATGAAAATTGCATCAAATGGAGGTTGTTGATGAGAAAATATTTTAATATAGCTCACCATTATATAATGACATCTAATAATTCCATTAGTATCATAGTCATAGTAAGGTAAAGAAAATAACCAAACTTCTTGAACCTATTTGGCTTCCTTGAATCCCTACCCTATATCTGTGATATTTATGTCGTTGAAATTGATTGGAAGACGAGGCCAATTTTTATTTTTATTTTTAGTTTGCTCAAATTTTTGGCTTGGCCATTTAGGACAACCTGATTTGAAACTTCTATTAGGGTGAGCCTTTCAGGGATATAATGGGGTAAAAGGTGAGGACCAACCTCACTTCGAATTTTTTTTTGTTATAAGAAAAGGAATCTTCAACAAACCAATGCCGAATTGAGTCTAGGCCTTCTTTCTGATTTTGACTAATTCTAAGAGTTACTTTTCCAAACAATATTTCATAGAAACAAATTAAAAAGTAACGAAAAATACCATAAATATGAAATTTAAAATTCAACTCACACACAATATAAGCATAATTTTGGATGGGTAATTCTTGATCATATTGATCATTCCATTTCATGTGCGGTAATGGAACTGAGGAAATGCCAATATCTATCAAGTAGAAAGACATATATAAAATTTGTTTGCATGTAGGGGGAGATGATAATGAAAATTTTAATGAATATATGATAATCAATGAAAAAATATCAACCCAGTTTAGACATTTCCCCTCATTTGAAATTATATGGGTTATTGTGATCCATTTTTTTATAATGTTGAGGGTCTTGCTCCCCATATAATATAATTAGAATTTTAAGAAGAAACCTTATGGGTTACTTAAAAATAGATATGGGATACTATTTGTTTTCTATAAGCTTAAAACCTTCATCTTATTCCTTTAATTAGTATTCAATCACTCTGTCATAATTCTCTCCACACTTCTTGAAGGCAGTTCCTTGAAAATTCTTAAGGAAATCAAGATGAAGGTGGATTTCTAGGGGACTGATCTTATATATGGTATATATGAATTCAATTTCCCATGAAGATATGATAATTTATTGATGGTATGATATTGTTCAAGTTTTAATATCAACGTGAGAAAAAAAACCATGAAACCATGTCATACTAAAGAAAAAGTATGGCCCTAACTACTACTTTGTGTAACTTTGTTTCGCGTATTGCTTCAAACTTATTTTTATTTGTTTGAGAAGATCTTATGTTGTTTATCCATCCTCTTTCCTCAAAGAAATCAAATATTTCTTCCCAGATCGTCATACCTTATTTTTGTGTCTTGTAACTTGAGTTTAATATGAGGACTCGGTTGAAGCCAACCTCCCCAAGTAGAAAATTCTCCATTTGTTTAAGTGTATACCTTATATACTCCATTTATTGTTTCGTTACAAATTTTTTTTCCTTTTCCCCTGTTAGGTTTCTTAAGGTTAAGCCTTGTAATATTATACGTACCCTTGCTTTCTGCAAATGTTTTCCATATTAAAAAATAAAAATAAAAAATGTAAAGAGGGTATTTCCTCAAAGAATAATCAAAGGAAAAAAAACAAGAATGAGAAAAGGTCAAAAAATTAAAATATATGAACCCCAAAAAACAAAAAGACACCATGAAAGTTAGCAAGTCTAAATGCCACTACTATTTACTTTTATGCATAATAATGATTGTGTGCAACTTGTTATTCATACCACAATTCATGGTAATCAAAATGATTAATCTTGATTATATCATGCTTTGAATTTTATGTTTATGGTTAGAGAATAAAATCTGACCAAACAGTTTAATCTTGGTAGATCATTAGATAGGTAAAGAAAATAAACGGAGCTCATGAGTTTAATTTGATTCCTTGGATGATATAAAGTCAGAAATGGATAGTTTGTTTTATTAAAGAAAAGAGAGAATAAGGGTTTTCTAGCCTAAATACACCCAAATAAATGAAGAAAAAATGATCGGGGTAAGAAACGGGTAAGTAGAAGAAAGGTTGTTGAAGTATAAATTAAATTGGATCAAAATACATGTATCATGCTTACACTCATATTTCAATATGTATGATCAACTACGAAAGCAAAAAAAAAGTTTTGCAAGTTAATGTCATTAACTCCCCTCATTCATTTTTCACTTTACCTTCTAATTTTCTATCCACAAGTATGTTTTAGTAGTTTAAATCCTACAACTCAAAGAGGCTCAAAGAATTTCTCTGACTTTTTGTGGGACCAAACCCTCAGCTTAATGATTTATGGATGTACGTGCTAGAATCCCCTTCATAAAATCCATTCCCCCTTCATTTCTTTAATAAAGCACCCCTTTCCTATGGTTAAACTCTTTTTCCAAGGAAACGTAAAGACAACTCCATGAAAATTTCTTTTCACCCAAGAAAAAATTTTTATCCTAAGTATTGAGCGTATGTGCGCCATAATTAAATTTAACCTCTTTACTTAAGGAGAAACCCACTCCACTAAATTTCATACTAATTACTAACTTTATTATATAACTCCATGATGCAACTCTTTTCCCATATATTAACTAAATCCCTATGTAAATACCCCCAACCCTTAGTTTTAATAAAAAGTAATACATTTACCCCATATCTCAACAAAACCCACTTAATTTACCAAACCTCGATAAACCTAAGTTAAACCCCAGCATTTAATTCCACCCGATCCCCTAACCTTGCGATTAAGCCCACGTTAATCACAAACTATCATGATTAAGGACACTAGGCCCCCCACACTCTCGTTCATTTCCTCCATGCAATTTTGTCAGCCAAATACCATTAGATCAACTTCCCACTCATCCAATAGTCCATAGCCATATCGGTCGTGCCCGATGGACGAACTTTAATTGCCTAATAAAGTAGTTTTTCTCGATCCCTCCTTTGTTATGTGTCATGCTCTGGAATATATCAGGTGACCCCTCTCAAAAATTGCCTTCGCCTCATAAGCGGTGTGATGGCTTGGGAAATGCCTCCCTGCTCAGCCCACGAAACCACCTACTGTTCATTCAAAATTACCCACAAAAAATATAATCGTTGCTCCATAAAAATGTCAAGAGGGTATTTTTTACCATTTTTCACTCATTTTCTCTGTGAACTAGTGTAATTCCTAAAAAATTCCAAATTCTACATTTCATCTCCGAATTCACTCCTAAATAAAGTTGCAGAGACCTAAAATGACCTCTCAGTCCATACCAGAGCCATTCGAACCTCTACAATTGCCTCCATATTTGTAGATTATTCACCCAATTCTAGGTATTTTACCACAAACTATCACTCACCCTTTCAAACTCGGAAATTCTTAGCCTTTTTTAGTGTTTCAATTAAGTAAAATTAATTGGATAAATACCTTAAATTTTGAAATACATGGAAAAACCCTCTAAAAAATCCCAGTTGTCATGAAATACTTCGGAATAAACATGTAAAGCCTACTTTCGATCCACAAGAACTAAATCAGGGCTTCCCCTATTGCCCTGGGCATTAGACCTATCATAACTCCCCATGTGGACCTCGATCACCTTCCCTTGGCTGAAAAGTATTTCCAAATTAAGGATACACCTACCTAGAACCTCCTAATTAAAGTTCATTGTTTAAGTAGGGACAAATACCTCAACCATGATGATGATATTGGCCTTTGGGAGTCATATTCTCCCAAATACCAGTTCCCATAGGTACATGGTTTCCCTGAAATTGTCCACCAGTGCCATGCCTATTATATTCCTAGCCTAAGAGCTATTATGTCCCCTAACCAAAAGATTCTATTCACCATAACATATGATTCCATAAATGAAATTTTGCAAATCCAACTAGGACCAAACCTAACTCGACTCTCGATTGGAGATTTGTTAGACTAATATTCCAAGTTTAGTCCCTCTACACTAGCCGAATTGTTCCAACATTTCATTTTTTAAGACTAGCACATTCCTAAAATTCCCACACCCCCACCATATGTTTACTCCATGTTATCTGAAAGGGGAAAACACATCATCACCATGATATCATGTGTACTAGGTTTCTCCGCTGATGAATTTGTTGATGAAATTATCGTAGCCTTCATGTCAATATATACCCTAGGAAAACCTCCTACTATTTTGTAAAATCATGTGGAGTTCATAGCTTAAAGAATGCATGAAAATTTCACCAGGATGTACAATGAAAGGGTGTTCAAATACTCATATATCTTCTACCATATGTTCATGTATTATCAGCCAGATAGAATTCCTTTTCCCCTCCAGAAGCTGGATACCAAATGCCGTCCCAAGTCTATCATTTTTTGGACCCCACTGTTCCATAATTTTGAGTCACCATATACCTATTTAGATTTTATAGATTCTTTTGATCGTCTTATGATGACTATGCTGAAAGGAAGCCCTCCACCCAAGGTAAGTGGAGAGATCAAAATGGTCCTTCAGTTTTCTAAACAAAGCAAAGTGGGAGATTGGTACCTTTACCAAAACCACACAGAGATAAGAATTTATGGTTGTGAGCTTGCACAGTATAAACTACCGAAATACATCCCCATGAGGTTATTTTCTCGCGAGTACTCTAGAAAAACAAGGAACTATGACGAGATAAAATTTGTCTCGGCCATGAAAATATCACAATTCAAATTAAAGAACTAATTAGGCCCCTTCATTTCCAATTCTAGAGAGGTAGGGAAGGAGACAGACCAAATTTTGTAGCAAATAAAGTTCTGAAAGAGTTTCATTTGGAGGTATGAACCTTAAGAATTTATGACCATATTGATAAAGAAGGCCAAGTTGGGACCCTATATTCACCACCCCATACCAAAGATAGAAAAATATGCAAATCACCTTGAGTGGGTGGAAAACACTCCTGTAGATAGAGACAGTACAAAGGTAGACGTAGATAATTCCTTATGTTACTTAGAAAGATAGTTTCATGAGGGCTCATTTCTGTAGGTACCTAAACATCAAGAGCCAGTCATGAGCACCCTTCCTATCATGCAAACTCCTTATAATGAGGAAAAGAGCCCTAGAAGGCCCAGGGTGGAACCCTCAAGTTCACGAATGGGCACATCAAATGTATAATATGAGACTAGTCAGAGCAAAAGGCCCAAGATAAACCCTATTTCATAGTAGGAAGATGTAGAAGGCTTAGTAGAAATAACTAATACTGAGTTGGATAGAAGTAAAGGAACAAATCTATCTGAGGAAACAGAAGGGTCGTCCACATCACACACCAAAATTTTGGAAAGACAACTAAGTGTAGAAGTATCCTCATTCAGTAGGCATGTTGATAAGGATAAGGATGTCAAAGATAGATATAAAGAGATCAAGATGATAAATGAGAAACTAAAGGCCAAAACTTATGCTTAGTATCTCAAACTCACACCTACCAATCAGCCAAGGTTGATGTTAGCTTTTGACATCATGGAGGGAAAATTATAGATGTCCTTCATAAAACCAACTGCATAACAGCCAAGGACATTGGCTAATTACATGAGAATTGATTTTGAAGTGATGGCAAGGGATATTCATCCCATAGACCAAATTGAATTTCATAAACAGAATGGATAGATGATATACTCCACCCTCACAGGTAAAGCCATAGTTTCCCATCAGCTATAGAATTCATTGAATAATATCTTAGTTCAATATCAATTATAGAAGGTCTCCTCACAGGTGAAAGGTACTAGAATCAAGACTTTCGAATACTTAGTGATTGAATTGGGTAATGACCCCAAAGATATCAAAGCCACTGAATAGCCGATAAATAAGAAAAATGATGACATTGTTGCATCGAAAAAACAATTGAAGGTACCTTAGCTACAACATTCCCAAACACAGGAGGTCTTAGAGACCCAAACCAGACATTAAGAATTGATGGAGTTGGCCCCAAAACTTAATGATCAGTTAAGGGGGACAGAGAAAAAATTAGACACTATAATTCAATTGAAGCAAAGTGATATTTACACCACATCTACAAATGTCATCCCAATGATCTCAATAGAATTCCCTTAAATGATGGTAGCCTCATTAGCTCCCATATCTCCCATGCCTACATAACAACTGGTTTCAAAAGAGTCTACATCAATAGTAGGTGCATTAGGAGAAAAAGTAACAAAGCTCATCAGAGACATGGATGAAATTTCTATTCGGGCTACATAAATGAACAAACTAAAAGACAAACTAACAAGCTTGGAAATAGATTGCAAGCTTGCGAAGATAATGTGCAAGGAATAAGTGCAAAAAACTACCAGAATGAATGAAAGATTAAAGGCCATGGAGAAAGACCTAACACTAAAGGAACCACTTGGGAAAGCCAAGGAGCTATTATGGGCCAATATCGTTGACTTTGTCAATGATATTTTTCCATCAATTGAAGTTATTTTTAAATAGATAGACCTGATAAAGGTAGCTACATAAGTTATCCAAAAAGTCAAGGAAGAACTAGGAGACATGCACGAAGATGCAACCAGACTTATCCACTTCCTCAATAGTAAAAACAAGTATGAACTTCAAGAATTGGATCGAGAGGATAGGACAAAAAAAAATTTGGAGGTAAGACATGTCCATTCCAAGAGAAATTTAACGTTAAACCTGGAGGGAAAGTGTCAAAATATGCAGGTAGTAGTTGATAGATTTATGAAAAACTTTCAAATTTTGAGAGAGAAAGGGTTACCCAATCCCTTGGTCATAAATGACAAACTCATGAAAAAATAGGATTATAACAACAAAATTAGAGATCTAGCTAAAGAACAGGCCAATACATCATCAATAAAGGCATTACCAATAGGTAAATTTCTTTACCAGACATTTGAAAACTTAATTTTCCTATAGCATGAGGTGAAAGACCTATTCATCACTAAGCCGACTTTCACTAAGTACACCAAGGTAGATGGGACATATAGAAGGATGTTAAAAATCAGGTTACCTGATGCAGAATTATGGGAAAAATTCATTGATTTACCATAGTAAATTGTAGTAAAAAGGTTAATGTATAGTCAGTAGAGTAAAGGGTAAAGGCAGGTTAGCAATGTTAAAGAGTACGAGTGCTAAATATGATCAGATGAAAGCCAAAAGTAACTAAAGCCTCCAGTGTGAAAGTTCAAACAAAAAACAACATAAAGGGCTACAAACAAAACTATAAAGGCCAACAGTACTATAATAAAAGGGACATTGTGAAAGCAATTCAATGGCTTTCTCTATCTTCTTGCAAGAAGATATTTTTATTTCCTAGATTAAATCTCATGTTAGTTTGAGATATTTTGTAATAATTTTTGTATAATATTTCACAAATCAAAGTATGTATGGTGGATTATTAGACATTTCTATAGACTTCTACATCAAGAGAGTGTAAATCTATTGTATCGCTAACTGGGCTAGAAAGTTGGGTTGATGAATAATGACAAGTTATTTCACAAGATTCATTTGTAAAGTGACGTGTAGACAAGTATTTTCTCACATTGTTGTTTCCTTTCCTAAAGGTTATCCCATAATGTATATCTGAATCCAAATGTTATAACATGGAATGGTATCTCAAAATTTACTTAATTTCACTCTGTTTTAATTGTTATGCAATTCAATGTTTTCTATTGATATCTAAGTTCCGAAATTCTTAGTTGCACCTTAGTTTAGGTTGTCTCTTTATAATGTATAACAAAGGATTCTTAATTGTGCTTTGTTTTTTATTACCCTCCATTCCTTGTTTAAGTCCCAGTCTGATAATTATTGATTTCTCTCTCACCCTGATTCAAACCATTTCACCCCTTCAGCCCAAAGACCTACACTCTACTCTACTATATTTCTCTTTGAACATTCCCTTTAGTGAGTTAATTCTAGTTATGTGCCCCCTTTTGTTGACTCCGTAGCCCAATGGTCTAAATCCATCATTCTATCCATCTGTTTTAAGGATTCCACCATCCAATCTTCAATACCAATAAAAAACCCCCTCAACATTTATAAGTAGCCTAAAATCCTAGGAAACAAATCTAAATCATATAAAGGGATCTATCTTTGATCCATAGTTTGGCTAGAGCCTATGCTTAAAAGTTGGTTTGTGGTTACCTGAGTCACTTTCTTTCTTTTGATAACTTGTAGAGAAAATTCTGAGTGATAACA
>Ga0181465_100356_pt1 | contig 17403 bp, 25 predicted proteins | sample InSIn3gowninarea_FD_119076 | JGI IMG/M metagenome (GOLD analysis project Ga0181465, IMG submission 119076) | Clean room microbial communities from NASA Spacecraft Assembly Facility at Jet Propulsion Laboratory, Pasadena, California, USA -... ... | reverse complement strand
AAGAAGTATAAATATCCAATAAGCGCTTGTGTGTTGCTAACTGGAATTGCTCACGGCTTTTTTTATTTACGTGCGGCGAGCGCAAAACGGTAAATATTTTTGTATGCGTAGGCAAAGGTATCGGACCCGTTACTACAGCACCGGTGCTGCGAACGGTCTTCACGATTTTTTCGGCAGATTTATCTACCAGGTTGTGATCGTAAGACTGTAATTTTATGCGTATTCGTTGCGACATATCCTTAACCCAAATTTCAAATTGGGAGCGCAAAGGTAACAGGATGAAGATTAACAGACAAGCTTTTTTTCTATTTTTTTGAAAAGAAAAGTAAAAAGTTGGGGGTTTCGACATTCTTTTTATCTCTGTAACCAAAAATTGAGAAAGAAACTGCCTTTTTTATAGAAGTTCCTGCTTTAAGCGCACAGTTGTGTTACACATTAGTTGTGTTATTAAATGTATGATTTGAAGACAAGACCTGTTTTCTTTCACCGCAGAGAAGGAAGGAAATGGAGTTTACGCTGAGAACATCTCTGCGAAGCCTCTATCTGCTCTTATTCTCCGCCGTGAATATTCCTCCATCATACATTTTCAAACGCTACCTAAGCCCACTATTTATAATGTTATCTTGCAACTTTATTGTTTGCCAATAATTTTGCAAGATTTTTATTAACTGCTCTTTAGAACTTCCCTGGTTGAAATCAAATAATTTGTTTACCTGCAATAAAGCTTCTTTTACCTCAGCTAATGCGAACAGGTCTTAATAGAAAAGTTGTTCTATACAAGAACAAAATGACCGTTAAAGTCTTAAGATAACTTTCAAAAATTGCACGGTACTTTTTCAGTTTGAGGAATAAAATACAGTGTTTTACCAATCCTTTCTATAATATGGCAAGTAATGACATCAACTCTGTAAAAACCATTCGGCAGTAACTTTTATGCCCTCTTCGTATGGGGTTGGTTTCATTCCAAAAGTTTGTTCAAACTTTGAAGAATCCAACTGGTAGCCATATTCATCCTGGTACGCCATCTCGTGTATTTCTTTCATCATTGGATTGAATAGCCCGGCAAAGCCAACCAGCCATTTCGGAATCACCTGTACCTTATTTGAGCCATGCATGTATTTGGCAGCATGATGTATAAATTCTCTGCCGGTGAGCGGCGATGACGCAGCAGGCAAAATCCAGGTTTTATTAAAAGCCTCAGGCTGCCGGGAAAGTATGTAAATGGCTTTAGCTGCATCCGGCGTGTAAGTAAGCGAACGCGGCACATCGGCATTGGCAAGCCATTGCGGTGTTTGCTTTTTCTTCAGCCGGCTAAATACCAACATGCTGGGCATGCTTTTATCGGTACAGCGCGGGCCATAAAAATCGGCAGCCCTTGCAATAATAGCATCAATGGCACCACTCCTCATTTCATCCAAAAGCATGGTATCTATAGCTGCTCGCACAGTTCCTTTTTTACTTACCGGATCAAACGGCGTTTCTTCAGTAATCTTGTCCTTAACCATTCCATAAGGATACACGTTTTCAAAAAAAATAAGCTTTGCATTGGCTGCCTTGCAGGCATCTATCACATGTCGCATTATTACAGGCCAGTCTCTTTGCCATACTTTATAACTATACTCCAGCCCTACTAATAAATACACAATATCGGAGCCGTTTACAACCGCTGCTACCTGCTCATAATTCAGCATATCAGCGGCAATGTTTTGAGCATACGAAACTGGCTTGGGATTGCGTGATGCCAATCGTATCTGCTCTCCATTTTCGTGCAGTATAGGTAATAACTCGGTAGCAATAGTGCCGTTTGCAACACACAAGCGCTTATTGGATATTTATACTTCTTCTTCCCGTACAGTAGATGCTTTATCAAAGCTCGATCTGCCTTCAGGTGTAGAAGTAGAAATCAAAGCGTAAGCCCCAACAACCCCTAAAGGGGAAGGAAAGGCAAAAGTTCTTATACACTAGAAATCATCTCTCAATCGTCGAAGACGAAAAAAGAGCTCTGAAAAAAAACAAAATCGAAGGTTCCAAATTATCCTTTAGAGAAATGGGACTTCAAGACATATAAACAGGCCCTTCGAGGTTTGTTTACCTCCGGTACTTCTCCTTCACGCTTCAAGCGTGAAAACACCAGAAAAGGTCGGCGGGAAAACAAGGATTGAATCACGCTTCATCGGTGTGATGTCCTCAATACCTCAGCGGGGCACAAACCGCAAAACACGATGAAAGGTATAATTGGTAAAAAAGTGGGGATGACCAGCATCTTTGGGGCAGACGGAAAACAAACCGCTGTTACCATTATTGAAGCTGGCCCCTGTGTTGTAACACAGGTAAAAACTCAGGACGCAGACGGCTACAATGCCCTCCAGCTCGGTTTCGGCGATAAGAAAGAAAAACATGCTACACAAGCCGAAATCAATCACTTCGCAAAGGCTAATACTTCAGCCAAAAAATTTGTAAAAGAATTCCGCGACTCTTCTCTCAACAAAAATGTCGGTGAAACTATAACTGTTGACATCTTCGCTGAAGGTGACAAGGTAGAAGTTGTAGGTACAACCAAAGGTAAAGGCTTCCAGGGCGTGGTTAAGCGTCATGGCTTCCACGGTGTGGGCGAGCAATCACATGGTCAGCATGACCGTCAGCGCGCTCCCGGTTCTATCGGTAACTCTTCCGATGCTTCCCGCGTATTTAAAGGTATGCGCATGGCAGGCCGCATGGGTAACGACCGTGTAAAGATGAAAGGCTTGAAAGTGGTAAAAATATTTCCTGAAAAGAATTATATACTGGTAAGCGGTTCGGTTCCCGGCCACAACGGTTCTATCGTTTTAATCCAGAAATAATCATCAATTAAAGAATTAAAATGCAGGTAGAAGTTTTAAATATACAAGGCCAGCCAACCGGCAGAACCATAGAGTTACCGGATGAAATATTTGGCGCAGAGCCAAACGATCATGTGTTGTATCTGGCAGTAAAGCAATATCAGGCTGCACAGCGCCAAGGTACGCACAAAGTAAAAACGCGTGCCGAAGTGCAGGGCGCCAGCCGTAAGCTGCACAAGCAAAAAGGAACTGGTGGTTCACGTAAAGGTAACATCCGTAACCCTTTATATAAAGGCGGTGGTACAGTGTTTGGACCTAAGCCACATGGTTACGGTTTTAAACTGAACAAGAAAGTAAAGGACCTGGCAAAGGTGAGCGCACTTTCTTATAAAGCAAAAGATAACGCTGTTGTAGTGGTGGAAGACATTAACCTGGAAGCACCAAAAACAAAACAGTTCAGCGAAGTACTGAAAGCATTGAACGTAGCTGGCAAAAAAACATTGATTGTATTGCCCGACTATAATGACAATGTGTACCTCAGCCTCCGTAATATGCCCAAAGTTGAAAGCACATTGCTTGCTGATTTGAACACTTACGAAGTTGTAAACGCTGATGTACTGGTACTTACTGAAAATGCTGCAAAGATTTTCAGTGAGGAAGAAACAACAGAAGCATAATTAGAAAACGTTTCAATAATTATCAATAATGAAACTCACTGACGTATTAATAAAGCCGGTACTCACCGAAAAAGTAAACAACCAGCAGGAAAAGCTGAGAAGATATGCTTTCAAGGTAGACAAAAAGGCAAACAAGTTGGAAATCAAGAAGGCTGTAGAAGAGATGTACGGCGTAAGCGTAGAAGACGTAAATACAGTAATTGTTCCCGGCAAAAATAAAACACGCTTTACAAAAGCTGGTTTTATCAAAGGTGTAAAGCCTGGTTACAAAAAAGCTTATGTAACCGTTGCAGAAGGTGAAACAATAGATTTATATTCAAATATTTAAATTATAGCCGCGAAGCTGAAAAGTTCGCATAAAGTATTTAACAAATGGCATTAAAGAAATACAAACCCATGACAGCCGGCACACGCTGGAGAATTGGGAATGCTTATGCTGAAATTACTACCAACGAGCCGGAAAAGAGCTTGCTGGAACCACAGCATAGCACAGGTGGTCGTAATGCGCAGGGACGTCGCTCTATGCGCTATATGGGTGGCGGAAACAAACACCATTACCGTATTATAGATTTCAAGCGTGACAAGAGAGGTATTGACGCAAAAGTGGTTTCTATTGAATACGACCCAAACCGTACTGCTTTTATCGCATTGCTGCAATATAGTGATGGTGAAAAAAGATATATTATTGCTCCACAGGGTATCCAGGTGGGTGCAACTGTAACTGCAGGTGATGCAGTAGCTCCGGAATTGGGCAATGCATTGCAGATGAAAAGTATGCCGCTCGGTACTGTAATTCATAACATTGAATTGCAGCCAGGCCAGGGCGCTAAGCTGGCAAGAAGCGCAGGTTCTTCTGCACAGTTGACCAACAAAGAAGAAAGATATGCTGTATTGAAAATGCCAAGCGGTGAATTAAGAAAAGTGCTGATTAACTGCTACGCTACTGTTGGTGTGGTTTCAAACAGCGATCACAATCTGGAGCAGGCTGGTAAAGCAGGCGTTAACCGCTGGAAGGGTATTCGCCCACGTAACCGCGGCGTAGCTATGAACCCGGTAGATCACCCGATGGGTGGTGGTGAAGGTAAAGCTTCAGGTGGTCATCCACGTAGCCGTACTGGCAAATATGCTAAAGGTTTAAAGACCCGTAAGCATAAGGGCAGTGACAGCCTGATTATTCAGCGCAGAAACGGTAAAAAACTCACTTTGAAATAATAGGAGCGGGTTTTCAAGCATCAAAATATTCAAATATTCAAATTAACTCATTACTATGGGTCGTTCGATAAAAAAAGGTCCTTATGTAGATGTAAACCTTGAAACTAAGGTGTTGAACATCAACGAAGGAAAGAATAAGAAAAGTGTTATCAAAACATGGAGCCGCCGCTCTACCATTACACCAGATTTTGTAGGTCACACTTTTGCCGTACACAATGGCAATAAGTTTATACCGGTGTATGTAACCGAGTTTATGGTTGGCCACAAGTTAGGTGAGTTTGCTCCTACACGCAACTTCAGAGGACACTCCGGTTCTAAAAAATAAATCGTTTAACGTTTAAAGTTTAAGGTTGAAAATAACATTAAACATTAAACATCAAACTTGAAACAAATACAAAATGGAAGCTGTTGCTAAATTAAATAATTATCCTACGGGTCCCCGCAAGATGCGTTTGCTTGCCGATCTGATTCGTGGTATGCAGGTAGAAAAAGCCTTGGCGATACTGGAGCATCATCCGCAACACAATGCTGTTCCGCTGGCTAAATTGCTTAAAAGTGCTATTAACAACTGGGAACAGAAAAACGAAGGCGGCAATGCGGCTGACGCAAACCTAGTAGTAAAAACCATTTTTGTTGATGGTGCACGTGTTTTGAAGCGCATGCGTCCCGCACCACAAGGTCGAGGCTACCGCGTACGTAAGCGCAGCAATCATGTAACAATCATCGTTGATAGCAAAATTTAAAAACATTATACAAGTTTTTGCTTGTAAGTAAATAAATAATCATGGGTCAAAAAGCAAATCCTATTGGTAACCGGTTAGGCATCATCAGAGGTTGGGAAAGCAACTGGTATGGCGGTAAAAATGACTATGCAGGTAAGCTGATTGAAGATAATAAAATCCGCACATACCTTAATGCCCGTATCAACAAAGGCGGTATTTCCAGAATTGTGATAGAACGCACACTTGGCAAGCTGATTGTTACCATTCATACTTCTAAGCCAGGTATCATCATTGGTAAAGGCGGTGGAGAAGTTGACCGTATCAAAGAAGAATTAAAAAAATTAACGGGCAAAGATGATGTTCAGATTAACATTCTGGAAATCCGTCGTCCCGAACTGGATGCAAATATCGTTGCCGATACCATTGCACGTCAGATAGAAAACCGCATCAACTTTAAACGTGCTACTAAAATGGCAGTTGCCTCTACACTTCGTATGGGTGCGGAAGGTATTAAAGTACAACTTAGTGGTAGGTTAGGCGGCGCAGAAATTGCCCGTAGCGAAAAGTTTATGCAGGGACGTGTGCCTTTACATACACTTCGCATGGATATTGATTATGCCAATGTTTACGCACAAACCGTATATGGCAAAATTGGTATCAAGGTATGGATATGTAAAGGGGAGGTATTAGGCAAGCGTGACCTTAATCCAAACTTTGTAGGTGGTAAAGATATCAGCGGTGAAAGAAACGATCGCAGGGATGGAGACCATCGTGGTGGCGAGAGAAGAGATGACCGTCGTGGCGGTGGTGACAGAAGAGACGACCGCAGAGGTGGTGGTGGAAATGACCGCAGAGGTGGCGGTGGTCCAAGAAGATAAAAACAGTTACCGGTTACCAAGTGTTTCCGGCTTATTAAAATAAATAACTGGTAACCGGCAACCGGCAACCAGTAACGAAAAACAGTTTTACAATGTTACAGCCGAAAAGAAGTAAACATAGAAAAGCACAAAAAGGTCGCATTCGCAATGTGGCAAAAAGAGGCGCTACCATTGCTTTTGGTTCTTATGCACTGAAGGCTGAAGAGCCTATCTGGTTAAATAACCGCCAGATTGAAGCTGCCCGCCAGGCGATGACCCGTGCGATGAAGCGTGAAGGTAATGTTTGGATTAGAATATTCCCCGATAAGCCCATCACCCGCAAGCCGCAGGAAGTACGTATGGGTAAAGGTAAAGGTAACCCTGAATTTTGGGCTGCTGTAGTAGAACCAGGACGCATCATCTTTGAATGTGATGGTGTACCTGAACAGGTAGCAAAAGATGCTATGGAGCTGGCAGCACAAAAGTTACCAATTAAAACAAAGTTTATGATAAGAAGAGACCTTCAGGCATAAAACTGGTTTTATACCTCATCAATAAAAGCGTAATACAATGGCAAATAAAAAATACGAATTCAACAAAAGCCTGAAAGATTTCAGCAACGCAGATTTGCAGGCTCGCGTAAGCGAAGATACTGTACGTCTTAAAAAGCTGGAATTTGCCCATGCAATCTCTCCATTGGAAAACCCAATGAGCATCCGCAACCTCCGCAAAGATATTGCAAGGTTAAAAACAGAGTTGAAGAACAGACAATCAAAAAGCGTTACGAGCGCTTAATTATAAGAAGCCGGTTGTTCCGGTATAAAAGTTAATATAATGGCTGTAGAAAGAAATTTGCGCAAAACAAGAATAGGTACTGTAAGCAGCACCAAAATGGAAAAGACCATTACGGTTGCTGTAGAAAGAAAAGTAAAACATCCTATTTATGGTAAATTCCTGAACAAAACCACAAAGTTCCACGCTCATGATGAAAAGAATGAGTGCACGGTTGGTGATGTGGTGAGGATTATGGAAACCAGGCCACTGAGCAAGACAAAGCGCTGGAGATTGGTGGAAGTGATAGAAAAAGCAAAATAGTTCTTGCTGCAGTTGCAAGCTTACAGCTGAGTAATTGCAGAATAAGAGAAATGCTTAATAAAAATAAATTAATTGCTGTTAGCCGGTTGCTAATAGCTCAAAGCTTAAAAAAATGATTCAGCAAGAAAGCAGGCTAAATGTAGCTGACAATAGCGGTGCAAAGGAAGTGCTTTGCATCCGGGTGTTAGGCAATTCCGGTCAGGACTATGCTAAAATAGGCGATAAGATCGTAGTAACCGTAAAAGATGCGTTGCCTGCAGGCGGTGTAAAGAAGGGTACTGTTTCTAAAGCGGTAATTGTACGCACTACCAATAAACTGCGTCGCAAAGATGGATCTTATATCCGCTTTGATGACAATGCTGTAGTGTTGTTAAACAATGCTGATGAGCCTCGTGGCACTCGTATCTTTGGACCAGTAGCAAGAGAGCTTCGCGATAAAGGCTACATGAAGATTATTTCACTTGCACCCGAAGTATTATAAATGTATCTTTGCCGCCCTTTTCAAAAGCGGTGAAGGTGTTGAATAACAATAAAAAGGTTGACTCCTTAAACAGTAAACAATGAGCAACAGATTTAAACCTAAATACAATATTAAACGCGGCGACTCCGTAGTGGTAATTGCGGGCGACGATAAAGACCTGAAAAAACCGCGCCAGGTGCTGGAAGTTATCATCGACAAAGGTCGCGTGGTAGTGGAAGGCGTAAATATTGTAACAAAACATACCAAACCTTCCGCGCAAAATACAAAAGGCGGCATTGTAAAGAAAGAAGCTCCTATCGCAATCAGTAATGTAATGCTGTGGGATGCTAAATCCGGTGCTCCTTCTAAAATTAGGCGTACAAGGGAAGACGGTAAATTAGTTCGCATATTAAAAAAATCAGGGGAGGCAGTTAAATAATGAGCACTGTAAAATATACTCCGCGCCTCGCAGATAAGTACAAAAAAGAAGTTGTACCTGCATTAGTAAAAAAGTTCGGTTATAAAAGCATCATGCAAACGCCGAAACTGGAAAAAATCTCCATCAACCGGGGTGTAAACGGCGCTGTTGCAGATAAAAAACTGGTAGATGTAGCTGTAGACGAACTGTCAAACATAACTGGTCAGAAAGCAGTAGCTACGCAAAGTAAAAAAGACATTTCTAACTTCAAGTTGCGTAAAGGCATGCCAATTGGTGCCCGTGTTACACTTCGTGGAGAAAAAATGTACGAATTCCTCGACCGGTTAATTTCTGTTGCTTTGCCACGCGTTCGCGACTTCAAAGGTATCAGCGACAAGGCATTTGACGGACGTGGAAATTACACTTTAGGTGTTACCGAGCAAATCATTTTTCCTGAAATTGATATTGATAAGGTAAATAAAATTACCGGTATGGATATTACATTCGTTACTACTGCGCAAACAAACCAGGAAGCTTACGAACTGTTGAAGGAATTGGGTTTGCCTTTTAAAAACATCAAAAAGGATAATCAATAAAATCAATTAGTACACAGTACTACACAATACAAGATTATGGCAAAAGAATCAGTAAAAGCCAGAGAAAGAAAACGCGAAGCATTGATAGCAAAATATGCTGCTAAGCGTGCTGCTTTAAAAGAAGCAGGCGATTATGCTGCTCTGGATCAACTGCCCCGTAATGCTTCACCTGTTCGTCAGCACAACCGTTGCCAGCTTACAGGACGTCCAAGAGGTTACATCCGCTACTTTGGTTTATCGCGCAATATGTTTCGCGAAATGGCTTTGAACGGAAAAATACCGGGTGTTAAAAAAGCAAGCTGGTAAAAATAGTGACAAATGGCTATTATGAATAGCGATTTGAAAAACAAATAAGTCAATAAAAAATATCAATCGAAAATAAATGATGGTAACTGATCCTATAGCAGACTTCCTTACGAGAGTGAGAAATGCGCAGTTAGCCGGTCACAGGATTGTTGAAATACCTGCGTCTAATTTGAAAAAACGTATCACTGAAATCTTATACGAACAGGGATACATTTTGAAATATAAGTTTGAGGATGATTCTAAGCAAGGCATGATAAAAATTGCATTGAAATACGACCCATCTACCAAACAACCGGCTATACGTTCTTTGGAAAGAATCAGCCGTCCTGGATTACGTCAGTATGCTAAACCAGCCGATTTCCGCCGTGTGATCAATGGTTTAGGTATTGCTATTCTCAGTACGTCTAAAGGGGTTATGACCGATAAGCAGGCAAGATCGCAGAACGTTGGTGGCGAAGTGCTTTGCTATATTGCCTAAATTCTACGCCCAGGTGGCATCCGGCTCTAAGACGATGGTGCCCGGATTAAAAGGTTGAATGACAATTAAGTTTTCTATACGGTAACTGAACACGTTTAACCAACATCGTCAGAATTGTTTTAATTTATAAAAAAGAAACTATGTCACGTATAGGAAAGAAGCCGGTTGCCTTACCAAAAGGCGTAACCGTAACAGTTGGTAATGATAACGTAGTGACCGTAAAAGGTCCTAAAGGCGAACTAAAGCAGGCAATTGACAGAGATATAACTGTAGAGGTAAACGATACGGAAGTTAACATTTCCCGTTCTACTGAGCAAATTCGTCATCGCGCAATGCATGGTTTGTACCGCTCTTTGATAGCAAACCTTGTTAAGGGCGTAACTGATGGATATAAAAAGAATCTCGAACTGGTAGGTGTTGGTTATAAAGCTGCAAATACTGGTAATTTATTGGATCTGTCTTTAGGTTACTCGCATAACATTGTGTTTGAAGTGCCCAAAGAATTAAAAGTTACTACAGAAACATTGAAAGGTCAAAACCCAAAGGTTTTCCTCGAAGGTATTGATAAGCAATTGATAGGACAGGTAGCTGCAAAGTTAAGAAGCCTCCGCAAGCCTGAACCGTATAAAGGTAAAGGTGTTAAGTACACTGATGAAGTGGTACGCCGTAAAGCTGGTAAGGCTGCAGGTAAATAGGATGTCCCCGGACCCCTAAAGGGGAGAAAGGCAATATCTCAGTTCACAGGTAAATTGTAATAAGCTTTAGACACTTATTGCTTTATATAAAAAAGAATCGTTCACTTTTCCTGGCAGTATCAGGAAAATATACATACAAAAATGAACACTAAAGGTTTAAGAAGAGAGAAAATTCGTTACCGCATCCGTAGAAAGATAAGCGGAACTGCTGAAAAGCCCCGCCTTTCTGTTTTTCGTAGCAATACAGCTGTTTATTTGCAGTTGATTGATGATGAAAGCGGTAAAACAATTACGGCTGCCTCTACAAGAGATAAAGATATTACAGCGCAAACTGGTACAAAATCGCAAAAAGCAAAGCAGGCCGGTGCAGCTATTGCTCGTAAGGCTGCTGAACTGGGTGTTACCAAAGCAGTATTTGACAGGGGTGGTTACTTGTATCATGGTCGCGTAAAAGCGGCTGCAGATGGTGCAAGAGAAGGTGGACTGCAGTTCTAAACTGCAGGCTTTTGGATATATAAATTATAACTCATTTATTATAACTCGGTAAGATGTCAAAAGCAATTTCAAATAAAGTAAAAGCCGGTGGCGAAGTAGAGCTTAAGGAAAAAGTAGTAGCTATCAATCGTGTGGTAAAAACCACAAAAGGTGGCCGTACATTCAGCTTTTCTGCGCTGGTGGTAGTAGGCAATGAAAATGGCGTTGTTGGTCAGGGACTGGGCAAAGCCAAAGAAGTACAGGAAGCAATTACCAAAGGCATCGAAGATGCTAAAAAAAATCTGGTAAAAGTTCCGGTAATGCATGGTACTATCCCGCACGACCAATTAGGCAAAGAAGGGGCTGCTAAAGTTTTAATAAAGCCAGCAGCTCATGGTACTGGTGTAATAGCCGGTGGTAGCATGCGTGCTGTACTGGAAAGCGCTGGTGTAACCGACGTATTGGCTAAGAGCCTTGGTTCGGCTAATCCGCATAACGTGGTAAAAGCTACATTGAAAGCGTTAACCCAATTGCGCGAACCGATTGAAGTGGCTAAAAACCGCAATATTCAGTTGAGAAAAGTATTCAACGGATAAATTGCAATCTCCTGATAATGGAGATTGTAACAGCAAATAATTACATCACTCTTAATATTCCTGCAAAGGATTTTAGGTTATGGCAAAAATTAAAATTACACAGGTAAAGAGCGGAATAGACAGATCAGAGCGTCAAAAGAGAACTTTGAAAGCATTAGGTCTCACTAAATTGCATGCTACTAAAGAGGTAGAAGCTACACCGCAGGTACTGGGAATGGTGGAAAAAGTAAGCCACCTTGTAACAGTTGAACAATTAGGATAATCTTAATGAAGAAGTCAGAGGAAAATGATTTATTTCGTTCTCTGCTTTACAATATATATTTATTAAGCGAGGGGCGATTCCCCGTAAGTCAAAATCATAGAAAATAATGAAACTGCACACATTAAAACCTGCAGAAGGTTCTACACACAAGGAAAAACGTTTAGGTCGTGGCGAAGCAAGCGGTAAAGGTGGTACCTCTACACAAGGTAACAAAGGTCAGCAGGGCCGCGCAGGTTATCAACGAAAAAATGCACACGAAGGTGGTCAGATGCCCATACAGCGTCGGCTGCCAAAACGAGGGTTTAAAAATAATAACCGTATAGAATATAAAGTATTCAACCTTGGGCAGATAGAAGAACTAAATGCAAAATACGGCTTTAGCGAGTTTACACTTGAAATTCTGTATATCAATGGATTAATTGGTAAAACAGACAAGGTGAAAATATTAGGAAATGGAGAACTTAAAACCGGGCTCACTTTTAAAGTAAACGGGGTTAGCGCAAAAGCAAAAGAAGCTATAGAAGCAGCCGGTGGCAGTATTGAAATTCTAAAATAATTTCCGATATTTGTCCAACCTGCCTGCGGCAGGCAGGCGCATCGTGAGCGATGCGTTTTTTGCTTAAAGATATTCACATTACAATCCACGATTAGTGAAAAAGTTTGTACAGACATTAAAGAACATCTGGAGTATTGAGGAGCTACGTACAAAAATTGTTGTAACGCTTGCCTTAATTTTTACCTACCGCTTAGGAAACGCAATTGTTCTCCCAGGCTTAGACCCGAACAAAATTCAGGCTGCAGCCAGCCAAACTCAAGGTAACGGCTTACTTGGTTTATTCGATTCATTTGCAGGCGGTGGCTTTTCCCATGCTTCCATTCTGGCGTTAGGTGTAATGCCTTATATTTCTGCTTCCATCTTCATGCAACTGGCAACTATATTGGTTCCTCAATTGCAAAAGATTCAGAAGGAAGGGGAAAGCGGCAGAAAGAAAATCAACCAGTGGACACGTTACCTTACTGTTATTGTTACGCTTTTCCAGGCAGGTGCTTACGTGCAATATTTAAAAACACCAGGTTATGCAGAAGCTATGATTCCGGCCTATGCACCTTTCTTCTTTGCCTCTACGTTGATTGTTCTCACTGCAGGTACATTATTTGTAATGTGGCTTGGCGAAAAAATTCAAGATAAAGGCTTAGGTAATGGTACTTCTATCATTATTATGATAGGTATCTTAGCTCGTTTGCCAGAAGCATTAGTACAGGAGTTTGATGCCCGCCAAAATAAAGGTGGTGGAGGCTTGCTTATCTTCCTGATCGAAATAGGTATTCTCATTGCCATTATTATGGGCTTGATTGTATTGGTACAGGGTGTAAGAAAAGTAACTGTAAACTACGCCAAGCAAATTGTAGGTAATCGTCAGTATGGTGGTGCACGCCAGTTCTTGCCACTGAAAGTAAACAGTGCCGGTGTAATGCCTATCATTTTTGCACAAGCTATCATGTTTTTGCCTACATTGGTTTCGTTTACCAGCATTACCGAAAGCGCCAAGGGCGGTATCATCAGCATTTTCAGTAATCACAGCAATCCCTGGTACATGGTTATTTATTCAGTAATGGTAGTTGCTTTTACGTTCTTATACACCGCGCTTATTTTCAATCCAAAGCAAATGAGCGAAGATTTGAAACGTAACAATGGTTTTATTCCGGGTGTAAAGCCGGGTCAGCCTACAGCCGATTACATCGGTGCTATCATGGATAAGATTACATTGCCTGGTGCTATATTCTTGGCCTTCGTTGGTATCTTGCCCGGATTTGCAGAATTATTAGGAGTGCAGGCTCAATTCAGCACGTTCTTCGGGGGTACTTCGCTGCTCATCATGGTAGGTGTAATTCTCGATACCTTACAGCAAATAGAAACCCACTTACTGATGCGTCAATATGATGGTTTGATGAAAGGCGGACGCCTGCAAGGCAGACAAACTGCACCTGTTAGTGGTTTTTAAAGATGGACACACAGAAAAAAGAGAATATAAAAGTTTAAGATACTAAAACCTGTTAGAGAATTTCTGACAGGTTTTTTTGTAATAAGAAACATTATAATGAGCAGACCAAAGAATATGATTAATTACAAAACAGAAGCAGAAATTGGCTTAATGCAACAAAGTGCACGACTGGTGAGTAAAACCTTAACCGAAGTGGCTAAAGTGTTAAAGCCCGGCACAACAACCATGGAGTTGGACAGACTTTGTGATGCATTTGTTCACGATCATCATGCTATTCCTTCTTTTAAAAATTATAAGGGCAGTTATCCTTTCAGTATCTGTGCATCTGTGAATGATGTGGTGGTGCATGGCTTTCCGGATAATACGCCATTGAGAGATGGTGATATTGTTTCTATTGATTTAGGTGTAATATTAAACGGATGGCACGGCGACCATGCTTATACGTTTGTTATAGGTGAGGTAAGTGAGGACGTGCTGAAGCTAGTACGTGTCACTAAAGAATCTCTTTACAAAGGTATTGAAAAAGCAGTAGCCGGCAACCGTATTGGTGATGTTTCTTATGCTATACAAGAGCATACTGAAAAGAAAAACGGCTATGGTGTAGTACGCGAGCTGGTGGGACATGGACTAGGCAGAAGCATGCATGAAGACCCGCAAATGCCTAATTACGGTAAGCGCGGCAATGGTCCGAAAATGAACGAAAATATGGTGCTGGCTATAGAACCGATGATTAACCTGGGCACCCGTGAAGTATATACCGACAGAGATGGGTGGACAGTGCGCACGCAAGATGGTAAGCCTTCTGTGCACTTTGAGCATGATGTATGTGTAAAGCGCAATAAAGCGCTAATCTTATCAGACTACAGCATTATTGAAGCGGCAGAAAAAGCCAATCCAAATCTGAATACAAGTTATTATTAAACTAAGGCTTTATTTTGCCACGAAGGCACAGAGACAGGAATGGTTATTTTGCGTGTCTGTGTCTTTGTGGCATTTTCATTAAATGGAGAATAAAGGAAAAACATTGATTGTAGTTGGTGGTGGTGCAGCCGGATTTTTCTGTGCAGTAAATGCTGCAATAAGCAATGCTGCACTCAGAGTAGTGATTGTGGAAAAAAGCGGTAAGCTGCTAAGCAAAGTAAAAGTAAGCGGCGGTGGCAGATGCAATGTTACCCATCATTGTTTCGAGATAGAGGAGTTAATAAAAAAGTATCCGCGCGGTCAGAATTTCTTGAAGAAAGCTTTTCATCATTTCAACACAACAGATACGATACAGTGGTTTGCAGAAAGAAGTATTACTTTGAAAACCGAAGCGGACGGACGCATGTTTCCGGAAAGCAATACTTCGCAAACTATTATAAATTGTTTACTGAGAGAAGCCAATAACTTTGGGGTGGAAATAATGATGAATGCCGATGTAAAGGAACTTAGTAAAAAGACTGATGTGTTCCATTTACAGCTTGCAGATGGCAGACATTTACAGGCAGACTTTGTTTGTATTGCATGTGGCGGTTTTCCTAAGCCGGAACATTTCTCGTGGTTGCAGCAGTTAGGTCATGCCATCGAGCCGCCGGTGCCTTCGCTTTTTACCTTCAACATGCCCGGCAATCCTATTACAGCTCTGATGGGGGTGAGTGTAGAGGAGGCAATCATAAAGATTACCGGCACTAAGCTTTCGCAACAAGGTCCTGTTTTAATTACGCATTGGGGTTTAAGCGGCCCTGCTATTCTTAAGCTCTCCGCCTATGCAGCAAGAGAATTGGCACAAATGCAATATCAATTTTCCATACTCATCAACTGGTTGCCGCTATACAACGAACAGACCTTAAAAGAGGCATGGCAAGGTTTACGAAATCAATTTGCAGCGCAGGCAATTGGCAATAAAAATCCTTTTAATTTACCTGCATGCTTGTGGCAATATTTTTTGCAGCAGGCAGATATCAATACAGAAACACGCTGGGCTGCTGTAACAGCAAAACAACAAAATAAACTCATTCAAATTCTTACCGCGCAACCTTTTGAAGTAAAGGGCAAAACCACCTTCAAAGAAGAATTTGTAACCTGTGGCGGTATTAAGTTATCCGAAATTAATGCTTCAACCATGCAAAGCCGCGTAGTGCCAAATTTATTCTTTGCCGGTGAAATAATGGATGTAGATGGCATTACCGGCGGCTTCAACTTTCAACACGCATGGACAAGCAGCTGGATAGCAGCAAAGGCAATCGCAGAAGCTTGTTGAATGACAGAGACACTTGACGACATGGAGTAACACAGAGAAAAGGAGTAAATATCGTTGTACTTCTCTGTGTATTTCGTGTCGCTGTGGTTCAAACCAGCTTTCGCGAAAGGAAATTTTTATCTCTCTATCCCATCATCCTGAATACTTTTGTAACAAACAGAGTTTATGCTTGAGCCCTGGCGCACCGGAAAAGTGATAAAGATTGAAAATGTGACATTCAATACCCGTCGCTTCTGGATAGAAGTGCAGGAACTGGATGTGTTCCATTTTAAACCTGGCCAGTTTGTAACGCTTGATTTGCCCATTAGCGAAAAACGCAACAAGCGATGGCGTAGCTATTCTATTGCTTCTTATCCGGACGGTACAAACGTAATAGAACTGGTGATCGTGCTGCTGGAAGGTGGCTTAGGAACCAATTATTTATTCAATGAAGTAATCGTTGGCAGCGAATTACAGCTTCGTGGACCACAGGGTGTATTTGTGTTGCCTGAAACATTAGACCGGGATTTGTTTTTTATATGTACTGGTACCGGCGTAGCGCCATTTCGCTCTATGGTGCATTACATTCATCAGCACCATATTCCGCACCAAAACATCTATCTTATTTTTGGCACACGTTACTTGGGAGATTGTTTGTATAAAGAAGAGTTGGAGCAGTTAGCAATGGAGATGAATGGCTTCTATTACCTGCCTACTTTTTCCCGCGAAGACAAAGCTCTACAACACATTCATCATGGTTACGTACATCACTTGTATGAGGAGGTAGTGATAAAAGCTGAAAATCCGTCTGCTTACTTTTACTTATGCGGCTGGAAGAATATGATTGATGAAGCAAAAGAGAAAATATTAGCCTTAGGCTATGATAAGCACGATGTAAGACTGGAGTTATATGGATAGGTTTTCACCGCTATTCTTTACCGCAGAGAAAGGGAGTAAATAGAATTTTCGCAGAGTTAGGTTAAAACAAAACGGTTCCGGACTACTTACATCCGGAACCGCTTTGTTTATATAAGAATACTCCGCAGAACCTCTTAAAACTCCCGTTCTCTGCGGTGAACCAAATCAAGCTCCAATCAATTCAAACACTTTCGCCTTAATATCCGCTATATTTATTCTTTCCTGTTGCATTGTATCGCGGTAGCGAATAGTTACGGTGTTATCTTCTTTAGTTTGAGCAAATGGAAATGCAGTTTTTTGTACGCCCCGGCACAGAAGGCAACTGGTACCAATACTGGAAAGAGGCACGCCTGCAATGGCATTTGAGCCTTGGCATTCCGGCAAGTGATTACCGCTATCACGATCATACAAAACTGGCGCATTATGCCAAGGAAGCCTGCGATATTGAGTACAACTTTCCAATGGGCTTCAGAGAGGTGGAAGGTATTCACTCGCGCAGCGATTTCGACCTAAGCCAGCACCAGCAATACAGCGGCAAAAAAATGACGTATTTTGATACAGAATTGAACCAGCATTATGTGCCGTATGTAATAGAAA
>Ga0181465_100355_pt1 | contig 17403 bp, 19 predicted proteins | sample InSIn3gowninarea_FD_119076 | JGI IMG/M metagenome (GOLD analysis project Ga0181465, IMG submission 119076) | Clean room microbial communities from NASA Spacecraft Assembly Facility at Jet Propulsion Laboratory, Pasadena, California, USA -... ... | reverse complement strand
AACAAGCAATCAGCAATCAAAGATGAAAATTGGGTGCAAGCCATGGATGAAGAAATTGAAACTATTGAAAAGAATAATACATGGGATTTGGTTGATTTTCTAAAGGAAAAAAAATCTCATTGCTGTAAAATGGGTCTACAAGACAAAGTTGAATGAGAAAGGCGAAATTGACATACTTAAAGTAAGACTTGTAGCAAAAGGATTCTCAAAGCAACCAGGAATAGATTTTGGAGAAATTTTTGCTTTGGTAGCCAGATTGGGTACTGTAAGAGTAGCGCTAGCCACAACAGCTCAAAACAAGTGGAAAGCATATCAGATGGATGCGAAATCAACATTATTGAATGGAATTATAGAAGAAGATATTTATGTGCAACAACCTCTAGGATATGAAGTTGAAGGTAAAGAAGATCAAGTTTACATGTTCAAGAAAGTGCTCTATGGCTTAGAGCTTGTTATAACATAATTGATAGCTACATGATCAATAATGAAATTTTCATAAGAAACGTTGAGTCTACCTTATACACATAGGTAAACGAGCATGGACAAATTTTGATTGTTTACTTATATGTTGATGACATGATTTATACATGTGACTTTGAATTGGATGAATTTAAATCAGCCTTGATGAAAGAATTTGAGATGATAGATCTTGGTGTAATGAAATATTTTCTTGGCATAGAAGTTGAGCAATTTGAAAAATGAATTGTTATTTTTCAAAACAAATATGCTAGAGATTTGTTGAAAATATTTGGGATGGAGAATTGTAAACTTGTCCCTACATCAGTTGCAATAGGTACAAAGTTCAGCAAGGGTGATGAAGGATTCAATCCAACTCTATTCAAAAGATTGGTTGGCAGCCTCATGTATCTCACAACTACAAGACCAGATATTATACAAGGAGTGAGTTTGATTTCTAGATTTATGGAGGCTCCAAAAGGCACACATTGGGGAGCAAGAAAAAGAATTTTGACATACTCTTACATAGTATTTTGTTACTGTCCTTGTACTCCTCATTCTGTGATCCTGGACGACTTCTACAATGAACCTTACATGCTTTCCCTTCATGAAGAAAATCCCATTTTCTCCCTCTTCATGAGCAGAACAATTCCCTTCTGCAAAATTTCCAACAAGTCTTCTGTTTTTCCTAGTTTACAAGACCAACGATAATGACCCTTGTTATCCTCGCACTGATATGAAAGGATTAGAACTGTCTCTAGCACCTACCAGAGTGACTAATCCTTGTTCCAATCGCACGGATCCTCTTTCAGAAAATTCTTTAAAAGACCCAAAGCTTCCAGCTCTAGAAGCTTCGTAGCAGAAGTCTAGTAAATGGTTGAGTTGGATGGAGTTGAAGATGTTAGTTTGGGCTCCTTTCCCCTATAAGGATGCAACTACCTCGGGAGATAATACCTTCTCCCATGAGAAGAAGAACCATATCCCATCCATTCATGCTATATAAACCTCCCTTTTTCCCAAGCATAAGCTAGTGTTAATATTGGTGTGCTAGTGCTAATTAAGTTTGGAGTAAACAAGAAGCTATTAATAGTTGTAGCTCTCTATTTGTGTGTGAGGGAGAAGTGTCAATTTGGTTTAGTGTGAAGACTAAAGGGAAGAGCCTTAAAACTATAATTGTTGAGGCCATCATGGAATGCTAACGGAAGTGTGTGGGAACCTAGTTTTGTCGGAGGAGAACAACAATATTAAGACAATGGTTGTAATCTCTTCTTGATTTAATATATATGCAACTATCAATTGATTTCCCACATAATGTGTCATCTCACATGCTTATGGATTAATTCTTCTTGACTTGTTAAGTAGGTTGAATGACAATTTGTCTATTATCACAACTGTTGTTTGTTGTTGTTTACTTGTTTCAGGTGTTCGAAGAAGGAAACAGGAGATAGCTGGAGCGAGAAAGCAAGGTCATCACCAAACGAGATAAACGTATAAGAGGTAGGCCCTCTAAATTGGTTCTAACCTAGGGAAATCTTTCATAGAATGTATTGTTTGTGGCTAAAAACATTGTCAGGCTAGAGGAATTGTTTGTGTCCACACTTAGAATTTTACTTCACCACAAATTGGTGACCATACTAGGGATCCAATCCTTCTGTTTGTTTGCTCGGAATTTCATGTTTTTGTGAGAAATTTTCTAGTTTCACCATTTCCCTTTAGTTCTATTTTATTTTCCTTGCTTACTACTCCGAGTTTGAAATTCATAATGGCAAGTCTAGTCCCAACTTTTTGAAAAATTTTATTTTTTCTTTGCATTCTCACTCAGCGCGCTTATTTCGCTGAGAGTCATGCCAATCAATGCAATATGCTGAGAAACATTCGCATTGACCCCCTTCTGGCGCTTGTTATCAGTTAAGAAGTCACACTGATGTCTATAAGTGAATATTAGAATTCACCCTAGATCTTGGCCAGTCTATTTTTCTCTCATGATTTCTACCCTGTAAGTTGCTTAGTATGTGTTCTCCTTGACTAGAAAACTTCAATTAGCTTGGTTTGTGTGCTTGCTAGGTTTAGCCCACCCTCTGATGTGTTAAGTCTGGCCCTATGTGAAGTTATTTTTTATCTTTTTCTTTGAATCCTTCAATCAACAATAATTGTCAGTTAGGCAATTGCGTCGATCAGGCCATCAGTGCTAGTTGTAGTACTAGTCAGTTGTGTCAGTCGTGCCTATTAGCACTAGTTCTCAGTTAGGCAGTCGCTCTGGTCTCTGAGTTAAGAAAAATTAGAATTTATTCCATTCCAGTGCTAGTGTGTTTTTACACTCAGACTCTCTTCTTCCTCCCAAAAGTGACTAGGATGCTTTTTTTGATAGTTTTGATTGATTGATTGGCTTGATGTTTTATTGCTTTATTTTTTGAGTTTTTTGGATGGTTTCTATGACCCTATGAAATCTAGGTCAATTACCGTTCATTTTTTTTTTACTCATTGTGTCAAGTTTTTGATTTGCTGCTTCATTTAATCCATCTTTCAGTCGTAACATATTCATTACTTCATTTTCAATTGAATGGGTGAAAGAGTCTCATTCGTTATTTTATCCAAGCATAGATCACATTGCTTGGTTTCTCAATTGAAGCATTTGTGTGTTTGGTTTCTTCGATTTAGGGAAGAAGCTGTTTTTAGTTTCATTTATCATGTTTTGGATTTGATTGATGCTTGTTTGTTTGGAATTGTGAAAATTTTCATTAAAATTGCTTTATGTGAAAGATTCATTTTTCATCTTATGAAAAGAAGAACATCATTGTAGTTTACTTAAGGGAAAATGTTTCATTAGTAGTTTCATTAAGAAACTAGAATTTCATCATCATAAGAATTGGAAACAAAATGAAATTTATTTTGTTGTTAACGGAAGATTAAACGCATTTAAGACATCTATTAGTGAAAGTTTTTATTCTTTGATTGTTGCATTGATTGTGTCCTCTATATCCCTCAATTAGTGTTAACTTTCATCGAATAAATATCTCTTATCTCATATAGCTGCATGTAGGAGTTTTGTCAGATGACAGCGGTAGGGCCTTATAATTGAAACCAAATTCAAGATCAACTGTTAAGATTTATTGAATTAACCTAAGAAAGCATTGAAACTTAACTCTCACAATTAGTGGTCTAGGCTAGAGACGTGTACCATCATCTTAAACGTAGCAGTTGTTGTTCAATTTGGCATTAGACAGCAGTAGTACAAACTTGTGATCCCCATACCATGATGTATATAAAGGGATACCCCACTAGATTTGAAATCCCTTATCCATAGGAAGTCGAGTCTGCCACCTTGTAAACATGATACACTGAACATAGCATTCAAGGAGAGATGATGCTCATACTATTCGGTTCGTCGGGAGTTATTCTGCAGTTTGCGGTTACCTGGTAATCCCTTTTGCCTAGATTATCCTGAGTAGTCCTTAAGGTATTTCTGACTCTTTAAATTTAAAATATTACTAAGCACTTATCCTTTGTAGCTCGTTAACTCCAAAAGCGACTAGAGTCACCTTTCACCCTTTTCTCGACTCTTGAAATATGGCAAGGCAAATTTTTGTTTTAGTGTTTAAAAATTAACTTCTCATGAAATATTCTTGGTAAAGGTTATCTTCCCTAGTAATTATTTAGGGTCAATTCCAATGGAAACATCTCCAGAATATACCAGTCAAGGATTTCCCTCGGATCAAAATCCTAGTCCTTTTCCTTCTTTTGGAAACGTTGGTGCTCCTTATATGGAGACGTTGTCTCTTACTAGGTTAACCATTGGTTTACCTATCTGGTTGTTTTTTATCTCGGTGGTCCCGAGTGTCCTAACTCTTGCCCAAACATCTCCTTCATTTGAATCACGTCATGTTGATTCTAAGGTTGACCTCTCACGTTCTTCCCATATTTCTTCACCTTCCTCTTCTACTTCACCTGGTGAAAGTTTCAAATCTAGTAACCAGAAGGCTAAGAAGAAGAAGATGAAGACAAAGAAGAAGAAGGAAGATAAGCAAGAGGCCAACCATGCAACTATTTCTCTAAATGCACTTCCTGTCGATAGACCTTTTGATCCTCCACGGAAGGTTAGATTTCCTTACAAGCTATGTAAGAGTGACCATCTCCTTCAAGATTGTCCTGGCATCCCTAGAGCTTAGAGGCATGGTCTCAAGACGTACATCAACCATCCCCGTCGACCTCTGGATATCACGTCAATGCTACACTTTCAGCTAATGATGGTAAGAAGAAATGTAAGATTAGATTCCCCTGTAGGTTATGTAAAGCAGAGCATCTTCTTCACATTTGTCCTCTTATGGATAAAGCTTCCAAAGTTTTGGAAAACCTTGCAGCTCCTCAACCCCAACTTCATGTTGGTTATCATAGGCTTTCTTCTAACCCTCTCCTGGTTGGTAAAGAGATTGACTTGGATTCATCTCTTGCTCATCCTGCTCTTCTCAAGCGTGACTCTCTTGTGTCTGCTCCCAACCAACCATTGGTCAGAAAGAGTGTCAACCTGGCTACGCCTTCAACTGATCACTATATTCTCAAAGAGAGTGGTGATTACATTGCTCATGTTCTTCTCATCTCCTCAGATTCTCATGAATCGAAGAGTGACCCTCCTGTCCCAGTTGTTCAGGAGAGTCCTTATCCTATTCCTGCGAAGAATGGGGGAAATCATATGATACCCCCACCAAGTAGTTCTATCATCTCTTTTGATTGGGGTCCATTGGCTGCTTTATGCCTCCCATCTTATGTGCCTTTCCAAATCGCAGGACAAGCCTATAATATGGTAGTACATGGCACTATATTAGATGAAGGAACGTCTATTAGCATCATGTCTTCTACTACTTGGCAAGATTTTGGCTCCCCACAGCTTGTGCCTATCACTCATAATTTGTGGCCTTTCAACAGAGGAACTAGTTAACCCTTGGGGGTCCTTCTGAAGTTCTCTATTACATTGGAAGGGAAGACCGTCTATATAAATGTGATGGTAGTGCAAGGTCCTTTAGATTTCAATCTTCTCCTTCGACACGACTATGTTTATGTCATGGGAGATCATGTTTCTTCACTTTTCCATGTGGTTTGTTTTCTGCATGAAGGGTTAATTGTGACTATTGACCAAATGTCGTTCATTAGTCACTGGGCGACCACTTTGCCACCATTGTCCCCTATCGGCTCGTATTTGCAAGAAGTACCTTCCCCGCCACAGGTAAATTATGTGGCTACCCATTCCATCTCCACATCTGCTGATGATCACACAGATGGTATAGTACATTATGTACTGGGGGCATTGGAACCTGATCTGTCTTTGGTACTAAATGACATGTATTCTTCCCGGAGTGTGGTACTTCCATCTATTGAAGACCTCTTGGGAGCCATGTTCTCATATGGTCCATGATCAGATTAATGAGGATAGTTCTTTGTCTCGTGTCAACCTCGTTAAAAAATGAAACAATGTGCGAGGATAGTTCGTTCCTGTATAAACCTCGTTTAAAAAAATGAAACAAGGGATATGAGAATAGTTCATTGTCTTGTGTCCAGCTCGTTAAAAATGAAACAAGGGCCATGAGGATAGGTCTTGGTCTTGTGTCAACCTCATTAAAAAATGAAACAAAGGGTGTGAGCATAGTTCTTTGTCTTTTGTCAAGCTTCTTAAAAAATGAAACAAGGGTCTCAAGGATAGTTCTTTTATTGTGTCAACCTCATTAAAAATGAAGCAATTCCCTTTTCCAAATTGATTCTCTGATTAAGATCTCGTAAAATCCTAGTCGAGTCTTTCCAGGATCTCGAAATTGAACCTTCATTCCATCCACCTAGTTGACTGAAATGAAGCTTGGGGGGCATGTACCTCGATTGAGTCATTATGCCAGGGTCATGAAAAATTATAGCAAGCATAGTTTTTCATTTCAGGCTTGTGTAAACATGAAACAGAATCCATGCAGAGTTCTACATGGTTCAAGCTTATGTAAAAATGAACCCATGCCCCATTTACATCTCGTTATTGTCATTTTTATCACCTAAATGAGCCTTGGTTGTTTCATTCCATCGCCACCATATCTTTGGCTGGTCATATGCTTCCACTTGGTTGTTTTTCCTTTCTTGAGGGACCACAAAGATGAGTGGTTTTATGAGCTAACCTCTTGACCATTACATGTTTTGAGTAGTTCCATCATTGTCGGAACCAGTTGCTACCCTTTATACCACTCGTTCCTCCAAGACAAGTCATCTTTAAGCTCTTTTCTAACTCGTAAAAAATGAAAAGATGGCAGAGTATTTTTCCATTTTTGACTTGTTAAGATAAAATAAAAATAGGGGGTCCACTTTCAAAATCTTTTCCGACTCTTTAAACACAAAAAGATTGTTGAGCTTTTGTCATTTTGAATTCATTAAAGGTTGTGAAAAGTCGTTTACCTAGTGTATGTTTACCCCTTTTCCGAGCTGGGATGAACCATTTACGAAAAAGGTACTCCTTGACTGAAATGGTCAAGCAATTCTCTCAAGTATCATTTTCTACATTTTTGGGCTCGAGAGGCACAAATATACGAAAAGGGACCATGTGGATTTTTCTTTTCCGTATATTTTTCAAACTCTCCAAACATGAAAAATATACTGAGTTTCACCTTTGTCAGACTCGTTAAAATACTAAACAACATCAAATTCGTCACCATGATGAACATGGGCTTCTCCTTCTTAGGTTTCGTTAAACTTACTAGGTTGGATTCGTCTGAAGGATGAACTTATAGTGCAAGCATATGTTATCCCCTTCAAGCTTGCGATTAAAAAATAATTGGGGTACTTGCCAAGAATGGTGTGGGAAATTTTGGAAATCTAATCAGTTGTGTTGGAAACTCACTCTTGAACATGACACTTTCTGCTTCGCGTCAGGATGGGGTATCCTTCTTTTTTATCGTTGACCTTCCTAGGTTGGGCCATTCATTTTTTCCTTCCATTTTATCTCTCCCACGTCATCATGACCATTGATCCTATGGATCCAAAAGATACAAAACTTCTAGTCGTGTTGCTGATATGTTCAAGATTTTTCCTTTTGTAGTTACACTTACCCTTGATTCTTTGTATCATCCAAAATCATTTTGCATCCCTCTATCTCATGTCGATGATGTGGGTTACATTATGGCCCTCCTTCGACACGGTCTCTTCCTATTGACTTTAGCTCATTATCCAGGAAGTTGACTGGGAGACTTCCTTCTAGTACCTTACAGCTTGCATGCCCTAATGGCAAGTTCTTTGCACTCGACGATAATTTCACATCATTGGCTTTCGATTGAGTGATTTCACAAGTGTTCGACTTTAGTTCCTTTATTCACATTTCATGAATTATACTGATAGTACCTTGAGGACCATTGTCATTATTGGTGGTTTCTCTCCTGCTTGTTAACAATTTACATCATTGGTTGTGTTAGGTTCCTATACCAATAGGTTTCATTTCTCATGATTGACTATGGAAGTGCTAAATATGATCATCTTTTTATGCTACAAAGGTTCCATATTTCCACAAAAGAATAAGAGATCTAAAGGATGCAAAGAGGTTATGCCCCAAAAGCAAAAAATCAAAGGGCAAGAAAAATGAAGTGGCCAGTCAAAATGCCGCTATTGTTCTATTTTGTGCAAGGAAAGTTCACATTGTACAAACACTATTGTATACTACTTCTAATGGATGGCCCAACAGTTCAATCTGGACCAGTCCATATTTAAATTTCCTGTTGTAGAATAGAGAATGAGCATCTGTCCAAACAGTTTAAGCTTGGCAGATCACGAGCTAGGTAGAGAAACAAAGGGTTTCAACTGCTTAATCTGAACCCTTGGAAGAAAGAAGGGTAGACCTAGATAGGAAGGCAGCCAAAAGAAAAGAGGAAAATCAGGGTCTGCTAGTTCAAGTGCACCCAATCAAGATGAAGAAAAAATGTTAGGAATTGTACAATGGGGAGGTAGATTGAGATTGCAGAAACAGGTTTATCACCAGTACCTTCTTCTCCAACATGGTCTATTTTCATGGATATCTCAAAGTATCAAGGTAAAGGTATGATGGCAGATCAAATGTTGCATGTCTAACTTCCCCTCTTTCCCCTTTCAAACAAACATTCACTAACATCTCTTAAAGAGATTGAGATCTGCTCAAAAACTCTTAACTCCACTCCATTTCATCAAAACTTAAGTGAAAATTGCAAGTTTGCTCAAGATCCAGAAGCCACATTTCTTGTGTAAAGTTTTGTTTTTCCTAACACCCCAAAGCCTAGGTGATTCAACTTCATCCACCTAGCGCTTCCCTTCACATTCACATTAATATTCTAACTTTATTATATGAATCCCCTATATTTCCCCTCCCCTATTTATGTATAAAAATACACAAAAAACCAAAAAAAAAATACTATAAATACCCCGACCCGGCCTAATATGGCTATAAATTGTCTCTCGGGAGTCGTTGGTCCACCTGGGACCAAACACAACCCGCCACTTGTCACCCTAGGATTCGTTGACCTCTGGTTGAACGAATAACCAGAATCACCGCGCGAAAAACATTGGGATTTGATTAATATTTGATTAATCAAATAACCATAGTCATTAAACACCATAACCTAAAGTTTTAACCCCACCAAACATTATTAAAAGGTTAAAATAATGTGCGGGTCCCCCGTCGTAAATTCCTACCACCTACCTCGCCCGTCAACCATTCGATCCGGCGTTGTAGATTCAACGGATCTCGTTGATATCGAAGCTGCCCCCGCATCCACACGTTAGCTCCCGATGGAAAGTGGTTTTGCCGCCATACGTGGGAAGCGTGTCCCATTCCTATTGCATCGGGCCTGCTCAGATAGAAACTGCCCTCGTACCAAAAGTGGTCTGATGAAAACCATTTACCACCTGATCTCCCCGCCATGCACATCATCCCCATGTCTGCACTTGTGTCAGCACACCCGCCATTATTTTGTTCGCCCTTTCACCCTTCCACGTCACTTCCCATACTCCGCTACACAAAAAAATTACGTCATGATGACGTCAGCATAAAAAAGCACCAAAAGTTCAAAAATTCATCAAAAGTCGTGAAAATTCATGTTTTTTGTTTATTTCCTATTTGTTGCTTGCTAGAGACTGTGCATGTGATTTACGTTAAATCCGCAACCCAAGAAAATTTAACCTGTGAATCGGATGCCCTCAACTCAGTCTACAACCACATTTCACTCCAGTCACTTGAACAACAGGTATTTACCCAATAGATGCCCACAACCCTATTTTTACGAAACTCGATTATTGCAATTACCAGAAAAATTGAATTTGGGTAAAATCCACTACTCTCTGCAAACCTTGTTAGTCCAAGTCACTGTATGACCATTGTCTCTGAAGCAAACCTGCTAATTCTATGGCCCTCTATAAATTTTCCATTGAAATTAAAGTTGAGCTCATTTCCGCCTGTAAAACCATCAAAACGCCAGTAGAACAAGCACTCTTTCCACTTTTCCTTTAGCTCCCTAACTCCACTCTGTAGACTCTATCTCTCCATCGAATTTTACCCAGCAAGGACATTTCCTTCTAAAATTCAAATTGCAAAATTCCCAAGAAAAGACTCAGTGCCAGTGCCCTGTTTCCTGTTGAGACACAAACTCAAAATCCAAATATAAACACAGTGAATCATGGAGGCTCCAGTAGCCCTGAACATTGCACCCCTAAATGCACCACATAAGGAGTTGGAATGGCAACCTCTTGCTAACAGAGACTTTCAGATTAATTATATGGAGGGATACAAGCCTCACCATCAGGCTTTCTCTGAAATAAGGAATAGCTACAAGAACAAAGCTGACCTATTTGGAATATGGGAGTCTAATATGCCCATTTACTACCTGCCTTTAGTAAATGTCTTCCCTGACCTCATCCACCAATGTTGTGCTAATTATGAGCCTTCTCAAAGGGCAATAATGAACCCTTCAGGAAATGTTCTCTTCTACATCACCCCTCAGTCTATAAATGAGATGCTACAATTCAAGCCAACTCAGCCTTTGGTCCCTCTCTCTATGAAACAGCTGTTGCATCAAGCTTCAAAGTTGTCCTCTGCAGAAATTAGCCAGATTGCCAAAATTTTCATGTCTCTAGAATGATATTCCAGATACACACTTCCTTATCACCATGCCTGGTTTGATGAGCCTGGAAGACTAATCATAGACATGATTTCTTACATCCTAGGGTTTAGAACAAGTGAAATTGTGGATGAAACTGTCTTTGCTCTAATGTCCATGTTTTCTCTAGGACAGTCCCCTGCTGTTAAGTATGATTATGCCACCTACATAGCTAACAAAATTCATGAGCATCTCATGAATCTGGATAGAGAGAGAGTGTTCAAATACACTGCATATATATATCATTCGTTGTTGTACTATCAATCTGATATTTTCCCAGTTTTCCTTAAAAAATTGGATGCTAAGGGGGAGCGAAGGTCTGTGATATTTTGGACCCCAGTATTCCATCTAGTTCAAGACTCCCCCTACACATACTGTGAGTTTATTGACTTCTTCATCTATCCAGCTACTTGCTTGTTGTCAACAACTCCTCCTCCCAGGCTATCTACTGAAATGCAGAAAATCCTACATCTCTCAAAGGAATACAGCATTGTTGATTGGTATTTCTACCAAAACCACACAGTTATCAGGATATATGGTTGTGAATTAGCCCCTTGCAGATTACCAAAATATGTCCCTATGAGACTCTTTGCCTTAGAGTACTACCGGCAATTCAACAGTGCATATTTATCCCATTTCTATGGTGCTAGGAAGAAGGCACAGCTTAAGATAAGACATCAATTGGGTCCTTTTATCTTTAATAAAAGGGAAGAAGCATGGAATGAAGCTGACACTATTCTAAGAGACAAAATCAAGCTCAAACTAAGTTTCCATTGGTCACCATACGACCCTCAACAGTTCATAAGCTTTAGAAGAGTCAAAAACAATCTCACAGGGTATATGCACCATAAAATCCCTGAAATTAAACAATATGCCAACCAACCAGAATGGGTAGAGGGCACATTAGTTGAGGAGCTTACTCAAGAAGAGAAAACAGAAAAAGCAATCAAAGACCTTGAAAAGACACTTGACCTGGATTCTTTTGGACAGGTCACTTTCACCTTGCCTCAACATATTGGAGAGGGCACATCATCTGCCACAACTTCTCAGCAACCTACCCAAGAAAGTGATCCACCTGCAGTGACATCCAAAGGCAAGGAGGTACAGCATTCAAAACAACAAGACACAATGACAGATCGGCCAGTTTCAGTAGAAGAGCTAAATCAGGAACAAGGCCCCTCAACACAAGCAAAAGCACCTGAGATACCTGTGCTACAGACTCCTCTCAATGAGGAAAGGGATAAAAAAAGAGATAGATAGGAGGAGAGATCCACAGGGGAGTCAGTTGAACAACAAGGAGAAAAAAGAGAAAGGTTAAATCCTTATTCAGAAGAATAATTACCAGAGGGGACACTTGGACAACAACCTCCCTCATTCCTGGAGACTTTAGCTAGGTCCTTACAACAAGAATAAGAAAGGCAACCTGGTGTGGAGGTTACATCCACCATGTAGCAGGCCAAACAGGGCTCTGATATCAAGAAAGCATTCACTGAAATCAAGGCTAGAAATGAGCCAGTAAGAATGCAACTGTATAATCAATTACTGAGAATGGCCCCCACTAATCAGCAAAGGCTAATGGCAGCCTATGACATCCAAGAAGGGAAGATGACCCTTAGTCATTTCAAGCCTACAACGTAGCAACCAGAATCAGCTGCTAACTATATCAAAACCAATCTGGAAGTTCTCTCCAAAGACATCCATCCAATAGACCAAATTGAGTTACATAAACAAATCGGAGAAATGGTATACTCCACCCTGGCATATAAGGCAATATTGGCCCACAGACTGCAGAATTCACTTTATAATACTTCTCTCCAGTTAGACTTGGAGAGAGCATCTTCATTGGCCAAGGACAATAGAATTAAGTCCTTGGAGGAAATCATCATAGAATTGGGACATGATCCCAAGGATCCCAAGGGCATTCAGGCGTTGATGAAAAAGAATGAAGATGATATAGGAGCCCTCAGAAGGCAACTTAGACTACCAATTACAATACATCCACAGACCACAGAAGTTGCACAACAGAAAGAAGAAGAGGATGTAGTAAGTCTGTTTGGAGGTGCTTCTCAACAACAGGTGCTTCAACTTCGGCAACAACAATAGCAGAAATAGTTACAGCAGCACCAGACACCAGCCTAAGTATGAAGGATATGATGAAAGAGATAAAGTCTCTTGAACTCCAAATGGAAGAGTTGAAAGAAGCCAAGGAAAAACTGGCCAAAATAGAAGTCAGCTATGACAAATCCAAGGTTGTTGTGGCAGAAAAAACCAGAGAAGTTAAGACCTTGGTGAAAGGAATAAAGGAATTGGAGAAGGACCTTACTCTCCAGAAGCCTCTGGCAGAGATCAAATCTATTTTGTGGACCAAAATTTGCTAATCTATTACTGATCATTGGCAATCAATTCAAACCATTCATGACCAAATTGAGTTGATAGGGGTAGCTCAATTTGAGACTCATAAAGCCAGAGCATTGTTGGCAAACAAGCCAGAACATGCCAACAGATTAATTCACTTTTTGAATACTCACACTAAGGAACAGTTGGCATCTTTTGACATTCAGAACAAGACTGATACAATTTTGAGAGTTAAGAAAGTGCTGACCATGAGGAATTTTGTGCAGACCTTAGAAAGAAAATGCCAAGAAATGCAAGCAGAAATAAACATCTTCAAGGAAAAGTTTGCAATGTTGCAAAGCAAAGGCTTGCACAGTTTGTTGACCAGTAGTGGAAGACTGCTCACACATGAACAATATGCTCACAGGGTGAATATTTATGTTTTAAATCAGATTACAGCATCATCCAACAGCTCAGAAGACACAGGGCTTCCTTCTGGACATGCTTTATATGACAAATTAGAGAATATGTTCTATATTGAGCATGAAATGGCACACCTTTTTGAAGTCCAGCAAAATTACGACACCTACATTGAAGCCGATGAGACATGGATCAAACTACAGAGACACCAATTACCAACAGATCAATGGTGGGACAGCATGCTGGAGGTTTTTCCAAGGTAATTTTGATTATCTTTTTTTTTTAAACAGTAGTACATCAGCAAATTCAAATACAAAGTGCCACCTATCAGAAATCAAATTAACAAAGGAGGGAATTTGCGCTTAAAGGTGTTAAGACAAAATCAGGCATAGGTGGCAAGTGACAGCACATCAGGGACACAAATCAAAGAAACAACTATCAACCGAATACTGGATCTTGAAAGTCAACAAAAGTGGAACACCTAAGGCGGCTAGTACAACATAGTTACTCCCTCATTCTACGCGGTTTTTCACATCAGTTATTTCTCTTGCCGAAGTAGATGGATAAATTTATTACTTGATATTTTCCCTACGAGATATTTTGTAAAAAAAAAAAAATTATAAATACTCTCCCAAGATATGCATTATTGTTGGCTGATGAATATCATTATGAACTTGTGCTGTATATTCTGAGAAAATTCTGAATAAAATTGTTGGAATGCTTTGCTGGTGAGCGTGCTGGTTATGGAATCAATGGCTAAATATTAGATTGCAGAATTCTCGTGTTATTACATGGATCAATAAGTTTCCTTCACCTCTGTGTTACTATATTTAAGTTTTATTTACCATCTGAATATCATATTCTAAGTTACAGGAAGAAAGAATAACATAGAATTTACTTTGCAGTACTCTGTGTTCATTTCTTGTAGCTTTCTATGTTTTCTACAAAACTAGCATAGGCAAAAATTATTAACTGCTTTTGTCTCCCTGGTTCTTTCGAATTAAATATAATTAAGAAATTCTTGACTGCTCCTTGATAATATTTACTCACCATTCCCTCTGTTAGCATAATGAAAGATTCTTAATTTCCTTTCATTCCCTGACTTCATTTCACCCTATTCCAGCTGATAATTGGCTCCATGTGTGACTATCTTGCTCTGTAATATTTCTTTTGCCAGAGAGACCATACCCAGAAATTCATCTTTCTTTGGACTCCATCAACCCAATGGTCTGAACTTCTCCCATCTTATAGCCTTGTTTTACTAAATGTCATCTTCCAAACACCAAACAAAAATATGTGCTTCATAACTAGCCTAACAAAAAACAAACAAATCTAAATCATAAAGAGAGAGCCCTCTCTGGTTGCAGATTGGCTAGAATCTGCAATTAAAAGACTGGTTTGTGGTTACCTCGGTCGTATTCCCTTTAGAGGCTTAGGGAACAACCTGAGTGATAACATCATTGGTGACTCCATTGGGGACCTGAATGTCTTTTTGTTATTGCTGTCTATTTCTTAAAGCTACAGATGGAGCCTGAAGTTATCCAGGTAGCCTTTGCAACTATTTTTTCTCTGTAATTACAGGATTAAATTAACGTTGCTTCAGGCAATCTCCAGTCTAGCTTTAGGCTGCAGACAGCTTCCCTAAAATTTGATCAGTTCCCTCATTTTTACATATTCAAAGGAGGGCCCAAAGCCTCCTATACTTCAAACAAAGTTCCTTTTGGAATATTGCCAAAGGCTGTGATCCTTAAACATTTCTACAAAATACCAAACAGATTCAGAAGCTGGCTCTGAAGAAGAAAGTACGGTATACCAGATCTAATCCTGATCCTGATCCTGCAGCTGTTTTTGAAAATCCCAACTTAATTCCTAAGACCCTAAGATAGCAAGGAAGTCTATAAAATTCTACTGATACAAAGTTTGATATCCTTCAGCAAAGCCTGACCCAAATTCCTCCTGGGAAAGCAGTGATAGTTCCCATTGTTACCACACCTCCTCCTAGTTCACCATCATCATCCCAAAGTATAGCTTCCACCCATCCATTCAATCCATTTATCCCAGCCATTATCCCTTTGTTACCAGCTGTCCCATTTATACCTCCAAACATGGTAAACCGTTATGCTCCTTTATAGTTGCCTGCAAATCCATGGGCCATGCCTCAGGATTATCATAGTAAAATAACATATTTTGATGCCACTAGCTCTTATACAGCCCAACAACACACAAAGAAAATGATGGACTATTTTGAGAACTATGAAATTGATGACGATGATGTCAGAATGAAATTTTTTGTTCAAAGCCTAACAGGTGAAGTGAGGACCTGGTTTAGAGCACTTGGTGCACATACAATTGCTGATCCCAATACCCTTTACCAAGCCTTTCTCAATAGATTGGAAAAGAAGAAAAATCTTTTGCATATCCTTTGAGAATATGATGGTTTGAAAAGAGGCCCTCAAGAAGCTGTCCAAGACTATTGTGCTAGATTTAACAATGTGTATACTGCTATCCCTCAAAATCTCAAACCTCCACCTAACTTGTCTTTAATCAAATTCCCTGATGGATTTGACCCTGACATGGCATATCAGCTAAGAGAAAGAGCTCTTGCTAGCTTAGAAGACATGCAAAGCATAGCTATTAGTGTGGAAGCAAATCTGATCTCTAAAAGAGCCAGGGCCAGAGCTAAAAGAAGAACCAATTTCAAAGAAGAGCCTTCAGCATTTGAACAAAAATTTGATGCAACCATCAAGGGCATGGATAGACTAGGTGACCAAGTGGAAACCATTGAAAGAAAATCCTCTTCGGAGGGCCAAGCAGCTAACACCACAAGAAACCCAAACTTTAGAAGAAATCAAAATCTTAACAGTGGCAAGACTAGCCTTGATCAAAATATCAGAAAACCATTTCAAGAGAACTATGCCGAAGCCTCAACCTCTAATGAACCAACAGTGGATATCCAAATTAACCTGATGGGTTTGAACGTTGAACAACAAATTGTTTTAACACAAGATGATCAAGAAACTCATAACTTTAACCAATTCCAAACCAAATCAGGGGAATCATTTGATTTCAGAGAAGGGTACGATGCATTGGTCTATGAGGTCCACAAACAATATAAGTTAAGAAGTAGAACCATAGATGTGCTTGAGCCTAGCAAGATGAAAGATACCAAGCAGCCAAAGAAAATGAAAGATAAAGCTGCTCTGACAGAACCCCCTCTTGAAACAGACCTTAACACAAAGCAACCCATTATTGAGGACATCTCTGATTTACAGCCTCTAAAAAATTATCCCTCCGCATCCATTCCCTCAAAATAAATTCCAAACAATCCTTTGGAAAGTAATGTCAAAACAGGTTCAGCCCACAATAACAATCAGGATGAAGAAAAGGTCACTAAAAATATAGCAAAAAAGGATAATCTTGCTGCCAACAATACAAGAATTCAAGTAGAAAAATATTTTAACTTGGAAACAGAAATAGGAAAACTGAAAATAGCCATTCTGTTGTCTGGATTGGCTAAACATGAAGTGTACAAGGAACAAATCAACAGGTCACTTCAAATATCATAGAATAGAGATGCAGTCAATGTATTAGATGACCAACCAGAACTGATTTTTGGTCCTGAGGTCAATGGTAAAACAGTAGATGGTGGAATCCCTCCATTCTATGTGAGCTTAAACATTCATGATAAGGTGTTGCATAATGCAATGTTTGATTCCAGTGTTTCCCATAACCTAATGCCTAAGTCTGTCATGGAAAGACTGGACCTAGATATCACTAGACCTTACAAAGATTTGTTCTCGTTTGACTCCAGCCAAGTCAGGTGTCTGGGCCTAATCAAAGATTTATGTGTATCCCTAGTGCAATACCCAGCCAAGACAATCTTGATGGATTTGGTGGTAGCTGATATCCCACCCAAATATGGAATGCTTCTGTCTAGATCTTGGGGTGCCAAACTCCAAGGATCCTATGTCATATGCCACCCTTTTTGTCTTTGGTCAACCAAAAAGATTATACCAAGAAACATTGATGAAGTATGTGGTCAGCAGTCAAGATAAGC
>Ga0181465_100349_pt1 | contig 17449 bp, 20 predicted proteins | sample InSIn3gowninarea_FD_119076 | JGI IMG/M metagenome (GOLD analysis project Ga0181465, IMG submission 119076) | Clean room microbial communities from NASA Spacecraft Assembly Facility at Jet Propulsion Laboratory, Pasadena, California, USA -... ... | reverse complement strand
ATGAGGCGAGTGGTTTTACTCGGTCCGTGGGTGCGCCATATCAGATCCTTTGCACAAAAGCCTGTAGATATAAAAGCTACACTGCTGGGGTCTATAGAATACACCGACCGAGTGTTGCAATCGGTTCGTTTTCAATCTCTTAGGCGTGTCATGCTCATGCGCATACAATGCTCTTATGGTGCGCTCATTGGACTTTTCAGTGCCTCTGCTGGTTCATTACGCTCTTTGCACTTGAGGCACATTGCTCTACGCCGGGAATCCTGGAAAGTTCTTCTGCACTGGATCCGCAATAATCTTTCTCTCAGTCGTCTGACGCTTGGGGGACTACATACCATCAACGAAGCCGCTATTGGCGAGGCGCGCTGCCTTGTTAGAGAGCGGAACATGGGGGGCTTCCATACAGGTATCGGGAGAGAGCACATTCTCTCTTGCATAGATCGAATTCTTGAGGGCTCACAACTTCGGATTTCTAGGAGAAGCCACTTGATCAAAGGACTTGTGCGAACTTCATGAATGGAAAAAAGGTTGATTCACCCATTGAATCGTTGACCGTGCTTTTCAAGACCAACACTCTCTACAAGAAATCAGACAGCTCTCTCAACAACCAGAACGTTCTTTCTGGCGACTCACACGTATGATGCAATGTTGTAGCTTCTGAGATAGACAAAGGTGATCTCACGTTTAAACGTGCTGGGATGATGTGCTGTCTCACATCTTTGTTTCTCCATAGCAAACAATCTAGACTTTCAACCATGACCATATATCTACTCAGCTCTCGGGCTTCCTGCTTTTCCAGCATAGACACTAAACACTGGACATCGTCAGCATCGACCATGGAGCCTCTATCGCCTTTCATATCACTTCCTAACGAGATCGTCACACAGATCTGCGAGCATCCAGATCTGAACAAGGACGACCTCATCGCCCTTCGCCTCACCTGCAAGGCCCACGGTGTTCACGATGCGGCCACCAAGGCTCTAGGCAGATACTTCCGCAACATCACCGTACTCTTCACACGTCACAGTTTCCAGACCTTGGTTGATGTCTGCGAGCATCCTGTCTTCGGTCGTTCTGTTCGCAGAATCATGCTATCTTCCATCCGCTGTGGCAGAGACAACATACACCACAAGAGAGTTATCAATGCCTTGCTTGTGAAAACACATCCATATGGATACAATGACGGATTTCCAGAGGATCTGCGTAGGTACAAAGCAAAAAACTCTGCTACATGGCTAAAAACCCTTCACGACGTCTCGGTCAGGATCCAGTCCTACAACTCGCGTGCTCAAGACGAAGACGTATTTGCGAAGAGTGGCGACAGTCTTGTTCTACTTGTTCAAGCCTTTCAATCGTTGGCTCGTCTGGATTCATCTACGACTGTTGGATTGACCAATCAAGAGTGTCATGGTCTTGGCCGTGATCAGAGTTTCTGTGCTGAAGAAACCAATAATGAGGGTGAACTATGGTTCAACGCGTTAGGGGATACGGCGGACATGATAGCGACTGCTTTGCTCGAGAGCGGGCTGCTTGTCACAGAGTTCAACATCGAAACGTGTCTCAACCTGAAATTCCGTATTCCTGTCACCGGGGAAATTCTCAAAACCCAGGAAGCAACCACAAACGCTATGTTCTCTCGATTGAAGGAAATGCGTCTCGAAGTGATTGAATTCACAGCTTGCCCTGACATGTTCGACGCGCCCGCTCTCTCAGCAATGCTTGCAAGACCCACTCAACTGCGGAGTCTTCGTCTTGGGAGTCGCGAGCCTCCACGGAACTGGATGAGCTTCTATACCTCGACATTTTTACGGTCGATCTCTTCTTCTTACCTCGAAACACTCCATCTCTACCAACTTAAGCTCACAGAATCAAGCCTCGGACAACTCTTGGACAAGGCGTGCAAACTAAAGCGCTTGAGCATGCTGAATTGCATCATGTTCAAAACTTCATGGATTTCGACAATAAAACAGATCAAGAACACACTTCCGGAACTTGACGATCTGCACCTTTTCAGTCTCACACCCTGTATGGTTCGGGCTATGCCAAGGCTAGTGGAGGAGTATGAAGCTAAGCTCCTGTCAGTAATCAACGTGCGTGGTCATTCATGTATACAGTCACGTTTGGAAGAGACAATACAGAGCTATGAGACTTTTGCTGATGGGATATCGGTCATGCTCGTTGAAAGTGGAAATGATGACCCTTGGTAGTAGGTAACCGAAGCAATGAGGTAGCAAGATGGAATCGGAAAGACCGGGAGCACAATAGGTCTTGCCATAGGTGGATACCTAAGATGAAATGATTCAGATAAACGAACATGTTACTTTTGCCCAGCATAGTCCTCTGCCATATCATGTTACGCAATTCTCCAAGTCTGTAGTATGTGTGTGATGAAGCGAAAGATGAAAAGCACGCGATGTCCTGTTCCGCTTTTGTCTTCTGGTTGATACATTATAAGAAACTACGATGGAGAGCAAGTTCGCAGATGTAGAGGGCCTCAAGGTCCTGCTATACACAGCCATCGTCTTATTGTATTAAGAACTCAATCTCGTTAGCCTCGTGACTCCACCAATGCAAAGTTCATAATCATCACCTCTCCCGCGCTGAGACCTTGAATAACACAGATGAGAAAGTTGTTTCCGATACAACGAGTTGAGAAGCCGTAGAGAAAGTACACTACAATCGAGCTCTCCGCCTCCCTACAGGGCCTTCAAACTGCCTGTCAAAATGCAAGATATTTTTGATGATTGGGGAAATGTCCACTGAGAGCGAGTGCTTGTTCTGCTCTCTCTGGACAATCATCTCGGCGTGAAAATCATCTTGCCTTTTGACAAGTTTTCCGGTGATGATTGGGTGTCAGGGAGAGACCACAGGGGGTTTGATCTGATATCCACCTTCGCACCTTCCTTTCACTTTCCCGATCTGTTCACTCAGAACTCCGAAACCACAACAAATCACTTTCACTCTCATTGCCTTGGCTCTAGCTCATGTTAACACATGAAATAACCTTCTCTGCTACAACAACCATCGTCGTCCTTACGCGCATTCTTCTATCATCACCATCAACACGCCAATCGATCAAGGTAGTCATCATCAGCACTCATCTGCGCCCTTTACAATAAGCTCACAGCAAGTCAGAAATACCGCCATTATGAATGCGCCCGCTTCGTTCACATCACTGCCTCCCGAGCTCGTCACCAAGATTTGCCGTGACTCTGACCTCGAGAAAAAGGACCTCATTGCACTCCGTTCCACCAGCAAAACTCAAGGCATTCATGCCTCTGCCACACAAGAATTCGCCAAAAGATACTTCGAAGAACTCCGCGTCATGTGGACTCCCTACAGCTTCTTGACGTTTTGCAAGATCTGCGAAAGTCCCGTCTTTGGTCCTCATGTCCGCACAGTCAAGCTTTCGTCTATCCGACTCGCCGTGCAAGACTTGTGGGACACCCTTGTGCAACATTATGGCTGGTCAAACTCGAGCTTCCCACAAGATCAGATCGATTTGTCGACGCAGAGGGTGGGGCAACACATTCGCCGATACAACATGGAGATTGAGATGAAGAAACCGGCAAAGTCTGTTGACATCTTCAAGAAAGCTCTTTCTGCTCTGAAAACTTACGGCAACTCGTTGGCACTTGCGATCTCTACTAACGAAGAAGGCTGTATCGGCGTAAACGATATTCTTACACCACTATCAATCGACGAGACTGTCGATTCTTCGCTTTGGGACATCACCCCCGAAGACAGCATGGAATTTCTACTGGAAGCAGCTTCTGGCACAAATCTCGAAACCAAAGACCTTCGGATTGAGACGTGCTACTTCGGTGGACATCTCTTGGCCTTTAGTTACGAGCACACTGACTCTACCGCACTATGGGCTGTCTGTCCTGGATTGCTCAAGCTCACAATCGAAGCCAACATTGCGGGCGATGCAGACGATCCTGTGATTGATGAACGGCTCACGATGGCCTCTCTGCAGGAGTTATTCTCGCATGCCACGAAGCTCAGTTCATTGAAGCTCGCCGGCAATCTCTTCAAGGATGCACCAGACCAATTTCGCCGTACTATGGAGTTCATCAACGCATCCAGTCTCGAAGAAATTGTGCTTCATGTCGATCATGCCACTGGAGACGGTATCCTCATCTTGCTCAAGAAGGCCAGCAAGACTTTGCGCCATCTCGATATCAATGCAGAAGAATTCACGGGCTCCTGGGTTTCAGTCGTGTGCTGGATAATGGACAACCTACCTGAGCTTACCTACTTCAGACTTCTCCTACTTCCCGACATGACGTCCACCTCTTTTCCGGGCGCTCTTGAACTGAAAGGTTCCTATGAAATACAGTCTGGTCTCGCAAAGCTGCTTCAGGAAGAGAAATCGACAGACGAAGAAGCGTTCTAAGAAGGAAGAAGAAAAGCCGAAGTGGCAATGCTTGGACATCAGCACATCGTCGTTTACGACCTATTGGGTTACATACGATCTTGCGAAGTTCCCACTCTCCAAGGTCTGCAACAACTGATTACTGTCACTCCTGGGAAGCAATTTACTGACAGATCTGCAGGCCCATAGAGAAGGTAGATGCGGGCGAAGGGTGTCTTCTCTGAGCTTGAGACCTCCGATGAGATTGGCTTGAAGATGTGATCGTGGACAAAAGATCGAGAGGGAACACGAGCACATGGTCCCGCAGCGGGCAGGAAACGAGCGGGAGCAGACAGACGAGGGACGAAGGTTAGCGAAAGAATCACCCGAATATTGCAAACAGGAGCAAAGAGTAAAACCACTCGCCTCATTTGCAATCTATGCACACCTTCCCAACGCCGTGGAAAACATTTGGTCCCAAAAGAATTTGCAGTGAAAGAGCCACTAAAGATTCGCATCTCATATAGCTTTCAGTGGACATGCTCCCGAAACCAAAATTGTTCTTGCGTTTCGGTGAATACGATTGGCAATGTCGTCGATACAGGAGAGAGTATCATCTGTGCCCTTGATCGGATAACGTCCACCTTCATTCCGGTGTAGGTTCTTGCATCTCGCTGGTCTCTCACCAGCCAGGTACCCCCACTTGCACCCATCGAAATGCAAGAAGATTTTTGCGCTCCAAAAGAATGTCCAGTGAGAGCGTGGTTGACATGAGAGATAACATGACTCTCACTGGTCATTGATTCCAGATTGAATAGTCTCTTGCATGATAAGTGTATTCTGCGGCTGACGTCCGGGCAGGAGATAATAGCAGAGTATGGGTGAAGAGGTATGGCGCTTTCGATGGTGTTCGTGACTGCTTTGCAATGAGAAGCTCTTTGCATGTTAACCGATTCGTATTGGATGATTTGCTGTTCTCCTGTTCATGTCCCTAGGTCTAAGCGAGACCAATGAGGGAGAGATAAGTGGACTACCAATATGACACAGGCGAGAAGCTACAAGTCAATATCGTAGATGTTGCTCCCAGCGAATTTGCAATTCGCAGAAGATGAATCATCCTCAAAGTGTTGACTCGTACTCACAGTCCTGATAAAGACCTAAACTTCTCCTCGCAGTGGGTGAGGATAAAGTGTGCCCTCGGTAAGTTCGGACCACTTGGTTGTCAGTTCTGACCTGAAGTCAGCATGCCCTGATGTGCAACATTGGCATCTCGGAAATATATCGACAGTCGCGATCAAGGCACGAAATCTCACCCTGTCCTTCGATGTGGAAGCTTCGCTTAGCACACATCGATCTCCTGCGACAAAATCCTTTGACAAACTTCCAGCGGTACGTTTGGCCAAGGTCAGAGGATCTGAAGCTGCGATTGTCGAGCCCAAAGTGGATCTCTGGCGCGCTACTGCACGACTTCCTGGACGCGTGAGACGGCGACCATGAACCACGCGCGCGGTGTCGACGGCGTCTTGGGGAGGGCGGGCTGCGGCGGCCGTCGGAGCCTCGGGTATTTTCGCGCATATTAAATATCCCTCTTACGCGCATCTTGCAGGAAGAACGACTCCCATCATCATGACCTGATTAGCTGGTGTCGCCTCGCCTGGCGATGGATCTGAGACCGGGAATCCGCAAGCCGAGCGAGATTCGATGAAGCGACATCTCATGGCCTTGACGCCTTCCGGGTTGAGATCTCGAGTGGAAAGAGGCAACGACTTGTTCCTTCCTTGATGTCGTCCCAAGAAAATACGAACATTTACTGATCGCCGGCTGCCCGAGTGGTCCCCATCTCCATATTACCTGTCAGGGTACGAATTGATGAAGAACACGACTCGCTCACCCTATCCGGCCACTTCGAGCTTTGCTGGAGAAAAGGGTCTTCCGCATCGAGAACAGCCACAGAGGCACGCAACCACGTTTTTGCATCTTCTGGTGGCTGGAGCTCTGATCATTCTGAAAACTGACGGCAACGGCTGGAATCAATATAGGAGGACACAAATTCTTCGGAAGACGCACTCTTGGCCCAGATCTCGCCGTCGCCTTGCAAACGAAGATGCAGAGTCTATTTTATTGAACGAATGCGCTACAGCGCCCTTTTACGCATGGACTCGCAATCCATCCCATATGTACGAAGCATTGCCGAGTAAGTTTTAGCGACGACATGTGCTTAGGCCACCAACATCCTCGCGTGTGGACTGCTTGATCAGCAAAACTCCAGCACGAACGTAGCCTCATGCAGATATAAAGCTAAGGTTACAGCCACGGAGCTGTCAAAATCCACAACAGTGGGACGGACCGGGAGGCTCACGCAATGCCGGAGCAAGTCAGTAAGAGGAGGAGAAGCGCCACGCGCCGACTACCAGCAAAGACCCAGTCTTTGATATGCACGTCCAACCCGAAACACCAACGCAGCAAGGCGGCCTCTTTTAACCACGAGATTTCAATCTGCAACAAGGGCCGATTGATTCACGATGGATCTTGGCTACTTTGCATCGCCAATCTCTCTGCCCTTTCTCGTCCTGACTCGCATGACCATACCATATCCCCTGCCACCTGGTCCCTCTTCTCCCCACACAATTTTAGTCATGACGACTAGTCTTTAAAGTAGCAGTCAAGCGCATAGTCCACGCAAGATCAGTTGAGTAGGGCCCATGAGTGGTCCTCACAACGACCCGGACATCAGAAAGGTCCCACCTAGATTGCTCACACTGCAGGCACTGGTAAATCCAGTTGGAAAAGGGTGCGTTTAGCTGACCGGTCTTTACGCTTGCCTCATCGTTCCCTGCATTTGAGTTTTGATATATGAAGTATCATGTCACTCTTGACGGCACTTTGATCTCGGTCGAGTACGGGTATGTTCATTGGTAAGAACTGGGAGGTCGTATAATTCTTTGCCTTTTTCCGCCGTCTAGTGATACCATTTTGGTTGCCCTTCCCGTGTCTTTTCAATATCCGTCCCACACCATGAGCGCATATTGACTCGCCAAAAGTTTCGAACCGACATTGTCAACCTGCAGCTGCAAGCCACGAAGGAAAAGACTCCGATCTACGATATAACAACTGAAGCCTTCCCTCCAGGCATTGGAGAGGATTTTGATCGTGGATGTCCCTTACTGTATTCATGGATCCTGCAGCTATTGCCAACGTTGGAAAATCGTCGCTCGCGCTCAAGGAGGCAGCGCTAGCTTTCATACCTCTTACATCTGTTGCGCTTTCATTGCGCATGTACGTGCGAATATTCATTGTTAAAGGATTTGGACTAGACGATGTTTTCCTGCTCGTCGCACAGGTGAGTAGATAGACTCGCGGCAACAGCAGCCTTGCCAATAGATATAGTGCCTGACTTCTTTAGGTTTTCTTCTTCGTTTTCTGCGGCATCGCTATCAAGCTGATCAATCTGGAACATGATCCATCGATGATCAAAGCCTTCTCGGGTAGTGCTAAGCAGGCATTTGCGGCGATTGAGAGCATCTACACAGTATGTCCTTTACTTGCCATATTATGTTGCTGTGCTAATGTCTTCTAGGATTCTGTTCTCTTCACCATCTTCTACGTCTTTTCGGTTGTCTTCTTGAAGATCTCGCTCGCCTTCTTCTATCTCCGAATTGTCATCCAACGATGGCAGAGGATTGTGATATACATGACAGCTACTACGATGACTCTTTACGGCCTTGCATACTCCTTCACTTACTTGTTCCGATGCGGCTCGGACGTACATCATCAACTCGTGTACAGAGCTGCTGGGAAATGCATTCCGGATCACACGCTACTAATCATGACATACGTCCTTGGAATATTGGATACCCTGACCGATTTCGTCTACGCCTTCTTACCGATCTACGTCTTGTGGAATTCGAACATGCCACTTGGAATGAAATTTACAGCAGGCTTCTTACTCTGCATTGGATCTGTCAGTTCGATATGCGCTTTGGTCCGCGTAGCTACCCTAGCGAACTTGACATTGGATGTCAAATTCTTCAAACAAGCTGTTGAGACTGGACTCTGGAGCATCATCGAACCCGGTCTTGCGATAGTGGCTACATCACTCGCAGCATGCAGGCCGCTTTGGAGGAAGGTTTCGGAAAGCAGCTCCACTGGCTCTCTCATCAAGAACACTTTCATGTTCAAATGGTCGTCGGCAAAGAGGAGTGGCATATCATCAAGCAGCAGTCAATCTCGCAGCGGCAAGGCGGTCAGCAGACCCAGTGGACTCGGTTTTGTGGAGCGCTCAGAGGCAAACAGAGGATTCAAGAAATTTAATGATGCCGAGTATGGTGTGTCAACAGCTACGGTCGCTGTCGGCGACGAAAGAGAGATGACGGAGTTGCAAGATCTTGGCAGGTTGGAAGCACAAGATGACTTCAGAGAAGAGGAGGAGGATAAGAAGTCGTTGGTCAGAGCCTCGATGACACCGAGTGAACGTCAAAGCAGGTCGAAGATCTTCAAGACGAGAGACGTCCGGGTGGATGTACGGACTGCTCCATGATGATGTCGTTTCGGACGTGTACACAACATAGATATGACCGTTTCCTTTGTCATTAGTATAACGAACCTACCCTCAGATAGAACACCACAACAGCGCAAGCATCACAACGAATCAGTCCCAAACACTTGTAATATTGGTTACCTGTTGTCGCAATGCAAGAGTTGCTGACCAAAAGCTTCGAGCAGACCGGAGAGCGGAACAGCAACGCACAGACTTCATCCAGTCTTGGCACGGTAACAGCACCTCTCAATGCATATCCAAAGCGACAATTGAAGAGACGGCATATCTCACCACCCACACATCCACACAACAATGCTGCCAGCACGCTTCACCCGCAGCTGCCTGCGCACCTGCAAGGGCATCCACGCCCGCCCCTTCAGCACCACCCCCGCCGTCCTCGCCGACAACCCCATCCCGGCAAACGACCCCAAGAACCGCGACACACCCAGCCCCGTCAGCAGCACCAATGCCATGCCCTTGAGCAGTGAGGGCAACATGGACAAGCCCCTGCAAGAGTCTGTTGCTGAGGGTGAGGAGCGTCGCGTCATGCAAGCGCCCAACCGCGAGACCGTTTGGAGTCGCAGCCAGCAGCCCAGAGAGAAGGCCATGGTTGGCCCTAGATTCGAGCAGATGATCATGTACGATCAGGTAAGAGACCTCTGAAAAACAACTCAGCACGACCGAAATTGGACAAAAGAGGAGGGATTGAAGTATTGGATATTTCTGGACGCGCGCGGGAGATGGACGAGATGGACGATACATACAAGAGAAGAAGCAATGGCTGATTGAACACCTATACAGCCTCGTCCCATGGCAGCCATCGAGCTCATCCACAAGCAACCCGTCAACTGGGTCAAGGAGCGCACCGTCAAGTGCGACGGCGGCGGCGGCCCCCTCGGCCACCCTCGCATCTTCATCAACGTCGACAAACCTCAAATATGCTGGTGCACCTACTGCGGTCTTCCCTACGTAAGTTTCTACTCTTTCCTGTCTCCTCCCAAACCTGGACATTTCTTAACAACATTTTACAGGCCAAGGAGTCCAACCGCAAGATGCTCGAGTCCCTCCCTTCGACCTCTTACCCTCTCAAGCCCACCGGTCATGAAGCAGAGGTTCCTCAGGGTTACCAGAGCAACACTGGCAAGCCTCTTGAACAGCGATGAATGTGATATACAACTTATTTCCCCCTTTCCTTTGAAGCCTTTCTTTCTCTATTTCCGTTGCAGTGTATATAAAACCTCAACAACCATGCATGAAATCCGTTCAAAATCGAATCTTGTCCTTTCCGAACGTGTGCTTTTTCGATTCGAATCGTGTTGCGAGAATGAAGGTTCCCGTCATGCGTAAGGTCTTCCCCATGGGCTAAGTTGTCACGAACACATTGTCTTGAACAGCGGAGATCACGTTCACAATCATGGCCTTTCAAAGCCTTGCAGCATCAAGGGGCTTTTGTTCATTATATCATATGTCCACATCTGTGCTGACCAGCAGGACAGCCATCGAATCCTTCCTCCAATCGTATCTTTCAATTCTGCTTCAACTCTCTCAAAGTCTTCCTTCTACTCAAGCCTTTTCACCTTGAATAGTAGCAACAACCTTTCTCTGATGCTTGCTAGCTCTGAACTCCAAGAACCAAATACCCTGCCAAGTGCCCGTTGCAAGCTTTCCGTTTGTGATGGGGACACTCACGGAAGCACCGATCAAGGCGGATTTGATGTGTGCGGGCATATCGTCCAATCCTTCGGCGGAGTGGCGGTAGAGGTTTCCTTTGCGGTCTTCCGGGGCGATGCGGTCGAGGGCGTCGGACATGTCGTCGCTGTGAAACACCTCGAGTAAGCATTGGTTCGGCAAGTAAAAGGAATGAGGCAGGAAGGGGAAGAAGAGGAAAGCAGTGGATGGGATGGATATAGGGAGTGCAACTTACCGAACATCCTCATCCCAGTTCTCGTTCAAAGACAAGGCGCAACTGGTGTGCTGCACAAACAGCTGCAAGATACCGACTTTGTAATCTTTGATCTCTGGCACCTTCTCCATCACTTGATCAGTGATGAGATAACTGCCTCTGCTCTTGGCAGGCAGGGTGAATTGCTTTTGCGTCCAAGACATGGTTGTGGTTTGTGGTGTAGGTTGTGTCGGTGGTGGGGTAGATGCTGCCCAGGGAAGTAGCGAGCAACTGTAGCTGAGTAGTGTGAAGGGTGAAGCGAAGATTGGACCGATGAGACCGGGAAAGAAGGCGAGGATGAAGATGCCGAGGAGGAGGGGGAAGTGGTATGCGTTTGTCGCGTGGGTGTTTGTGTTGGTGGGCATTTGATGATGATCGGATGGAAGTTTTGCGAGAGCCATGTGCCGACGTCATTGGTCTGATCTCGACACCGAGAGCCGCTTTCTTTCGGCGACGTCGGATGCTGACCTTTCATCCTTCATTCCTTCCTCTATCTACTAAAAGCACAACCACTGTCACCATATCGACAATCACTCGGAAGGAGGTAAAGAAGCTTTTGAATTCGTGTAATAGCAAGGCAGCATTAATCGCTGGTCGCGTCCAAGTTAGTTCGTGTTGTTACATGCGACGGCCGCTGTGTGTTGTTCAAGCAAAAGGATTGCAGCAAAGCCAGAAAGAAAGAAAGCAGAAAATGAAAACCCCCCATCGAAAAGAAGCAAACCCGAAAGCTTCTCATATAGTGCGCCAGCAAGTCCACTTTGGTTAGCGGGTCTCTCTTCTCATTGTCTCCTCATCTCCTCGTCTCCTCAATATCCTCTTGTCCTTTCCTTATCATCTCCCTCTCATCCTCCACGTCTCAGACTCCACGAAAGAGAAGGCCATGCCTCGGTGAAAAAGGAACATCTTCCCGGGCGGGAACGTGATAGCACCAGGTGCATCATCAAGACTTCTCAGGCTTGTCACGCACAAAGTATGCGTTGCCGTATCTAGGGTCGATCTTCCACTTTCCAGGCTGGAGATCATCCTCGATGGTACGGAAATTGCGCAAAGTGTTGGTGTTGTCGGGCTCAATGACCCAGAACAGCTGGTCGGAAGAGGCGCCCTTGGGGACCATCTCGTTGGGCTTGTAGACGCCTTCCTTGTGAGCGATCTTGGCGTTGTCCTCGTCGACTTGCTTCTTGGTGCGTCCGACCCAGACACGATCCTTGGTGGCCTTAGGAGTGACAGTACTGGCAGTCTCGGAGTTCATGGGAACGGGGTAGTTGGGCATGGCATAGGCGACTGGAACGGCGGTGCCGGGGAAACCGAAGGGGTAAGCACCGTAAGTCATGCCAGCCATGGTGACTTGGGGAACGGCTGGAAGGGGTGCAGCCTTGGGAGAGGCGACCCTCTCAATGGTAGGAGGCTCAGAGATGGGACGAACTGATCTCTCACGTACACGCTCATGGGTGTAGTGATGGTAGTGTGCCTCTTCCTTCTTGGAGTGGGCTGAAGGAGCAACAACAGCCGGGGCGGGTGCGGGTGGAGGAGGGGCAGCCATGGCCTGCAGCTGCTGAGGAGGGTACATGTAAGTGTAGCCGGGCTGAGGATAGAGGGCGTATGCGATGGGCTGATGAGATGAAGGTAAGTTTTTTTGCGCCAAAGATCTTTTGTCAAAAAAACTTACAACAGCGTCCTGAGGACCGGGCTCTCTCATAGGAACGTAACGGTAGGCGTTCTCTTGGTCGGACACCTCACTGTGACGGGTGTTGTTGGAGCGATTGGAGATGGATGACTTGGGAGCGATGGTCTCGGTAGGAACAGCGACACACTCGCGTCTCTTGCACCACTCCTCGTAAGTGAATCCGCCGGTTTCTTCCATTTTGCGCGACGGTCTGATTGGAACTGCGAGGAGGATTGGAGGTGGGCAGATTTGATGAGAAGCGACTGGAAGTGAATGTTTGTGACGACGCTGGCTGCTTTTCTGAGTGTGAACGACTCCCTTCTCTTCGGCACGCGGCGCGCTCTCGCTATAACGCCGGCTATGGCGTCGGTGATGTCGGTGCTCGTCTGCCGATTGCCGATGTGCGCGAGAATGGAAATCGTCTTGGTCGTCGTCGCGGTAGTGGTTGTGGTTGTGGTATGTGTGATGGCGCGTGTGGGAAGTTGAGCGGCGATGACGCGAACGAGAACGAGAGCTTGAGCGGAAGAAGGCGACCTTGAGAGGTGAAGCAGAACGAGGTGCCTCTGAAATCGAGCTCACACTGCTTGCTTGACTTGCTCGGCCCCAGTCCCAGTTGCTGGTTTTTTCCTTCGTCACTGTCTTTCTGATAAGGATGTGAGTCGAGTCGACAGGTGAAGGCGCGCGCCCTCTATACCACTCAGACTTGTATCTCATAGTGAATGCTTGTAATGATACAGATACTCGAAGAAGAAAGGATGCCCGCTCAGAACACAACTGATCTAACAATGTCGACAAGCACACAGAGGAGGAAGTTTTGGTCTCGAGCCCTTCAGAAATCCCCGATGTCCTAGGCAACGAGCGTCCGTTCGACAAGGCTGTGCGGAAAAATGGTCGCTCCACGACTTGGTTCAAATCTTTGCATACCGCCGTTGCCATGGAGAAGCACGGCATCTGATCAACTCGGAAGACCGCTGCCCAACTATTCTCTTGTATCGTTGTTGATGGTTTGAACATAACTATATAGCCTTGTGGTCTTTCACAGCCCTAATAGCTACCCAGCACTTTTCGCTATGCTTTTCCTTAGTCTGCTTGATATATGCTCGCTCGTCAATCCACAGTCTGTGATCAGGATGAGAGGTTGCTCAAGATTGCATCTTGGAAGATGATGCAACAAAGGTCGGCAAGAAGCATAGTTGTACAAGTCATCACTACTATTTCTTCTCAATCATCCTGGCTTCTTACTCAATGTCTATAATGCTACGATATATGCACCCTTTTACGGTAATCGATGCGTGAGACTAGGCAAAACCATTCAGCACTCAACGAGTTGTTGAGATATTTTCACACTCATACTCAACCTCTTCAAGCCCTGCTAAACATTGACGGTTTGATATCGATATGAGATACCAAGTAGGGTCACATGTCCAGCACAGAGCTCTGTCACTATGCTCACTCGTCTCACGTACGAGAAAATCTACGAATTATAACCTTGCCTGGTGGATTTTATGCTTGGTCTCCTTCGCCATAAGCATCATCGGTTTTCGAAGCCGGTCACGGACTGGGTTCTGTTGGAGTGTTAGAAGTCAAGTACTTGCGTAAAGCGAGAACAATGAAGTTTTAGGACAATGAACTTTGAGCTTAGGGGGAGAAATAATTGTACATCTTCAGCAGACTTACTCCAAGATCGACATTTGGTTCTCCTTGTATATACAGCCATTGAACGATAGCATGGTTCTGGAGAATGAGAACCACATTCTTGACCCCATTACACATGGCATTATGTCTAAAGAGTTTAGACCATCGAAACATGTTTGTATAAAGGGTGTATGACAGCCGAGAGAAAGTCTGTCCATGCAATTCTTGCCTTCGTGTTGTTGATTTGAACGAGTGAGGAAGGGAAGCCACTTTCATTTGTGGCGTCGTGTGGCGCAGGTGTCACTCGTTTAAGGTGTGGGGAAAGCTCGAGCGCGTCTGACATGTGAAAGCGACGGTTTCCGTTTGCGTCAACAACCAAGCTGGAACTTTAGGCGCTTCCAAACATCAACTCAACAACCATATCCATCACACATCAATATGGCTCCTATCAAGACACTCAAGGAGATTCCAACTCTCACAAGCTTGTACAAGCTCAAGCATCTCGCACCGGCAGCTTCAACAGTGTCGGGAGCCAGCAGCGCCTACAATGACAGGATATGTGTCATCCGCACCGACATTACAAAGCTAGAAGTCGATGCAATCGTCAACGCAGCCAACGAGTCTTTGCTAGGCGGCGGTGGTGTTGACGGCGCCATTCACCGCGCAGCTGGCAGAGAACTCTTGTACGAATGCGAGACACTTGACGGTTGCGACACAGGCGACGCCAAGATCACCGATGGTTACGAATTGCCATGCAAGAAGGTCGTCCACACTGTCGGTCCCGTTTACTGGCGCACTAAGAAGCATGGTCAGCATACCAGCCTGCTCCAGTCATGTTACCGCCGCTCGCTCGATCTGGCCGCCGAGAACGGCTGCAAGAGCATCGCGTTCAGCGCACTCAGCACCGGTGTCTATGGTTATCCTAGCAAAGAGGCAGCAGAGACTGCTATTGGCGAGGTCAAGAAGTGGCTCGACACTGACAACAAGGCCGACAAGCTCGATCGCATCATCTTCTGCAACTTTATGGAGAAGGACCAGGATGCCTACTACGAGTGCTTGCCGTGAGTATTGTGAGCGTACGATCCGTCTTTACCTGTCATTAACGCGCTGCGCAGAAAATACTTCCCACCGGCCGAGGAGAGCGAAGAACAGAGTGAATCCGTCACCCGGAGTAAGAGCAAGAGCGAGAACCAGAATGAACTCGACAACCAGAGCAAGAGCGAAGAAGTCGAAGAGCAGAGCAAGGTTCAGAATGCGACCAACTCCCAAAGCAAGATCGAGGAGGTTGAGGAGCAGAAGAACAAAGACGAGTCCAACGAGGAGGCCCAGGAGAGCAAGGACGAGACCAACGAGGTGGCATATGAGAGCATGGATGGAACCAACGAGCAGGTCCATGAGAGCAAGGGCGAACCTGTTGACGCAGACCAGAACGAAAAGGAGACTGGTCAAAACATGCCCGATCTCCCTGACGTTCCCACCACGGTGCCAGGAGAGCACGATCTGCCCGACGCAAAGAAGCTCAAGACCGACCATCAACAGAAGGATTAGAGGGCCAAATTGCTATCATGTTGCTGTAGCAGAAGGCGCCCACAAAAGGATAGGAGAAGGGGTTACAGCGGCTCTTCTGAAATGTCCCATGCAGTCATGAAATAACGAATCAACCATCCGTATATGCAGAATGTCTGCTTCTGACAATCCTCAAGACAAGTTCGAACAGTGTGATGTCGGTAAATCAGAAGATGCTGGAGAAGTGTTTCATGTAAAAATTCGATCGACCTAGAATGTCAAATCTTGCTTGATTGCGTCGTTGATCTGCCGCTTCTCGGTGCGCGTCGCGACCCCCGCGGGCTGAAGCACCTTCCTCAACCGTGAACACCCCCAAAACCGGTCAACAACCCTCTCGGCCCCATAATGAGTATAACGTCGCAATAGCTCCTTCTCTAATGTATATTCTTTTTGTTTTTCCTTTCCATTCTTGTTGATACTATTCGTTGACATCTTCCGCTTCGGCTGGATACATGGCCGACCCAGAAGCGACTTTACAAGCAGCCATCGAGTCATTGGGAGGTGACGACTCTACGAATTCCTATACCGTTCACCGTCTCAGACACGCAACTCCCGAGCACCTCTACCTCACCACTCGTCGTTGCTTCATCGGTCCCATTCCCGAGGGCTGGCTCAGGAGCCATCGCAAAGAATGGTACAAACACTACCTGGGTATCCATCATTCGTCCAAAGCCCCGTCGTTCTCTGCCTCGTCCAACGTTGACCGCCGCCGTCGTCTTACTGGTCTCGATGTCCCGAGCGCATCTGCTGCATACCGAGCAAGCTTCCCTCAACCCGATAACGTCGATGGAGACGCCGACCAGGACAATGACGATGACGACAATGGAGAGGGCCAAGGTGCTGGAGGCGAAGGACTGCACATAATATCTACCATCGATGAGGTTGAACATGGCGCCGAGTCAGACGGAGAAGCTACAATCAGAGCGCCGGTCGCTCTTGATATACCAAGAGCAGGACCAAGCGACCCTGGTCTTTTGAAGGAGGCTGAAGGCAACGAGGAGGTGCTATCCTCATACACAACCGCTCATACTGTGACTTCTCCTTCCACACCAACGCCTTTGGCTACCCCCAGACCCGGCGACGGTCAGTCTGATTACATGACTTCGCGCCCCACGGATACATTTCGCAGGCGTCAGACCTCGGACACTTCTTTCGTTACCGCTTCCGACGGTGGCTCAATCATTATGGATGAACCAGGTGCTGCTTCTCCGATGCAGCCTGCCTCTCCCAGTGATGATGGCTCCACGCCAAGAAACAGCCCTCGAGCTGGTGAGGAGCGAAGTAGTGCTTCCTTCGAAACAACAACTCCCATGACTCCAGGACCTACAACTTCCGACACGTTCCTTCTCGGCTCCCAACATAGTCAGCAACTAGATCAGGGTATGGCTGGGAAAGATGCAGCAGGCACCGGGGAGAATGCTAGAGGGCAGCAAGAAACAACGCAAGACGTGGGGACTGGGAATGCCAACAATGCTGAGCTTAGGTCTCCTGGCCTTGTCAGATTCAATATCCCAGAAAACCCCGTCTTGAAGCAAGAGATGCAGGTGCGAGCTAAGATGGCACAAGGCACTCGCAAACGGCTGTCTAGAAGATTCACACGAGGAAAGCTCAAGGATGGAGAAATCGTGAAAGTGGAGAAAATGCTCGTTCGTCTTGACATCACAACAGGCTCGGAACAACCCAACGATGATTACGACGAGAAAGACAGCCAACGAGTCGAGACACGAATTACTGAAAAGTGGAGAGAGTTCA
>Ga0181465_100345_pt1 | contig 17470 bp, 17 predicted proteins | sample InSIn3gowninarea_FD_119076 | JGI IMG/M metagenome (GOLD analysis project Ga0181465, IMG submission 119076) | Clean room microbial communities from NASA Spacecraft Assembly Facility at Jet Propulsion Laboratory, Pasadena, California, USA -... ... | reverse complement strand
ATCCAGCTATATTGGACCCGTAGGTTACCACAGACAGCATTGTATACGTAGTGTTTCAGTATTGGTAGTTTATTGGTTAAGATGAGACTCGGGACAGCTAAACTTGAAGCATTCATATAACCCACCAAACACAGCACTGAGTCAAAAGTTTACGAACACATGCCCCAGTGCCAATTGGCGATCACCCAACCACTTCAAAATCGATTTTTTTTCCTGCCATAGAAAACCAGTGAAATTATATATAGTTGAACATGTTTTCTCAGTGTTTTGTATGCCAGTCCTCAGCTTGGCCATACGTCGCGGCATGCCGAGGATTATGTGCTTGAACAAGTGCTCTGGTATCATTAACCCCCTTACTTTCCATTGCTCTCATTTACACAATACTGGAATATCTCAGAATGCATGGGAACCATTTCCTTCTTCTCATTGTATTTGAGATGCTTAGGCTCTCTAACGGTAAGGGAGGTTATACGTAGCTTGGAATGGTAGCAAAACCTGCACAGGCAAGAAATTCTTTCCAAAGCGGTGTGTTATCACACTCATCTGGATTTCCGAAGCTGTCCGTGCATTCATCGACGGTCCATGCTGAGATAAAGATTACGTTCTGATGTTCTTCAGTCTCCCTGTATGTCGCATCTAGCTCGAACGTGATAGCATTTGTAGCCATAGCGGCTACTGGAAGAGGAGTGCTTTGTTCATACCATGACCGAGGTCGGGAAATGTTTGAAGTGTTAGCTGACGTGGACTATTGCCAAATTGGACCGAAGGGCTTCTTCTGTATATATATTACACTATGGACTTCGTCTACATACGACACACAACACATTCTATCCACAATTTTCCACATACCATAAGCACTGGTGCCAAAATGTTCCTTACACATTTTTGAGGTACATATATGGGTACTATGCCCTGAAGGAGGATTGTGGGGTTATATATAGTGCTCACATGACTTAGAGGAGGTTGATGAGGCGGAGAGTCATTCGGATGCCATTTGGTTGATTGATTGATCGATTCCATTTCAACGTCAATTCTGAGTCTATAACTAAATAATGCGATGTGAACGAGGTCAGAACCGGTAAGGTGGGTTATATGAATGCTTCAAGTTTAGCTGTCCCGAGTCTCATCTTAACCAATAAACTACCAATACTGAAACACTACGTATACAATGCTGTCTGTGGTAACCTACGGGTCCAATATAGCTGGATCGCATGAATCTGTTCGAGTAGAAGAAGTGGTGTTGATAACCACGGAAAGTCATGATACCCGTTGAAACCATAGAATGAAGGTGGCAAGGACTTCAAGAATTGTATCTGATAAGCGGTTGCTATCTGGACTGGAAGTTCCAGTATAATTTGCACTGGAAAACAGCCGGTGTTGAATACACCGGATTAGTCTGGTGTAATCAACATCGAAAATTGAAGTTGTGTTATGATATACACCTGACATATTCCATATGGAAGACCATGGTATGTATCTATTGGATTAACTACGCGGTTTTGGTAAAGTGAAGATTGGTGGTTGTGTTCATTCCCCTCTTAGTCAAATCCACAGAGCGATGTACATACACGCGCCAATTTCTTGGGTTAACGTGAGAGTGATGCCTCGCTATCTATTACGATCACTTTTCATGAGTTTGTTCGCAGTGATCTTGATTCTCACAATATCACATCTTATGCCGCCAAGTGAATGGAAGTAAAGGCAGAGAGCAAAGTCTTGGTCAGGTCAGACTTCAGGCAACCTCCTAGCCTTCGCGGTCCTTGTGGCCTTGTCCCCTTGTGAGGCTCATAGAAGTTATCCATATGGAATCCTGTGTATATCACACTATTGTTTGGTTTCAAAGGGCGTCATGGTTGTAGTTCTTTCTGCCGTATCGCTCAGGTATTCCTTCCTTATAATCGGGGGCTGCTTTCCTGTCTGCATTGAATTGCTTACTACTGACTGTAAACACATACTGTCTGTAGGTCCTCACAACAAATCATCTCATCTAAGCAATAGTGTGTTGTGGCATTCAGCACGTTTGTGCACTTTATCGTCATTGAGGTGGTAGGCTTGTGCTATGTGCTGGCAGATTTGCAAAGTATTGTTGAAAACTGTCGATACATATGCATGTGTTACATTCACTTCATTCACTTCATTCACTTCATTCACTTTTCCTCGCACAAGTGAGATAGTCCCCTTGGGCCTATTGATACTCTGGCTGCAACATGCGGTATATAAGTGAAACATGTACCCTTATCTCTCTGTATAGCTACCAAGACACCGGGAATCAGATCTCTATCATCTGTACATACATACAGTCCTTCCAACAAAAATATCGTGAGGGCCCGAGTATAGAGTCGGTACCGGCAGCTGTTGGCGTCTCCATTCCACACAAGGTATCCCAGCTAGCAGGACAGAAATGCAACAAGCAAACTCAGGATGCGGTGTTCGAAAGATTGATATCGAATGCAAACGATACCTTCCTGTGGGTAGCGTTGATGTGTCAGGACTTTGAGAAGACCGCGAAACGGAACGTTCTGAAGAAGTTGACATCCCATTGGTATTGAACTGCAAGCACAGGTGAGATCCCTGAAGCGAGCATACACGCAGGCCCCAGCTATAAACCCCTCTCAGAGCCCTGAAATGCCACCTGAATTATTGTGTGGGCGAAAGAAATGTGCCATTGACGTGTCGTTCGCTGTGTTTACTCAAAAAGAGCGATTAAACTACCCGCTCAAGGACTGCTTCATTCTGGACTCTGCATGAACTATTCACATCACTAACAATCGTGGTAGAATTCAAAATCTCCGACCACCAGCGGGATCCGAATACTTGTGAGCAAGAAACCTCCAGGTCTAGACACGAGGTTACGGGACCGCCATCCCAGATATGTCGAGGCAGTGCGGATTGAAGTGTGTACTTTCCTTTCGCACTCAATGCATAGGCCTTCAACGGGCAGATGAAAAGGAGCTGTTAGGACTTGATGTTTCCAATTCCGAAGGAAGGCATCCTCGGAGCAAATATGGATGCTTCAAACTATATCATCGTATCCTGTATTTCACATTTCAAATTCCACGTATATCGTTTTTGATCTCAGTAGAAGACTGGAGTTGTATTCGGGTTGGCACTAAGCCATGGGTATTCGTGGCGTATCGCCGATCTATCAAATAGTCTATCATTACAAATTTTACACGACATCTCTTTAATGAAATTTGCCCTCTCGAAAAGCTCGATTCAGCAGCCCCATTCGCTCGTCTCTTCCAGTGTCCAAATACTTCCTTCACTCTCCCTTCCAACCCTCAACAAGTACAACAGGGCCTTTGTACTGCTTCCTCGCGCGCACAACATAATCGATCATGCTCAAAATAGTGACAGCAATAAACATGACGGATGCCCAGTTGAACGATTCAAGATCGGTCGGGGTACCCTCAGGCCAGAAGCACCAGAAGAAGGCATGCATGGCGTACAAAACACCGGCAGCGTTGACGGGAATACCCCATTTACCAAGCGACCAGGCACAGGTAGGAAGAAGCTCAGGGGCGGTGATACGGCGGTAGAGAACGGATCCAATCGAGAAGACGTAGGTGATCATGAGAGAAACGACGTTTAGTGAAATAACTGCAACCACGTAAGCTTATGTGTGCGGGGTAGAGGTAACAGAGCAACTTACTAGCGTTGAAAGCGACGTCAGAGCCAATGTTGATAAGCGAGAGGAGGACGGTGATAAGACAAGTGAATGTAACAGAGTTTGCGGGGTTGTCGAGCTTTTTGTCGACCTTACCGATCCAGTTGCTGAAGGGCAGACCGTGGTCACGAGCGAAAGCCCATGTCTGACGGGAAGTGGACAGGTTGTAGGTCAGAGTACCGGCGAAGATAAGAACAGTAGGGATAGCGTTGAGCGCGACGACACCGCCAGGACTGACGGCCTGGGAAAAGACCCAGATGTGGGGATAGCCAGAAGCATCGTTGAGCGCGGCATCGAGGTCAGTGATCATGAACATGTAACTGATCAGGAAAGCAAGACCGATGATACCGTTCATGATGTAGGCGTTAATCATAGCCTTGGGAACGGTCTTTCCAGCATCCTTGACCTCTTCAGCCAAGTGAGCAACACCATCAGAACCTTTGAGATTGTCAGTGACATCATCCAGACAGTAGCAGCATACTATGAGACTTACAGATACAGGCGTAAATGGCAGAGATCTGACCGACCATCAGCGCAAGACCGGTGGAGTTCCATCCTCCACCATTTGTGATTTGCGTGAATGTAACTTCAGCTGAAGCTCTAGGGTTCAGGGTCCAGAAGACAATGATGATGGCCAAGAAGCCAAAGACGTGAACCATCAACATGACGTTCTGGAACAGGGGCATGGCTTTGGAACCATAAACGTTCAATGCCCAGACCAAGATGGTGACAGCGATAACCATAAGGGTACCCTGCCAGTTAGTGGCGGCATAATCAGGGTACATGATAGTGGCTGAGGACTGGATCAAGGTTCCCACTAAGAAAGGACCGGACGCGGTACCTGCCTGCCACGAGAGGGTAGACATCCATCCGGTGAAGTAACTCAACGACCTTTGGATCGATGGAGGGGCGAACTCGGATACCCAGTGGTACTGACCACCTGCAGTCGGTGCCATGGACGCCATCTCAGCAAGAGAAAGCATGACCGCACTGAAGCCAAACCATGTCCAGACAAAACTCCAAATAAGGCCAGCTGGACCTCCATCAACAAGACCTTGGTAAGTAGCACTGTTTCACACAATGTTAGTCTTGTCGCACAAGGTCACATTGGGCAACGAATACTTACGTCAAGAGAACCTCCCATACACCCTGAAGAATGACCGTGAATGCGAGCGCTGATAACGGACGATAATTTCTCCTCAGCTCTTGGATTTTCCCCATTCGGTTCATATCGCGGTTATCAGCCTTTGTGTGGCCCTGGATAGAGCTGTGATATTCATCACCGTTCTCAGCATAGTCCAGGCTGTCGTGGTGGCGATGTGATGCTTCGTTGGCCTCCTTGGGCACTACGACCGAGCTGTCATATGAAGAACCCATCGCTTGGTCACTTGCAGGCGTGTGAATGCAGGCGAACGCCACGTGGAAAAAGAGGTAGGAAAAGAAACGTTCGGTCAAATTCAAATGTGAAAAGACCTGAGGGGGTAGTAGCTTCTCAATCTTTGTGATAAATTGGTGTTGAATACCGTGCAACCCATGCTGCCGCTAGAATCATGGCTTCGGCGGTTCTTAATGCGCGAACGGCTAAGATACCAACAAAGTGTATCTGTCCCGGTGGGTTGCCGTCCAACAAGATGTCGCGGGCACAAAAGCCGGATGTATCCAGGGTGTTTAGGGCGAGTACTCATAGTACGAGCCAATCGGTTCTTGCGGCCCGCTTCCACCATGTGGGGCTGCGACGGCTAGGACCCTTGGCCTCATGCAGAAGCGCCTGATTCAAAGTGGAGAGAGGTTGAAGTTCATCCCGCGTTTACATGAGATGTCTCGTGCATGCCGTGTCTGTTACAGGGGTAAGAAAAATTTGAAATACAGTTCACTCATGAATGCGTTGTATGCATGACATAAGTGTTGCTAATCTGCATTCTCGCAGTGAATCCTCCTTACATCTCAGATCCTCTTGGATTGCCTCATAAGATGTCTCCGACAAGCAAAACCTAAAGTCTAGTGTCTCATGAATCCATGGCGGTAGTGACTGCCGGGAGAGCGGCATGCTTGGTTTGGCTTCAATTGGGAGGAGGGCCGTTACGAGCCTTGTTAGAAGAAGGCCCGTTAGATGCCGTTGAAGGACTGGCATCACAATGCCAAATCCAGCTTCAACTAGGTACGTTGTATCGTAATGAGGCCGTTTAGCATCTGTGGTGTAAATTCAACGAATGGATTGCAGCCGCTCATGCGCTCCGACCATATGGTGCTTGAGACCGGGTATCTGTGTACCCCTGCGCTGGGAATGGCTATGATGATCCGACTAGGTAGGCTGCAGGGTAAAGAAGAGGACACTGAGCTGCTGCTTGCGGATCTACATCTTACTCAGTCTTGCACCCAGTCTTGCGCCCAGTCTTGTACTCAGTCTCGCACCCAATCTTGCATCTAACCTTGCACTCAGTCTTACTCAAAGTCCTCCTCGCCGCCAGATGGAAATCTCATTGTCTCGCTGATACCCCTTACGTCTCTCTTCGTTGCTCATGGCTGGAGACGTCATTCCAGCGCCGTTCAAGATCACGAACGATGACAAGCGCGGCCTGATCGTCGTTACAGCAGGCTGTACTTTAGCTTTTGTCTGGGTTTGCTTTGTCATTCGGGTGTGGCTGCGTTTGCAGGTTAGAGAATGGAGATCTGATGATTATTTCCTTGCTGCAGCGACGGTACGTTTAAGGTTGGTCTGCATGGCTGCGGCACAGTAACTGATCGCTTGTATAGTTCCTGGACACCGTCCAAACTGGTATTATATTCCGGCTTGTCAGCCTGGGCTTGGGTGGTCCTCAAGAAGAAATACCTTTGAATCGACTTGAGGACATTGGAAAGGTGCGTCAGATTCTCACAAGGTTCCGGCTGCTTCCCCAGTGCCCGCTCGCGGGGCAGTGATGACCCACTCGTTTAAGAACATTCCTAACAACCACAACAGCAAGGCTTTGTTTCCCAGATCTTCTACATACTTACGCTATGGACTACCAAAACCTCCATATTACTCCTGTATATGCGGCTGTCGCCCAGCGGCGCACACAGGATTGCATCGTGGACCATGCTAGCGTCGTCCGCGGTATGGGCGCTTGCATCAATTATACTGATAGCTGTCCCGTGTAATCCTGCGCAATTCTATACCAGCCGGGCTGGAGAGTGTAATGAAATGGTGAGAAAGCTACTGTGCGATGCCGTGTTTCAACGAAGCTGATACGTGTAGTGGCCAAAATGGCAAGCCATCACTGCTCTCGACATAACCACCGAAGGACTTATATTCCTTATCGCAATCCAGCTCGTGTGGACCCTCCACATGCGGTTGAAGTCCAAACTACTTGTCATTTTCGCTTTTTCTGCGCGGTTGCCAGTAATTATGATTGCGGCCATTCGGCTCTATTACTTTCACGATGCGGTCGTCAACACCAATGTGACGTACGCAAGCAGCTTCTACTTGGTTGCGAACCAATGGCAAATGAGCTATGCCATCATATCGCTCACAATCACCGGCATGGGTCCTTTTCTACGCCCTTTCAATAAGGACCTGATGACGAGCTACGTAGCCAAACGGTATGCAAGGAATGGCAATATTATTGATTCGCAGTCCGAAGGATCTCAGGTCAGCTATCAGATGAGTCGACTCGAATATGAAAATAGGCCACCACGCATGAGGATGGGCCCAAGCAGTTGCTCACGCAACAGGCCCAAGTCGCCATCGCCATCGCCGGGTCAGGTCTCGCCTACGTCGCAAACATCCATCATCAGATCAACAGATCCGCCGACTTTTCGTCCACAATATGAAGGGCTTAGACACGATGCTGAAGTATGGGTCGGCAACCGCACATCAAGCGTACGAGATGCAGAAGACGTATTCAGACATCTGAGCGATGAGACTCGACTGGTCATCACAAAAAAAACAGAGATGAAAGTGGAGAGCGACAGCGCAAGTTGAACTTAGAGATAATTGGGGCTGGCCCTCCCTGCAGGCGTTTTCTATCGCCAGATACCCTTTCTTTGCTGTTCATTTAGGTTACACATTCACATAGCTAGATTTGGATAAGGTTCACTTCTTTAGAGCAGGACACACTATAGAGACGATAATGAAAGACTTTCGCATTTGGCTGCAAGACTGAAGATACGGACCGATTCACGTACTTCTCTGCTCTTGTGATTGATAATTCTATACGGCACGTGTTCGAGCTGGACTCTACTAGCCTTGCTGAAGGTGTCATGACTCAGTAATGAGCTGTTAGGCTCATCTCGCCACATGGTATGTGCTGTGGCTCGACCGGGGGCGGCAATATGCCGTTTCAGCATTACGTGACATGTGGCAGATCCAAACCTAGTGGCCACGACGGAGATTGCTATGGACATCATGAAGCTGCGCCAGTCATTGCGGAGCGGTGAAAAGATTCTGGGGACCCATTGTGGGAGCATGTTTATGGGGAAATGTAGCTCTGAATCCGGGAGAATTACATGTTCCACATTCAACGCAACAAAGTGTAAGGATGCAAGGAGACAGTCGTCGGTTGTCATGTGCGCTCTCTCGAGCGCTACTGCATTTGGATTGTAAATGCGCAAGCGAAGCCTCGATCCACGGCAAGGATTTACGAATAGGATCGGGGCTTGATCAAAAAGAACACAAAAAGAACATAAAAGGAACATGTGCAAGCCCTAGAACGTGTGGACCCTGTCGCTTTGCTGATTGCGGCGCTCCAGTCAGCCACACTTATACGAAAGAGCATTTCGGAAGGGGTTTGGAAGCATTTTGGAAGCGTTTTGCAAGCGTTTTGGAAGCATCACAGGCAGAACGGGACAATCGCTCCTTGGAAATCTGCTTGCAGTTTTCATTGATTAAACTACATGCTATGATGTGCACACTGAGTGTGCGAGTCAGAGCGAACGTTCTTACGTACTCCTTGCAAGATTTGCTTGCAGGTAAATGGGACTTCGAATCCTTGGATCCAACGGTGTCAGGTGATCTGCAAAATATTCGTGTTGTATCTGGTCGCTGATACAGTAACGGCCAAACTGTTCGGCCCGTAGCTCTAACATTGCGCCGATATGAGACGTTTACGCAAACACGTAGCAGGGAATGCCATACTGATGAACCGTTAGCGAGACGACCAAGAAAACCAGCCGCAGCAGGGTTGCATACATTTGTAGGCACATTGAACTTTAGGTTCTTGTCCAGATCTGAAATCTGTTGGATCTCTTCTGACTTGAGGTCGAAACTTGTTACATCCAGGTTCTGCTGCAGACGGTGTTGGGAGTTGCTCTTGGGGATGACAGACAGACCACGTTGTGTGGACCATCGCAGGAGTACCTTGCACATGTTAGTAAGAACTGGCATGAGCCTCCTTCGAGTCAACATACCTGCGCGGGTGTCTTGCCGTGCGCTTCGGCGATCTTCGTGATGACTGGGTGATCAAACAACAAAGGTGTGTCTGCGGCAACCTTCATATCGCACTCAAGGAACGACTGGGGTCCAAACGACGAGTATGCGGTAACAGCGATCCCATGCTGTTCGGCAAGCTTAAGCAAGTTTGGCTGCACGTAGTAGGGATGGTGCTCGATCTGCAGTGTCGCAGGCTTGACCTTTGCGTATGTGAACAAATCTAGCAAAAGCGCACCGGTGTAGTTTGAGACGCCGATACTCTTCGCCAGACCCTTCTTCTGAACATCCTCCATGGCTCTCCATGTGTCTTCTAACCTTGCGTTGCTGTGCTCAACCTTGGTCGATGCATCGTCGAAGTACCACCCAGGCGGATAACGTGTCTCAGGCGCAACATACTTGAGAGCTACGGGGAAGTGAATAACCCAGAGATCGAAGTAGTCAATACCCCAGTCAGCAAGCTGTTTCCTGGTAATAGGCTCAACCTGGTCGTAATCGTGGAAAGACTGCCACAACTTGGATACAATGAACAAGTCCTCACGCTTTACCAGGCCCTCCTTGATTGCGCGAGCAACACCCTGTCCAGCTTCCTTCTCGTTACCGTAATCTTAACATTTAGACGTCAGCGATCATATCCAACACAGTCAATGCCAACTTGAGTGTTGGGGAATTGCCGGTCTAACACAACACAGCACGTACCACATGCTCCATCAAACAGACGGTAGCCAGTCTTAATAGCATTGTATACTGTATCGGCGCAGGTAGCATTATCGACCTTCCACAGTCCAAATCCAACCTGGGGCATCTTGTTGCCATCATTGAGCGTTACGTAGGGAGTTTTGGCGGCCATTGTTGCGAAGAAGCAGCGATTCGGGGATTGAGAAAGGCGCGGCACCGCAGGATAAAAGATCGCAGAGGGAGGGAGAAATGAAGCTCGGAGGGAGAAAGACTTTGTAAACAAAACAGAAGAGCAGGATCGAGAGATATTTGTAGCTGCACGATGGGAATGTCCTACAAGCATGACCTACAAAACTTCTTGGTCGACGCGGAAACTTGCACAGCTGTCCGGTATATATGACGCGCTAGGTACCAAATAGACACGGCCCTGCGTCTTCTACCGTGTAGCTAGAGCTTCTCTTTACCCTTGGTGGATAAGTTTCTGCCTGCATTTACCCATCTTCACACAGGGTCATAGCCTTCAAACACTATATGTACCTGTACCCCGCATCTATATCACTCAACATGCGGTTGCTGGCGTGAAATTGCTATGCTGTTGCAATGCATTGCGTAACTAACTTGAGTATTTGAGAGGCATATGCACTTCTCTCTTCTACTACTCGCGGAATATTCATCGAGATTACAATGTTGATACATCAATCCGCGGTTGTTATTCATGGTGGGGCTCTTTATCGATGTTGCCCCGCGGTCCCTTTGTCGCAACTGATAACCGGATAATATGCCTTGAAGCACCGGATAATACACGCTCGCTCAGTATTCACCCATCGGCAAGGTTATCGGTGGAATTACAAGCGTAGCATACATGACTGCTCGGTCGCCCGGGTATGCTGAGGCATATGTTTCAGAATTTGCATAAGAGTGTAGACAACCGCACCGCGGTTAATCGGGCCGTACGTGACGATCATCCTTATAGTCTCTGTGGGACAATGCGAGTTGTATACTCTGTGTAGTCTTGAAACATAAACTGGGACATATTGCGTGTCTGTGGTTCATGCTTCGATATCGCAGTTAACATTCCATTAGATGCGAGATAGAAGAGCCAACACATTCAATCACAATGAAAGCTCCAAGGCACTTGCGGATTCTGTGCAAAAGGAAGTAGAGTACCTAGTTGACAGCTTAACCGAAAGAGTATATACATCAGTGTTCAGGAGCATAATGGCCACTTTGATGATTAGAACAGGCTCTAAGGTTATACGAGAATGGCAGTTGCTCTCCACATTATAATTTGTAGGTTTTTCAAAGCTCTCTGGTAAGATGTTGCAATTTTGTCCGAGCATAGTTGCTGTCTCCGGTCACTAGCAGCGGCAACATTTTCCAGCTGGAGAGCTTCTATTGGTATCACCAAGAAGTAACAGGTCACGTGGTAGCCGTATTGGGTACCCGCTGTACTATGGGTGACGGTTAACTAGCATCGGTTGGAAATCAAACTCACCAAAATTGAAAACAAGATCTCACACCGACAAATTTGAGTCTTCGATGTCTACTGCACGTATACAGAGCGCAGGTTTAAGAGCACATGCATGTAATAAACTGTAGTTCCTACTTACAACGTGGATTGCTTGTATAACTAATGCGTGATTTTCTCACCCACACGATCTACCCGTACTCCACATGGCCCTGCTCCAATGAATACCGCTGTCGGATCTAACACGTTACGCGCTGGTGGCGCGAAACATGTTAGAGTACACACGCGATGCTTTTCTCTTCAAGTGAGTGTATCCATGGAACGATCTCCTTGAGGGCACCTTCACGGTGCCTGTACCCATATACTCCTCCACGATTACGCTTCCCTCAGTGGCAATCCGTCTTTGATGGCCCATACTGTTTCTTCCTGGTACTGCAACAGCGATTGATGTCACTATCACTAAGCTGATTGAGACCAGAATTCCAGATTTCTACCGCCCGTAAGTAGTCCTTTCCAAAAATGTGCCTGTTAACTGTTGGATGCGCTAGTTGGGAGTTGGGAGAGATCTGTAAAGATTCTCTCTGTACAGTGGTGTTGCTGAATCCACTTCCTGTTGCTATAACTCGGAATTTGACCAAGGAACATGATACCATAGTCTCTTACAGCCCAGTTGCGTTTTCTCATCTCTTACTCGTATGTGGCGTCCGGAAATTCATTTTTGACATCGTTCCACAGATCCACCTCCAAGTTCTCCTCACCCCTTTGTCTTGTTCCATATCTCATCATTACATCACCTTGGTCCAAATACTCCACAAGTTCCTTGCCCGTTTGCGTACTCATTCCGTCTACTTTCTTTACGGCTGTTTTCAACAATCTGGCAATCGAAAGATAGCTCGCATAATCTCGTACGAAAACCTTTCTACAAACAACCTGAACGATTCCGATAGCTAATAATTGGCCAACGAAAATAGACAACAGAACCGTAATTGGCTTCCTCAAATCTACCTTCAACTTGATATCGACAAACGGCCGCTCGGATGCATTTTGCTCCTGGGTCATCTTTGGCAGCCTCATATCAGCGCCCAGGATAGCAAGAAGAGGAAGGCGAGCAACGAGGTGTGCAGCATGCAGTTTAGCCGGAAGTGGAACACCAAATCGCGGATCTTTTTCAGCTGCATTGTGGAGGTAGTTTGAGAAATGTTCATTCTTGTCCATGCCGGAGTAGTCCCTGACAGCCATGCCATCGGCGAATTCGTAACCCCACACACGATTGAATACGCCAATGCGGTGAAGAAGAATCTCAACAACAGGCGAGTTTCCTGGACGGGAGTCGAGCAATTCTATTGACCCAATTCCGGGGTTGTTGTTCTTGTCGCTGATACAGGTATTGCATTCAAAGAGTGTCGCGTTACGTTCGTATATTGATTTGAAGTCTTTGTAGGATGCGGCGTAGAGATCTTTGGTAACTTCTGTAAGTGTCGGAGGAATACAGAAGAGACGTCACTTACATGTTGTCGCGCATGACGTGTTTTCCTTTAGCGTGCTGTAATTAATTGGCGCCATCCATATGTAATCATCTTGAGCAATGGAATAGATATCAAAGATTGCTACCAATACGTTGATGAAATCGGGACGTTTGTTGTTCGTTGAGCCTAATTGAACGAGCCTTGGTTAATCACTTTAGGGTTCGATTGAGAGAAAAGTCATACTTACTGAGGTCCCCTACAATTTGACCATTTTCAAATACATTTGATCCCCATATCGTTCTTCCGATACAACTAGATGAACTGTGGAGTATCTCAGTCTTAGATGAGCTAATCTGAAGACCACGGTACTCCTTCAGACGGTATGAGTAAGTTACTGTGTCTCCATGAACCACACGGTCGAAGCCATGTCCGGTTATATTCGTCGCATTGTAAGTCAGTGGGTTCTTCGAATCAAATTCACTGGGCATGGTCGAAAGTCCTACTGTCGCGTATCGATTCATACGTGCTGCCATCAAACTTATAAGAAGCTTCTCTAAATGAAACGGGCAACTGGTTTTGGACTCACGCATGTTTTGATCAAAGAATTTGTATCCAATGGTTGTAATAGTAGACTGATTGAGCCATTCATCCGTATTCCAGTTGGTGATCTTGATAGGGTAATCGATTCCTGGCTGCTCGTTCAGATCAAAAGTCAATCCAAAAGCAGCGACGCTAAGCCTGCCAATGATATTGACAATCAAGTACACTACAACAGCTACTGTGGTAAGACTCCACTTTCTGTCCTGCACGGTGTGTTTCCAGATGAGTGTCATGGCTCCAGTTGGATGGTGCATCCCCAAGATCAGATCGACCTGAAAAGAATTATCAGCATAGCGAAACATTCTTCTTGGGGACTTCTATTACATCAGATGGCTTGTGCAGTTTGCGTGCTAGCAATGGCCAACGAAGCATGCTACCTAGTAATCCCAAGAGCGAACCCAAGCTCAAGCTCATCAGTGAGGAAAATGTAATGGCGAGCACATTAAACCAGCGTTTTTGCCAACGACTGAGGATACCTTTCTGTGAAAAGCAGTAAAGAATGGCCGTGATTATGATACTGAAGATGAGGGTGGCAACCAAGCGCCAGCAGATCTCTGTCCAAAACAACCGGCTGTGATGATTTCTGCGATTGATGACTTTGATAGGAGCCTTGGTCAAGGTACACGATGTGCTCTGAGGAGACTTCGTGGCATTATCTTCAATCGTACTATATTCGTAAAGGTGCTCGACCATGGCGAAGATATGTTACGTAAGTCCAGTAGAAATTTGAGGAGTAGGGTTATGAAAGAAGCCCGCAAACCCGATCAAAGTGATTAATAAAGGAATTGCGACGAAAAACTTAGCTGTTATGTTCAGCTTTCTGATACTTTTGCTTGACGGCAGGCTCAAATTCAGCTGGTACAAGACCTGCGTATATCATGTTCTGATTCAAGCAGGGTCTAGGCCTTTGTACAACGCGATGTTTGCGCCTTCTAATGTGTCACAATTCGTTGCAATATATTAAGGAACTTGATAGAGGGAGTAGATTACCAGTATATTTTAGCTTGATAATGAGAAAAAACTTTCAGTCAGTTTGTCTCTGCTAACATTTTAACATCAAATTGACGTTTTGTTTCTAAAATCAGGCTACTGTGTTGAGCGCTGCAGGAGAAGGTCAGCTAATCGCGTGACTCTACGGACTTAAAGGTTGGTTTCTAGAGAAGACAAGGGTGATGAGTTACAAGAAGCACCAAGAAGCTTCAAGCGAGATGTGACGAGAAATCGAAAGATGGCATAAGAAAATTGGGACGCAGTGAGGTCCTGCACTAGGGGCACAGTCTCGTTGGTGTGTAAGGGCAAAGCGGTACGGTTAAACGAAGTGATAGCAACAACGAACGCTTCAGCATCGGGAAGAGCCTAGTAACAATTACTCACTAAGCCATCGCTTCTCAATCTTCTTCACAATACTCATTTCGGAAGCTTTGTCTTACTGTTTCATGTCTTTCCTCTGTTGGCGCTGTGAAATTGGAATACGATAGCTGGGCTGGGCTTACCCCGCATAGAGGGTGCTAACAAATTGCCTGATGGCAGATGAGATACACGTGTTACTAAGGAGGTCTGGTTGGTTTCATGTGGTACCCCTCGTCGTTGCGTTGTTCCTCTGTGCTCGCTTCGTACTTCCAGGCTCTTTTCAGCCGCACTCTACTGAAGTTGACACATGCATATGGGTAAAAGATTGCTCTTACTCCGTAACCACCTAAGTTTTCAATCCTGACTATCTTCCGTATCGGATGTAGCCCGGCCTTGGAGTTCCATTGATCATAACACTTTTTGCGACAAGCGATCAGTCTAGATGCATACACAACTCATTCTTGAAGTCTCCTAATCTCCCAGTGCATTACAGAACAGGCATGAAAGCAGTTCTCACTCATATTGCAATCCTCAACGCCTCATAAACAAAGCTTGTGTCATTAGTAAGGTGTGGTGGACCTATTTCTCGCTGATTTAGCACACAACTATGCACACAACTAATGTTCATTGATTGGTTGGTTGATTTGAATTTGACGTCCTATCTGAGTCCTAGACTAATGAAGACGAGAAACACAAATTGCGTTTGTGGTAAGATGGTGTGAAAATATGGGGGTATAAAAGTTGTTCTATTAATCAAGCTGGACCTCGCAGACTCGTGATGCGCACCAACACGTAATGCGCACCCTTTTACTAGGAAAAACAGCAAAAGTGAGTCGCTTATTACTGAACTATATCTTCTCCCGAAGGCCCTGAGAGAAAATCTTCAATATTAAAGTTCTAGGAAATGGCTAGATCTGTAACTTTTGTATACAAAATTTTCTAAAATTCTCGAGTTTGAAATCCAAAGGTCCAATTCCACAAGATAAGGGGATATGTAATTCTCTAATATTCCCATACAAGACAGAAGAGGGTAAGTAGAACAGATTAATATTGAAGTTTTCTCTATATCTACAATAATCGATGAGTTGTGTTAGTTTTACTAGTTTGATGGAGTTAAATACTTTGAAATCTAGTATAACTTCATATCTAAGCAAGAAACTAAGAACCCTCTCAATCAAAAGTTACTCTGTTTAACACTCTCTATCTTGTGTCTGGGCTCCGTCGTCGTGTCTCGTGTTGCTGTGTCGCGGCTAGATGCCAGCTACTGCATTCGGTGGACGTATCATCATAAGTAGCTTGCTCGCAGAATATGTCTGTCCGTGTCTGCCAAGGGCGCAGCAGCGGCTCTACAAGTACCAAAACCACGCAACACGTGAAAGTTGGAGGTCGGGATCAGTGATAGCTATAAATAGCCACACTGTTGAATGGACTCTGTCAGCTAGCTGATCGTGGTGTGAGCAAGATCAAGAGAGTGGAGAGCTGAGTTTGCACGGTGTACACAGCGTGCGGGAATGTTAGGGTGGGTAAGTAACTGTCGTTGATTGCTTGATGTTCTACGTGTAGGGAAAAAGTTCGTATACATGATGGTATGCCACGTGATACCAACATCGTGTATGGTCAGCGAATCGTACAGCATTCGCTGTACGGACACACACCAACAAATGCCGCCGTCGGGTCTGACATGTTCCGTGCCACCAGGGTGTACAAATTTATGTTCCTTCTGGTCTGTTTTCAGCAGCAGCAAAACCGAATACAGTAGAATTAGGGAATTTTCTGAAGAACGGCCAGGAGACAACAAGGCTTCCCGTTCGCTCAGCCCTATTTGAGCAACGTACCGGCATTGAACTATCGTCTCTGGCTTATCGCGTAACCGCCTATACTTGCTTTGATGGATTGTCAACCTCCAACACGAAGTGCAGACAAGTCTCACAATAATGCCCATAGTCCCAATTCCCCCTACCACTGAGCTAAAGCAGTCATTCAGCTTCGCCTGTCTAACACTTATTGTTGGTAGGGCTTTAACGCACGTGCTTATGGATATATCAATCGTCAGTACATGTGTAGGGGGCTCATTCTTTTCTTCTTGTCTACTGTCTGTGGAGGAGTGAATATGTACCACGGGGTACCAGAGCTAGTCTCAAATGGTGCTAGCTCCATATCCCCATGGTTGTGATATCAGTATTTCGACACTTATTCTATATTTATTTACCGGTACAGCTTGGTCCTTTTCTTTGATCAGAGTATCCTCCATGTATCTGACCATTTGTGAACTGTCCTTATGTTAATCCTGTCACTTTGTAACCTTTGAGCCACAGCACACATCTCAGAGGAAGATTTGAAAAGTCACAAAGTCTCTCCGTCAACGTCTTTCACGAGGTTTCCTGCGTACGCTTTCTGCGTCGTCTACGATCCCAAAAGCTTCTGCGACCTCAAGTGCTGGACTGACGTATAACAGCGCGACGTCGCAAATATGGCTAAAGAAATGCTCACCGGTGACTGCAAAGTGCTAACATATCTCGAATCGAAGCAACCAAAGGCCAATAATTCAAACATCGTTCCGGCGGAAGGTTCGGCGCATTATACCGTAGGCTGGATCTGTGCTATACCTACCGAATACGTCGCAGCTCAGGCTTTCCTCGATGAAAAGCACGATAGACCAGAATACGTTCACCCTCACGACCACAATGATTACACGCTGGGCAGAATTGGGCGCCATAACGTCGTCATAGCTGTTCTACCTGATGGCGAATATGGTATATCCTCTGCGACGAGGGTGGCAACAGACATGCTGCATAGCTTTCCAAACATTAGAATCGGAATGATGGTTGGTATTGGTG
>Ga0181465_100344_pt1 | contig 17494 bp, 19 predicted proteins | sample InSIn3gowninarea_FD_119076 | JGI IMG/M metagenome (GOLD analysis project Ga0181465, IMG submission 119076) | Clean room microbial communities from NASA Spacecraft Assembly Facility at Jet Propulsion Laboratory, Pasadena, California, USA -... ... | reverse complement strand
ATTCCGCATTTGTAATGCTTTAGCAGCAGTATGTTCAACTCCCGTTTAGGATGGAATTGTTAGTTCCGATGTAAAAGAGAGTTCTTTTAAGGTTTGACTGACCTCAAACCATTTAGCTTTTCATCCAGAATTCGATAAAATAATCCATTGTTTTGATGCACCCTGGAACCTTCACGCCCTCGGTCTGCTAACACATTATATTGCTGAAGGACGGCATTAAGTTCTGCCACAGAAGAATACTTATAAGTATTCAATACTCCATCCAAAACATTTGCTATTGCCCTTCTTGAATCAGCCTTTCCGTACTGCACCTTTTGACTGTAGGCTGACTTGAGCTCGTACGGTTTTGATTTCATGTTTTCTGCTTTCACCAAACCATAATCGTTCTCAATTTCTTTTCGCGCTTTTTCAGATTGGATTTTGCCAAGATTATGTAACTCAATTCGCTTTCCATCCGCCTTAATATTCGTTGTAACTATATGCACATGCGGATGGCCAGCGTCGTGATGTTGATACAAAAGATAAGGTTGATTGGCAAATCCAATTTTCTGCAAATACGTGTCCGAAATTTCCTTAAATTTCTCTTCGGAAAGCTTTTCAGAGGGGTCGAAGTTCAACGAAATGTGAACGCTGTTAACCTTTGTTTTGATGTTTAAATCCGCTTGATTTTGTAGTCGATTAAGCTTCTGGTAAAAGGTCAAGTCCTCCACATCTTTTGGATAATTAGCTGCTACCAGGCACGTTGCTACTTGTTCTTTAACCTTCTGTTCGTTGTAGTTTAAGGCGTTTCTAAGACTGCTGCTGGCATGTATTACTGCAACCATTCGTCGGCTATTTTATTGATGCGATTTTTTATTTCATCTACTTTATTAAACAGAGTTTTTTTCTCCAATTCATATGTTATAATCCATGCTTTAAACTCTGCTATTTGCTGTAGTGTATGAAGCCTTTTTACCGCTTGGTTGAAGTTGTTTCCAATGCTATTTAGCTCGTTTCTTAGCGTAATCATTTCTGTCATAAAGTCATCCAATGATTTGTTACGCTGATAGACGGTAATAGGTTTATCAAACAGAACAAGGCGAACATAATCGCTCATCTTCTTAACCGTGCTACTGTTTAATCGCTTTTCAATTTGCTGATACTCTTTCTTTGTTAGCCTTAGCCCGATTATGCGGGTCCTAAGAGAACTTTCCTTTTCCATCACTTGTCATTTAAGTTTTTAAAACACTGCTTTTCATCATTTTTTACTTACCGCACCGACTTCGGAGGAATGCGGCCAGATTCGGTTGTTTAACAACCGTACATCTTGCCGATTGCAGGAAGGTGGCAATCTTATAACCATTTTAATGTCTTTAAGAGTTTTCATAGTCTGGGTAGATGTGCTTAAATGTCCTTTAGTAATAAATCATAGGAGGAGCTGGAAAGACTTGTGAAAGTCCGGTGAAAGAAAAATGTCTGTCGAGCTATGGCTTCAGGCTTTTCTTTTGAATCTTCCCAATGTTCATTACCCAATCATTCAAGTCTTTATGATTTTTGTATAATTTGCTTTCATCTTTGTACTTATCAGAAAGCGCTAATGCGTAGCGACTGCAATTTTGTCCGGCTTTATCTCGGTCTAAATACAGTTTAATGTTCTCATGTTGCTCCATAAATCGACGAGCTTTTTCGAAAAATGATATAGAGTTTAACACTACAACATCGGCCTTTATTTGTGGTAGATTTTTCTGAATTGCAATGAAAGAAAGGAAGTCAAAAAACCCTTCAAAAACCACAGCTTCATTTGCTCCAAAAGCAAATGTTTTTATGTCTTTTGGAGAACTACTTGCCTTATAATATTGGTTGCGTAATTCGTATCCTCCAGCATCATTTTTAAAACCAATTCCAAAGTATTCCTTACCATTCATCTGGTAAGTAATTTCCTTGCAATATTCTTTTGCGATGGCGATTGGAATTCTTCGTTGGGTTAAGTACCGTTCGAGAGCTAAGGAGCAAATGCTTCTTTCGCTTAAGACTCTTATTTTGCTTTCAGTGTTTTCAGCATTCTCTTTTAAGGATGATAAAATAGGCCGGTGAAAAGAGAGACAACCATTTATTTCCTGTAGGAATTCGCCTACAGTACAGTTGTGATAAAGGATTGCAAAATCAATCAAGTTACCCCCCTTTCCTATGCCGTGGTCGTACCAACAATTTAGCTTCCTGTTTATCTTAAATGAAGGCGTTTTTTCGTCACGCAAGGGAGATAAATACCAGTAGTCACAGTTTCTTATTTTGGAAGGTGTGTGACCCAGCTCTGATAGGTAATCTACTAAATCAATGTGCCTGGCTTCATCTAATGAAATTTGCTTAATAGTATTCATAACGCTGCATTTTCAAATTCACTTATTGTTTAACAATAGCGAAATTAGAAAGCGCTTTTATCGTGACCTATCCTGTTCAAATTTTGAACAGGATAGTGTAAATCCATAAGGATAATTTTGACACATCTTTTTAACTAAATAAAATATTCTATTATGCTTACAACAAATGATGTGGCGAAAGTTTACGATACTATCTTAAGTATCCCAGGCATGAATGAAACAGTGAAGATTGACCTCAAAATTTCACGTAGGAACGTTCTTTTGCTAAACAATGTTATTGAACGGGGTTTAACAGTAAAGGATGCAGATGATAAGTCATCGAACCTACTTGATATAGTTCCTAAAGAAACATTGCAGGAACTTACTAATCTTTCTGATGATTGCTTAAAAAAAGCAGGTTTAACAGAGCTAAGTGAAAAGCTAAATGGTTTGAGGTCAGTCAAACCTTAAAAGAACTCTCTTTTACATCGGAACTAACAATTCCATCCTAAACGGGAGTTGAACATACTGCTGCTAAAGCATTACAAATGCGGAATATAAACGAGAGTTTTTATTCCGCACAGCAGTATGAAAGTTGATTGGTATATGAAAGTTTCTTTGAATGAAGTAAAGCTGGAGTAAGTGAAATTACTGTTGAAATTTCCTTTCTTTTTATACAAGTAGTGGAGGTTAAATAAGCGTATTTAGTAACTTTAAACATTAAATAAAAGCTGCTATTCTATGAAAAAGTTAGCAATATTTTTATCAGTAGGTTGTTTGTTATTACAGGGTTGTAACTCTAAAAAAGAGTTAACCCGTGAAGAGGCTTTAAAACAGATTAAACAGGAAAGGAATTACCCTGGAGTATTAGATTACGACCTTTTTTGCGGGGACCCAAAATATGGAAGAAAAGTACTGGATGCAGGCTTGGAATCGGAGGGTTTAGTTACTGTTCAACGAACTCAAAAGTTGGCAGATGTTGGTAAGCCGTTTATAGGTTTTACGCCGAAAGCTCAAGCATTTTTATTGCCAACGCCGGAAAAGGATAAAGCGAGTTTGATACAGAAAGTAAAATTGGCTGATGAAGATGTGGTAGAAGTAACTAATATAAGAACAAACGGAAGCGGGAATAAAGCAGTTGTAGACTATTCGACTGCCTTCAAAAATGTAACACCTTTTGCTAAGCTTACTACTGTTGATTTCAATAAAATAAAAGCTAATAAAGCATACTTCGCCTTAGGAGATGAAGGTTGGAAATTGGAGAAAAAACCGGACATCGATTTTATGGAACTTGAAAGGTAGTTTTTGAATACTATTCCAACAATGGAAATAAGTATTTAATATATCATGCCTACTACAACAGCCTTGTTCCAGGCACTCCGTGCTAACTACATTTTCATACCTGCCATTGGGGATGAGCCTCGTCGGAAAATAAACTCGCTGTTGATTAGATATGCACCTCTTGTTACAACTGCTTCACCCTGTGTTAAACCATAAGTAATTTCTATTCGGTCACCGCTTTCAATACCTACTGTTACCATTTTATTTTTAAAAGTATTCTTGCCTGTTTGTATCCATACCGTTGCTCCCTTTTCATCTCTTATTACTGCATCAACCGGTAATGATAAAACGTTTCTTTGTCCATCTTTCAACACTACATAAGCTGACATGCCGGGTCTTAGTTGATTACCTCCATTTGGTATAGTAACACGTACAATATTTAATCTTTTGTCGGAACTTATTTCGGGGTTTACAAATTCTATTCGTCCGTTTATTTGTTTACCAATGTCTGGTAGCTGAACTGTTACTAAACCGTTATTATTGATTTGCGAATACTGGCTTGTATAAATTTGTGCTTCTGCCCAAAGCGTTGATAAGTCTGCTAATTGTACTATCGTTCCACCTTCGGAAATGTATTCTCCTTCGTGAATGTTTAATTCTGTTATGTAGCCGCTTTGATTGCTATAGACTGTTGTAGTGAGTTTTGCTGTATTGTTTTTTGTTAGTGCATTAATCTGTGCTTCTGTCATGCCCCATAACATCAGTTTTGTTCTTGCACTTTTGATAACCTGGTCGAAATCTATTAATGAGTTATCAAGCACTTTCCTTCTTTCTAATGCCAATAAATATTCCTGCTTTGCATTGTTCAATTCTTCGCTGTAGACTTCCATTAATGGCTCACCTTTTTTAATATAATCACCAATGTTTTTGTGATACAATTTGTCTATTCTTCCCATCACTCTTGAACTTACTGACGTTAGCTTTTGCTGGTCGTAATTCAGTGTAGCATTTAATACAGTTTCATTGCCAATCACACCTTTTCCTAATGTATCTATAACAATGTTTCCTAACTGTATTTGCTGTTCGCTTAATTGTAATTCATCCGACTTAGGAGCCTGGCTTTTTTGCACTTGTATTAAAGTCATTCCGCAAATAGGACATTTGCCCGGCTTTGGTTCATTGATTTGTGGATGCATTGAGCAGGTATAATAAACGTCTTTATTTGCTGCAACTTTTTCATCATGCTTGCAGGATGAAAACAATAAAACTGATGCTACAATTAGAAACAAAGAAACCAGTTTATGGGACCAGAAGCTGCCTCGTTGTGTTTTGATATATTCTAAGTTCATGCTTGCTATTTTACTTTTATGAAACTCTCGCTATCTGTTAGGAATTGTGCATTCGCTGCCACTGTATCTGTAGCTGATAAGCCATTTATTATTTGTATCATGCTGTTTTGCCTAATACCTGTTTGAACTCTTTTTGCTATAAAGCCACCATTTGTTTTTACAAATGCAACATCATTTAAACCCAATGAAAGAACTGCATCCTGTGGCAACCAATTTCCATTTGCAGAACTTCCAAAAATGTTTGCACGAACCTGGCTACCTATAGGAATGTGTAAGGCTGAATTATCGAAATAAACCCTCGCTGTTAATGTTTTACTGCCTTGTCTGTAAAATGGTTCAATGAAATTTATCTTAGCCCTAAATGCCTTTTGTGGCATTGCTTCAGGTGTAATTTTTACTGCATTTCCTACTTTGACAAAGTGTTGATTTTCGGGAAAAATATTTAGGACAACCCAGCCTTTTTCAGGATTGGTAAGAGAAAATATTTTTTGCCCTTGTTGTACATACATTCCTTCACGAATAGCCAAGGGTGCAGTTGTTGTTGCTATATTTTGCATTTGACCTGTAGCATTCATTTCTTCCTGCCCAGCTTCATGAACATGCCCCATTGCATTGGAATAAACAGAGATGGTTAACGTTGCTTTTCTTGTTCTTATCAATTGCTGCACTTGCTGGTTACTCATGCCTATTAATAAAAGCCTTTGCTTAGCTGCTTCAATTAACGAAGTGTTTGAAGCATCACTTTTTAAAAGAAATAAAAGGTTCTGTTGAGCCGTGGCTATTTCAGGACTGTAAATGTCCATTATCTTATCTCCCCGCATTATCATTTGGTAGCGATAGCGAACATAAAGCCTTTCAATCCTTCCTGCCACCCTTGATGATATTGAAGCTAACTCACGGGTATCGTTTTGTATGTTGCCTAAGGCTTGTATAGATATTTCTTCGCTACTCTTTTTGACTGTTGTTACGGGTACTGTTGTTATTACAAACTCGTTGGTTGGCTTTAGTAAATCTTCTAATTGTATGTCGGTTATTTTTTGTGAATTTTCTTCTTTTTTAATCAGGTCCATACCGCAGATAGGACACTTACCCGGCTTCTCTCTAATAATTTCAGGATGCATAGAACAGGTGTATAATTGCTTGCCCTCTGAAGCATCGTGAGTATGTGTTTCGCTCTTTTTTTGCCTGCATGAAGTGCCTGCAACAATAAGTATTATAGCAATGAAGAAGAGCCACAAGTATTTTTTATGTTTTAATAGTAACATCATAATTCAAACTTATTTAACCTCCAGTATTCTTTCTAACTCAACCTGCATTGATAACAACTGCTGCAACTGATTTAAATATTCGGTCTGTGTTTTATTTAATGTATCCCATGCATCAAACAGGGTAAACAATTGTTCTGTATTTTGCTGATAACCTAACTGCATTACCTGGTAATTTTTTCGTAACGCTGGTATTATGTTTTCTTCAAAAAGTTTCACCTGTCTCTTCTTTGCTTCTATATCTGCACTCATACCAGATGCCATACCTGTCGCTTCATTCAAGAGCATTTGCCTTTGCTGATACAATGCTTCTGATTTCCATCTTAAACTTTCTACATTGGCTTTTGATGCCCTGTTTGCTTTGCCAATAGGTATTCTTGCCATACCCATTACAGTATATTGCATAGGGATGCCGCCAAAACCAAACATGTGGTCGTACTTAATTCCAAACTCCGGCTTTACTTTGGTTCTCTCGGTATTCTGCTGTAAATAGGTTAATTGTATATCCTTGTCAATTGCCCTTATATCACTCCTGTTGCTTAGGCTCGTTGTATCAATTGTTGTTGAAGTAAAGTCTTTAATAGTGTAAGTAGTATCTACATCAAATGCATAAAATTTATCCCTGTTCATCAAAGTATTTAAACGAATGCGGTTTTGATTACTCTCATTCTCTAACTCAATTTTCATGTTTAAAATGTTTCCTAATTCAGCCTTTGCTTTATAGTAAGCACTTAACCTGTCAAGACCATTTTTGTATCTTATTTCTGCATCTTTAATCATGAAGTTTAGCAGCCTTTCATTTTCGTTGAGTACACTCATTTTCTTTTTCTGTATCAACCACTGGTAGTAGTTCTTTTTTGCTTCAGCATATAACTGGTTAAGCTCAAACCTTTGCCTTTCTTTTTCCGATGCTGACATGCCTTGCATATAAGCTGCTTCTGCATCCTGCTTTTTCCTATTAGGAAACATCTGTTGAACTGACAGCATGTATTGCCCCATGCCTGTTGCTCCATTTTCTCCCTTCTGCCACATTTTAGGATTGTAAGGTGTCATCCATAAACCTGTTCCAAAATCTGTAGGCATCCAGCTTCTTGCACCCTTTGCAGCTTCATCTAATGAACGTATCTGTGCTGCATACATTTTTGCTGTTGGATTAGCACTGTCAATTGTTTGAAGAATGTCGTTTAAACCTGTTGTTTTTTGTGCATTAACTATGCTACCAGTTAACAGCATTAGAAACGTTATTAATGATTTTATTTCCATAATTAATGTTTTGCGTCAAGCACATCTATTTTTCCAAACTTTCTTAACTCATACTCTTTCGTCATTAAAAAGATTAATGGTGTTACCAATAAAATATGTGTTGCAGAAGTTAATACACCACCTACCATTGGCAGCACTATTGGCTTCATTACATCGCTGCCTACTCCTGTACTCCAAAGAATTGGTATTAATGCAAATAATGAAACTGATACAGTCATTATTTTAGGTCTTAATCTTTTTGCTGCACCTGCTATTACATACTCTCTTATGTCTTCTTTTGTAATAGTGTCTTTTGAATTGCCTTTTAAAGCAACTAATTGTTGCATTGCATCATTCAGGTAGATAACCATAACAATACCTGTTTCGACTGCTAAACCAAATAGTGCAATAAAGCCTACGGCAACTGCTACTGAAAGATTAACACCCCAGAAGTAAATCATAAATGCGCCTCCAATCAGCGCAAACGGAATTGATATTAGACTGAAGAATGCTTCTCTTACTGAATGAAATGCGAAGTACATACACATGAAAATGATTAGTAGGACGATAGGTAGAATGAGCTTTAAAGTCTTTTGACTTCTTATTAAGTTTTCATACTGTCCACTCCATTCTAAAAAATAGCCTTTAGGCATTTGCCCAATCATCTTTTCTAAATTTGCTCTTGCTTCTTCTACTGTACCTCCAAGGTCACGTTCTCTTACATTGAACAAAACAGTACCTCTTAACAATGCATTTTCAGAACTAATCATTGGTGGACCTTCTGTAATTTTTATATCTGCAACTGCTTCTAAAGGAATAGGACCTGAACTCATTGTTTGTACCTGTAGTTGTTTTATTGCTGATAGGTTACTTCTAAACTCCTGACCAAATCTTGCATTTACAGAGAACCTTCTTCGACCTTCAACAGTGGTTGTTAGTTTCATACCACCTAAAGCACTTTCAATAAGTGTGTTTACATCATCTATGCTTAAACCATATCTTCCTATTTCTTCTCTTTTAATTGCAATGTCAATGTATTTGCCCCCTGTAATTGGCTCAACATATAAATCCTTAACCCCTTCGATGCCTTGTAATGCTGTTCTTACTTTTTGAGCAAATACATTTATTGTATCTAAGTTTTGTCCGTACACTTTTACACCTACGTCTGTACGTATACCAGTTGAAAGCATATTTATACGGTTGATGATTGGTTGTGTCCATCCGTTCGTAACACCTGGTATTTGAAGTTTGCTGTTTAACTCATTAATGATTTCTTCTTTTGTAATATCTGCTCTCCATTCGTTACGAGGTTTTAGAATGACAATTGTTTCTATCATGCTAATAGGTGAGTTGTCGGTAGCTGTATTTGCGCGACCTGCCTTGCCTAAAACATGAGCTACTTCAGGAACTGATTTAATTAATTTGTCCTGCACCTGTAGTATTCTTTTCACTTCTGAATTTGAAACATCTGGCAAGGTTACAGGCATGAAAAGAATTGAACCTTCATCTAATGGTGGCATAAATTCTTTACCTAAACTCATGACCAATGGAATGCTAATCAGTAGTGCAATAATGTTGACTGCTATTGTTGTTTTCCTCCATTTGATACATGCCCTGATAACAGGCTCATACACTCTTTCAAGAAAGCGATTGATTGGATTTTTGTTTTCGCTTCTAAACCTGCCTTTCATGAAGAATGAAATAAGAACCGGCGCTAAGGTTAACACCAGTATTGCATCAACAAACAATATGAACGTTTTAGTGTACGCAAGTGGACCAAATAATTTTCCTTCCTGACCTGTTAGTAAAAACACGGGTAGGAATGAAGCTATTATAATAATGGTTGAAAAGAATACACCTCTTGAAACCTGTTTGCTTGCTTTTTCAATGATATTCATACGAATATCTTCAGGCACTTTGGTATAGCCCTCCCTCTTAAATAATTTATTTTTTGACTTAAAAAACTTCATGTTACACCTTTTTATTTGCCGGGTCATTTTGCCATTCTGAAAGACCCCTATAAGCGTTTTCGCTCATGATAATGCCATTGTCTACAATGACACCAATAGCCAAAGCGATACCTGTAAGCGACATTATATTTGATGAAATGCCAAAGGCATTTAAAAGAATAAAGCTGACTGCAATGGTGATAGGAATTTGTATAATAATGCTTAATGCACTGCGCCAATGTAAAAGAAACAGCATAACGATAATAGAAACAATAATGATTTCTTCTAACAGCTTTGATTTAATGGTTTCAATAGCTGCTTCAATCAAGGTGCTTCTATCGTACGCTATTTTGAATGTAACACCTGCTGGTAATCCTTTCTCTACTTCTTTCATTTTCACCTTAACAGCCTTAATTACTTTGTCTGCATTTTCTCCGTATCTCATTACCACTATACCACCTACGGCTTCACCTTCTCCGTTTTCATCAAAGATGCCTAACCGTAAATCAGAACCCATTTGTACACTGCCAATATCTTTAACCCTTATAGGTATTCCGTTGTTATTTGATACTGATATGTTTTCTACATCTTCCCTGTTCTTTATGTAGCCTAAGCCTCGAATAATGTAAGCCATATCTGACATTTCAAACTTCCTTCCACCCACATCATTGTTACCTGCTTTTACTTTGTTCATTACATCCATCATAGAGAGATTGTAGAACTGCAGTTTGACAGGGTCAATAACTATCTGGTATTGTTTTTCAAAACCTCCAAATGATGCTACTTCGGCAACACCCGCAACGGTTTGTAAACCAAATTTTATGTACCAATCCTGTAAGGCTCTCTGTTCTCCTAAGTCCATACCCTTTGCATCCAATGTGTACCAAAAAATATGACCTACACCTGTGCCATCAGGACCAAGCGTTGGGGTTATGCCTTCGGGCAATAACCTCTGTGCATAGTTCAATCTTTCTAACACTCTTGTTCTTGCCCAGTAAACATCTACATCATCTTCAAAAATGATATAGACAAAGCTCATCCCAAACATGGAAGTGCCTCTTATGTTCTTAACTTTTGCTATGCCTTGCAGGTTACTTACCAAAGGATAGGTTACCTGGTCTTCTATTACCTGTGGACTTCTGCCTATCCACTCTGTAAAAACGATTACCTGATTTTCTGATAAATCAGGAATTGCATCAATGGGATTTTTATTAATAGAGAAGATACCCCACGCAAGCAAGCCCACTGCCATTAAAAGGACAATGAACCTGTTGCGTAGGGAAAATTCTATGAGTTTATCAACCATGCTCTTATTGTTTAGGCTTAGTATAAGTGCCTTCGTTCATCATCTTTTGTTGCTCTGCTGTCATTTTCTGTTTAACCAGCTTCATACCGCACTTCGGACATTCGCCTTCATGGTCGCTCATTACTTCGTTATGCATTTTACAGGTGTACATTTCGTCTTTAGCTAACTGTTCAGTTTTGGCTTTACTCTCGTTACCTGAACAAGCTGTAAATACGAAACCTAATGACAATAGAATAGCGGCAATAAAAAGTAAATTTTTCATGATTGTTTGTTTTAAAGAGTGGCAGGCATACTGCTGCCACTCAAATGATTATAATTATTGAAATTTGGGAACTAATCTTTTTTAGTCTTCTTTGCCACCATTTCCATACCGCATACAGGACATTTTCCTCCTGTAGCGCTGGCTATATCGGGGTGCATTCCGCAAGTATAAACAGTTGCTGCCTGTTTACTACCTCTTCTGTCTACAACTAATTTTGACTTGCACTGCGGACATTTACCGGGGTTATTACTTACTACATCAGGATGCATCGGGCATCTGTAGGTATGGGTTACCTCTGCCTTCATTTGCTCCTTTTTTGAAAGGTTTAAATCCATGCCGCACTTAGGACACTTACCGGGCTTATCACTGGTTACTTCCGGATGCATTGGGCAAGTATAGCTGGTTTGAATAACAGTATTGGATTTAGTGGCAGGGGAGTTTGCTTTACTCTTTTGTGCGAAAGCTGCAAACGTTGCAAACATTGCAACGAATAACATTATAATCGTTTTCATCTTTTTGATTTTATATAACCGAAGAATGGAGAGAGAAGAAGTATTGTTACTTCTTTTGTACCAATAAATAAATAGAAAATATCAGGCTACAGATAGATGTGCCTGTGACAGAGAGGGAAATAAAATCAAATTCTGAAAACGCAATTGTAGATATAAATAGGAACACCTGCTCGTAGAGGTGGTGCATTGCTTCTATAAGCAATTACAGGCTTTTGAGAAGCAAAAGAGATGTCTTGAAATGAAGGAGTATAAATATGAAGGTCAACAAAATGCTTAACGGGGCTGTGTACTTCGTCTGCACTGATGTGCTTGTCTTTTACTTTAAAAAACTGGTACTTGTTATCGCAACAGCCGCTTTTTTCATTGCCTTTACTGCAACTCTGCTTTTCCTCCTGTACTAAAGCTAATGTTGTTGATTTGAGTTTGCCGCAACAATAAAACTGCTTTAAGCTGAAACCCATTGTTGCCAATGAATAAACGCAAATGAGTAATATGAGAGCAGCTTTTTTCATTATTCTATAACAAAACTAACGCTGTTTTTTTGAGATTGGTTGTATAATTATGGTTAAGTATTACAAAATCTTGGGATTTACTGGAAAACTTTTGCCATCTTAAAATAACAAAAGGCGGTGTTAACCGCCTTTGTATTAGTTGTTTGCTTTTCTGCAACAAGCAGGCAAATCTTCTTCGGACTTATTTGCTACTGTTTTATTGACAGCATAAGAAACTTTAGTTGTGTTTTTTACCAAAGGACAATTAGGTGTGCCTTTTAAGGGGCAGTTTTCAATTGTGCATTCTGCTGTGCCTTGTAAAGGGCAATCTGCTTTCAAATTTTTGGTAACAAGAGATGCTGTACTAACTGCATAAGGACAATCTTTTGTTCCTTTCTTAGGGCAGTTTTTTACAAGAGGACAATCGGCTGTTCCCTTCTTAGGACAAATTGCTGTAGGTGTTTGAGCATAACTAAACCCGTAGCTAAGCACAAAGCCTAAAACAAGCATTGTTTGTACAATAAACTTTTTCATGGTTTTATTTTGATTTGTGCTTACCCACACGGTAGCAAGCTGATGATATTAAACAATCCGTGCATTGTTATAAAGTTATACTGCTTCTGTGATGCCTGCATTCACTAAGTCTTCTTTTGTAATACCGTTGTTGCTGCAACAGCTTAAAAGTTTACCGTTAACTGCGATAGCCGGTAACCTTTTAATGCCATATTCTTCTACTTTAGCAACGCATTCCTTTGTTTCACATTGTTTAACCAAGTCATAAATTGTAACCTCATTATACTGTTCATTTGCAAGAGATTTCACTAAGTCCACTACCGGATTACAAACCGGACAACCTGCTGTAAATACCTCAATTTTACGTTTGTTCATTTGTTTTAATTTTTATGATGTAAAGGTATTTTGGGAAGGGGGGTGTCATCCAAAACTATTTTTTGGGTTTCACATTATTTTCAATCATTCGCTCATTGATACCTTCAACTTCTTTCATCTTTTCTGTTAGTTCGTCTAATTGAAGTTGAGGAAACTTTTCTTTAAGCAAGGCAATTTTATCTGCTTCCTTGCAGTTACCGGGACATGCATTCATTACATCTGCTAACTGTAATGCCAAGCCTTTTCTGAAAACTTCATCTAAAAGTAGAAAGTGAGCTTTATTTAATGCTTCTTCTGCTGCTTTAAACTGAATGATTATTTTGTTTGGGTCTTTGCCTTCATCAAGCATTTTTTCTATGCCGCCTAACTGTCCCTTTATAGTCTTTATTCTTTTAATTACGTCTTCTGTTATGTCTTTTGGAAGCATTCCTTTCTGATTTGGGATGAAGGTAGGTTTGGGGTTGGGGTGTCCTCCAAATTTATTTTTAATTATGCTATCGTTTTCTACTTATGACCAGACAGCCATGACTGAAATTCTTTGATGTCTTTCTGTTGGTCGTCTACGATTTTCTGTGCCATTTGTTTCAACTTGTCTGACATACCGTTTTTGAGTTCCATCTTTGCCATTGAAATGCCATCCTCATGATGAGATGACATCATAGTTGCAAAGTCTTTATCAACATCACCTGTCATTTGCATTGACTTCATTTTGTCCATCATCTTAGACGTTCCTTTTTGCATTTCACCTTCGCCATGCTTCATGCCTGAAGGTTTATAACCACTTACAAAGTCTTTTAATTCCTGCTGTTCTTTCTTCTGCTTTGTAAGTATTTCCTGTGCCTTTGACTTCATCGTTTCATCCTTGCCTTGTGATACTTCAACCTGTGCCATGTCTAAAGCACTTTGATGATGTTCTACCATCATGTTAGCAAAGTCAATATCAAAGTCACCTGTCATCTGCATTGATTGCATTTTACTCATCATGTCATTCATAGGCTTCATCAAATCACCACCTTGCATTGAGGTGTCTTGTGCTGGTGTGGCTTGTGCAGCTGTTGAATTATTAGATGCTGTTGATGTATCTGCATTCGCTGAAGAACTTTCAGAATTGTTGCCACATGATGTAGCGAAAAACATAGTAGCAGTTGTGAATAATACCAAAGTGACTTTCATTGTTTTGAGTTTTAATGATGAAAAGAAGTATGTAATCGATTATCGTTTGTTTGCTTTAAGCCAATTGCTTAATTCCGCTATTTCCATTACCTGGGCTTTAACGATGTTTGTTGCTAATGCTTTTAACTGTGTGTTAGACCCGTGATGCAGATATGCTGAAGCGTCATCAATTGCGCCCTGATGGTGAACAATCATTAGTGTTGCAAAATCATTATCAATATCACCTGTTATTATTTGTATATCTGCCACTTTCTCACCTTTAGCCATATTATCCATTTGTTCCTGCATGAAGTCCATATCCATATTATCAACAGAGATTGTAGCTAATATTGAATTTAGCTGCTGTATCTCTTTTTGCTGCTCTGTAATTACCTTTTGAGCAAACTTATTAAGAGTATCACTTGTACCCGATTGCAGTTCAACATTAGCCATGTTGATAGCACCCTGGTGATGCATTACCATCATCTTAGCAAAATCTACATCAGGGTCCATTGTCATTGTCATTGCCATCATCCTATCCATCATGGCGTGCATTGTATCCATCATGCGGTTTTGGTCGTGTGCCTGTAACTGTATGCCATTGTTGTTATCTTTTGAACAAGCCGTAAATAATATTACTAATGCTGTTCCCAAAACAAATACTGCCTTTTTCATAGCCTTTCATTTAATTGATTAATGTTATTAATTGTTATTTGTTCTTAGGGTGAAAGGAAGAAAGGATATTGGAATTTTAATTACGAGTGGCGAATTTTAGGCTGCAATGCTTCTGCATTCTTCTGCACATTGTTTACAAGCCTCTGCACATTCCTGGCAATGACTACTGTGTGTATGCTTTGCACATTCGTTGCCGCAGGCTTCGCAAATGTCTGCACATAGCTTACACATTTCCTTTGCTTTACTGCTGCCTAAGCTCATTGTCTGCGCTGCTGCATAACATATAGCTGCACATTCCATGTCAAGCTGTATACAGCCTGCCATCATTTTTACATCTTCTTCCTGTGTGCATGATGAAGCACAATGATTACAGATAGAAGCACATTTTAAACAGGCTTCTATACAAGTTTTGTAAGTGTGATACCCTTGCATAATGTTGAAATTTTAATTGTGAGAAAATAAATGTTTGATTTATTAATAAGTGATTGTTAAGCCTGCTCCAAAGCCCATGTCGCTATCGTAGTGTGTTGAAGCCATTAGCCATTTGGATAAAACGTACCGGAACCCAGCCATGTACTCTTTATCGGTATTAGCCATTACACCTAACCTAAGACGTGGTGTAATTGGAATGTCTTCTCTACTTAACTCAAAACGGAACTTGCCTTTGCCATCAACTCTTGCATCGGCAATGAATAAACCAGGTGTCATGTATTGAACCCCTGCTGTGAAAGTTCTTCTGTTGTTTTGATTGCTGTATTGACCGAAGAAATTTTTCTCGCTTTCGTTCTCTCTATTGTTCTTGTGATAATCGAAGCCTATGTAAGGGAATAACCATTGGTTAACGCCTATGTATTTACCGAACATTGTTTCGCTTTCGTACCCGTGCTCTGGATGTATTCCTAAACGCCATTCTGTTATTAATGCATAACGATTTGTTGAAAGCATTGCCTCACCATCACTACCGTTACTCTCTAAGCCAATCCTTGCCATTAGATGCTTCATGTTTTGGTCTTTGTGATTTTTGAACTTCTTGTATGCATCTTCTGCATTTGGCAAGTCTGGATTTACAGGTGAGTTGTTATAGGTGAATACTCTACCCATGCCTGACATCATGTGAAAAAGAATGTGACAATGAAAAAACCAATTACCGTCCTGATTTGCTGCAAATTCGATAGCGTCCGTTTCCATTGGCATAATGTCAATTACATTCTTCAACGGTGAATATTCACCATACTGATTAAGTACCCTAAAGTCGTGACCATGCAAGTGCATCGGGTGACGCATCATAGAATTGTTGGTAAGAACAAGGCGAAGATTTTCACCTTTGTTAATCATAATTCTGTCTGCCTCTGTTACTGTCTTGTTATCTAATGTCCAAACGTAACGGTTCATATTTCCCGTAAGGGTAAAGCGAAGTGTTCTTGTATTACCTGTAGGTAATGATGTTTTAATAGGGGCACGAAGCATATTATAATTAAGTGTTACAACGTCGCCACTGGCAGGCATATTCATGCCTCCCATATCAGGGTTCATGTTACTCATGTTCATTCCCGCCATCGCATCTTTTGGCTGTGTGTTCTGGTTCTGTTTTTCGGGGTTGTTATTACCTGATGCTGCGGTATCACCTACACCGCCAGTTATCTCGGGGTACATCACTGTGTTCATATCCATTTGCTGAAGGCTCATGCTCATATCCATACTTTTCATTGTGCCATCAACATTCATCATGGCGTTCATCATCTTCATGCCTTCAAAGTATTTGAGCCGTGGCAACTTAAAGGCTGGCATTTTCATACCTGTACCTAACCATAATGAGGATGCTCCTGTTCGGTCTTCTGATGTTGACCTAAATTCATAACTCATGTTCTCCGGTATGGTAACTAACAAATCATAGGTTTCTGCCGGTGCAATAATTAACCTGTCAACTTCTACCGGCATGACTTCGTTTCCATCATTACCTACCACACTAATTTTACCACCTCCAAATGTTAACCAGAAGTAGGTTGATGCACCAGCATTGACAACATGAAGTCTTACTTTATCACCTGCCTTAAATTGTTGTTCTTCTGTTTCAGGCTTTCCGTTCACTAAAAACTTTTGATACCAGTCGTCGCTCACATCCATTGCCTTCATTCGCTTCCATTCGTTAACCAGCTTCGTTTTTAAGTAACCTTCTTTAATAGCTTCAGAGTAGCTTTGAGTGCTACCCTTTTTTATAGCGAACCAATCATTGGCTGTTCGTAGTCTGCGTTGTGTTTGCATTGGGTTTTCATCTGCCCACTCACTTAATACTACATTGTAATGCTTCAACGAAGTATTATTATTCGATGCCATTGGCATTGAATGATTGGACATATCCATATTGCTATGGTTCATTGTGTTTCTTGTTGCAGTATGGTTCATTTCTTCACTTTCTCTTTTCTTCAGTATTAAAGCACCATACATTCCTACTTGCTCTTGTAATGCACTGTGTGAATGATACCAATAAGTACCATTCTGTACTACTTTGAATTTGTATACATAAGTATCTCCGGGATGAATTGGTTTAGTTGTTAGGAAGGGAACACCATCAAAACGGTTTGGCAGAATGATGCCATGCCAATGCAAAGAAGTTTCTTCTTTGAGTTGATTGTGTAAGTGAATTTCTGCTGTATCGCCTTCCGTAAAGGTTAGTGTAGGAGCAGGGATAGAGCCATTGATTGCAACGGCTCTTTTGTTCTTCCCTGTATAATTTACTGTTGTGTCTCTAACGTATAAATGGTAAACGACTTTAGGGTACTTAATCA
>Ga0181465_100342_pt1 | contig 17505 bp, 20 predicted proteins | sample InSIn3gowninarea_FD_119076 | JGI IMG/M metagenome (GOLD analysis project Ga0181465, IMG submission 119076) | Clean room microbial communities from NASA Spacecraft Assembly Facility at Jet Propulsion Laboratory, Pasadena, California, USA -... ... | reverse complement strand
AAAAGCCCCAGACCAGGGCGACCGGTCCGCCGGCATAGAGACCAACACCCATCGCGCTAGCGAGCGTGTCGATAAGTGACTGTTCGGATAGCATTGCCCGGCAGGAGTACCTACGAGGCTATGGCTTCCCACGATGACAGAAGCGTTGCGGATAATGCGAGGCTGGTAACAAAATTGAAGCGTCTCTGCTGAATGTCAATCTTTGAAGAATCAAGGCGGATCAGGTAGGAACTCGTACCGCCAGCTGCTGCTTCTTGCCCATCTGCGCCATTACGGCCTTGTCTTCCATGTCGAGGGAAGCTGAGTCTGGCGATTCGACTCCCGCCGTGACAACGACATGGTCAAGGACCTTCTCCGACATCTTTGACCAATTTTCCTATGCGTCACAAGGGAACAGAGATGAAGGAGTACGCGCGGTGTAATGCCCACCACTTAACTCGATTCAAGAGCACATAAAAGACGTTTAACTTGAGAGAATGGAGAGACGCGAACGTCGGCCCTACCGCAGCTTATGAGCTGTGTTTTTCTTGGGGGCCATGCAGCTTGAGATCTGAGCCACCCCAGGACAGAAGTTCGTCTCGCATCCTTCGCTGCATGATCCATATCGATTGACATTGATTGGGCGGGAGATAAACCTCTCTCGCGACGGGACGCGGGTCGCGGCGCACATCCCGTCCGAACCCAGGGCAATTTGGCTGCAGTAGCGTCTGCCTATCTCAAGCGGGCGGGGAGTTTGAGGTTGTGGGAGAGGAGTAAGTCAAGGTACTCCCCCCGCAATTCCTCGCCCATAAGTCCACCATTGGGGCGGTAGGATCCATGGCCAATTATAGTGCATGCGTACACGCTGCACTGCATACGCTACACTAGGGGAAGAAAATAATCAGCTGGATGTTGAAGATTGCTGAGGTGGTGCTTTGCATAGCAGCATGTCCAGACCGGAACGCTGTGGTCGTTCCATTGTTATTTAATCACGTGACTGATACGAACATGAGAATTCAACTCATGCATATGCTATTCATCAGAGAGAAGCAGGAGACTGCGGATCTCACTTTATAAAAAACATCCATACAGGGCAGTTCGAAGGCACTGGTCGAGACAATTGTGTTTCGATTTAGAAAGCAGCTCCTCTAGGCGGTTGTATTGAAGAATACAAGTATAATATCGTCAATCTCATAACTAGTCTTTGGAATTTTGATATAGCGTGTACCTAGACTTCTATCATGTAAAGCTTCTTGATGAACAGGGTTGCTTTCCATGTTTTACTTTCCAAACAAAGTCCAAAGTGTTCCATCCCACCGCTGTGGATGGTGATCGTTGCGGCTCTCCCGCGGAGTTTCTCATAGGGCTGAAATTATTAATATGCCGAAGCCCTTCAAGTGAGCCTGGGAGAGCTTCTACCAAACAACATGTCGCGAATCGCACTTGCCTCGAACACACTGCTATCGTCCACCAAGCTTGCTCACCGACACTGCTGTCAGCATGCTGCTCCTGCTGCGACAGCAACTGCTCCCAGTGCTCCTCAGCTCACGGTAGCACCGCTAACCACATCACCTGGCTGATCCGAACAAACCTCCCTCATTAATCAGGGTTCCACAAATTTCAAGACCTTGCCTTGTACCATCTCCTGAAGTTGTTCAATCGCGCAAATGGCTTCCTCAGCGTCAGCTCCGGCTCTCTCGCGCTACCGGCCTGTCGTTCTCACCATCGTTGGGGCTGCTGCTGCGTGCAGTCTCTACTACATCTACTCAAGCCTTCGCAGTCCCCCTTCCGGCCTACATCGAAGCAATGCCGTGCATCGGCCGCGACGTCGTGTACACCAAGAGGCAACAAGTCAGTCGAGTCGGAGTAATCAGGCACGAGCGTCACGGACCGCCGTGGGAGCCGGTCAAGCTCTAATCGAAGTACAGACCGAGAATGGCATATCACGGGTGCAGATCCCCTTCCACCCGGACAGCCTGCCTACGGTGGAGACAATACTCAGCAGTGTTCCGGAAATGAACAGGGAAGATGCGGAGGTGCTCCTGGAGCAGGTGCAGGCGGAGTTTCTGGACCAATGTCTGGATGTCAATGCTGTTGCCGGCGATGCCAGCCGCGATACTGTGGCTATGTCAAGATGGTTTGAGGAACGTGGAATCCCTCAAGAGCGGATTGTGGCCGCATTTCAGAGGTTGGAGCACCGGCGGGCGACAAGGGGCTCCCCTTCGCAGGTAAGCTTGTTCTCGCAATCCTTTCGCATATCCTTTAGTACTGGAACATATGATTATTGGCTCGTCATTTGGACAACCAGTATTTTGCAGCAATACCCGACCGTAAGAAGGCCTAATCAAATTATGGATTTCGGTGGAAGCGTCGAGCACTTGGAAGCGCAATGTCTGCATGCCTTGCGGTGCTGATATTCTTCGCTCTAGGTTCAGCAAGCGGACGGCCACCATGATAGGGCCGCTAGGGCAGCTGCAGCAGAGGCAGAGACCGAAGCTTCTTGGTCGCCTAGTGAGTCAACGGGCGTTGCCGGCGCAGAGAGCGAAGCTCTGAATCTTCGCAGCCTACTGTTCCACATTGCCGAAGACCAGGCGAGAAGAGATGGATACATCCATCGCGGTGTTACTTGCAACAGCTGTCACACGAAGCCGATCCGTGGAGTACGCTGGAGGTGCGCAAATTGCCTCGACTTCGACCTGTGCACAGATTGCGAAGCCACCGATCGCTTCCACCCAAAGACCCACATCTTCTACAAAGTCAAGATCCCGGCTCCATATCTCGGAAGTCCAAGGCAAGGTCAAGAGGTGCTATATCCTGGCAAACCGGAAAAGATGCCTCATCAAGCTCCGTGGAATCTCAAGTCCGCTCTTTCAAAAGGACTCAACTACGACCTTTCTGAGTTTGACGCCTTGTGGGATCAATTTACTTGCCTCGCCAACGCTAAGTTCGAGGACGATCCAAACCACATCGGATGGGCCATAGATCGGAGAGCATTCGACAAAACGTTCGTGCCGCATTACTCAACGCATGCTCCTCCGCCCAACCTGATTTACGACCGTCTCTTTGCGTTCTACGATTCCGATGGAAACGGTCTCATAGGGTTCGAAGAGTTTATGAGGGGCTTGGCGTGCGTGCACAGCAAGACGTCGGAGTCCCGCTTGAAAGAGGTGTTTAATGGCTATGACATTGATGCCGACGGTTTCGTCTCCAGAAAGGACTTTCTGCGAATGTTCAGAGCTTATTACGCAATCACGAAAGACATCACGCGAGACTTTATTGCCGTGCAGGAAGAGGAACTTGCTGCTGCCGGGGCGCTCGACACGATTATGTCGGCTCAACCACTCAGCTCAGCATTTACGGACCACCCTATCATTCCAAGCCAGCATGACAGTACTTGGAGCAAGAGGCCAGACGCATTTGGTGACTTGCGACCTACAGATGCATCGGACACCGTTGTTCGCTCTGACGGAAAAGACGAGGGCGATCGCGGAACGATCATCGCGAACGCTAAGCAATATCATGAGGATCACTCCATTGGGGACGACGGTAACCCGGTTGGATGGGCGCCAGAGCTCCGCCGCGACGTAGTAAGAGAGCGATGGCGCAGACGTGATTTCTACCTGGACGAGGCGGGAAATCTCGACCGCTCTGATGAGTTGGAGCCATTGGCTGACAATGAAGACGTTGACCGGGACTCCGGCGTAGCAGAGCCGGCTAGCTCTGATCTGCGCAGCGCTCTTACTCGGCGGCAATCTAGTGGCTCCCAAACTGCGCTTTCAAGATCATCCTCGCGCGTCCGCTTCCAAGATCACCTAGAGTTTGACAATAACTCCACTGTTTCGACATCTTCGCGCCCTGTCGGAGAGCGGTGGGGTGGTTATGAAATCCCCCAACCAGAAAAGGACCTCGGTCGCGAGGTTTTGTATCAAGTCACTCAGGAGGCTTTCAACGAGATGCTAGATCCGATTTTCAAGGCGGCGGAAGACCTTGCGATTGAAATCGAGTCCACTAAGCAGGAACGTAAGCGATGGGCAGAGCGCATCGCTGGAGTTGCTAAGAAGCAACAAGTCGCGCAACGGCACTCGGAGGCCGCGGTCAAAGATCCGCTTCTTGCCATGGCAGCAGCTGCTGAGAAGGATTTATCCGATGCACCACTTGGCACAGCTGGCCCAGCCCCTCCGGCTCTCAATGGGAACGTTTCTGCTCAACAGTCATCCGAGTCGCAGCTATCGGTCGACCGGTACCTTAATGGGAGGACTACGATGACAGGTTTGATGCAATCCGCCCACGCTCTGGCTGCTCAAGGCGTGGCGGACGCCGAAGACCAGACGAACGAGGACTCCTCATTTCTCGATCCCGAGATACTGGAGAAGCCACTTGGGCAGCTCTTGGACGAGTTCGGCTGCACTGTGGCTGATGACTGCTCTGCTTCACCACGGCTGGACGAAACTACTTTGGTGCCTTCATTCGTCTTAGAAGACCCTACATGGGGCCCACCTCCACCTCCACAGGGTTTTTGGCCGTCTACACTGGACCGTGACCCGACTTTACCCCACAACATGCCCAGCGGCCTCCCCTTCAAACCGCACGGCGACTTCAGCGCTAACCACTGTAAGCCGTGGGATTTGAACACTCCAGAGCTACCCATCCGCATACTCGAATTCCCCACCACAGCCAGACACGCCCCTATGGCAATCCAGAACCGCAGCTACCAACGGAGCCTCATGAATCGTATCCGGGCCCTTGCAGTTCTCGCTAACGTGGACGCGATCACGTGCTCGCCTCTGACGAGCAGAGACCGTGAGATATGGCCAACTAAGCTCTGTGAGCAGGATCGTTCGCGCCCGCAGGACTTGATGCCCTACTTCTACCCCATAAGCGCCGAGCAGCTCCGCTTCGTCTTTGAAACACTGGATTTTCCCGGCCCGGCCGTTCGGGCGCTCCGCCGTGGAGTCGAAGGCGGCTATGCCCAGTCGCTGGACCTTGAGATCGCGGCATTTCGCCGCCGGAACGTCCTCGATACGCCGCCGACCGAGGCACGACTGAACAGACTTGTCTTTCTTGACAAGGCGGAGGAGGAAATCAAGAAACGGGGCGGCAGAGGCGGGAGGCTGAACTTCGAAGAATTCGAGAAGGCTGTCGAGGCCGCGGATGGCCGTCTAGGGTTCGTGGAAAGCTGGCTGGACATGGGTAGTTTCTAGCTATCCCATTCTTCCTGCTCGGCTCCCCGTCTTCCACTCATCTTCACCTGTAGTACTGTTGTGCGATGCCCCTTTTTGCTGCATGATTATTGTATCATCCATCTTGTCTAGCGCATAGCGAAGGTCGGCGGCCTTTTGGGACCAAGGGCTGATTCTTGGCATGTATTTAGGAATAGCCAAATGCGAAGACCGAGTTTGCCTGACGTGCTGTGGTTCATTCTGTCGAGAGGGAAACGAGAGTGGTCGGATTGGGAGATTGAGATGGGGCTGGGGGAGGAGTGGGTGCGGTATTATGCCGATGGGGGCATGTGGCACCATTGAGACGGGCTTAAGCCATCGTAGTAAACCCTAGCTCTTTGTGCTCTGCGTGTATGCTTCTTGTAAATCCGCCGGCTGAGCTGCGGGCACGCAAAATGCACTGCCATTACGCCAGCCGTTTGATGTATTGAAGTCTTTCAGCATGAACCTAGGCTAACTTTACACAGTACGGTCCTGACGTGTTCCACAGAACCGTTATTTGGGTGTACGGGGATGCGGTATTCCCTGCTTATGTTGACTGCTCCTGGCCTCTCCTAGTGCTTGTGAGGTAATACCATGCCATTTCTTAGCCAGAAGAGTAGATAAACGAGAGGCCATACCGGGGCTGATGCGACTATGTACCGTATCTCACCACGTGCCGGCCTTCATAGTCTTGCCAAAAACTGTCAACGCAGAATTCTAACACCTCGGCAATGCGCGAGCATATATTTACACGTCACATCACATTCATCTTTCACATACGGCCATAGATCAAAGAATACTGGCCATCCCGTCCGCTCTGGCACCTCATAAGCTTTGAATCGGTGGATTAGTAGTTAGGTGGGTGACCACTAGCGAATCCCCACTGCTGTATGTTTTTGCATTTTTGTTGGTGGTGACTTTTTTCTCAGTGCCGAACTTGGCGTTTCCGACCGGAAGGCCTAAAATAGTATCCCGCGCCCCGCGTAACACCTCAAGATTTTAGAGATAACTCTGAGATCTTGAAGGTAATAAAGATTTTCGCTAATAGACTAACTACTTAATCGGCTAAATAACTCTATTTTCAGCTCGAGCCAAGACGATTAACTATAAGGATTCTTGCATCAGCGCGTTGATAATCTAGATAAATTGCCTTCTAGATTAGGCAGCCGGGCTGACAAAGACAAGGACTGCGTATGCGCGTACGCAACACGCATACGAGTCTAAAACACTCACGTTTGGTTCTATGTTATCACAGACAATCTCAATATCAACAAAAATATCCCACTGCCGCTGATTCAAGAGTTTTGGCTGTCCCCCATCATGTCGACTTCAACTCCTCTACCCGTAGATGAGCCCAAGAAACCAGGAAAGAAGTTCATCATGCTTGGTAAGACCAATAATTCCTTCAGTGAAATTGGGCTATCCATTGCACTCTAGACATGCGCTTATATGACCCTCAGAGAATAACCCGCACGTGATGAACCAGCTCTCCTATGCGCTTGGTCTCTCTTCCACACTCGCCTTCCACGATGTCTACTCCCTTACAGACCCAACCCTCCTCTCGTTCCTCTCACGCCCCGCGCTCGCCCTCCTCTTCGTTTTCCCGGCCACGCCAGCCTACCTCGCTGCCTACAACGAAGAGCAAGCCACGATTCCAACCTACCGCGGCAGCGGGGCCAACGAGCCCGTCATCTGGTTCAAGCAAACCATCGGTAATGCGTGCGGGCTGATCGGGCTGCTTCACTGCGTGTGCAACGGGGTAGAGCGTGAATCCATCACTTCTGGCAGCGAGCTGGACAGACTGTTAGAGCAGGCCATCCCGCTGACTCCGGACCGGAGGGCCAAGGTGCTTGAGGATAGCGATGCGTTAGAGGCGGCTCATATGGCTGCTGCGAGGACGGGGGATTCAGCGGTGCCTGATGTGGATGCGCATGATGATATGCACTATCTGGCGTTTGTAAGGGGAAAGGATGGGTGTTTGTGGGAGCTGGAAGGGGGTAGTAAGGGACCGGTAAAGAGAGGGGCGCTGGAGGAGGGAGAGGATATGCTCTCGGAAAGGGCACTGGAGAAGGGGGTCAGGAAATTCTTTAAGAGAGAGGAAGAAACGGGAAGTGGAGAAATGAGGTTCAGTGTGCTGATGTTGGGGCCGAGTTTGGAGTGAGGGGTGTGAAATCGGCGAGAGGCTTTATGAAAGACGGCGTTGGACGCGGCATGGCGTTCCGGGCTTGCTAACCTAGTGCGAAGCTTAACTATAGGGTAAAGTGTACAGCTCCAACCCAGAAAGAATCAAATTGGACCATTGCATTCAGCTGCAAAAGCCAGAATTCGATCGAAAGTTGGCACGGTCTTGGTAATCTACTTATACTTATGTGCTTCCTTCACCCACACACTGATTGACGCAGCAAAGACTGATATAACGGATCTCAAGATACGTTCAGGCAGACAGAACGGTCCTAACTATGGAGCGACTGTGGTACAGTATACATCGCTGAAGGAACAGAATAGTCGTCGGCAATTGCGGCAACAATGAAGAAAATTCATGCAAACAGAGTTCATGGTCCACCTGGCGTAGCTCGACTTTGAGCTGAAGGTCGAGCTGAAGGTCTGGCTCAAGGTCTAGGCGCTCCTCGGCTGTCCTCATCCCTTCCGAAGCTAGCCCTTCTCACGGCTCGATGCAGTTAGGTGCGCGAAACGAGCCGGTCGCGGTGATTTTGCCGTTGCGGCAAACATATGTGGTGGTTGTGCATCTCAAGCCGTCTGGCCTTTCTTTCCACGTCGCGCCTTCGGGCCTTCCATTACTACACAGCACTGGAGGCGGCGGCAAGGTGATTCCACCGTTCTCCGCGATACATATGTCGTATCTTTTTTGAAGGTCTTGCGCTTTTGCATATGTCCCAGCCGCCATTGATCTGACTGCAGCGCAATACGTCTCTGCAATCGCCGTACAAGATCCGTAGGTCACGGGCTCGCACACCGTTGCACCGAGGATCTTCCTGCAATAGGCTTTACGGCATGCGTTTCTGAGGCCACCGCAGAAGTTACTATTACACCCGTCGACGTTGGCGCCGATCGTGTAGTAGCAGCGGTCGTGCTCGTCGCAGACGCCTCCGAAATTTGCACTCCCCCACTTGTCGCGCACCTGGTTCGGGTTGTCGCTCCAGCTTGAACAGCCGTCGGGGCGCTGGGCAAAGCCGTCGCCTGCTTTTGGGAATTGGCCTCCGCAGGTAATGTCCGTGGACCTCGTCGTCACAGTTAGAGCGCGGGCTGCTACGCCGCTCTGCAAGCTGCATGTGGCTGCTAGAAGCCACAGGATGATAGAATGGAAAAAAAACATTATAGTCTTTGTGAAAGGTGCTTCAGGTATGCGTGAATACAAGTGGCCGGGTGTTCAACTTGTCGATACTGTAAATTTGGAAACATGTCTTTCTTCTTATAATGCCAGTCTTATGAGCGCGAAATCTGTCCATGGCGTACTGGTCGCAATGCACTTGGAAAAGGCGTTCTCTCTCCGGAAACGTCGTTCAGCCCATGATGGCAATGCATTCTCCAGCTGTGACACTTGTGGATTGCTACTGGTCCAGCGATTTCTCCGTAGAACGGGCTGAGAGAGTACGACGTGTATATCAATCAGCTGAGCATTAGCACCAAGATTGCGAGGAGCGGACTTGCCGGAAGCGTCCTTGAATATCAGCTGCACACTAGTATCATTCAGTGTACCAGGGCACAAGACAGCGATGGGAGAAAGACTGAAAGATTAGGCAGAGTCGCAAACGTAGAATAATATCCGCAGCCGCGGCTGTGCACCATGATACTTGTATCAGCTACACTAGCTTTGCCGTCCCTGATTGGCTAATGACAGGCAGTGTGGCTAGGGGGCTATGCTACTCTCCAAGACCGATGTGCTTGATATTCTAGGACGGAAGAAGACTCAGCCCCAGCTACGGTTTACCGCTTGAACATCATCTTCTCACGGGCCTCTCAGAGCCGGATTCTGGGACCCTTCGATCGCCCACTTTTCTCGAACTCTGCCCTCTCGCGCTTGTTCTTCTCTTGATGTCTTTAATCGCTTTCCTTACACCGGCTTTGTATTGCTTTCTTTTCAGGCTCCTCTATTCCCGATCGGATATTCAAGCATGAAGAATCTCAAATTTTGAAGCTCGCTGTGTATATTGAAACCCCTACGATTGCCCAGGAGCTTGTCCTCGACTGCCGCCCAACAAGAAGGCCTCTTACGAAATCGAGATTTTGAGGGCAGCTAAAGATAGATCAGTAGTTAGGTGGGTGACCACTACACTGCTGTATGTTTTTGCATATTTGTTGGTGGTGACTTTTTTTCTCAGTGCCGAACCTGGCGTTTCCGACCGGAAAGGCCTAAAACAGTATCCCGAGCCCCGCGTTATACCTCCGCATCTGTTCCCCTGTTGGCACCCACTTTAGAGAGGCACAAACACCGTGGGCTCGGGTGAGTTGCCCACCGAGAGCACTTTTGGTAGCTTGGCTGCAGTCGGCAGAGGCAGGTAGGTAACGCAGGTATGGAATCGGGTTTCTTTCCTCTGTCGCTTGTCTCCCTCAACTTCGGATCTCCTCTCAGTCCTTCTGCTTGTGCTCCAGAACCACTTCAATCGCATCTTCTACACCCTTTCATTACTAGCAGACACGCGAAGCTTGCTTCAATCTCTTGAGTAGCCGCAGAAAAAAGGCCAAGCTCCAAGGTTTTCAATTCACTTTACTGCTCGAGACCCCATACGCCATGAGCACCCCAATCCGCCTCCTTCCCAATCTTATCCGCCGCGTCCCACTCGCCTCTCCAATTGCCCTTCGAGCTCCATTTCTCGCCGCTCTCGCCAGCCGAAGGTGCTTCGGCACCGCCCGCCCGCTGAAGAATGCTGAGGGCCGTGGACCGCCGCAACCGCCCTCAGACGACAAGGCAGACGCAGCGCGATCCTTCCTGGGCACGCAAAAGCGGCTCCCAGAGTTCAACCTTACCGACAAAGTCATTTTGGTCTCAGGCGGGGCGCGCGGGCTCGGATTGACGCAGGCAGAGGCGTTGTTGGAGGCTGGGGCTACAGGTAAGATTATGTCATTTATCTTAGTCTCCTCCCAGCGGCCGCCGAACTGCAGAATGATAGAGATCAGAAAGGCCGCATAGAGGCCCGGCAGCTAACCATCTCTACCGCAGTCTATGCACTGGACCGCTTGCCCGAGCCCTCGGAAGAATTCCCCAAGCTCCAAGCAAAGGCGCAGAACGAGCTGGGCACCGCCCTCCACTACCGCCAGATCGACGTGCGAGATGCCGCCTCCCTGACCCAGATAGTGGCGGACATTGCCTCCGAGCACGGGCGGCTCGACGGGCTGATCGCAGCGGCAGGCATCCAGCAGGAGACGCCAGCGCTGGAGTATACAGCCGAGGATGCGAACCGTATGTTCGAGGTGAACATCACGGGCGTGTTCATGACGGCACAGGCGGCGGCGAAGCAGATGGTTAGGTTCGGAACGGGGGGAAGTATTGTGCTTATTGCGAGCATGAGCGGGAGTGTCGCGAATCGGGTATGTGCTCCCTCCCTTCCAACCAGACACTATTGTAGAAGTCCTGGTGCGTGGAAATGCGGGCGCTAATAGTGATACAGGGCCTGATTTGCCCCGCGTACAACACCTCCAAGGCCGGCGTCATACAGCTCGCACGCAACCTCGCCATGGAGTGGGGCCAGTACGGCATCCGCGTCAATACCATCTCACCAGGCTATATTGTGACTCAGATGGTGACGAAGTTGTTTGAGACGTTTCCAGAGCGCGAGACGGAGTGGGCGACGCAGAATATGTTGGGCCGGCTGAGCAAGCCGCAGGAGTACAGGGGCGCGGCGGTTTTTTTGCTTAGTGATGCTAGTAGCTTTATGACTGGCGCGGATTTGAAGATCGATGGGGGGCATACTGCTTGGTAGGACGGTTGGTGGGTATGTTTGGTCCAGCTGAGTGAGTCTGGCACCCTATCACGTGGGAGGAGTCGGCGATGTGGTTCAACAAACCCTTCAAATTTTGACATATCAGCTCCGCTACCATGCCTACACGTTCGCCTGGTACTAGCAGAAAAAACTAACACCGTCAACCCCCAAAACTCCAGTGCAATGCCGTCTCCGCAAACCGTCCCTCTTCCCGTCATTTATCTCCATTCTTCCTCAACAAACCCACACACCTGTCGTCTCTGCCCCTTTATCATCCTCCCCTTCGATCCACCTCACACACTCTCCACCACCCCCTTCGCCCCCAACCTCCCTACAATCCCCTTCCGTAACCCCAGTCTCCGCTCAATCTCCTCCCCACTCAACCCCTTCTCATCCCTTAGCATCAACACATGCCGCAACAATCCCACATCCAAGAACTGCCTTCCCTGCGCCCCCCTCCCGCGCCGCGCCACCTCGTCGAACTCGCGCTCGGCCTCTTGCGCCAGGCGGTCGCGCGCCGCGAGCATCGTGAGAGCCGAGTTGGTGGGGGTGGGATGGGAGGAGGATTGGTGGAGGGGGGAGGCGTAGGGCGAGGAAGTGGCGGCGGAGGAGGTGGCGGAGGGGTCAAAGGGCGAGGTTGAGGAGGGGGAGAAATGCGGGTGCGGGTTTACGGCGCCGAGGGAGCGGAGGGAGGCTGCGTAGGCGGGGTCGGAGGCGTCGAGGTTGATTGCTAGTGGGTTCTCTGTGTTAGCCGTGCGTGGATAGAGGTATTGGGGTGGCGCTGGAGGGGTTTGGAATCAAAGGTAACTGGAGAGAGGAGGGGAGTGAAACTAACATACCTTCATTTCTTGTTTCGCTCGCTCTGGCTTGTGGCCGTACGGTAGGTCCGGGTCTCGAGGGATCGCCTGGCGGTGGTGGTTGTGAGGGCGCGTTGCTAGTTCGTGGAGCAGCTGTGGTGGGAGGTGTTCGGGAGGGATATCTTCGTGCTGCACCGCTAGCTGTACGAGCTGCCTTTGAAGAAGATGAGCCCATATTTGCAGGGGTAGAGTGGGGGGGTTTTTTTGGAGCTTTTGTATAGCTGGGAGCTATCGAGCTCTGGATGTCATCATGGGTTTGCGCCGGAGAAAGCTCGGGGTTTCAGGCTCTCTATGGATATGCGTGTGGTGCAATAGTCATGCTCCGCCTGGTATTACGTCTCACCTCGAATGTATGAATTCGTACTGCTGAGGCCTCAGCTCACATAAGAATTTAGAATGGATCAGGCAAAGCTAGGTATAAGAGATGTCAGGAGTCCCCTATTCACAGATCATTGCTTACAAGTTACTATATCATGGTGGTCAGCGACTCCGAAGACACTGGTAGGAATCTAATCGGCGCGTTAAACACATCAATTTCTTTATGTCAATCCCGTATATCAACTTACCAATGTCCTCAGGTGTGCCTGGCTCTTGATTTCGCTTCCTGTAATTATCTCTTTTTCCGCGCATCTCACATGCTTTGGCTTTCCTGCGTATGCTTGTTATCAATATTAGAATCTTGATCCAATAAGCACACCGAAGTGGACCAACATCAGCGTGGCAAGTAGAACAGCCAATACGGCAGGACAAGCGGGGCTGAATGGACGAACCTAAGATCGGCGCTGCAGCAGCCAAGCTCCACCTTCTTATCAACACCAGCATGCCTCTATCAACACATGTACAGGCCGGAGATAGCCCACTACAGGCCCTTCCTGGCCGCGGATATAGATAATTAAATATCTTCAACCATCGCCTTGTCATTCTGAGCCCCGTACTTCCCTATTATCTCATTAATTGTCCGTCATGACCTCCCATTCATCTCACCAGCGCAGCTGGCAAGACATCGCCAAACAAGCCCAGAAGCACCGAGATGAAACAATCGCAGCTGTCCAGCCCCCAGTCCCGGATGTAGCCTCTGACCTCCCACTCAACGTTTCCGGCATCCCCAAGGAGCTGCTCTCCGAGCGAGAAATCGACATCACAGAGACTGCACCAGAGGACTTAGTGGAGCATATGTCCACTGGTACCATCACAAGCGCAGAAGTCACCACCGCTTTTCTACGGCGTGCTGGATTAGCACAGAAGCTGGTAAGGCCTTGATGTTCAACCCACTCATTATTCCCTCCCCCTCAAGCTACATGCAATCCCAACTGCGCGGACCGATAACCAACCCTCCCCCCAGACGAACTGCTTAACCGAGCTTCTCCCAACTCGCGCCCTCCTTCGCGCCGCCGAGCTCGACGACTACATCGAAAAGCACCGCCGCCCCATCGGCCCCCTCCACGGCCTTCCCATCTCTGTAAAAGAACACATCCCCCTCGCGGGCCTCGACTGCAACGGCGGCTTCATCTCCTGGGTCGGCCGTCTCGCGTCCCGCGACGCCTACATCTGCACGCTCCTCTGGCGCGCCGGCGCCGTCTTCTACGCACGTACAACTCAGCCGCAGACGCTCATGCACCTCGAGACGAGCAGCAACCTATACGGCGCGACTGTGAACCCGTTCCAGCGGGAGCTGAGTTCTGGCGGGAGTTCTGGGGGCGAAGGCGCACTGTTGGGGTGCCGGGGCAGCTGTTTGGGCGTGGGGACCGATATTGGAGGCAGTGTGAGGAGCCCGGCGGGGAATTGTGGGGTTTATGCGCTGAGGCCGACGAGCTATAGACTCCCGATTGGGGGCTTTACGGCTACGATGGTTGGGCAGGAACATGTTGTTCCGGTTGTGGGACCGATGTCGACGAGTTTGGGTGGGGTCAAGATGTTTATGAAGGCTGTACTGGATCAGAAGCCGTGGTTGGTGGAGCCGAGTTGTTTACCCTTTGAGTGGAGGGAAGAGAAGAGTTGGCTGAGGATGGATGGGGAGGGGAGGAAGAGGCTTAAGGTTGGGGTCATTTCGGATGATGGAGTTGTGAGACCGCACCCACCGGTCACAAGGGCGTTAAAGGAGGTGGTGGATAAGCTGGCGAAGGTCGATGGCGTCGAGGTTGTCGAGTGGAAGCCATGGAAGCACGACTTAGCGTGGGAGATTATTGTAAGACTGAACTCTTTGCCACCGAATGCTCGTGTTGTAGCCATCATAGAGATGGTGTTGACTTTGATTCCAGGCTAGCCTCTACTTCTGCGACGCCGGCGCTGAAGAAACCGCAGCCATCGATGCCTCCGGTGAGCCTTGGCGACCGCTCTCGTCTTTCATGATAAAGGAAAACCCATTCGTGAAAAATCGCATCATCTCCGACGTCTGGCGGCTGACAGAAATGCGGGAACAATACCGCGCCGATTACGCAAAGATCTGGAACGACACAGCATGCGGAGCGAACGCCGGAGGCGCGGTAGATGTAATTTTATGTCCTGTTACGCCGGGGGCAGCGCCGCCATTGGACTGTGCCAGATACTGGGGCTATACAAGTCAGTGGAATCTGTTGGATTACCCCGCATTGGTGTTTCCAGTAGGTCTCGCGAGTATGATCTAAAAGGGGACGCGTTTCATTGATATGCGCAGGTTACAAAGGTTGAACCAGAGGTCGACCTTTTGGAAGAGGGATATGAGCCGAGGAATGAGAAAGACAAGTTTAACTACGAGCTCTGTATGTGATGCCTGGCGAACCCCCTTTTCATTCCTAACAGTCGACTAACAAGAATGCAGATAAGCCAGAAAAGTACCGCGGGGCACCAATCTCCCTCCAACTTGTCGCTCGCAGGTACGAGGACGAAAAAGTCGTCGAGGCTCTCGAATACATACAGCAGAAGATCGATCTCCCATTTGTGGAAATGATATGATTTTAGACGTATACGAGCTTGAGATTTACGCCAAGAAAAATGCAGAAACTATGCTCGAGAGTTTCGGAACAAGAGATGTGGAGATCACAAGCTTTTACCGTACCGTCACACACTACTCCCGCCCAGCTCTGGAGTCTCGCCGCAAGACCACGTTCTCCCCGCGATAATGTCCAGCAACCAGGAACGCCAACTCCAGGGCCTGCTTCTCGTTCAGTCTCGGATCGCAGAACGTCGTGTAGTTTAGGCTCAAGTCTTCTTCGACGAGACCTTCGCTACCGCCGATGCACTCCGTGACAGCATCGCCCGTCAACTCAAGATGCACGCCTCCAAGGAACGAGCCATGCAGCTTGTGGATCTTTAGCGCCGAAGAAAGCTCCGAGAAGATGCTGCTGAAATGGCGAGTCTTGATGCCTGTAGGCGTGCTCCGTGTATTACTGCAGAATTTTCGTCAACATCATGTTCCCAGTGCGCCGGCAGCTGCTACTGCTTTTCCCAAATTCTCACATCAGCAAACGTGGCTTCTACTGTAGTGCTCTGGAGCTATAAACTTCCTCACTCTCTGTCTGCGCGAACTGAAGTGAGTCATCTATACATCTCGAAGTAGCATCTGTCTTTTTCTCTCTCCCGTCTGTTTGTAAGACAATAGTGCTGGTGTCCGTGGTCTGAGTCTGGAAGAGGTCGGTGGTCTTGGCTGCGTTTTGCTTTATATAAGGGTTGGCATTGAGCGTTCGATGCCGGGCTGCTCTGCTTGCATTACCCAAGCCCATGTGTTCAGGAAGTCGCAAGGTCTTCATAGACCATTCCTGTTGGCTTTTCATGGGTGATCCAGACCTTGTCCTCCTTGGTTCCTTCACTCAAGCTCCCAAATTCAGTTTCGCTTAGCTTGGGCTCTGGCTGCGTATGACTTCAGATGTCGACCATCGTGCTTATTCCTTACAGGCCTCAGAGCGTTTCACGGTTCCTGCCGTGTTAAAAAGAATCATAGCTTTCTAAAGCGCGAGTAGGACGTTGGACCACTCTGGAGAACCGCAAGCGACCTTCATCCGGTTCGATCACGGGGAGGGACGGACGTCCATTGCCCACGATGGACGACAACATTTTTGCAAGACTGCAGGGCTATGCGCAGCAGTTCCAGGCAAATGGCTCACGGCAGTTCCAGAGTGACAACGCAGCTGCCTCGGCATTCATCGCTCAGCAATTTCTTGATAATCCTCCGGAGCCGTTACCGAATGAGCGACCTCTGAAGTCCGTCCCAGTGGATACGTGGTCACCTTCATGTACGCACCCCCACTCCTCATATTACCTGCGTAATAAGGGCGAAATCAATGCTAACAGTCCCCCAGCATGGCGCACCAAACCCATCAAACAAGAGGTCTCCTACACCGACCCCTCCGCCGTGACTTCCGCCCTCAGCCAACTCTCCCACCTCCCCCCAATCGTCACGCCCACCGAGATCCACAAACTCAAGTCCTCCCTCCGCGACGTCGCTCTGGGCAGAGCCTTCCTACTCCAAGGCGGCGACTGCGCCGAGCTCTTCTCCTACTGCTCCGACTCCCCCATCGACGCCAAGATCAAGCTCCTGCTGCAAATGTCGCTCGTGCTGATCTGGGGCGCCAATAAGCCTGTCGTCCGCATCGCACGCATGGCGGGGCAGTACGCCAAGCCGAGGTCCTCGCCCACGGAGACCGTGAACGGGGCTACTATCCCTTCCTTTCGCGGGGATATCCTGAACGGCTTTGAGCCAGCCGCCAGAGACTTGGATCCCGGCCGGCTGGTTCAGGCGTACTTCCACTCCGCTGCAACGCTCAACTACGTCCGAGCGCAGTTGGCGTCGGGGATCGCGGATCTGCATAACCCGCTTGATTGGGGCCTTGGCCATGTCAGGGACCCGGCGCTGCAGGAAAGATACCAGCGCATCGTGAGCAGCATTACGGATTCTCTGCGCTTCATGCGCACGGTTGGCGTGGACACGGGCGCAGGATTGCAGACTGTGGATCTGTTCACTAGTCACGAGGGGCTGGTGCTTGAGTACGAGGAGGCGCTGACTAGACGGTTGAGAAGGCCGGCTGGGTATCCGGCATCATTTGCAACAGATGGTGCGCGCGCTGACAGCGATGAGGACGCTATCGATGGCGAGACTGAGGGTGATGCCAAGGCATTCTACAACACCTCCGCCCATTTCCTCTGGATTGGGGACCGCACGCGTCAGCTCGAGGGCGCGCATGTCGAGTATTTCCGCGGCCTGGAGAACCCGATCGGCATCAAGGTCGGCCCATCGATGAAGGCGTTGGAGTTGGTTGAGCTGTTGGACATCGTCAATCCGCAGAAGGAGATCGGTAAAGTGACGCTCATCACGAGGTATGGTCAGGACAAGGTGGAGACAATGCTGCCGGGACATATTGAGGCGGTTAAGGCAAGCGGGCATGTTGTTGTTTGGCAGTGTGATCCGATGCACGGGTGAGTCGACAAACTCCTGATGTGGAAATGGCTATGACTGGGAACATGATGTTGACGAAAATTCTGCAGTAATACACGGAGCACGCCTACAGGCATCAAGACTCGCCATTTCAGCAGCATCTTCTCGGAGCTTTCTTCGGC